>ENA-UOUJ01000048-UOUJ01000048.1-activated-sludge-metagenome-genome-assembly--contig:-NODE-48-length-117366-cov-8.238673_pt1 | contig 117366 bp, 110 predicted proteins | sample MGYA00249839_ERZ747224 | MGnify/ENA primary metagenome ERZ747224 (study PRJEB28782, sample SAMN03220277) | activated sludge metagenome | biome: wastewater; feature: sewage sludge; material... | reverse complement strand
GAGGAACCCCACCGAACACACCCACACGTGACCTGCACAAAGAACAGTGCCCCTCTCGGGGCATCCCGTAGGACCCGTCCGGTGAACCATCCCGATGACGGGGCGGCATCCGAAGCACGCCCGAACAGGCCGTCCTGACGCGCCGAGCCATGTCCATTGCAGTGACTCCAACCACGCGATCCCCGCCGCCCTACCTTCCTCAAAAGAACGTTCGACTCCCGAGGACGGTTCTGGGTCCCGGCAAACGGTGCTTGTCGAGACCGTTCGCGCGAAGTCAGGGCGATGGGGGTGAACTACGAAGACGAGCGGTCAGGCCTGGCGGGTGTTGATAGGCGGCGCAGGCGATCTGCTCAGGCTTGTCCATTGGCGACCCGGTCGTAGTCCTGGACGTCATGGGGCGGCCCCAGAAGATTCGTGTCTTCTGGGGCCGTCCCGTCCGGTGAGGCAGTGCTCTTCGGTTGCCTGACAGGGATGGTGGTTCAGCGGCTGACGGCGCCGTGGGCCTCGGGGTGGTGGACCGGTGCGCCGAGCTGGTCCAGGGGGGTGCGGTAGGTTTCCTTGGCCCACAGGGCGCCGATGGTGGCGATGATCGAGGAGCCGGCCACGATCCAGGCCGCGGGCCCCCAGTTGGCCGGGTCGCCGCCGACCAACGCGGTGCCGAGGGTGGGGGTGAAACCGGCGCAGAGGATGCCGATCTGCAGGCCGATGGCCATGCCGGAGTAGCGCACCCGGACGTTGAACAGTTCGGGGAACCAGCCCGGGTAGATGGAGTTCGACGCCGCGTAGGTGCCGGCGGTGATCAGGGTGCTGGCCAGGAAGATCATGGCGATGTTCCCCGTGGAGAGCACGTTGAAGTAGACGAAGATCAGCACGGCCGACCCTGCGACCCCTCCGATGAACATCGGCTTGCGCCCGACGCGGTCCGAGATCGCCGCGAACAGGGGCTGGGTGAAGATCGCCAGGGCGTTGCCCAGGATGCTCACCCACAGCATGGTCGCGGCAGGGATACCCACCACCTGGGTGGCGTAGGCCAGACCGAAGGCCTGCATGAAGGTGTTCGTCACGACCTGGAAGGACATCAGCGTGACCTGGAAGAACTGGGCCGGGTGAGTCCGGAACATCTCGGCGAAGGGCAGCTTCACCAGGTCCTTGTGCTCGGCCTTCTGCTCGAAGACCTCGGGCTCCTCCAGCGACCGGCGGACCAGGTAGGCCACGACCAGCACGACGAGCGAGAGCCAGAACGGGATGCGCCAGCCCCACGCCAGCCGTGCCTCCTCGGACATGGCCGCCACCGGCAGGAAGGCCAGGGAGGCCAGCACGATGCCAGCGGAGATGCCACTCATCGCGAAGCTGGGGAAGAACGCCCGGCGCCCGACCGGAGACTCCTCCATGGTCAGCGCCGCAGCCCCGGCGGTCTCACCACCGGCAGAGAGGCCCTGCAGGACCCGCATCGACACCAGCAGGATCGGCGCCCAGTACCCGGCCGTCTCGAAGTCCGGCAGCACACCGATCAGGAACGTCGCCGCCCCCATCAGCACCAAGGTCATCACCAGGGTGTTCTTGCGTCCGATCTTGTCCCCGAGGTGGCCGAAGACGAAGGCGCCCAACGGGCGGAAGACGTACCCGACCCCGAAGATCGCGAAAGACTGGATCAGGGCCACGGTCGGGTCCCCAGCCGGAAAGAAGATCTGGCTGAAGATCAGGGACGCGGCAGTGGCGTAGATGAAGAAGTCGTAGTACTCCAGCGCCCCGCCCAGGAAGGCGGCCAGGGAGGCCTTGCGGGCACGCTTGAGCTGACGCTGTTCCGCCAGCGAATCAACGGCGGGCGCGGATGAGGTATCCGCGGGTGAATGGGTGGACATCAAGGTGACTCCTGCTGATCAGAATCGGTGGGGTGGGTCCGCCCGTGGGTGTGCCCTCGGGACCGGTGGGAGTGGCAAGGACGTGAGCTCCGATGAAGACAGCCACACCCTGTAGTTCATTTCATATATTGGCAACTGTTGCTGCATTCTGGTTTACGAGTATGCTGTGAGTCACAACACGTGTCAAGGAGGAAGCTATGGCCGCCGCGAAATCCGGTACCGCGACCAAGGTGCTGGATCTGCTGACCCTGCTGGGGGACTATCCGGACGGGGCCACCGCCGGCGAGATCGCCGAGGCCACGGGTCACCCGTTCAGCACCGCCTACCGTTTGGTGAACACCCTGGTGGAGGCGGACTTCGTCACCTACGACCCCTTGGACAAGCGTTACCGCTTGGGGGTGCGCCTGTACCAGCTGGGCCAGAAGGTCGCCCACCAGCGCGGGTTCGATGGGGCGGCCGAACCCATCCTGCGCCAGCTCACCCAGGACACCGGGGAGAGCTCGGTGCTGCACGTCCTGGACGGCGACCGCAGCCTGACCGCCATCAAGGTGGACGGACCCCAGTTCCGCACGACCACCGACCCGGGCGACCGGGCACCGCTGCACACCATCGCCTCGGGCAAGGTCCTGCTCGCGTTCGCCGACCCCGCCACCAGGGACCACCTGCTCGAGACCATTGATCTCACCCCGCGCACCGAGCACTCTGTCACCGACCGCGAGGAATTGCGCCGCCAGATCGAACAGGTCCACCAGCAGGGCTGGGCCGGGCAGTCCGAGGAGAACGATGTGGGCATGGCCGGCATCGCCGTGCCCGTGCTCTCCCCCGCCCACCGGCTGATCGGCGCGGTCACCCTGGCCGCCCCGATCTTCCGCACCACCCTGGACGGCTTGAAGGAACACCTGTCCGCCCTGTGCCAGGCTGCGGACCGGCTGGCCGCGGAACTGCCCGCCCGCCCCTGAGCGACCCGTGGCCTTTTAGCCACGTTTCACCGACAGCCGCCTGCACCGCCCCCTCCGAGGAGTTCCATGAGCACCACGTCCGAGTCCTACCTGGTGGGTTTGATCGGGTCCGGCATCACCGCCAGCACCTCCCCCGCCCTGCACGAGGCTGAGGCCCGCCACCACGGCCTGCACTACCTCTACCGTCCCATCGACCTGGACCTCATCGGCCGCCCGGCCCAGGACGTCGGCGAGTTGCTGGCCGCCGGCCGCGACCTGGGCTTCAACGCCTTCAACATCACCCACCCCTGCAAGCAACTCGTCCTGCCCCACCTCGACGAGGTCGCCCCCGAGGCCGCCGTCCTGAAGGCGGTCAACACCGTGCTCATCCGCGAGGGGCGGTTCATCGGCCACAACACCGACCAGTCCGGTTTTGCCGCCGGACTGGCCACCGAACTGTCCGACGCCCCCAAGGACACGGTGGTCCAGCTCGGCACCGGCGGGGCCGGCTCCGCGGTGGCCGCCGCGCTGTTGGGCGAGGGCGTGCAGCACCTGTACCTGATCGACGTCGCCCCCGCCCGTGCCACCGAACTCGCCCACGCCATGAGTGCCATGTTCCCCGGCCAGACCGTGGACGCCGCCACCACCGCGGACCTGCCCGGACTGGTCCGGGCCGCCGACGGCATCGTCAACGCCACCCCGGTGGGCATGCACCACCACCCCGGCGCTCCTATCGACACCGGGTTACTCGATGGCACCCAGTGGGTGGCCGAGGTGATCTACCTGCCGGTGGACACCGACCTCATCGTGGCCGCCCGCACCGTCGGCTGCCGCGTCCTCGACGGTGGGCACATGGCCGTCGGTCAGGCCTTAGACGCCTTCCGGCTCATCACCGGCATCGAACCCGACCGGTCCCGGATGCGCGCCCACTTCCTGGAGATACTCAAGACCCGGCCCAGCGGGGCCCAGAATCGAACACTTCAAGCCCAGCCGTAGATCCCCGCGGCGCGCCGGGATCTCCTTGCCCCGCAGATCCGGCCGGCCACCATGGCCAGGCTCGCCACGCTCCCAGCGGGACAGGCGCCCGCGGACTGGCACACTGACAAGGGCACGCGCGGTGTGATGGTCCGGTTGGGGCCAGTCCAGCGCCCGGTGCCCACAGCCCCGAAGGAGACCGCCACGAACCGCTCGCCAGCACTGCGCCCCGCCCTGCCCTGGGTCATCGCGGGCATCGTCGTCCTCGCCCTGAACCTGCGCGCCCCCATCATCGCGCCGACTGCGGTGCTGGGTCCGATCCAGGCCGACACCTCACTCAACGCCGTCGGCGCCGGCCTGCTGACCGGCCTGCCGGTCCTGATCTTCGCCCTGGCCACCCCGCTGGCCACCCGATGGATCCGCCGCTTCGGCCCCGAGGTGGTCGTCCTGCTCTGCCTGTCCGGTGTGCTCGCGGGCACCGTCATCCGCTCCACGGGTCCGGCCTGGGTGGTGCTGGCCGGGACGGCGGTCATCGGCGTCGCGATCACCCTGGGCAACATCGCCGTGCCGGTGATCATCCGGCGGGACGTGCCCTGGCGCCAGGTGTCCCTGGCCACCGGCGCGTACTCGGCGGCCATGAACGTCGGTTCCATGCTCACCTTGTTGGTCACCGCGCCCCTGGCCGAGGCCGTGGGCTGGCGCTGGGCGATTGCGGCCTGGGCGTTCCTCACCGCCATCGGGCTGGTCTACTGGCTGTGGTGGTCCCGGCGCCTGCGCACCCGGGCCACCGCTGCCCCGGAGCCTGGCCCCACCGACGCTTCCCCGGCCACCTCCGCGGACGGCGTCCGGGACATCCCGACGCCGGCAGGCGCCTCCGCCACCGGTCCCGCCTCGGCCCCGGGGGCGGTTCCGGGCCCGGTCGCCGGCCGGCCCCGCTTCCGGCTGATCATCGTCCTGCTCACCGTGGCCTTCTGCGGGCAGTCCGGGGCCTACTACGCCACCACCACCTGGCTGCCGACCCTGCTGAGTGATGCCATGGGGTTGGCCGCGGGAGCCTCGGGGGCCACGGCGTCGCTGTTCCAGGTGGCGGCGATCGTGGGGGCCTTCGGGGTGCCGGTGCTCACGCTCCGGGCCCGTGGGCTCTGGGTCCCGGTGGCCGTGATGGGAGTGCTCTGGATCATCCTGCCCCTGGGCCTGCTCCTGGCCCCGGAGGCCTACGTGCTGTGGTCCATCATCGGCGGCATCGCCCAGGGCGGTGGGTTCACCGCCATCTTCTCCATCATCGCCCGGGTGGCCGTCACCGACGCAGAGGCCGCCTCCGGTTCGGCGTGGGTGCAGACCGGTGGTTACCTGGTCGCCACGATCACCCCGCCCCTGGCCGGCTGGCTGAACGCGACCTCTGGTGGCTGGACCGCTCCCCTGCTGCTGGTGCTGGTCCTGACCGTCATGTTCTGCACCGGCGGTCTCCTGGCTGCGCGGCTGGCCCAGCGACCATCGTGAACTCGGCGGGCACACGCACACCTCCCGAGTTCCCTGCCGCCGACTCCTGACCGGCAGCGATCGGCCCGGTTCCTAGAACTGGGGCCGTCTCCGCATGAGGAACCGCAAGGCCGGGAGCCGTGATGACGCCACCTAGCCGGTGCCGCCGTCGCGGTCCCGTCGTGCGGCCGCCCGCTGCGCCTCGACGGCCCGGTGGATGTTGCCGTGGATCCTGTCCGCCCCGATGGCCTCGATCACGCCGTCGCGGTCCAGGACCCCCCGGGCTGCCGGCCTGAGCCGGGTCAGCCGCAGGATGACGCCCGCGTCATGAGTGAGGGCCACGATGTCCGCCATCTTGGCCGAGCCCTGGGAGTCGACGAAATTGATCCCCCCGCAGTCGAGCACGATCCCGGTCAGGCCAGGGCTCTCATGGATGATCTCGCGCAGCCGGTCCTCGAGGGCGTCGGCCGTGGCGAAGAACAGACCCCCGTCCAACCGGAGCACGGCCACGTCGGCGAGCACCTCGTCGCCGGGGTGCTCATCGGCCTCCCGGAAGACCCGTGTGCCCGGTTCACGCCCCAGGACCGGCATCGCCGGGTGCGTGGCCACCGCGATGAGCCAGATCAGTGAGAGCCCGATGCCGATGAGCACGCCCGCCAGCACGCCGACGAGCACGGTGGCGAAGATCGCCGCCACAGCGATCCAGAAGTCGACCTTCTGCACGCGGGCCAGCCGCCGCATCTCCGGCACGTCCATCATGCCCATCACGACGGCCTCGATGATCAGCGCCGCCAGCACGGGCTTGGGCAGGATCGAGAACAGCGGTGCCAGGATCAACAGCGTGAGCAGGACCGTGGCCCCCGAGGTGAGGGAGGCCAGGCCGGTCTTCGCCCCGGAGTGGTCGTTCAGGGAACTCGCTGACAGGCTGGTCGAGACCGGCATGCCCCGGAACAGGCCTGCGGCCATGTTGGCCAACGACTGCGCCAAGGACTCCTGGTTGATGTTGATCTGGTAATGATGCCTGGCGGCAAAGGTCCGCGCGTCACCGGCCGTCTGGGAGAAACCGATCAGGACCAGTGCCACGGCCGCGATTGCCGTGGTGCCCGCGTGGTCCCCCATCAATCGGACGTCCGGGGCCTGCAGCGAGGGCAGTCCCCGGGGAACGTCGCCGACCAACGCCACTCCCCGTGCGCCGAGGTCGAGCACCGCCGCCGCGAGCAGTCCGCCCACCACGAGCACCAGGGCACCGGGAACCCGGGGCACGACGGCCTTGAGTCCGAAGACGACGGCGAGGGCGAGTCCGCCCACGACCACCGTCGTCGGGTGTGCCTCGCCCAGCGTGCCCACCCAGGACCGCAGTTCCTGGAGCGGGTTGGACCCGGTGACGTCCGTCCCGGTGAGCTTGGGGAGTTCTCCGATCACGACGTCGATCGCCGCGCCGCAGAGGAAACCCGTGACCACCGCCTTGGACAGGAACTGCGCGATCCAGCCGATGCGCAGCACGGCCAGGACCAGGAACACCAGTCCGGATGCCAGCGTGATACCGGCGACGAACGAGGCGGTATCGACCTCACCGGTGATGCCGGCCGCGAGCACGGCGCTGGCGGCCACCGCCGCCAGACCTGAACTGGGACCCATCGAGATCTGCCGGCAGCTGCCGAAGATCCCGTAGACCAGCGCTCCGGCGGCGGCCGCGTACAGCCCGTTCTGCAGCGGGATCCCGGCGATGCCCGCGTAGCCCAGGTTCTTGGGGACGATCAGGGCGGCGACGGTCACTCCGGCGATCAGATCGCCGCGCAGCCACGCGCGGTCATAGGTGCGGAGTTGGCCGATGATGGGGACCCGGCCGGGGCGTTGTCCTGGTGCCCTCGCCATGGGCCAGTCTTACCGCACGTCCCACCGCCTGCGCCACGGTCCCGGTGCCGACGGTGCCTCGGTTACCACCGGCCCCTGAAGCACGCCGGATGGGGTTCGTCAGGGTCCGCGCCGTGCGCCTGGAGGTGGCCGGTTCGCTCCTCACGGGCTCACGGTCATCACGTTCGATCGAGAACGGATGGTGGCCGCCCGGACCGGGTCGGCCAGTGCGGTGTCCCTCTGCGGGATGGACGGTTGGTCGTCGGTGGGCGCGCAGGCTGATGAACCGTCCGCTCATCGTGTCAGTCCTTCCGCCCGTCTAGCGGTGGAGACCCAGGCGCCGTCGGGACGCGGGCGCGACCTGCACGTGTTCCGGTGCATTCGCCGACAACCCGGCGGCCCAGGTCCCGTAGCGGATCGCCAGTGGACCGGCGCTGAGGCCGTGCGCCACGATCGAGACCAGCACCGTGACCGCCGCGACGTCCAGCACATGGTCCGCCAGGCCGGTCGTCCCGAGGGACTGCAGGGCGACCAGCGCGAAGATGACCGTGGCGAGTCCACGGGGACCGAACCAGCCGACGAAGACGATCGTGGCCGGCGACCAGCGCGAACCCACCATGGCCACGGCCACCGGCACCATGCGAACCACCGTCAGCGCGCCCAGCGCCACCAGGACGGTCTCCGTCGTCATGCGCGCCAGCGCCGGGCCGACCATGGCGGCACCGAACAGGAGCCACACCACCTGGGAGGCCAGGACTCCGAGCGTCTCGGTGAAGGCCAGTTCCTCTTCGGCAGCCCGCATGCCGGTGGCCGTGGTGAACGCGAGCCCGCCGAGGAAGGCGGCCACGAACCCGTTGGCCTCGATCGAGGTGGCCCCGACGTAACAGACCGACGCCAAGGTGAGCACGGCCACCTGCACGGACAGCGGTGAGGTCCACTCCCGGCGGCGGCACCACCGCAGCACCAGCCCACCACCGAACCCCACACCAGCCCCGACGGCGACACCCACCCCCAGGGAGTAGACCGCCCGTACCTGCCAGCTCTCCCCACCGGCGATGCCGGCCTGGGAGGCGGCGACCGCGATCAGTACGGAGACGACCGGCGTGGCCAGCCCGTCGTTGAGCCCACTCTCCATGCCGAGGATCCGCCGCACCCGGACCGGCACGCGTTCATCGCTCACAACGGCGGCTCCGAGCGCGGCGTCCGTGGGGGCCAGGATCGCCGCGACCAGGGCGGCGGCCACCCAGCCCCGCTCAGGGAAGACCGTGATGACCAGCACCGTTCCCGTGATGATGGTCAGCGGCAGGCCGATGCCCAGCAAACGCAACACGGGCCCCAGATCCCCACCGACCTTCCGCGGGCTCAGGCGCGCCGCGTCACAGAACAACAGCAGGGAGAGGGTGACCTCGGCGACGACGAGGAACCAGTGTGCCTGCGGGTCCACCGCCACCAGGCCGAACCCGGCGCTGCCCACCAGCACCCCGACCGCGACGAAGACCATGGCCGCGGTGATGCCGACGCGCTCGAGCCACCGGCAGATGAGCGCATAGACCATGACCGTCCCGACCAGCAGCAGCGGAAGACCGGCGCCCGCAGCACCGGAATCATCACCCACCGCGCACCTCCGAGGCTGCTGTCGTCTGGCCTCCTGGAGGCCCTGTCGCCACCCCGTCTCCGAAGTGTTCAACACACCCACATCTTGACCCTGAACACACCGCGATAACAGCAACGGGGATCGCCTAGTGCCAGCGTTAGATGAGCCTGGAGTGGGTCCGCCTCCGGTGCAGCAATTGGCCCCATGGCGATGATGAGGTGGCATCGGACAGGGTCCGTGGGACTGACTGGGCGAGGACGGCCCAGGCGATCTCGACGGGCACCGCCGACGGCGGGGTGAGTGACTCCAGATCGACCGCGTGGATGTGGTGCTCACGACCGTTGGTGACGGTGATCAGTGCCGTTGCTCCGGACCGTTCGATCCTTTGATAGCGCCACGGTGTCTTGGCCGGTGGATGGTTACGCGTCAGGCTGGCAAGATCGCCGCAGTACTGGCCCAGATCTCGCAACAACTGGACCCATCGGTGGTGCCTGAGGCGTTCTTGGACGTCCGCGGACCAGGGATCCGGGGATGAGATATCATCCGGGCAACCTGCGTGCAAGGCGTCGGCGATGACCTGTCGAGCGGCGGGAAGCCGGAACGTGCAGACTCCGGCGGGTGTGCTCACCTGCACGTGCCCCCGGTCGAGGAAATCCACCCAGTCACACAGCGGCCTTGCCCGCGCGTCCTCAACGGCGGACAACTCGCCCAAAAAGATACCGATCTGGCCCACAGCCGCTCTTTCCGACTGGGCTCGCCACGTCACTGTGGCTGTTGGGCCCGCCGCGTGCCACGGCACCCGGTGGGTTTGAACCGCACTGTGCTCTGATGCGCGTCATTCTAGATCACCGGGAACGGGCGAGGCCTGGTTTTCACCCGCTGGGGAGGAGGTACCGCGCCGGCTGCGCGCCCATAGTGGACGGGACCATTACAGCGGGCAGGAGGCCGAGATGAACACCACCACGCCGACATCGGACGCCGCGGGCACCACCCTGACCAGGCACCCTCCGGAGAGCTCAGGATGGGTGGGGTGGCTGGTCTTCGCCGCGGTCCTGATGATCCTGCTCGGGGCCTTCCATGCGATCCAGGGACTCATCGCCCTGTTCAACTCCGAGTACTACCTCGTGGGCCCCCAGGGGCTCTCGATTCACCTGGACTACACCACCTGGGGATGGGTCCACCTGATCGCCGGGACCGTGGTCCTCGTCGCCGGCATCGGAGTCCTCGCGGGACAGTTCTGGGCGCGGCTCGTCGGCATCCTGCTGGCCGTGGTCAGCGCGCTGGCCAGCTTCGCGTTCATCGCCGCCTATCCGGTGTGGAGCTGCATCCTGATCGCCCTGGACGTCCTCATCATCTACGCCCTGGCCGTGCACGGCCGGGAGATTCGCCAATACCCCTGAAGGGAGACTTGACCATGGCCAACGACGAGAACCCCGTCATCGACGCCCTCGCCGAGATCACCGCCGCGTCCATCGACCACTGCACTCTTGATCCCCGTGAGTTGATGCTGGCGCGGATCGCGGTACTCGCGGCCGTCGACGCCCCGCCCGCCTCGTATCTGCTCAATGCCGGTGAAGCCCTAGACGCCGGTATCACCCTGGAGGATGTCCAGGGGATCCTCGTCGCCGTGGCCCCGATCATCGGCACCCCGCGGGTCGTCGCGGCAGCCACCCACCTCTTCGAGGCGCTCGGTTTCGCCACCGGTCTTGAGGCGCAGGCCGAGACCGCAGGCGACGAGTAAACAGCCGGGCGTCCGCGGTCGGCAGACGGGACCTCATCGGGAGCCGCGTGGGGTACCCGACGCGTCAGTCCTGTCACACCGCACCGAGGCAGGATCCTTTCCCTGGTCGTTCGTGCAGCAGAACGGAGACGGTGGTTGCAGGGCCTGGCCGGTCCATCACGAAGACGATGAACGCGCCCAGGGCGATGACACCGATCCGCAGCGGTCGACCGGCCCCGGCCACTCCCAGCGCGGATTCTGGCCGGGTGCGGCTAGCAGGTGATATCGCGCCGAAGGTTCTGCAGCGCTGCACGCACGTCGTCTGCCTCGTCCCGGAGGGACACGATGGCCTCGGGCACGGCGCTGTCATCCGGGACCGCGGCGACCGCGGCACGGAGCTCACTGACGCTGGCCTCGAGCTCTGCCACGCGGTCCTGGGCAAGATCCCGCGCGTCCCTCACCAGGGCGTCGAAGGACGCGGTCACCTTCTCCCGCGCCATACGGATCTGCTCGAGACTGGACTCGGGCTTCAGGGTGGCCCGGAACTCGACGAGGGCATCAGCGAAACGGTCCGCGGACGCGCAGGCCTGCGAAACCCCCTCTGACGGGTCTGGGCTTTCCGGCGCGGGCGTGCTCTCCTGGGCGGTCGAACTTGCCGGTGCAGGTGTACTTTCCTGTGGGCCCCCGCCGGTACATGCCGCCACGGCCAACAACAACGTGGTAGCGCCGATAGCCACAACGCCTGTGGCCGATGAGCTCTTGAAGTGCATGGTGGCCTCCTCCAGGCCCGTCCTGGGCCGATCCGCTCCTGGGGCACCACGGGAGGGCCAGGAGTCTGGTGACTGAAGCATGCTGTGCGGTGGGCCCGCGCGCCTCACCCCCGGCAGATGAGATGTGGCTCGAGGCCCCTCCGGGCGATACACAGTCCTGGTTGACGCCAGATTCTCCGCCCTGGCCCGCACCACCGCAGCAGGCCCAGCAGGCTGACCCCCACCTTCGCCATCATCGGCGCCAGACACCGTATCGCTGGAGCCTCCGGCCAACCGCCGCGCGCAGCCGATGGACCCCACCGGCACGAATATTCACACCGCGCTCAGGGTCGGAACGCGCGGCGAGGCCCCCGTCGTCCAGTGCGGCATTCTCGTGCGACCTCGACCCTGCTGCCCGTGATTCGGCCCTAGGGACTGGAATCCTCCGGTTCAGCCAATGCCTGCAGCAGGATCTCCGGCAGCGAGGGATCGTTGAGGGTGCGGAAGTGCCCTTCCGAATCCAGCTTGATGTTCCTGGCACCGGGCAAATGACTCCCGACGGGGATATGCGGGTCGAACGTGCTGAACACCGAGGTGATGCGGTGGTTGATGGACCGGTCTTCGGACAGCGCACGCAGGCCGCGGTTGCGCGGCGAGAATGCCCGGATGCTCGGGTCCAGGAACAGTCCGGCGTACACGGATCCGGAAAACGGGCTGTTCACGGCGACCATGTGCCGGATCCGCCCGGCCGACGTGGACGAGAGCATCACGTGCTTGCCGACCAGACCGCCTTTGCTGTGCGCCACGATCGTCACGTCGCGCAGGTCGGCCTCCCGAAGGTAACCGGCGACCAGCGCGGCCATCCGACCCAGCTCGCCGCGGTTGTAGCCCAAGGTGCGGACCACGTGGACCGGGTGCCCGGCCGCATGCAGCGTCCGGGCTATCCGGTGCATGAACTGCCAATTCTCGTAGACTCCGGGGATCAGAAGCACCGGCCGGTCTGCGCGCGGTGCCTGCTGGTAGGGTGCCGGGTCGGTGCGGAACAGCACGCCATCCACCTGCCTGAGGCCCGCATGGCAGTAGTCCAGCAGCCACCACCAACCGCGAACCGGTAGCCGGGCAGCGGCCTTTGCGATGCGCTTCACGATCTGGCTGCCAGGTCAAGGCAATGCCGGGCCACGGCTACCGGGCTGCGGTACATCACGGCATGGGCCTCGCCGGGTATCTCCGTCATGACCGCCGCCGTGCCGGCAGCCGCCAGCTCGGCCAGCCACGACCGCGGGGCGATGGGGTCGTGCTCGCCCCGCACCAGGACGATCGGGGCATGGACCAGCGGTAGCCGCTCCTCCAACCGGTAGTCGATCATGTACGCCGCATTGGCGTAGTACCAGCGGCGCCCGCAGCGGAGATAGTCACCGGCCGCCGTCCAGGCCACCTGGGGCGGCTCCCAGAGGGTGTCCTGGATCAGGCGCCGTCGCTGCATGCGGAGGGTCCGCTCCCGGCTGTTGATAGAGGGCCCGAGCAGCACCAGCGACCGGACCGCGGCCGGATCCGCCAGGGCCATTTCGACCCCGGTCAGACACCCCATGGAATGTCCGACGACGATGAACCGGCCCCCGTGTAGCTGCCGCAGCGCCTGCGCGGCCAACCGGCCGGTTTCCCGGATCGGCAACGCCTGCACCGGGCGCCGTGCAGCACCGAAGCCGGGCAGGTGCATGGCGTGCACCGTTGCCGTGGCCGCTAGTTCCCGGGCCAGGGGAACAAAATACCGTGGGGACATCCCGATTCCGGGCACCAATACGAAGCAATCGGACCCCGAACCCCGGGTTTCGATCATGAATTCGGTGCCTTCCACCTGAAGGCACCGCCGTTCCACATCGCTGATGCGCACACTGCCTTCCTTTGCCTGCCGCATAGGCGAATAAGGGCCTATTTTACCGCCGCTGCCGCGAAATAGGCCTCGCCCTTTCCGCGCGATCGAGGCGCTGATACGTATCGCACGGGTGGAGCATGGGCCGGCTGACGGTTGGATGTCCCAAAGCCCCGACCCCCTCCTCCCTCGGGGTGAGGGGCAGGGGGCCGGGGCTGGGTTCGGCCTATGCGGGCAGGACCGTGGAATCAGTTCGGCACTGTCGCGTCGGGCTCGGGGCTGGGGTTGGCCTCCTCACTGGGCCGAGTCCTGATGGCGGCGGTGGTCAGGTCCTCTCGTCTGACGGGCAGGGTGGTGTCGAACTGGGGGTCGGCGCGCAGTTCGCGGACCAGGCTCACGGCCAGCAGGGCGACGATGATCGTGAAGGGTAGCGCCGAGAGCATGGCGGCTTGCTGCAGGGCGGCCAGTCCACCGACCAGCAGCAGGAGGATGGCGGACACGCCGGTCAGTACGCCCCAGACCGTCAGCACGGGGCGGGTGGGATTGAGCGTGCCGCGCGAGGACAGCATGCTGAGCACGAAAGTGTTGGCGTCCGCTCCGGAGACGAAGAACAGCACCACCAGCACGATCGCGATGACCGAGGTGATCTGCACCAGTGGCAAGTGGCCGAGCATGTCGAAGAACGCGGAGTTCACGTCCTCCAGGGCGGCCGCCCCGATCTGTCCGCCGCCGTAGAGGTCGACGTGGATGGCGGTGCCGCCGAAGATGGTGAACCAGATGAAGAACACCAGGCTGGGCACGGCCATCACCCCGAAGACGAACTCGCGGATGGTCCGGCCGCGGGAGATCTTGGCCAGGAAGACCCCGACGAAGGCGCCCCAGCTCAGCCACCAGGCCATCATGAAATAGGTCCACCACTGGAACCACTGGACATCCTCCGGGGTGGTGGGGGTGATGAGGCTGACCTGGAAGAAGTCGCTGAGGTACTGGCCCACGGAGCGGAAGAACAGATTGCTGATGAAGTTCGTGGGACCGGCGAACAGCACGTAGAGGCCCAGGAGCGTGGTCAGGGTCATGGTGATCTGGCTGAGGTACTTGATGCCCCGGTGCACCCCGGACAGGGCCGAGAGGGTGAAGAGCACGGTGATGACCGCGATGATGAGCACCTGCGGCAGGACTCCGGTGGGGATCCCGAAGACCCGGTTCATGCCCTCGCTGATCTGCGAGGCGCCCAGGCCCAGGGACGTGGTGGTGCCGAAGAGGGTGGCGAGGATGGCGAAGACGTCGACCACGTGACCGAGCCAGCCGTCCATTCGGTCACCGAAGATGGGTCGGAGCATGGGGGAGACCAGGCCGGTGTTGCCGCGGCGGTGGGTGGAATAGGCGATGGCCAGACCGAAGACCCCGAAGACCGCCCAGGCGTGCGGTCCCCAGTCGAAGTAGGAGAACTGCAGGGCCCGCACCGCGGCGTCGATGGTGCCGGGTTCAGCCAGCCCGTGGGGTGGGGCGGCGAAGTGCGAGATGGGTTCGGCCACTCCGTAGCTGATCAGGCCGATGCCCATCACGGCGGAGAGGATCATGGCCAGCCAGGCGACCGTGCTGAACTCCGGGCGGTCGTGGTCCCCGCCCAGGCGGATCCGGCCGAAGCGGCTGAACGCGAAGTAGAGCAGCATCAGGATGCAGCCAAGGGTGACCAGGAGGTAGGACCAGCCGACGCTGGCGGCGACCGCGTTCATGGCCGTGGTCATGGCCCCGCCGAGGCTCTCGGGGGACAGCGCCGCCCACAGCATGAATGCGGCGATCAGGGCGATCGAGGTCCAGAACACGGCCCCGGGCCGGTTCCGGAGCAGTTCCGCGCGCAGCATGGCCTCGGTGATCGGTGTTTTCTCCAGGCCGTGCCCGGGGAGTTCAGGCCCCTCGGGCTCGGATCGGGATACCTGCTCCCGCGCAGGCGTGGAGAGCGTCTGCTCTGCCCGACTGCGGCGCGTACGGTCCGGGCGGTCGTCGTTGGTGTACATGGGTCCTCCAATAAGGAAGGGGGCCGCCGGCTCAGGTGAACCCACGGTCGGGGTGGGGTGGCCTAGAGCTGCTGCAGGCCTCGGCCGTCGTAGAACTTGCCGGCCTTGTAGAGGATGGGAGCGTCTTCGGTGGACTCCGCGTACTGGACCCGGCCGATGAAGACGGTGTGGGTCAGGGCCTGGAAGCGTTCCTTGATCTCGATCTCCAGGCTGGCGGCGGAGTCATCGATCAGCGGGCTGCCCTGCGGGCCCTCGTGCCAGGCGACCTGGCTGAACTTGTCCTTGTCCTTCGAGGAGAACACCGACAGCGCATCCCCCTGGGTGCTGGACATGATGCTGATCCCCACATGCGACGCCCGGAACAACGCCGGGTACGTGGACGAGGTCTTCTGCACACAGACCAGCACCAGGGGCGGGTCCAGGGACACGGACACGTACGAGTTCAGCGCGAGCCCCCGTGGGGCCCCGGTCTCGTCCTTGGTGGCCACCACCGTCACTCCGGTGATGAACTGCTTGTTGAAGGCCTTGAGCATTTCCCTCGGCGGGGTCCCCGGGTTGGCGGGGCTGTCGACGACGGCGGCCACGTCTTCGGGTTCGAAGGCGGACTTCAGCGACGGCAGCCCGACGTCGGCCAGCAGTTCACTGGCGTCCCAGGTGACCTCCTCGCGGACGATCTTCCCATCGCGGAAGGTCAGGACATTGGAACCGCGGGTTGTCACCACGGTGCCGGTCGGGGGAACGTCGTGAAGCGGGGCGGAGAAGGTGCCGACGGAGTGCCAGAACATGGCCGCCTGGTCCCCGTCGAGCAGGAGGGCGTCGACCGTGGTCGTCAGATCGGGGAAGGCAGCCCGGACCTCGCGGATCTGGTCCTTGTACTGCTGACGCGACAACGGCTGTTCATTGGCGGCGCTGTAGCGCACATAGTCCTCGGCCAGCACCGCGTCCAGGGCATCGAGCTGACCGTGATCCCACGCGGCGCACCAGGTATCCATCACGACGTTCTTCAGATCCTCTTGCATGCCACAGAGAGTAATGTGCATCACATACAGCCGTCAATACCGCAGAAATCAGCGCTATATCGCTCGATCCGGGCGATCCATTGACATCGTCTTGTATGCATGAGAATCTTCTGGCATGCCACAGACCACCTCTACGATCGAGAGCCCCGCACCTGCGGTGGAGGACCGTTCCTCGTTGCTTCATCGGATGCGTTCCAAGGTCCTGAGCGGCCAGTACGCTCCGGGAGAGCTCATGCCCGAGGCCGTGCTTGCCGAGGAATTCGGAGTCAGCCGGACGCCGATCCGCGAGGTGCTCAAGCAGTTGCAGAACGAGGGACTGGTCGAGATCAGGCCCCGGGTGGGGACCTTTGTTCGGGTGCCCACACGCCGGGAGGTCGTGGAGCTGTTCCAGCTCAAGGAGTCCCTGGAGGGTCTTGCCGCAGGACTGCTGGCCCGCCGCGGGCCGGTGCCGGAGCTGGATCGCCTCGCGGAGAATTTGAAGCGTTCGGATGAGGCGGTGCTCTACGACGACGCAGCCGCCTATGCCTCGCTGGTCCATGACTTCCACTGGACGATCGTCCGGGGGGCGGACAACGCCAAGCTGTTGGAGCACTACGAGCGGCTGATGAACCAACTCGCCTATCAGCGCATCGTGGTCACGACCGTCCAACGCCCCGGCCGGCTGGCCGCCTCGACCCGGGAACACCACTCGGTGCTGGAGGCCATCCGCCACAAGGACGCGATCGGGGCCGAATCGGCCATGCGCGTGCACGTGCACGCCTCCAGTTACGCCGCCCTGAGCATCCCCGAGGGCAACGCCCCCTGGGAGAGCGCCCCCGCAGACCCTGAACAAGCACACACGGACACCGGCGCAGCCGGCGTCACCGGGTGACCCCGTCCACCTTCGCAGCAAGGAACCACGATGACCATTGAGTCCAAGGCGGCCACCGCCACCCCGACCGCCCCCACCGAGTCATTAGAACGCCTCGCCACGGCCCTGGGGGTGCGTGCCCTGCACACGGTGTGCGACGAGATCCTGACCGAGGGCGGGTCCGCCCCCTCTCATCCGCTGAGGCAGGCCAGCGCCATGGCCGTGGTCCGCAATCCCTGGCTGGACACGGACACGACCGAGGACCTGGAGTCGCATACCCGCCGGGTCGCACCCGTCCTGGCCAAACTGCTCAGCGACCGGCTCCTGAAGGCCCTCGGCGGAGCGGACCAGGTGCAGACCTTCGGCAAGGCCGCGATCGTCGGTCTGCACGGGGAAGTCGAGCACGGCGGCGCGCTCATCCACACGCCCTACTTCGGGAACCTGGTCAGGGAGTTCCTGCAGGGCAGCTCGATCATCTGTTTCACCGACGGCCGCGCCACCGCCGGCAGCCAGGTGCGCGTGCCGATGTGGCACAAGACCCACGCCGCGTCCCGGGCCCACTACCAGGCGATGGAGGTCCATCTGCCCGACGCCCCGCATGCCGACGAGATCTGCGTGATCGCCGTGGCCTCCTCCGGGCCCCGGCCCCACGCCCGCATCGGGGACCGCACCACCGATGAGGTCATCACCTCCGACATCCTGAAAGGAATCACCCCATGAACGTCCGTAAGATCACCACCCTTGTTGAGGAAACCCTCTCGGAGGGCGGCCGTGCCGTCGAACCGGCGGCACGCGTCGTCATCGTGGCTGCTGTGATCGACAACCCGTGGGCAGGTCAGGGCTTCGTGGAGAACCTGAGCGCCGGGATCGACGCGGTCGCCTCCGACCTGGGCGCGCTGCTGGCCCCTCGGGTGATGGAAGCCCTGGACGCCCCCCTGGAGGCCTACGGCAAGGCCGCGATCGTCGGCCTCGAGGGGGAGATCGAACACGGCTCGGCGTTGATTCACACCCTGAAATTCGGTGACCACTTCCGCAACGCCGCCAACGCCACCACGCTGCTGCCGGCCGTGGAGAAGCGTGCAGCGGCCGGCACGGTCTTCGACATCCCGCTCAAGCACTTCACCGACGCCACCATCCGCTCCCACCACCAGAGCGTGGAGGTCCGCGTCGCTGACGCCCCGCATCCGGGTGAGATCCTCATCGCCCTGGCCGGCGCGGCCCAGGGCCGGCCACACCAGCGCCTGGCGCCCCTGGGATCAGACTGATGACCGAGGCCACTGAGTCAGTGCCCGTGGTGCTGCTGCACGGGGTCGGCCTGGACCGCACCATGTGGGGCCCCGTGGTGGACCTCTTGGACGCCGCCGGCCTGCAGGTCGAGGCACTGGACCTGCCAGGGCACGGTGGCCAGCCACCCCTGCGGCGCCCCACCGACCTGGCGGAGATGGCGCAGAACGTAGTGGAGCGGATCTCTGAGACGCGGGTGCATCTGGTCGGGTTCTCCCTGGGTGCCCTGGTCGCGCAGCGCATCGCCGTGGACCACCCGGACCGAGTGGTCACCCTGACCTGCATCAGCACGGTCTGCCGACGCACCGACGAGGAGTCCGCCGCGGTCCGTCGGCGCCTGGAGACTGCTGGAGAGGACTTTGCCACCGGAGTCGACCGGGCCCTGGACCGGTGGTATCCGCCGGAGGCGGCCGTCAGTGACGCCCAACGGCAGGCAACCCGGGCCACCCTGTTGGCCAACGACCGTCAGTCCTACCTGCACGCCTATGCGGTCTTCGCCACCGGCGACCAGCAGATCGCCCCTGACCTGCATCGCATCCACGCACCCACCCTGGCCGTCACCGGGGAACTGGACCCCGGCTCCACCCCGGAGATGACCCACCGGTTGGCGACGGCGGTCCCGCATGGCCGGGCCGTCGTCGTCCCCGGGGTCCGGCACATGCTGCCGGCCGAACGCCCCGAGGTGCTCGTCGAGCACCTCCAGCACCATCTCGCAAGCAGCGAACAGCACCCAGAAGGAGCCCATCATGGCTGAACGGCTGACTCACTTCATCGGCGGGCAACACCGCGAGCCGGCAAGCGGTGAGTACTTCGAGAGCACCAACCCTGCCACCCTCGAGGTGCTGTATGAGGCCGCCCGCGGTGACGCCCAGGACGTCGCGGCTGCCGTGGACGCCGCCCGCACGGCCTTCGAGTCGACGTCCTGGCGCCGCACCACCCCCACCCAGCGCGGCCACCTGCTGCGTCGGCTGGGCGATCTGATCGGTGAGCACGCTGAGGAACTGGCCCGCTACGAGAGCCTGGACAACGGCAAGCTGCTGCGCGAGATGCGCGGTCAGCTGCGATCCCTGCCGGAGTACCTGTATTACTACGCCGGGCTGGCCGACAAGGTGCAGGGATCACAGATCCCCACCACGTCCCCTGCCATGATCAACTTCACCCAGCGTGAACCCCTCGGGGTGGTCGGGGCGATCACCCCGTGGAATTCCCCCCTGACGCTGACGGTCTCCAAGCTCTCCCCCGCCCTGGCCGCCGGCAACACCCTGGTGATCAAGCCCAGCGAGTACACCTCCCGCACCATCCTGCGCCTGGCCGAACTGGCCCACGAGGCCGGGTACCCCGACGGGGTGGTCAACGTCGTCACCGGCCTCGGCGCCGAGGCCGGTGCGGCCCTGGTGGACCATCCGGGCCTGGCGAAGATCTCCTTCACCGGATCCACCGGCACCGGAGCGGCCATCGCGGCCAAGACCGCCTCCCGCTTCATCGGTTCCACCCTGGAACTGGGTGGCAAGAGCCCGAACATCGTGTTCGAGGACGCCAACGTGGCCAACGCCGCCATGGGCGTGGTGGCCGGGGTGTTCGCGGCCGCCGGACAGACCTGTATCGCCGGAGCACGGGTGTTCGCCCACCGCAGCGTCTACGACGAGTTGCTCGAGCGCGTCACCGCACGGGCCGCGAGCATCAAGATCGGTGACCCCCTGCAGGACGAGACCGAGCTGGGCCCGCTGGCCTTCAAGGACCAACTGGAGAAGGTTCGTTCCTACATCGACATCGGCACGAAGGAAGGTGCGCACCTGCATTACGGCGGGCAGCGCCCGGACATCGACCTGCCCGGATACTTCCTGCAGCCGGCGCTGCTGACCGAGACCACCAATGACATGCGCATCAACAAGGAGGAGATCTTCGGTCCGGTGGCCGCCATCATGCCCTTCGACACCGAGGAAGAGGTCCTGCACCTGGCCAACGACACCCAGTACGGGCTGGCCGCAGGCGTGTGGACCCAGAACCTGTCCCGGGCCATGCGCATGTCACAGAACCTGGATGCCGGAACCGTGTGGATCAACACCTACCGGGCCATGTCCCCCATGTCTCCCCGGCAGGGCTTCAAGTCCTCCGGAGTCGGGATCGAGCACGGGCTGGAGTCCATGCACGAGTACACCCGGCTCAAGAGCATCTGGATCAACACCGACGAGGGGCCGGTCGCGGACCCCTTCATCATGCGGGGGTAGGACACGATGCCCCTGATCGAGATCTCCATCGGCACCGGCCGCACTCCAGAACAACTACGCGCCCTGATCGACGGCGTGCACCAGGTCGCCGAGAAGACCGTGGATGCCGCCAGTGAGAACATCACGGTCATCATCCGCGAAGTAGAACCACAGCATTGGTCACGGGGAAACCGGACGATCGCCGAGGCGCGAGCGACCACGCCAGGCTCCTGACCCGACCACCGAACCGGGCGGATACCGTCCCGGTCCCGCCCAGACCTTCAGCAGAACCCCCATCCGCAGGGCGGCGAGGACGCCGCCCCGACAGAAAGGCCGCCCCATGCGCTTCTCCCTCTTCGTGCACATGGAACGGTGGGACGATCAGCTCTCCCACCAGGAGCACTTCCAGAACCTCACCGAATTGACGCTGATGGCCGAGGCCGGTGGATTCAGCACCGTCTGGATCGGCGAGCACCACTCGATGGAATACACGATCTCCCCCAGCCCCATGCCCCAGCTGGCCTACCTGGCCGCTCGCACCTCCACCATTCGGCTCGGCGCCGGCACCCTGATCGCGCCGTTCTGGAACCCCATCCGGGCCGCCGGCGAGACTGCCCTGCTCGATGTGATCAGCGGCGGCAGGGCCGAAGTGGGCCTCGCGCGCGGCGCCTACCAGTTCGAGTTCGACCGTCTGTCCGGCGGCATGCCCGCCGCCGAGGGCGGAAACTACCTGCGCGAACTCGTCCCGGCCGTCCGTGCACTGTGGCAGGGTGACTATGCCCACGATGGTCAGATCTGGCAGTTCCCCACCTCCACCTCTGTCCCCAAGCCCATCCAGCAGCCGACCCCACCGATGTGGATCGCCGCCCGCGATCCCGACACCCACGACTTCGCCGTCGCCAACGGCTGCAACGTCATGGTCACCCCCCTGATGAAGGACGATGAGGAGGTGGAGAACCTCGTCGAGAAGTTCAACACCGCCGTGGGCAACCATCCCGAGGTCGATCGTCCCGAGATCCTGGTCCTGCGCCACACCTACGTGCACGCCGAGTCCGAGCCCGATGCCTGGCGCCCGGCAGCAGAGGGCATCAACCGGTTCTACCGCACCTTCGACGCCTGGTTCGGCAACAAGACCGCCCCGGCCAATGGCTTCCTCGAGCCCAGCCCCGAGGAGAAGTTCGCCGAGCGCGCCGAGTTCACCCCCGACTCCCTGCACCGCACGGCGATGATCGGTACGCCGGCGGAAGTGGTGGAACGGCTGAGGCACTACGAGGCCCTGGGCGTGGACGAGTTCAGCTTCTGGAGCGACAACTCCCTCAGCCACGAACAGAAGAAGCAGTCCCTGCAGCTGTTCATCGACGAAGTGGTCCCGCACTTCCAGAACCGCACCGCCGCTGAAGACGGACAGCAGCCGGCCCGCGCTGGCCTGCCTTCCTGAGCACACCCCTGATCCGGAGGAAACGGCGCAGACACACAGGCCCTGGCCAAGACACCGAACGGTCCTCGATGTGAGGTGACACGGATGATTCCCTGGCCAGGGCCTGTCGTTCTCTCGGCTCAGGGCGGTGAGCACTGCCGGGGCATCGACCCGGCCTGATCTCCGCCACCGCGTAGGGATTCACAGCACCCCTGAACTAGAACTGCAGGGGGTTGATGTGCCCATAATCACTGACGATCCGCAGAGCGCGGAGAACGGAGGAACACCATGCGTGGTAGCAGTCTTGTCTGGACCATCGTCGGCATCCTGGTGGCCATCGCCCTGATCATCTGGATCGTCTCGGCTCTGTAGAGCCCCGTTCTCCACGCCAGCCTCCCTGGTGGGCTGCGCGGTGCCGGAGGAGCCGGAGGAGCCGGAGACGATGATGCCGGCGTGCCCTCAGGGCGGTGAAGCCCGCCCCGGGGCCGGCGGTGACTTGGACGCGGACCAGCAGGCCCCGCTCCTCGGGCCCTACGACACGGCGGCCGGTGCCCCCTGGGGGGTGTCGTCCTCCGGGCGCGGCAGCACGAGCGACTCCGAGAGGCCGGGCGGGGCCTGGTGGGTCGCGGCCAGGGCGGCGGTCATGACGTCGCCGAGGCTGTGCCGTTCGGCGTAGACCTCCCGTTGGTACTGGGAACCGGTGCCCTCGCGCAGGATCTTCGCGACCCCGGCCTCGATCGCCGACCGCTCCCCATACTCGGCCAGCACCGGACCCACGACGTGGAGCAGGCGGATCATGACGTCCCCGGCGGGTGCGGGGGTGCCGGTGGCCGGATCGATCAGCTCTCCGGCGACCCCGTTGCGGCTGGCCTGCCAGGACCAGGCCCGCAGCAGCGCGGCCGGCACGGGCATGGCCGGGGACCCGTCGGCCCAGGCGCGGGCGACCGTCTCCACCAGGGCACGGGTGAGGGCGGCGATCACCGCGGCATGATGCGCGTCCAGGCAGACGTCGGCCACCCGGATCGCCACGGTCGAGTGGTGTTCGGACAGGCGGGCGTCGAAGTAGAGCATGTCAGCGTCCACCGGCACCTGGGTGTCCAACAGGGCCGACCGGTAGCGGTCGTAGGCGTCCCGGGAGCCGAAGACATCGGTGGGCCCGGCGGTGGGCCACCGGGACCACACCTGGTAGCGGTACGAGGCGAACCCGGTGTCGTCCCCGTGCCAGAACGGGGAGTTCGCGCTCAGGGCCAGCAGGGTCGGCAGCCAGACGCGGATCCGGTCCAGCACCGCCACGCCCTCGGCGCGGGAGTCGACGCCCACGTGGATATGGAAGCCGTTGGTGAGCTGTTCGGCCACGGTGAGACCGAACTTGGTGGCGATCCTGCGGTGGCGCAGTCCCGGCACCGGGTGCGGGGAGACCGGACCCAGCGCCGTGGGCAGGGCCACCACGCGTCCGCCCACCCGGGCGGCGGTCCGCTCTGCCAGTGCGCGCCCGGCACGGATGGAGGCCAGCTGCCCGGCCAGGGTGGTCTGGGGCGGGGAGATGACCTCGAGCTGTTCCTCGTGCAGTTCCTCGCTCACCTGGTGGCCAGTCGGCGCCGGCTCGTCCTGCAGGGCGGCGGCCCAGTCCCCGGCCGGCAACGGTTCGCCGGTGCCGGCATCCACCAGCAAGAGTTCTTCTTCCACCCCGAAGGTGCGCATGAGGGCCTCCTCGTCCGTCCTGCCCCTCGTCCCTCACTACGGAGGGTGCGGAGCAAGCGGCACACCCACGGGCGAACCCAGGATTCTACGTGTACTGACTACATGTTCGCTGGGAGGACCAGGCCTCCATGCCGGGCCCCGGACATCAGGGAGAACTGGGCGCGGCGCCTGTTCCCCGCCCCGCCCCCGCTGCATCACCTGACGGCGGGCCGGCCGTGCGTGACCCCGGGTCGAGCGAGCCCCAGCCGTCCAGGCGTGTGTGTTCGCCATGGAGGAAACCACCGGCCGGAGGGTTCCCCGCGCACGCAGTGGGGCATAGGGTGAGAGGACTTGATCGCCGACAGAAGGGAGTGCCCATGGGACTCGGAGACAAGATCAGCAACGCGACCGACAAGGCTGTTGGAGGCGCCAAGGACAAGATTGGCGATGCCACCGACAACCCCGACCTGCAGGCAGAGGGCAAGGCCCAGAACGCCGAGGGCCATGCCAAGCAGGCTGGCGAGAACGTCAAGGACGCCGCCAAGGACCTCAAGGACGGCCTGAAGTAGACCGGCACACCCTCTGAACCAGCGGCTGCGGCCCCGGAACCCGTCATGGGTCCGGGGCCGCAGTGCGTTCTGGCGGAGGAGTCCTCCGTGGGCGGTCCCTCCCCTGTCAGGCCTGGCCGATACGCAGCACGGGCTTGATGGTGGTGCCGGACTTGCTGTCCGCGAAGGCGTCCTCCACCTGGTCGAAGCCGTAGAACTGCACGAGCTCGTCGAAGGGGAACCGGCCCTGCTGGTAGAGCGCGATCAGTGCGGGGATGAGTTCCTGGGAGGTGCCCGAGCCGCCGAGCGTGCCGACCACGCGCTTGCCCCACAGCGCGCCGAGGTGGTCCAGGCTGAAGCGGGCCCCGGCCGGGGCGCCACCGATGAGGATGAGCGTGCCGAGCATGCCCACGGCCTCGGCGGCCTCCTCGATGACGGGGATGACACCCGTGCAGTCCAGGGCGTAGTCGGCCGGGCCGCCGCAGATCTCCCGGATGCGCTCCAGGGCGTTCTCGTGCAGCGAGTTGATGACGTGGGTGGCACCGTAGCGGGTGGCCAGCTCCAGCCGGGAGTCGTGCAGGTCGATCGCGATGATGGTGGTGGCCGGGGTGTTCCGCGCGGCCATGACGGCGGCCAGCCCGACGGCGCCTGCCCCGTAGACCACGAGCGACTCCCCCGCACGCGGCCGGGCGGTGTTCAGGACCGCCCCGGCACCGGTGGTGATGCCGCAGGCAAGCACCCCGACCAGGTCCAGCGGCACGTCCTTGTCCACCGTCACCAGGGCGTTGGCGTTGGCCAGTGAGTAGGTGGCGAAGGAGGACTGGCCGAAGAAGTGACCGGAGAGCGAGGACCCGTCCGCGCGGGTGTAGGCGGAGGTGCCGGCCTGGGGCCCGATGAACCGCCGGCCGCTGACCACGGCCGGGCCGAGCAGTTCACAGTAGCGGTGCTCGCCGCGGCGGCAGTTGCGGCACTGCCCGCAGTAGGGCCAGCCCATGATGACGTGGTCACCGACCGCCACGGAGGTGACGCCCTCGCCGACGGCCTCCACCACGCCGGATCCCTCGTGACCGAGGACGCCCGGCAGCGGCAGCGGCATGTCACCGGCCTGGGTGATCGCGTCCGTGTGGCAGACGCCCGAGGCCACCACCCGCACCAGGGCCTCGCCCGGGCCGGGCTGCTGCAGCTCCAGTTCCTCCTTCGTGAAGGGGGCGTTGGTCTCCTCGACGACGAGGGCTTCGATCTTCATGGGGAACTCCTGTGTTCTCGTGGGTCGCAGGGCGCCGCAGCCGAGAGCTGCGGGGTCATGGGGCCGGGACCGTCCGCGTCCGGGCTGGACGCCCCCGCTCCGTACCGTAGGCCGTTCAGGCCATGATGAGCACGGGGTGGTAGCCGTCCGGGCGCCGGCGGTAGACGCGGGCCGGCCGGCCCAGCCCGCTCCCACCGGGCGGCATGGCCCGGATGTCCAGGGCCTCCAGCTGGGGTTCCATGGCCCGGCGGAAGGTGTCCTTCTGGTGAGGGGCCCCCGCGACGGCGTCGTGGACCTGACGCAGCTGGGTCATGGTGAACTCGTCGTCCAGCAGGCACCAGGGGTCCGGCGTCTGGCCGTACTCCCACCGCACCATCCGCACGCCCCAGCCGATGATCTCGTCGTGGCTGAACGGCAGCCCGTGCACCTGGTCCACCGCCCGCAACTGTCCGTGGCCGTGCTCCAGGGCCAGTTCCAGTTCGGTCAGCGGCACCACGTCCAGGTGGGTGACCGTCAGGACCCAGCCCCGGTCGTCGCGGTCCGGATCGTCGAAGACGTGCAACTGCCGCGGCGAGCGCCCCCGGACGTGCATCCTGGTCTCCAGGCACCTCAGCACGGCATCGCCCAGGCGTTCGCGCTCGCGCAACATGGTGCCCGGCAGCATCCACTCCCCGGCATGACGGCCCTCGTCCCGGCGGCGCAGGACGACCTTGAGTTCCCCGTCGGCCACCGTCAGCAGGACCACGTCCGCGGCCACCGAGGGCCGGGGGTAGGACAGCAGGTCATCACGCTCGGGCACCATGCCACCCAATCTAGCCAGAGCGGTGGTGGTTCCCGGTCCCGGTACGGGCGGCGTCGCGGGCGAAGAGAACAGCGGCATCATGGACGAACTCCTCTCCCGTGGCGAACGTGGTGTCCCAGATGCTCAGTGCGTCGGCCACCGGTTCCTGCATGAGGGACCGGCTGAACCCCTCCACCCCGAAACGCCCGGTGTAACCCAGGGACAGGGTGTCCTCGAGCACGCGGGCCAGGTCCAGGCTGCCGGTCGAGAGCAGTCCGCGGGAGGACTGGCCGAACTCCAGGTACCCCAGGTACGGCAGGGCGTGGGCGACGGCCCCCACCAGGTCGGCCTCCTCGATGGCCATGTGGAAGGTGTCCAGGTGGATCCTCAGGTGGCGCGAACCGGACAGCTCCACGAAGCGCACGGCCTGGGCGGCGGTGTTGAGCACGGAGGTCTCGTAGCGGTTCACGACCTCGAAGGTCATCATGATCCCCGCGGCGGCGGCCTCCTCCGCCACGTCCCCGACGAGTTCGGCGACGCGCGCCACGTCGGCCCCGGAGGGCCGGGACGCCGCGTCCCCGTGCACCCCGTAGGGCACCCCGTTCAGCTGGTCCCCGCCCATCCTCGCGGTCAGGTCCACGAAGCGCCGCAACTGCTCGAAACCCCGGCGCCGGACGTGCGGGTCCTCGGACCCGACGTTCGCCTCCGGGGACTGGACGGCCATGGTGATGGGGGCCAGACCGGCGTCGCCGATCCGCCGGGCCAGGTCCGCCACGCCCCGGCTGGACGGGTCCACCGGGCCCAGCACCACGCGCCGGTAGCCGGCGTCGCGCAGCACCGGCAGGCTGCGGGCGAACTCGGGGCTGAACGGGTCCGTGGTGAAGGCCGCACTCTGGCAGGCCAGGTCCACCGCCAGTCCCGGGCGGCCCTGGACCTCGGCCGTGGCCATGGCCGACACCTCAGAACACCGGGAGTTCGAAGCGGTGCTTGAACACGGAGTAGCCGTCGTCCACGTGCACCACGGTGCCGTTCATGGCGTTGGAGTCCTCCGAGAACAGGAACGCCACCACGTTGGCGATCTCCTCCGGTTCCGTCATCGTGTCCCGGAGCTGCTCCGAGGCGAACAGCTCCCGCAGGTGCTGCGGGAACTGCTGGATGATGGCGGTGTTGGCACGCCCGGGGGTGATGGCCAGGACGCGGGTGCCGTGCTCGGCCAGCTCGTAGGCGGCGGAGCGGGTGAAGGAGATGACCGCCGCCTTGGCCGCGCTGTAGGAGAAGGAGAGCTCGGCGGCCTGCTCACCGTAGATGGAGGACGTGTTGACGATGACCCCGCCGCCGCCCTGTCTCACGAACTGGCGGGCCGCGGCGAGGATCCCGTAGTAGACCCCGTCCTGGTCGATCCGGATCATCGGGTGGTAGTCCCGTTCCGGGTCATGGTCCAGCAACGGCCTGCCGCCGGCGATGCCCGCGTTGTTGAAGATCCCGTCCAGGCGGCCGAAGGCGTCCACCGCGGACTGGACCGCCTGCTCGACGGCGGCGAAGTCCGAGACGTCCACCGCCACGGCGCGGGCCCGGCCGCCCTTGGCCGTGACCTCGTCGGCCACCTGCTGGGCACCCTCCAGGTTCAGGTCGGCCACGATCACGCTGGCGCCCTTCTCGGCGCAGCGGAGGACGGTGGCCCGCCCGATGCCGCTGGCGCCGCCGGTGATCAGCAGGACTTTGTCGTGCAGGGTGGTCATGGGTTCTCCTTGGAGGGGTGGCGAGGGGTGGATGCGTTGGGTCCGGTGGGAGTGCCGCCGTGGCAGGGCACCCCCACCGGTGTCAGGGGTCGCGCCGGGCGCGATCAGAACATGGTGTGGGACAGGGCCAGCGCCCCGCCGTCCACGGCCAGGACGGCGCCGGTGACGAAGGAGTTGCCGGGGGCCACGAGGAACAGCATCGGGGCCTGGATCTCCCCCATGGTGCCCATGCGGGCCAGCGGGATGGTCTCCTCCCACATCCGCTCCCCGGCCTCGTCCAGGACGGCGTCCCCGCCGATCCGGGTCCCCTTGAAGGGGCCGGGGGCGATCACGTTCACGCGGATGCCCCGCGGGGCCAGTTCCAGTGCCGCCTGACGGGCCAGGTTGATGATCCCGGCCTTCGTGGCCCCGTAGGCGTAGGAGACCATGGGGTCCGTCCGCAGTCCCGCGGTGGAGGACGTCACCAGGATCCGGCCGCCGTCGGGCAGCACGCGGGCCGCGGCCCGGACGGTCTCGAACGTGCCGTGGAGGTTGGTGGCCACCACGTTGCGCCACTCCTCGTCCGTGTACCGGCCGATGGCTCCCTCCTCGGTCCGGTAGCTGCCGCCCCCGGCGATGCCGGCATTGGCCACCACCACGGTCGGCCGGCCCACCTCGGCCACGACCCGCTCCAGGACCTGTTCGAAGGCCCCGGCCTCGGCCAGGTCGGCCGCGTAGGCGTGGGCGGTCCCCCCGGTGGCGGTGATCGCCTCCCGGACCTCGTCCAGCCGGGACTGGTCCCGGCCCAGCACGACCACCGTGGCGCCCGCGTCCGCGTAGATCGCGGCGGCCGCCCGCCCGATGCCGCTCGAGGCTCCGGTGACCACGACGACGTCGTCGTGCATCGAGAACAGCTCGAGGATCCGGTCGGTCCCGGTGGCGGGGCGTGAGCCCTGGTCAGTGGTGGTCATGAGAGGCCTTTCTCGTCGGTGGTGGTGGTTGGCGGGGTTCACATGGACGGGGTGAAGTCGTCCGCGTTGCCACGGTCGATCAGCTCGCCCTCGACCTCCACGAAGTTCTCCTGCGGCAGGGTGCCGTCGGCGCGGTAGGCCTCGATGTCCTCCACCACGCGGTCCACCACGGAGAACCAGTCCTGGTGCACGGAGGCGTAGAACGGCCCGTCCTTCTTGATCTCCTCGACGGCCACGCCGAGGGCGTCCACCCCGGTGACGTAGATGTCGTCCCGGCCGGCCTCACTGATGGCCTGCGCGGCGCCGAGGGCGGCGTGGTCCCAGCCGACCCAGACGCCGTCCAGGCCCTCCGGGTTGGCCTGGAGGAAGTCGGTGACGAACTTCAGGGCCTCCTCCTGGGAGGTGGCCGGGTTCAGTGCCTGCTTCATCTCGCCGCCGGCGATGTTGGCGCCGGCCTCCTCGAGCATGTCCATGGCCAGGTTGCTGCGGGTCATGATCCCGATGTGCGGGTCATGGCCGATGACCATGACGTCCTTGCCCTGCAGACCGCCCATGGCCTCGTCCAGGGCGCCCACCGTGAGTTCGGCGAGCTGGTCCTGGTCGAAGGTCACGTCCTCCACGAAGTCCTCGTTGGGCTCCACGCCGCCGTCGATCGAGAAGATCGGGATCTCGGCGCCCTCGGCGGCGTTGACGAGCGGGGCGATCTGCCGGGGGTCGGGGAACCCGGCCAGGATGACGTCCGCCCCCTGGGTGATGGCGGACTGCATGTCCGAGTTGATCTTGTCGTAGTCGAAATCGCTGGTGTACAGGGTGACGTCCCAGCCCTTGGCCTTGCCCTCCTCGACGAACTTGTCGAGGGTCAGCTTGCCGCCCGGGGTGCCGTAGCCGGCGGTGAAGGCGGCGACCTTGAAGACGCCGTCGTCAGCGGCGCCGCCGGTGCCGGCAGCGGCGTTGGGGTCGTCGGAGCATCCGGTCAGCGCCAGCAGGCCGGCGGCGAGGAGTCCTGCAGTGATCGTCAGTCGGGTACGCATGGTGTTCTCCGTGGGGATGGGGCCGCGCGGGAGCGGCCGGTGGGGGGTGGGGATGGGGAGGGGCCCGGTCAGGCGTTCTTGGACTTCAGCGAGGACATGAGCACCGCGGCGATGATGATGATGCCGGTGAGGACCTGCTGGATGTAGGTGTTGACGCCCACGATGTTCAGGCCGTTCTGCAGGACGCCGATGATGCCGACGCCCACGAGGGTGCCGCCGATGTTGGCCTGCCCGGACTTGAGCAGGGTCATGCCGAGGAAGGCCGCCGCGACCGCGAGCATCATGTAGTCGTTGGCGCTGGTGGAGCTGGCGCTGGAGAGCCGGCTGACCAGGATGATGCCGCCCAGGGCCGAGGCGAAACCGGCGACGGTGAAGGCCAGCAGGACGTTGAGGCGGACGTTCACGCCGGACAGCCTGGCCACCTCGGAGTTGCCGCCCACGGCGTACCAGCGCCGGCCCACCGTGGTGTACCGGAGGATGACCCAGATGACGGCGGCCACGATCAGGGCGAAGAACACGGGCATCGGGATGCCGGCGAGACGGGTCTGGCCGATCCAGTTGAAGGACTCGGGCATGCCGTACAGCGTGGTGCCGTCCGTGACGATGAACGCCAGCCCGCCCACCGTGGTCATCGTGGCCAGCGTGGCCACGATCGCCGAGATCCCCAGGTAGGCGACGAGGATGCCGTTGACGATGCCGACCAGGGTCCCGACGAGGACGCCCACGACGATCGCCATGGAGACGGGCATCCCGTTGATCATCAGTGCGGACGCCGTGGCGCCCGCGAGCGTGGCCGTGGTACCCACGGACAGGTCGAAGTGGCCGGTGACCATCACGACCGTCTGGGCCGCGGCGATGATCGTCAGGATGGCCACCTGGGCGAGGATGTTCGTCATGTTCCCGAAGCTCAGGAACGCGGCGGGGCGCAGGATGCCGAAGACGACGATGAGCGCGACCAGGGCGATGATCGTCCCGCCCTGCCACAGCATCTGGGACATCTGCGTCTTGTCCTGCGGGACCTCGACGGCGGGGACGGTGTCAGTGGTCTGGGCCATCTCAGGCCTTCCTTCCATAGCAATAGGAGAGGAGGAGTTCCTCGTCGGCGCCCGCTGCGGGCACCTCTCCGGAGACCCGCCCCTCGTGCATGATGAGGATCCGGTCGGACAGCCCGATGAGTTCGGGCAGTTCGGAGCTCACCGCGATGATGGTGGTGCCGGCCGCCGCGAGGGCGCGGATGAGCCGGTAGATCTCCGCCTTGGTCCCCACGTCGATGCCTCGCGTGGGTTCGTCCAGGAGCAGGACCCTCGGATGGCGGGCCAGCATCTTGGCCAGGACGACCTTCTGCTGGTTCCCGCCGGAGAGCAGGCCGACCTGCTGGCGCGGACCGCGGGTCTTGATGCGCAGGTCGGCGATGCCCTCGCGGGCCAGCCTGGCGATGCCGCTGGCGGAGACCCAGCCGGCGTTGCTGACCCGGGAGAGGTTCGCGATGGCGATGTTGTCCTGGATCGTGGCCCCCAGCGAGACGCCCTGGCTGCGCCGTTCCTCCGGCACCAGGGCGATGCCGTGCTCCAGGGCCCGGCCCACGCCCCGCGAACCGGCAAGCTCCCGGCCCTCCACGGCGATGGTTCCTTCCGTGCGCCTCTGGTCTCCGGCGAGCAACCGCATCAGCTCGCTGCGGCCGGAGCCGGCCAGCCCGCCGATGCCGAGCACCTCACCCGCGTGGGCCGAGAAGGACAGGTCCTTCACCTTGTTCCCGTGCAGCCCGGTCACCTCGAGGACCACGCGGTCCGTGGCCGTGCCCCGCTCGGGGAACAGGTCCTCGGCCGAGCGGCCGACCATGGTGGAGATGACCTCGTCGATCGTCATCTCCGCCACGTCCCTGGTCACGATGGTCTGACCGTTGCGCATGATGGTCACGCGGTCGCAGAGCTCGAAGACCTCCTCGAGGCGGTGGGAGACGTAGACGATCCCCACGCCGTCCGCGCGCAGGGCGCGGAGTACGGCGAAGAGGTCCCTGATCTCGGTGTCCGTCAGGGCGGCGGTCGGCTCGTCGAGGATCAGCACGCGGGCGTCCGCGGCCAGGGCCCGGGCCACCGAGACCATGGTCTGCTGCACCGGGGAGAGCCGCCCGGCCAGCCGGCGCAACGGGATGTGCCCCTGGTTGAGGCGGTCCAACTGCCGGCGGGCCTCCCGGTAGAGCCGGTTCCAGCTGATGAGGCCGCCGGAGCTCGGGGTCCGTTCGCCCAGCAGGATGTTCTCGGCGACGCTGATGGTCGGCACGATCGAGGTCTCCTGGTACAGGGCGACCACGCCGGAGTGGTGGGCGTCCCGGACCCCGGAGAACCGGACCTCCTCACCGGCGGACTCGATCCGGCCGTCGTCGGGCTGGTGCACCCCGGTCAGGACCTTGATCAGCGTGGACTTGCCGGCCCCGTTCTCGCCGAGCAGGGCGTGGATCTCCCCGGGCCGGACCTCCAGGCGGGCCTCCGTGAGCGCGGCGACGCCCTCGAAGTGCTTGGAGATCCCCTCCGCGCGCAGGGCCAGTCGCTCCGCCTGGGGGACGACGGGGTCTGCCGTGGCGGTGCTCATCGGCCCTCCACCTGGTCGTCGGAGGGGTCGGCGAGGTCGTTGCAGCGGATGACGACCTTCGGGTACCGGCCGCTCAGGTGCACCTGGAAGGCCTCGGCGGCCTGCTCGAGATCGATCACGGACTCCAGGAAGGGGTCCAGGTCCAGTTCGTCCAGCAGGCGCACGGCCCGGGGGAACGTGTACGGGGAGACGAACACCCCGGTCAGGGTGAGCTCCTTGCGGTACAGGTGGTCGGAGAGGTTCAGGGGCAGCTCGTAGTCCTCGGGGTACATGGCCCCGTAGACCACCGTCCCGCCCGGTGCGGCGATGTCCAGGAGCCCGGCCACCGCGTGGCGGGAGCCCGAGGCGTCGATCACGACGTCGAAACCCGCCCCCGCGGTGATCTCCCGGGCGCGCTCGGGGAGGGACTCGGCGGTCGGGTCGACCACGTGGCGCGCCCCGAAGCGCCCGGCGAGCTCGCGCCGCTCGGCGATCGGCTCGATCATCGTCAGCGAGGTGGCCCCGTAGCGGTGCATCAGCTGCAGGGCCAGCTGGCCGATCGGCCCGCCCCCGCAGATCGCCACGCGGTCCCCCGGGCGGATCCGGGTCTTGTCCGCGATCCGCACGGCCACCGACGTCGGCTCCAGCAGGCAGCCCTTCAGCAGCGAGACCCCGTCCGGCAGCCGGTAGACCTGGGACTCGTGCCAGACGACCGATCGGGCCATGCCCGGGCGGTTGTACTCGCCGAGGTTCTTGCAGAACTGCTGGCGTCCGTCCTGGCAGGGCGGGCAGGTCCCGCAGAACCGGATGAAGTTGCCGGACACCCGGTCCCCCACGGCCAGGTCCGTGCGGCGCACCGCGGAACCGATCTCGGCGATGACGCCGGAGATCTCGTGGCCCAGTCCGATCGGCACCTCGGTGCCGAAGAACCCCTCGGCCAGGTGGGGGTCCGAACCGCAGATCGCCGCGTAGGCGACGGTGATGCGCACGTCCTCCGGGCCGACCTCGTCCGCGGGGAAGGCGACGACGCCGATCTCCCCGCGCCGGCCGGCGTCGGGATCCCGCAGGCTGCCGATCCTCGTGACGGCGACCGTCTCCACCTCCCGCGGCGCGGTGGCCGCCCCGGCGGCGGCGGTCATGCTCGAGGTGGTGGTCATGACGCCCCGCCCTTCGCGCCGGCGACCGCGAGGGCCGCGTCCACCGTGGCCGTCAGGCCGTAGCCGTGCTTGTCCCGCAGCTCGGTGTCCTCACCGAAGCCGGCGAACACCTGCGGGATGCCGAGCCGCCGGAAGCCCTCGAGCCGGACGCCGCGGTCCACGAGGACGTCGGAGATCCGCGAGGCCAGGCCGCCGTAGGCCAGGTGGTCCTCGACCACCACGAACCGGCCCGTCTCCTCTGCGCAGCGCAGGACGAGGTCCTCGTCGATCGGCTTGAGGGTGAACATGTCCACCACGCGGGCGTCGAGGCCGTGCTCGGCGGCGAGGACCTCGGCCGCCTCCAGGGCCTGGGAGACGGTCTCACCGTGGGCGAAGATCGTCAGGTCGCCGCCCTCCCGGGCCGTGATGCCCTTGCCGATCTCGATCCGCACGCTGCCGGGTTCGTAGACGACCTTGTCCTTCTTGCCGACGGCGAGGCGGATGTACAGGGGGCCGGTCATGTCCATGGACTGGCGCAGCACCTCGCCGACCATGAGCGGGTCGCCGATGGAGGTGACGGTCATGTTCACCAGGGAGGTCATCAGGCCCAGGTCCTCCACGGCGTAGTGCGTGGAGCCGCCGTTGCCGACGAGGCCTCCGTGCGTGCCGACGATCTTCACCGGCAGGTTGGGATAGCAGATGTCCGAGCGCACCTGTTCGAGGGCGCGCATGCTCAGGAACGGGAGCATGCCGGAGACCACGGGGATGTTGCCCTCCGCGGCCAGGCCCGCGGCGATGCCGACGCAGGCCTGCTCGGACAGCCCGACGTCCACGAACCGGTCCGGGTAGGTGTCCCGGAACTCCACGAGGGTGGCCCCGATGTCCGGGGTGAGCACCCACAGGTTGTCATGGTCCTGCCCGAGCTCCTTGAGCGTCTGGCCGATGACCGTGCGCGAGGAGAGCAGGTCCCCGAAGGTGAACGAGGTGATCTGTTCGGTGGTGGCCGCCATGGTCATGCCGCCTTTCGTCCGTCGGCCAGCGAGGCCAGGGCCCGCTGCAGGTCCTTGTCGTTGAGCGAGCCGGCATGCCAGGCCAGGTTCCGCTCCATGAAGTCCACGCCCTTGCCCTTGACGGTCTCGCAGATGACCACCGTGGGGGTGTCCGAGTCAGGGTCCGGGAGGGCGTCGAAGGCCTCGACCAGTGCGCCCATGTCATGCCCGTCGACCTCGATCACGTTCCAGCCGAAGGCCCGCCACTTGTCCGGGTACGGCTCGAGCCTCACGCGCTCCTCGGAGAAGCTGGTCATCAGCTGGCGGTTGCGGTCGATGAAGGCCACGAGGTTGCCCAGGTCGTTGCTGCGCGCGGCCAGGGCGGCCTCCCACACGGACCCCTCCCCGGTCTCTCCGTCCCCCATCAGGGTGAAGACCCGGTGCGCCATGGCGTTGCGCCGCCCGTGCAGGGCCATCCCGGTGGCCAGCGGCAGGCCGTGGCCCAGGGAGCCGGTGGAGACCTCCACCCCCGGCAGCTGCACCTTGCAGGGGTGCATGCCGTAGGCGGAGTCGAGCCGGCCGTAGGTCCGGACGATCTCCTCGTAGTCGAAGAAGCCGCGGATGGCCATGGCGATGTACATGCAGACGGCGGCATGGCCCTTGCTCAGCACGAACCGGTCGCGCTCGGGGTTCCGCAGGTCCTGCGGGTCGACGTGCATGCCGTACTGGAACAACAACGTGAATATGTCCGCCGAGGAAAGGTCTCCTCCGATGTGGACGGCACCGTCGTATTCTCCGCAGAGAAGAAGCAATTTCTCCCGCAGCTCATACGCCTTGTCTTCGAGTTTGGTGACGCTGAGAGCAGGACGAGTGATCGTCTGTGGCATTTGATCCCCCAAGGGAATTCGATATTCCAGCGACATCGCTGAAACGTGATTTATGTCACCGAGGAGACTACGGGTCGCACACTTCGGAGACAAGGGGCAATTCACTCAATTCTGCGCAATCTCTTCGACAGCGCTCCGACCTGCGGGTTCACACGCTTCTTCACGAGCGCCTCCGCCGAGCGCGCCACTCCCGGCCGTGCGCCCTTGACGTGACCCAGCTCACCTTGGTTCACTATCGAGAGAGTGATTTAGCCGCTGCCTGCGCACACCGCTCCGCCGGGACGTTGTCTCATGAGGAATCCCGGTTCTGATCAGTAACTATTCGTTTATCGCCAGTCCCCCTGCCTATTCCTGTCCCGAAAGAGGCGCCATGACCGACACCAGCACCAGCCCTCATCCCGCGGCATCGACCGAGGCCCCGGTCCGCACCCCGCTGTTCTACGGCGGCCGGGAGCATCCGGCGGAGCGCACGCTGACGATCACCAACCCGGCCCGTCCGGCCGAGGTGGTCGGCGAGGCCGCCGCCGCCACCCGGGAGCAGGCCCTGGAGGCCGTGGCCGCGGCGAAGGCCGCCTTCCCGGCCTGGGCCGGTCTCTCCGCCGAAGAACGCGCGGCACACCTGGCCGGGGCCGCGGACGCGATCATGCAGGACTCCGAGACCGAGGCCGCGATCCTGTCCGCCGAGAACGGCAAGGTCGTGGGCGAGTCCACCTTCGACCTGATGGGACTGGTCCAGCGCACCGAGCTCGCCTGCGGCCTGGTCGAGGAGGTCGACGCCGTCGAGACCCTGCCCGGCCCGCCCACCGAGGTGCTCGTCTCCCACAAGCCCATGGGCGTGGTGACCATCATCGTCCCGTTCAACTGGCCCATCGCCATCCTCGGCGCCTCGCTGCCCTACGCCCTGATGGCCGGGAACACCGTGGTGGTCAAGCCGCCGCCCTCCTGCCCGCTGGCCACCACCCGCGCCGTGCAGCGCATGGCCGAGCGGTTGCCGGCCGGGGTGCTCAACGTGGTCACCGGCGAGGACGCCGAGATCGGCGAGGCCCTGGTCTCCAACGAGGACGTGGCCAAGGTCTGCTTCACCGGCTCCGTGCGCGGCGGCAAGCGCATCATGGCCATGGCCGCCGAGTCCCTGACCAATGTCACCCTGGAGCTGGGCGGCAACGACGCGGTCCTGATCCTGCCCGACGCCGAGTTCACCGAGCAGGGCCTGGACCTGCTGTTCATGGGGATCTTCGGCACCACGGGCCAGGTGTGCATGAACGCCAAGCGCATCTACGTCCACTCCTCCAAGCGGGACGAGCTGGTCGCCGAGCTCACGCGGCGCCTGGAGCAGGTGCAGATCGGCCCGGCCTCGGACCCGGCCACCACCATGGGCCCGTTCCACCAGAGGGCCCAGCTGCAGTTCGTCACCGAGCTGGTCCAGGAGGCCAAGGACGCCGGCGCCGACGTCCGTGAGTTCGGGCAGCTGCCCGGGGGCGACTGGGCGGAGGGCAACTTCATGCCCCCCTCGCTCGTCCTGGACCCGGACCCCTCCCTGCGCGTGGTCACCGAGGAGCAGTTCGGCCCGACCATCCCGATCATCACCTTCGAGGACGTCGAGGACGGCATCCGGATGGTCAACGACACGCAGTACGGCCTGTGCAACTCGGTGTGGACCGCGGACGAGCAGACCGCCCGCGAGGTGGGGTCCCGGTTGCAGGCCGGCTACGTCTTCCACAACACCCACGGGCCGGCCCTGCTGGACCAGCGCGCCCCCTTCGGCGGCATCAAGCAGTCCGGCATCGGCCGCGAGATGGGCACCATCGGACTCCGCAACTTCCAGGAACCGCACGCCCTCGGGCTCCTCAAGGCCGGCGGCCCTGCCCCGGACGCGGACGAGGCCCCGCCGGCCGCCTGAGGCCAGAGGCCCTACGGCACACACGTGCGGCGCCGGTCATCACCCCTCGCCGGGGGCAGTGGCCGGCGCCGCCGTGTGTGCCAGAGCAGCGAAACGTACCCGGAGCGTTCTCTCGGCTTCCCGATGAAGCCTCTGTCATCGCTGAGAGGACATCGCACCCTGCGCACCCGCCCGGACCAGTCCTCTCAGTGATGACGGATGGGTACACGATGCCGTACCGCGTCCGGGCCTCGGGGTGCTCATGACCAGGTGCCCGCATCCGGGGCTCAGGCGGGAACCGGTGCGGTGGCGTGTTCCTTCCAGGCGGCCCGGAGGCTGAATCCCTCGGCCAGGGCCTGCTCACGGGTGATCGTGATGCCCCGGGCGAGGATCTTGCGGGCCGCGAGGTGGTCACCGGGCATGTTCACCGACTCCACCGCGGCCAGGATCCCGTCCCGGAAACAGAACACCGAGAACGTCGCGGCCTCGGGGTCCCCGACCACCAGGGTCTCGTCGTCCGGGCGGACGATGTTGGCCATCTGCAGCCGGAACGGCCCCTGGGTGGACCAGAACCACGGCAGTTCGGTGTACGGGCTCTCCTCGCCGAGGATGACCCGGGCCACGTGCCGGGCCTGGTCGGTGGCGTTCTGCACCGACTCCAGCCTGAACGGGCTCCCGGCCTGCACGCAGGGGAAGTTCGCACAGTCCCCGATCGCGTACGCATCCCGGTCCCGGGTGCGCAGGTGTGCATCGACCACGATCCCGTTGTCGGTCTCCAGCCCGGCCGCCGCCGCCAGCCCGTCGTTGGGCTGGACCCCGACGCCGGCCACCACCAGGTCGGCCGGGTACCGGTCCCCCGTGGTCGAGACGGCGACGGCCACCCGGCCATCGCCCCCGGCCTCGAAGGACTCGATGCCCTCCCCCAGCCGCAGGTCGATACCCAGGCCCCGGTGCGCGCCGGCGAACCAGTCCCCGAGCACGGGGGTGAGCGCCCGGCCCATCGGACGCGGGGCGAACTCCAGGACGGTGACGTGACAGCCGCGCTCCAGGGCCGCCGTCGCGAACTCCAGGCCGATGAACCCGGCGCCGATCACCACGACGTCCCGCGCGGCGCCCAGGGCTGCCCCCAGGGCCTGGGCATCGGCCACGGTGCGCAGCCCGTGAATCCCCGGCAGCTCAACGCCCGGCGTGGTCAACTGACGGTTGCGGGCACCGGTGGCGAACACCAGGGACTGGTAGCGCAGCTCGGTGCCGTCCGCCATGTGCACGGTCTTGGTCACCCGGTCCACGGCCGTGGCGGTGACCCCGGCGAGCAGGGTGATCCCCCGCTCCGCGCAGAACCCCGGGCCACGCAGCGGCAACGGCTCCGCCGGCGTGCCCTCCGGGCGGGGCCTGAGGTAGTCCTTGGACAGCGGCGGCCGCTGATAGGGCAGTCCCGGCTCCTCCGCCACGATCGTCACCGAGCCTTCGAACCCCTCGTCCCGCAGCGACGCCGCGGCCTGCAGGCCGGCCTGGCCACCGCCGATGATGACCACACCGGGGGTGTCCGCAGCGGTGTCGACCCGGGGGGCGGTCGAGGAGGTCTCGTTCACGTGTCCGTTCAGCGTCTCGGTCACGGCTCAGACCTGCTCGTCAGGAACGTCGACCTCAATACACTCCAGGCCAGGGGTGCCGACCTCGATCTGGCACCCCAGCCGGCTACGCCGGGCATCGCGCTCGGCGGCCGTGACCTCGAGCATCTCCTCCTCGTCCTCCCCGATCTCCGGGAGCGCGTCCACGTAGTCCTCGTGGACGTAGACGTGACAGGTGGCGCACATCGCCTGGCCGCCGCACTCCCCCACGATCCCGGGCACATCGTTCCTCAAGGCCGCCTGCATGATGCGGGCCGGCTTCTCCAGCTCGACGACCTGGGTCTGGCCGTCGGCCTGGTGATACGTGATGGTGGGCATGCCGCCTCCTGGAGTGCGCGGACCCGTCCGGGCAGTGCACGGGCGGCCGCGGGGATTGATGGGCCTTTCGCTCCATCGTCCGCTGGACAGCACATCGCGACAACAGGAAAGATCAGGGAATCATCATCGGTTGAGTCGATAAAGGATGACCGTGCCCCTCCCCTTCACCCTGCGACAGCTCGAGGTCTTCGACGCCGTCGTCCGCGCCGGTTCGCTGTCCGCGGCCGCACGGGAGCTGACGACGGCCCAGTCGTCGGTGTCCGCCGCCGTCGACGAGCTCGAGCGGCAGATCGGCCAGCACCTGCTGGTCCGCCGCAGGGCCCACGGCGTGTGGCCGACGGCGGCCGGGCGTCAACTGCATCGTGAGGCCCGCGCCATCCTGCGGGCGGCAGACGAGGCCGGCCGCGTCCTGCAGGAGAGGGACGGCCACCTGCGCGGTCCCCTCACCGTGGGCATCTACCAGACCCTGGCGCCCTACATCCTGCCGACGATCCTGGGGGACTTCGCGGCGGAACATCCCGGTGTGGAGCTGTCCTTCGAGGAGGTGCGACACGCAGACCTCCTGGCGGGCCTGACGGCGGGGACCATCGACGTGGGTTTCACCTACCTTCTGGAGACACCCGAGGGCATCAGCCACCAACCGGTGCTCACCCGGCCCACCCATGTCCTGCTCCCGGCAGGGCACCGGTTGGCGGGCCGGCAGGAACTGACGAAGGCCGACATCGCCGAGGAACCGCTGATCCTGCTCGGCGATGCCCCGAGCATGCTCAACACCCGGCGCGTCCTGGAACTGACGGAGAACGACCCGAGGATCGCCTGGGTGACCTCGTCCCTGCCGCTGACCCGGGCACTGGTCGGCAAGGGGCTCGGTATCTCCGTCCTCGTCCAACCCGACGCCTCACCGTGGACCGTGGACGGTCACGAGGTCGTGGAGATCCCCCTCGTCGACGCGGAACGGGTCACGGTGTACATGACCTGGCTCGCCCCGGCGGAACGCCGCCGCCCGCCACGCCGCGTCACCGAACTGGTGAACTTCCTGCACGCCTCCCTCGAGCCCCGCATCCAGGCGATCGCCACCCGGCGTGAGGCCGCGACGACGCTCCTGCGAGCGGACGCGGCTCCCACGGAGCCCGAAGACGTTGCCTGACGGAGTGAGCCGTGCAACACTGAGTTGCAATTGCAACTTGAAGTGATCGCCCGGCTGAAAGAGAAGACCCATGACCGCCATCGCGGGAGGCACCCCGACCCTGGACGTGGACCCGTTCTCCGTCGCCTCGCTGAAGGACCCCTTCCCCGTGGAGGACGTCATTCGGGAGGCCGGCCCCCTGGTGTGGCTGGAGTCCCACGGCGTCTGGGCCACGGGACGGGCCGAACTGGTGCAGGAGATCTTCGAGAACCACGAGGTCTTCATCTCCTCCCACGGCACCGGGCTGACCAATACCGCGCGGGAACAGAACTGGCGTACCGCGAGCGCGATCCTGGAACAGGACCGGCCCCAGCACACCGTGACCCGCAAGGTCATGAACTCCGTGCTGTCCCTGAAGGTGGTGAAGCAGCTCCAGGAGGAGTTCCAGGCCGCCGCCTTCGACGTGGTGGACGAGGTCTGCAGCCGCGGTGAGTTCGATGCCGTCACGGACCTGGCAGAGGCGTACCCCCTCCGGGTGCTGCCGGACGCCGTCGGGCTGGCACCGGAGGGGCGGCAGCACCTGCTGACGTACGCCAACCTCAACTTCCAGGCCATGGGACCGAAGGATGCCCTGTACGAGGAGGCCGTGGCCCAGGCCAGCGAGGCGAAGGAGTACGTCGACTGGCAGATGCGCCGGGAGAACATCGACGAGTCCAGGCTCGCCGGCAGGATCTTCGCCGCCGCCGACGCGGGCACGATCACCGAGGAGTCGGCCGGGCTGCTGGTCCGCACCTTCCTGTCCGCGGGGCTGGACACCACGATGCTCGGGATCGGCAACGCCCTGCTGGCCCTGTCCCGCACCCCGGCGGCGTGGGAGGCCTTCTCGGCGGACCCGTCGAAGGCTCGCGCAGTCTTCGAGGAGACCCTGCGCTATCACGCCCCCAGCCCCTACATCGGTCGCACGGTGGGCATCCGCACGGAGCTCGGCGGCGTGGTGCTCGAGCCGGAGCAGAAGGTCATCAACTGCGTCAGCGCGGCCAACCGGGATCCCCGCGCGTGGGACCGGCCCACCGAGTTCGACATCACCCGGGACGTCCGGGGCCACGCGGCCTTCGGATACGGGATCCACGCGTGCGTGGGCCAGATGATGGCCCGGATGGAGGCCGAGAGCCTGCTGAGGGCCTTCGCCACACGAGTCCGGTCCTTCGAGCTCACCGGTGAACCGGTGCCGAAGGTCAACCACTGGCTGCGCGGTTACACCTCTCTCCCGATGCGCGCGACGCTGAGGTGACCCGCACCCACCGGACTCCATAGACGGGTCCGGTGGGCGGTCATGAGGGACGCGCGGAGGGCTCCACGTCCACCGTCGCGTCCACCGTCGCGGCGGCCTGCGCCGCGGCCGCCAGCCAGAGGTGCACGGCCCAGGCGCCCGGGTCCACGTGTCCCCTGACCCGGTCCCCCGCATAACTGGACCGACCCATCCGCGGCGCCATGTCCGCCGTCGCCTCGGCCCCGGACCGGGCAGCCTCCGCGGACGCCCGGAGCGCCGTCGCCAGCGGCTGGTCGGCGGCATCGGCCAGGGCCCCGGCCGCCGGCGCCAGGGCATCCAGCATGGTCCGGTCCCCGGGCCTCGCCCCACCGAGGTCCTGGATCCCCTCCAGCCCCCGGGTCAGCGCCCGGGCCCAGTCCCCGGCCTGCGGTTCCTCGATGCCGTGCAGCGCCTCGGAGGCTTTGAGCAGGAAGACCGCGTACAGGGGTCCCGACGTGCCCCCGATGCTCCTGCGGGCCAGTGCTGAGATCCGGCGCAACAATCGGTCCGGACGGGCCGGCAGGGCCGCGCCCTCCTCACGCACCGTCCGGGCGCCACGCTCGAGGCTATGGCCGAGGTCGCCGTCGCCCACCTGCTGGTCCATGGCGGTCAGTTCGGGTTCCGCACGCTCGAGCGCCTCCAGGACCGCCTCCAGGATGAAGCGCCCCGGACCGGACAGCTCCGCCCCCTCGCGGGCCGCGGACTCCGCCACCGGTGCCGCGAGGTTCGGGGACGGGTTGATCTCGCCCGATCCCGTGGGCCAGGCAGCGGTCCGGACGGGTGCGTCCAGGTACCCCAGCAGGTCCTCGTCCACGGCCACCACGGACAGCGAGACCCCGGGCATCTCCATGGCAGTGAGGAACGCCCCGGACCAGGCCCTGGCCACGGTGACGCCCCGGGCCTGGAGCCAGGACAGTGCGGCGTCGGTGACCACGGACACCTCCATGGCCGAGCTGCCGCCCAGGTTGTTGACCAGCAGGGCCACGGGCTGCCCCTCGGCCGCCCGCCCGGCGGCCAGGCAGGCCGTCAGCAGGCGGTCCACGGTTTCCGAGGCGGAGGACACCCCGGACCGCTCCACGCCCTGCTCACCGTGGATGCCGAGGCCCCACTCGACCTCCTCCCCGCCGAGCTCGAAACTGGGCGTGCCGGCTGCCGGGACCGTACACGAACCGAGGGCCACGCCCATGGTGGCGAGGCCCCCAGAGGCCCTCTGCGCGGCGTCGGCCACGGCGTCCAGGCCCAGTCCCGCCGCGGCGGCCGCCCCGGCGACCTTGTGCACGAGGACCGTGCCGGCGATCCCGCGGTGACCCGCATGGTCCACCGACTCGCCCAGTGCCACGTCGTCGGCCACGACCACCATCCGGACGTCGATGCCGTCGGCACGGGCGATCTCCGCCGCCAGACCGAAGTTCAACCGGTCCCCGGTGTAGTTCTTGACCACGAGCAGGACCCCGGCGCCGGAATCCACGGCGCGGATTCCCACGAGGACGTCGTCCACCGAAGGTGACGTGAACACCTCGCCGGACACGGCCCCGGTGAGCATGCCGGGACCCACGAACCCGGCGTGGGCCGGTTCGTGACCCGCCCCGCCGCCGGAGAGGACCGCCACGGTCCCACGCCCGGCAGCCCCCGCGTCCACCACGGTCCGGGTGCCCTCCAGGAGGCGCAGGTGCGGGTTCAACCGCACCAGCCCGGACAGCGACTCGACGACGACGGAGCGCGGATTGTTGATGAGCTTCTTCATGGTGCCCTTCGGTCTGGAACGGTTCTCACTGGTGGTTGGATGGGCCACATGCCCTCCGAACCGATTCGCACCCCTCTCGATCACACGATCGACCGGGAGACGTTCACCCCGGCCTACCTGTCCCTGGTGGACAACGCCCACGTCTGGGGTGGATCCCGCATCTACAACGAGCGCTTCGGTGTCACCTCCCCGGACTTCGCCATCCTGTCCACCCTGTCCAACCGCCCGGGGTGCCAGGCGGTGGACGTCTCGGAACAGGTCGCCCTGGACAAGTCGGTGGTCAGCCGTCGGCTCCAGCGCCTGAGGGACAAGGACCTCATCTGCTGGGAGCAGGATGGCCCCCGCCGCCGCCTGTACCTGACCGCCAAGGGCGCGGAGGTCCATGACGCGGTCCTGCCCGTCGCACTCGAGCGGGCCGACCTGATGGTCCACGGGTTCACCACCGAGGAACGGGCACAACTGCAGTCGTTCCTGCGCCGGATGTACGAGAACATCCCGCTCATGAACAACCCGCCGTCGCTGCACGGTTCCTGAACTGCGCCTCCTTCCCTGAACAGGCTTCCTCGTCGCCCCCGCAGCCAAGGCCCGCGGAGCCGACGTCACGGTGAGGGGTACTTGTCGAATCGTATGTGAGGTGCGACACTCGTTGCAATTGCAACTCAAGTTGTGACGCCCATTGCTGTGACCCTGAAGGCAGGTAGCCATGAAGAGAACCCACGTCGCGCTCGCCACGGTGGCCGCGTCCATGCTGTTGCTCACCGGCTGCGGTTCCGGCAGCCCCTCCGGGGCAGCGACGTCCTCCAGCGCCGCGGCCGGGGCGGACGCTCCTACCGCCTCCCAGGCCGGCTCATCGGACACCCCCGACGGCGACCTGCAGACCGTCCACGTGGCCGCCGTCCCCGTGGTCGACGTGGCGGCCATCTATCTGGGCGAGGAGAAGGGCTTCTTCGCCGAGAAGGGGATGACGATCGACATCCAGTTCACCCCGGGCAGCTCGGTCTCCATCCCGGCCCTGCTGCAGGATCAGTACGACGTCGTCTACACCGGCAGCGTCAATGCCTTCCAGGCCCGGGAGAAGGGCCTGCCCGTCATCGCCGTCGCCGAGGGCGGGCGGACCACGGGTGAGCCCGGAGCAGACCACGGGGGCATCGTCGTCCCCGAGGACTCCACGATCGAGGACGCCGGGGACCTGGAGGGCAGGTCCGTGGCGGTGAACGCCGTGAAGGGCCTGCACGAGGCGGCCATCAGGCAGTCCGTCAAGAAGGCTGGTGGCGACCCGGACACGGTGAACTTCCTGGAGCTCCCGCTGCCGGACATGCAACCGGCCATGGAACGCGGCGACGTGGACGCCATCTCGACCTCGGAGCCCTTCCTCGGCAACGCCAAGGATGCCGGCCACCGATTGATCGCCGACCCGTACATCGACGTGGACCCCGAGTTCGTGACGGCGGTCTACCTCACCTCGGAGCAGAAGTGGGCGGAGGACCCCCAGTTCGTCAAGGATTTCGTTGAGGTCGTCAAGAGATCCCAGGAGTACGCCACCGAGAACCCGGAGGAGTTCCGCACCGAGCTGTCCAACTTCACGGAGATCGATCCGGCCACGGCGAAGACGATGATCCTGACGAAGTTCGGCTGGGGTTTCCCGGACCAGGCCATGGAACGCGGCGCCCAGGCCACCGAGGAGGCCGGGATCATCGCCGATGCGGACAAGGGCCTGGAGGGACTCGTGGTGGACGTGCAGGAGTAGGCCCCACCTGGTCGAAGCCATGGAACTGCACGAGCTCATCGAAGGAGAACCAGCCCTGTTGGTAGAGCGTGGTCCACGCCGGGACGAGATCCTGCGAGGTGCCCGAACGGCCATCGCGTACCTTGGCCTGTTGTGACCCCTCCCCTTCCGCGCTCCGCACCGCAGCCCGTCCCGGCGGACCACGACGCCGGCCCCCGCCCCATCCGGCCGCCGGCCGGCGTCGCCCTGGCCTCCTTCACCTCCAGCTTCGACCGCTTCGCGGTCTCCCCGCTGCTGGTCGTGCTCGCCACGGACCTGGGCGCCTCCCTCGCCCAGGCCCTGGCGGTGGCCGGCGTCTACTTCCTGGCCTACGGGTTCACGCAACCGGTGTGGGGCACCCTGTCCGACCGGTTCGGCCGGATGCGGTTGATGCGCGTGGCGCTGCTCGGCGCCGCGGTCACCGGGATCCTCTCGGCCCTGGCGCCGAACCTCGCCCTGCTGATCGTGGCCCGCGCCCTGACCGGGGTCTTCTTCGGCGGGATCATCCCCACCGCCATCACGTACATCGGGGACACCGTCCCCGGCCCGCACCGGCACGGCGCGCTGGCGGACAACATGTCCGCGGTCGCCGTCGGCACCGCGCTGGCCACCGCCGCGGCCGGCTTCATCGGCGAGACCGTGGGCTGGCGGCTGATGTTCGCGATCCCGCCCGTGCTCGCCCTGTTCTGCCTGCTCGCCCTGCGCGGCCGGCCCGACCCCGGCCTCGCGGAACCCACCGGGCTGTGGCGCGCGATCACCACGGCGCTGTCCGACCGGTGGATGCTGCTGATCATGGTCCTGGTGTTCACCGAGGGCGCCGTGGTGCTCGGCATCCTCACCCTGCTCGCCCCCGCCCTGCAGGACCAGGGCCTGGACGCGACCACCGCCGGACTGGCCGTGGCCAGCTACGGCCTGTCCACCCTGGTCTCGAGCCGGCTCGTCCGCCCGTTGGCCCGGCGCCTGTCCCGGCCGGTGATCATGGCCCTCGGCGGGGCGGGGCTGGTGGCCGGGTACGCCGCCGTCGCCGTCCACGTCTCGGTGGGCACTGTGGTGGCCGCCGCGCTGCTGCTCGGCTGGACGTGGGCGCTGCTGCACACCTCCCTGCAGGCCTGGGCCACCGAGGTGCTGCCCGCCCTGCGCGGCACCGCCGTCGCGTTGTTCGCCGCCTCCCTGTTCGCCGGCAGCGCCGTGGGCACCCTGGCCGCCGGTCCCTTCGCGGACGCGGGCCAGTGGTCCGGGCTGTTCGGCGTCACCGCTTCCGTCGCCGCGGTGCTCGTGGTGGCCGCCGTGGCCGGGCGGCGAGCGCACCTGCGCTCGCCCTGAGGCCTTCCGGCCCGTCCGCGGCGGTCGGTACGCTCCTCGGACGCGGAGCGCACGTCAAAAGCGCGCGGGGACGGAGGAGACCATGACCGGGACCACCGACACGGCCGGGACCGCCGCACCCCTCGAGGAGTTCCTGCAACGGCTCGTCGAGGACGGAACGGTGCCCGGGGCCCTCCTCGTCGTCAGCGGCGCCGGCACATCCTGGGAGGGCTCCACGGTGGTGTGCGCCGGATCCATGGCCGAGGACGGCCCACCCATGCGCCCGGATGCGCTCATGCGCATCCAGTCCATGACCAAGCCCCTCACCGCCGCGGCGACCCTCATCGCGGTGCAGGAGGGCGAGCTCTCCCTGGAGGACCCCGTCCTGCGGTGGCTGCCCGAACTGGCCGAGCGCACGGTGCTGCGGGCCCACGATGCCGAGCTGTCCGACGTCGTGCCCGCGGACCGCGAGATCACCGTGCGGGACCTGCTGGTCAACGGCGGCGGTTACGGCATGGAGATGACGGACTCTCCCCTGGCCCGGCGCATGGTGGACCTGGGGGTCTCCGCCAGCCCGGACCAGACGGTGGACGTGGGCGCCGACGAATGGCTGCGGTGCCTGGCCACCCTGCCGCTGGCGCACCAGCCCGGGGAGGGCTTCCGCTACCACCACGGCTTCAGCGTGCTCGGCATCCTGCTGCAGCGGATGGCCGGCGTGGCACTCCAGGACCACCTGGACCGCGTGCTCTTCTCACCCCTGGGGATGGAGGACACCTCCCTGTGGGTGCCGCCGGAGAAGGCCTCCCGCCTGCCGGCCGCCTTCCGCCGCGTGGACGGGGAGCTGCGGGAGACCGAACCGCTCGGCGGGGGTTTCTACGTGGGCGAGCCGGCCTTCGACACCGCCCACGGCGAGCTCGTCTCCACGGCCCGGGACTACCTGCGGTTCGCGCGCATGCTCGCCGACGGTGGACGGCATGCGGGACACCGGTTCCTGGACGCCGCGCTCGTGGCCGAGATGACCCGCGACCAGGTGGCCCCGCAGGCCAAGACCCCCGAGAGCATGATCACCGGGTTCTGGGACACGACCGGGTGGGGATACGGCATCTCCGTGGAGACCTCCGGGGACCATCCCGGGCGCCTGGGCTGGTCCGGCGGCCAGGGCACGACCTTCCTCATCGATCCGGACGGCACGATCGTCATCTTCCTCAGCCAGGTCGAGGCAGACGCGAGGATGGGCGCCGTGTTCCAGGCGGTGCACGGACTGGCGGCGGGTCCGGGACTGCCACACTGAGCGCATGAACACCGCCACGATCGTCGGCGCGGGCATCGCCGGACTGGCCACCGCCACCGCCCTGCACCACGCCGGGTGGCACGTCACCGTCCTGGAACGCGAACGGTCCCTCTCCACGGCCGGGACCCAGCTGGGCATCTGGCCCGGCGCCTGGCGCACCCTGGTCTCCCTCGGCGTCGCCGAGCGGCTGGCCCCGGCGGCCGGCAGCGGCCCGGCGGGCCCCGGCGTCGGGACCTCCGGCGAGGCGACCGACGGGATCTCCAGCGGCGTCTCCGGCGGCCGGATCCTGCGTCCCGACGGCACCGTCCTGGCCCAGGTCAGTCTCCGCGGCCGGGGCCCCGGCCTGCACCTGGTCCCGCGGATGACCCTCCTCGAGGCACTGCTCGCCGGGCTGCCCAAGGGCACCGTGCGCTTCTCCACCCCCGTGGGCCCTGACGCCCCCGCCCCGCCGGCGGACGTCGTCGTGGGCGCGGACGGGATCAACAGCGCCGTGCGCGCCGCGGCGTTCCCGGCAGCCCGCGTGTCCGACGCCGGCCTGGTCGCCTTCCGCGGCGTGGCTCCGGTGCCCAGCGGGGGCGCCGACGAGACGTGGGGTGCGGAACTGCTGTTCGGGACCAGCCCGTTCCCCGGCGGCGGCACCAACTGGTACGCGTGCCTGCCGCTGGAGCGGGCCGGCTCCCGGGCCCAGGACCCGCTGACCGTGCTGCGCCGGGAGTTCGCCGGCTGGCACGCCGGCGTGCAACGGGTGCTCGACGCCGTCTCCCCCGCGTCGATCGACCGCCGCCGGCTGAAGTGGTCGCAACCGATGCCCTCCTACGTCTCGGCCGGCACGGTGCTGGTGGGCGACGCCGCGCACGCGATGCTGCCGCACCTGGGCCGCGGGGGTGGGGAGGCGCTGACCGACGGACTGGTGCTGGCCGAGTCCCTGGTGGACGCCCAGACCGTCGCCGAGGGCCTGCGCCGCTATGACACCGCCCGGCGCGCACCGACCCAGCGGATCGTGCGGGCCTCGGCACTGATGGCCCGGGTCAGCAACCGGACCCGCCACACCGGGGCCCGGGACCTGGCCGTGCGGGCGTTGGGCACCCTGGTGACGCTGCGCGGCTGAGCCCTGTCCCGCGTGGCGTGCGTCCCTGGGTTCGGTGACGCCTCCCCTGTTGCGAGAGCGCCCGGAGCGGGACACTGGAGGCGTCCCTGTGCCCTGCGGACGAAAGAGGCCGATGTTTCCCGCGCTCGTGGTCCTTCTGCTGATCCTGTTCGTCGCCGTGGGCGCCTCGCTGCTGACGTGGTCGAGCATGCGCGACGTCCGGGAGGAGAGGGCCGCGATCGAGCGGCGCGGCCAGCTGGACCGGCGTGAACGCACCCTGGCCGCCGTCGCCCTCTACGAGCAGGCCGATCGCATGGAGGCGGAGGCCAGGGCCCTGGAGGAGGCCGGGTTCAGCGCGGCCCGGCAGGCCCTGGACAGCGCCGCCGAGATGCGGGCCCTGGCCCGGCGCCTGGAACCGGGTCCCGAGGACTGACGGCCGAACGCCCCCGGGGGCGTCCCGGGGGCGTTCGGTCTCCGCCGGCCGTCGCGGGCCGTCGTGCGGGCTCAGCGCATCGGGGTGGGTTCCCGCGTGGCCTGCTCCTTCAGGAAGGCCTCCCGGTGCTCCTTCTCCAGCATGACCTTGGCGTCGTGCTCGGCGCGCAGCTCGCCGTGCTTGGGGTTGCGGCGCAGGACGAGGTACCCGATGCCCAGAGCGATGAACCATATAGGCGTGAAGAGCAGCGCGGCCAGGGTGTCCGGCTGGGTGGTCAGGGCCCAGATCACGAAGCCGAAGAACGCCAGCACCACGAAGGGCATGAACGATGCCCCCGGCATCTTGAACGAGCTCGCCTGGTGCAGGTGGGGGCGGCGGAACCGGTACACGATGTAGCTGACCATGATGATGGACCACACGAACATGAAGCACAGCGCGGAGATCGTCGTGACCAGGGTGAAGGCCTCCGACACGCCGGCTCCGGCATAGAGCAGGACCACGCCCCCGAGCAGGAACACGCAGGAGAACAGCAGGGCGTTGCGCGGCACGTGCCGCTTGGAGAGCCGGCCGAACTGCCGGGGTGCCTCGCCGGTCTGCGCCAGGCCGTAGACCATGCGGGACGTGGAGTAGATGCCGGCGTTGGCCGAGGAGGCGGCGGAGGTCAGCACGATGAAGTTCACCACGCCGGCGGCACCGGCCAGTCCGGCCAGGGCGAACATGGCCACGAAGGGAGACTCGTCGGCGCTGTAGGTGGTCCAGGGCCGGACGGCCATGAAGATGATCAGCGCGCCGACGTAGAACAGCAGGATGCGGATCGGGATGGAGTTGATCGCCCGGGGCAGGTTCTTCTCCGGGTCCTTGGTCTCGGCGGCCGCGGTCCCCACGAGCTCGATGCCGACGAAGGCGAAGACGGCGATCTGGAACCCGGCGACGAAGCCCATGAAGCCGGTGGGGAACATGCCGCCGTGCGTCCAGATGTTGTCGAAGCTGGCCTGGACGCCATCGTTCTCGAACCCGGTGATGATCATGACCAGGCCGATGACGATCAGGGCCACGATCGCCACGATCTTGATCAGGGCGAACCAGAACTCGGTCTCGCCGAAGGCCTTCACCGTGGGCAGGTTCAGGCCCAGCAGCAACGCGATGCAGGCGATCGCGGGGATCCACAGGGGCAGGTCGGGCCACCAGAAGGAGACGTAGTAGGCGATGGCGACGACGTCCGCGATCCCGGTGACGACCCAGCAGAACCAGTAGGTCCACCCGGTGAAGAACGCGGCCCAGGGCCCGAGAAGGTCACCGGCGAAGTCGGCGAAGTTCTTGTAGTCCGTGTTGCTCAGCAGCAGCTCGCCCATGGCGCGCATGACGAAGAACAGCATGAAGCCGATGATCATGTAGACGAAGATCACCGAGGGCCCGGCCACCGAGATGGTCTTCCCCGAGCCCATGAACAGGCCGGTGCCGATGGCTCCGCCGATGGCGATCAGCTGGATGTGCCGGTTGGACAGTGCCCGTTCGAGATGGGGCGACTGAGGGGTTTCGCTCATGCTGGAGCCTCTTCCCAGGTGTGATCTGCGGGTGGGGTTGGGATGGCTCCGGGTCGGTGATCCGGAGTCGTGACCGGCGCGCGAGGCCCCGGACGTGTGACGCGTCAGCAGGCGACGACGTTGACGGCCAGTCCTCCGAGGGCCGTCTCCTTGTACTTGTGACTCATGTCCTTACCAGTCTCGCGCATGGTGACGATGACCTCGTCCAGGCTGACCCGGTGGGTGCCGTCACCCCACATCGCCATCTTGGCCGCGTTGATCGCCTTGGCCGCGGCGATCGCGTTGCGCTCGATGCAGGGGATCTGCACGAGTCCGCCGATGGGGTCACAGGTCAGGCCCAGGTTGTGCTCCATGGCGATCTCCGCGGCGTTCTCCACGTGGGCGGGCGAACCGCCGAGGACCTCCGCCAGGCCGGCGGCCGCCATGGAGGAGGCCGAACCGACCTCACCCTGGCAGCCCACCTCGGCGCCCGAGATGGAGGCCTGCTCCTTGTACAGCACGCCCACCGCCGCGGCGGCCAGGAGGAACCGGGTGACGATCTGCTCCCGCGCGACGCGGAGCGCCTCGGGCCCCTGGGCGGCCGCGTCGAGGGCCGCCGGGGAGTAGTGGGTGGCGTAGAACAGCACCGCCGGGATGATGCCGGCGGCCCCGTTGGTGGGGGCGGTGACGACCCGGCCGCCCGAGGCGTTCTCCTCGTTGACCGCCAGCGCGACCAGGTTGACCCACTCCTGCCAGAACTTCGGGTCCCGGTCCGGGTCCTCTTCACGCAGGCGACGGTGCCACTCCGGGGCCCGGCGTGCGACGTTCAGTCCGCCCGGCAGCAGGCCGGTGCGCCGCAGGCTCGAGTCCTTGCACTCCTCCATCACGGTCCAGATGTGCAGCAGCCCGGCGCGGATCTCGTCCTCGGTGCGCCGGGTCCGCTCGTTGGCCAGCATCACCTCGCTGATGTCCATCCCGGTGGCGTGGCAGTGCTCGAGCAGTTGCTGGGCGGTGCTGAACGGGTGGGGCACCGTGGCCCCGGACCCATCCTGCTGGTCCCCGCCGGCGTCCTCCTCACCCTCCTGGACGATGAAGCCGCCACCCACGGAGAACCAGGTCTCGTCCGCCAGGACGGAGCCCTCGGCGTCCAGCGCCTGGAACCGCATGCCGTTGGTGTGCCGGTCGAGCACGGTCAGCGGGTGCTGCACCATGTCCTCCACCCCGTAGGGCAGGTCCTTGCCCGCCCCGAGGGCGGAGCACAGGCGCAGGGTGCCGGTGGAGTCGATGTCGGCCAGACGCTCCTCAACCTGGTCGGGCAGGATGAGCTCCGGGTCGTAGCCCTCCAGCCCGAGCAGGATCGCGGTGAAGGTGCCGTGTCCGCGACCGGTGGCCGCGAGGGATCCGTAGATGTCCAACCGCAGGTCGGCGGTGCGTTCCAGGAGATCCCCGGCGACCAGGGTCTCGGCGAACCGGCGCGCGGCCCGCATGGGGCCGACGGTGTGCGAACTGGAGGGACCGATGCCGACGGTGAACAGGTCGAAGACGCTGATGCTCATGGTGTTGTCCCGGGCCTCAGCGCCCGGCTCCGATCGGGTCGAGGTCCGGGTGGGCGGCAGTCACGGCCGCGTACCGGCCCGGACCGACCGCACGGTCGGTGAGGGTGGCGTCGGGCAGGTCGAGGGCATCCGGAAGAACGGGGGTGATCGGCATGAGGGAACTCCAGGCTTCTGCGCGGTGTCCCCGCGCGGTCCGTGTGTTCCTCCCCGATCTGTAGCTCGGCCTGAGAGTTTCCATCCCACCCGGGCGGGACTTGCTCCTTCGGCGAACGCGGAGGATGCCGCGCTACTTTCCAGATGTGCCTCGATGCGGCGGTACGGGGGCCTGAGAGTTTCCTGGGGAGGATTTGCTCCTACGGCGCCCGACCGGTGCTGCTGGACGGGACTCTCCCGCCGCACTCAACGGCTCTTCGGTTGTGACTGCGCTCACACCTTAGCGGTGTGCCGCGTTCCTGGCAACACGGCCGTGACGTTCACCCACGACGTCACCGTACCGCGATCCGGCATCCGGGCCCTGATCTGGCCGTATGCTCCCTCCATGACATCGCCGCGGCGTGGGCCGCTTCCGTGGCCCGGCCTGGCCGCCCTCGCCGCCGGACTGGCTGCTGCATCACTGGCCCTCACCGGCTGTACCGCCGTTCCCGACGAGGTGGACGAGTTCGCCCGCGGGTTCGGCGTGGAGATCAACCCGGATCGCACCGACATCACCGGCCTGGCCGTCGGGGACTGCTTCAACGGGTTCGAGGACGTGGGCAACGCCGTGACCACCGTGGACTGCGCCGAGGAACACGACTCCGAGTTGCTCCACGTGGTCACCGTGCCCGAGTCCGTGGCCGAGTTCCCCGGCGAGGACCGGGAACACCTCTGGCTCGAGCCCGAGGATGAGTGCCTGGGGACGGTGTTCGAGGACTACGTCGGGGAGCCGTACGAGTCCTCAGGCTGGGACGTGTACACGTTCCGGCCCACGGAGCGGGCCTGGGCCGAGGGTGACCGCACCGTCCAGTGCGTGGTCTACAGCCTGGAGGGCGGGTCCTGGACGGGCAGCCCCTCCACGGGTGACGCCGAGGTCATCCCCTTCGTGGGGCCGGACGATGCGCCCTTCGAGGCACCGGACGCCACGCCCCCGGACGCCGACCCCGTCGAGGGCTGACCCGCTCACCGCACGGCGACCGGAGCCGGCCCACCGACCGCGCGAGCGGTCGACGGTTGCGCGGCCGGCGGACGACGTCGCGGGCGGTCGCCGACGGCGGTACTACCGGGACCGCAGGGCGGGCGCGTGGCTCCGTTCGGGCGCGGAGTCGCCCGCGGGCTCATGGCTCGAGCCGGGCATGACGATCGAGAGGCTGCCCGTGGCCAGCGGTTCGGACTCCACCGCCCGCTCGATCCGGGTGGCCAGCGGCTTCTCCGTGACGAACACCAGCAGGACGGCGGCGATCAGGCCCAGCGGCGCGATCCACAGGAAGATCGGGGTCAGGGCGTCCGAGTATGCGGTGATCACCAGGTCGTGCAGCGGATCCGGCAGCGCGGACACCGCGGCCGGGGTCAATGACTCCGCACTGCCCATCTGGCCCGCGCCCGCCGAGGGCAGCCGCTCGACCAGCAGTCCGGCCAGCCGCGAGGCGAACAGGCTGCCGACCAGGGAGGAGCCCAGGGTGGCGCCGATCTGGCGGAAGTAGTTGTTGGAGGCCGTGGCGGTGCCCACCATGGTGACCGGGAAGGTGTTCTGCACGATCAGCACGAGGTTCTGCATGGACAGGCCGAGGCCCATCCCCAGCAGTGCCATGTAACCGCACGCCATCCAGAGGGGCTGGTGCGGGTCCATCAGGGACAGCAGGACCAGGGCGACGGCGATGACCAGCGCACCCACCACGGGGTACCACTTGTACTTGCCGTACCGGGAGATCAGCGCCCCGGACGCCGTCGAGGTGAGCAGCATGGCGCCCATCATGGGGATCATCGCCAGGCCGGCGACGGAGGCGTCCAGGCCGAAGGACATCTGCAGGTACGTGGGCATGTACCCGAGGGCGCCGAACATGGCCACGCCGATGAACAGGCCGGCCACGGTGGTCAGCACGAAGTTGGTCTCGCGGAACAGGGACATCGGGATCAGGGGCTCGGCGGTGCGCCGTTCGACCAGCACGAAGACGACACCGGCCACGACCGTCACGGCGATCAGGCCCAGGATGACCGGGTCGGACCACGCGTAGGTGCCGCCGCCCCAGGTGGTGACCAGCACAAGGGCGGTGGTGGCGACGGCGATCAGAGACATCCCGTACCAGTCCAGGGTCGGGCGACCGTGCCGGTGGCGGGGCAGCTTGAGGAAGAAGATCGCGGCCAGCAGGGCCAGCACGCCGATCGGGATGTTGATCCAGAAGGCCCAGCGCCAGCCGGGTCCGTCCGTGAACCACCCGCCGAGCAGGGGTCCCACCACGGAGGCCAGGGCGAACACCCCGCCCATGACGCCCATGTACTTGCCGCGTTCCCGGGCGGGGACCACGTCGGCGATGGCCGCCTGGGCCAGGATCATCAGTCCACCGCCGCCGATGCCCTGGATGACGCGGGACAGGATCAGCATGCCCATGTCCCCGGCCAGGCCGCCGACCACGGAGCCGAGCATGAACAGGCTGATCGCGGCGATGAGCAGCGGCCTGCGGCCGATCTGGTCACCGACCTTGCCGTAGATGGGCATGACGATGGTGGTGGCCAGGATGTAGGCGGTGATGACCCACACCATCTGGCTCACCCCGTTGAGCTCGCCCACGATCGTGGGCAGGGCCGTGGCGAAGACCGTCTGGTTCAGGGCGGCCAGCAGCATCGCCAGCATGAGGCCGACGAAGAGCGGGACGAGCGTCCCCGGGGGGATCGTCGAACCGGCCTCGGCCCGGTTCGGGGCCGCACCGGAGGCGCTGGCCTCCGTCGGAGCGGTGGCGGTGGGACTTCGACGGCGGTCGCGGGGGGTCTGGGTCATGAAAGCTTCCTGTAGAGGTCTTGGAACAGTTCGATCGCGTCGAGGACGGCCTCCGGCTCCAGCTGTCCGGTGGGCAGCGGGCCCTGGGCCATGATCGCGTAGCGCAACGGGGTGCCCGCCGCGGTGGTCAGCATCCGGGCGGTGTCCTCGACCCCGTGCCCGTGCAGTCCCTGCGACCACTCGGGATGGCCGGCCATCGCCGCGGCGAGCGCGCGCTGGACGAGGTCCTCACACTCCAGGGACAGCTCCCGGCGCCGGATGAGCAGGTGCGGGAACTTGGCGAACAACCGGCCCCGGCGCTCGACGTCCCCCTCGGCGTAGGCGCTGCGGCTGACGCCGAGCATCAGCTCCGTGGTGCGGCGCAACAGGCCGTCCCCGTCCAGGAATCCCTCGGGCAGTTCCGGGGGCTGGGGGCTGCGGACGCCGAGGATGGCGTCCTCCTTGGTGGGGAAGTAGTTGAAGAAGGTCCGCTGGGACACTCCGGCCTCGCTGGCGATGGCCTCGACGGTCACGCAGGGGATGTCCTCGTCCAGGGCCAGTCCGGCGGCCGCGTCGTGGATGAGATTCCACGTCTCGAGCTTTTTGCGCTCGCGCAGGGAGAGGGTATCCGCAGGGGTCATGGATCATATTTTTGCACGACTGCATGTTGTGCACAACTGCAGTGACCTGGCCCACGCTGCCCGCCACGGTGCGCACGCGGACCCCTCCGACGGCCGAACGCCAAAGGATGACCCGGAACACCCCGCATCGGGGCGTTCCGGGTCATCCTTTGACCTCTGGACACTCGGGGTGAGGGTCAGCCGACCAGCAGCGGCACCATCAGCGAAGTGACGAACAGCACCAGGGTGCCGCCGATGCGGTTGGTGATGGCCGCGAACGGCATGAGGTGCATGCGCTCGGAGGCGCTGAGGACGGAGACGTCGCCGGATCCGCCGGTGTCCGCCATGACCAGGCCGGGCACGATCGCCGACTCCACGAAGTTGAACTTCACCAGCCAGCCGATGACGCCGGCGGAGAGCCCGGCCACGAGCACGCACAGGAACGTCAGGACGATGAAGGACGGGTCGGCCAGGGAGACGAGGACCTCGTCGATCTTGATGTAGGTCAGGGAGACGCCCACGAGCAGGGCCGGGACCAGGACAGCGTTGATCAGCTCTCCCCAGTCGGTGGCGGAGGCCTCGAGGTCCTTCGGCAGCCACCCGGTCAGCTTCAGGACCACCATGATGATGATCGCCCAGGCGTAGGGATGCAGGAACTCCAGGTACGCGCCCAGCAATTCACCGACCACGAAGATCACGGCGGCGAACAGCAGGCCCTTGCCGAGCGCGATGTACGTGGAGGTATCGGCCTTCTTCGGCATCGTCAGCTCGCCGCGCGGGCCCTGGACGCGCATCAGGTCACCGTTGCCGGTGAAGCCGACGAAGAGGGTGGGCCGGTTCTTGCCGATGCCGTTGAGCAGCCCTGCGATGATGATGCAGAAGACATTGGCCAGCACGACGGCGGACATCAGGTCGCCCATGAACGCGGAGGCGTCCTGGCCGGTGCGGGAGGCGTACATCTCGGACATGGGCAGGGCGCCCAGGCCCAGGCCGCCGGCCATGATCGGCGCGGCCACCAGCAGGATGCCCTCGATGAACCCCTTGCCGAACAGCAGGGACACCAGCCCGATCACCACGAACGTGGCCACCATAGTGCCCACCACGGGCACGGCGAACCGCGGGCCGGCCTTGACCAGCAGTGCGCGCGGCATGCCGAGGATGGAACCGGCGATGATCGCCATGACGAAGAAGTCCAGGAAACCCTGCTCGTCGATGAAGGTGCTGGCCACGGTGATGATCGGTTCCGGGATGGCGCCGAGGTAGGCCAGCGTGGCGGGGGCGAAGGTGCAGAGGATGGTCGGCAGGCCGTAGTCCCGGATCAGGGGGACCCGGTTGCCGAGCCAGATGAACAGCCCGCCCAGCAGGATGGTCACCGCGAAGCCGGAGAGCATGGACGGTGCCAGTACCCCGGTGGTGGCGGCCGTGAGCACGACGCCGGCCATCACCAGGTAGACCGCGATCGGCACGCTGGCGATCCGCTTCCACCCGGCGCCCGTGTAGTGGACGCCCGGGCGGCCGTCGACGTCCTTGGCGACAGGGTGGCCCAGGCCGCCCTCGGACGCGGGATCGGTCCCGGCAGTGAGCTCCTGCTCGATCGCCTCGCGATCGCCGTGAGACCCCGTGGTCTCGTCGGTGGAGGTGGTGGACATGGCAGTCCCTTTCGTCAGGTGGGGGTGAGAATAGCGGGCCCCTGAGAGCCCGGGGGCCCGGGATGCCCGGGGTGAAGGTCAGGCGTGGGAGGGCTCGGCGAGCCGGGGGGCCGTGGCGAGAAGGTTCCGGGCCAGGGCGGTCGCCTCGGCCAGCGCGGCCTCGTCGATCCCGGTCAGGTGCCCGGCGGCGTGCAGGTGGCGGACCAGCTCCCCCGTGGAGAGGTTGCCGGCCGCGCCCGGGGCGAAGGGGCAGCCGCCGTACCCTCCGAGGGCGGCGTCGAAGCGGGTGATCCCGCGCTCGATCGCGGCGTCCACGGTGGCCAGGGCCTGGCCGTGGGCGTTGTGCAGGTGCAGGTAGTAGGTCAGTTCGGGCTCGGCCGCCAGCACGTGGTCGAGGCTGGCGATCAGCTCATCCGTGGGCGTGGTGCCCAGGGTGTCCGCCAGGCCGATGTCCGTCACGCCCATGGCCTTGAAGGACCGGACCATCCACAGCAGGTGCTCCGGATCGATCGCCCCCTCGAACGGGCAGGTGAACGCGGTCGAGATGCCGGCGAAGAAGTCGACGCCCGGGTGGGCCGCCACCTGTTCCCCCAGTCCCGCCAGGGCCTCCTCGATGCCCTGCCCGGCGTTGGCCGAGGAATGCGCCTGGCTGGCGGAGGTGACGATCTGCACGTGCCGCGCGCCGGCCGCCACCGCCCGCTCCACGCCCCGGCCGTTGAGCGCCAGGACGGTGAGCTCCGCCGTCGTGCCCTCCTGCAGGGACTGCAGGACCCCCTCGGCGCCGGCCATCTGCGGGACGCGCCGGGGGTTGACGAAGGAGGCGACCTCCATCCGCCGCACGCCGGCGGCCGCGATGGCCTCGCCGATCTCGACGCGCCGTGCGGGAGTCAGGGTGACGGGCTCGTCCTGGAGGCCGTCGCGCAGGAAGACGTCCGTGACCTGGATGGCGGTCATCAGCGCACCGCCTCGGCACCGGAGGCGGACACGGCGGCGATCTGGTCGTCGTCGAACCCTGCGACCTCGCGCAGCACCTGCTCGGTGTGCTCACCCAGGTCCGGGCCGATCCAGGCCACCCGCCCGTCGTGACCCGGGATCTTGGGGACCACGCCGGGGAAGCGGATCAGCTCGGGCTCGTCCTCGATGACGACTTCGTGCGTCTCGATCATCCCGCGGGCGATGTAGTGCTCGTCCTGGGCGATGGACGGGGCGTCGTAGACCGGGCCGGCCGGCACGCCCTGCTCGCTCAGCACGTCCAGGACCTCCTTGAGCGGGCGGGCGCCGGTCCACTCGGAGATGACGCCGTTGAGCTCCTCCTCGCGGTCGCCGCGGGCCTCGGTGGTCGTCAGGGACGCGTCCTCGGCCAGGTCCTCGCGGCCCACGGCACGCATGAGGCGCTTGAACACGGAGTTGGAGTTGCCGCCGATGACCACCTCGAGACCGTCCCCGGTCGGGTAGGAACCGGTCGGCACCACACCGGGGAGGCGCCCGCCGGTGCGCTGGCGGACCATGCCGTAGGCGTCGTAGTCCGGAACGAGGGATTCCAGCAGGCTGAACACGCCCTCATACAGGGCCACGTCCACGACCTGCCGGCCACGGGTGTCCCCACCGCGGGCCTTCTGGAGCATGAGCATCAGGGCGCCGATGACACCGTAGAGTCCGGCGACGGTGTCCCCCATGGAGGCGGCGGCACGGCCGGCCGGGCGGTCCGGCTCCCCGGTGATGTAGCGCAGGCCGGCGAAGGACTCGGCCGAGCTGCCGAAGCCGGCCCGGTCCTTGTAGGGACCGGTCTGGCCGTAGCCGGAGATCCGGACCATCACCAGGTCCGGGTTCCTGGCCATCAGCTCGTCCGGGCCCAGCCCCCACTTCTCCAGGGTGCCCGGGCGGAAGTTCTCGATCACGACATCGGCGCTCGCCGCCATCCTCAGCACGGCCTCGCGGCCGAGCTCGCTGCGCAGGTCCAGGGCGACGGACTTCTTGTTGCGGCCCATGGTGCGGAACAGCATGGACGTCTGCCCGCGGGTCTTGCGCCAGTCGCGCAGCTCGTCGCCGCCGGCGGGGCGCTCGATCTTGATGACCTCGGCCCCGAAGTCGCCGAAGAGGCGGGCGGCGAACGGGGCGGCGATGAAGCTGCCGAGTTCGAGGACGCGCACGCCCTCCAGGGGCAGGGTGTTCGTCCCGGTGTTGATGGCTTCGCTCACGCGATATCCTCCCGCTGAATTTCCCATCAGATGGGAAATGTTTGCTGTTTAGTGGGAAGACAGTAGCAATGAGTGATCGGGCTCACAACACCCCGTGTCCATGTTCTTCGGCGCCGCAGGTCAGGCCCGGCCTCCGGGCGTGGGGACCCGGGACGTCCACGGTCCGGGGCCGGTGCTCCGCGGCACCGTCCACGAGCGCGGGGCCACGCAGGACGGGCGCCACCGGGGGCGGGCGTCGCGGGGGGCGCCATCGGGGGTGGGCGCCCCCGGCCTCAGCTGAGACGCAGGGTCTCCATGACCTCCGCGAGATGATCCGCCGCCTCGACGGTCAGGGGCCCGAAGTCCTCTCCGGGGCTGCCCACCACCCGGGCCAGCGGCACGGCGACGCAGACGGCCCCGAGCAGTTCGCCCCGGACGGTCACCGGCGCGCTGACGGAGCCCAGTCCCGGGGTGCGCATCCCCACGGACTCCACCCAGCCCCGCGCCCGGACCGAGGCCAGGGCCTCGTCCTCGGCGGCGAGCAACCGCCCCGCCGATCCCGCGGGCAGGGGTTGACGGGTCCCCGGGGGCAGGGTGGCCCGCAGCGTGTGCGTGCTGTCCACGCTGGCCAGGCACAACCGGTCCCCGCCCCGCCGCACCCATAACTGGGAGGTCTCACCGGTCCGGTCACGGAGCGCGGTGAGGATGGGCAGTGCGGCGTTCTCGAGTGCGGACCGGACGAAGCGGCCGCCGCGGCGGAACCGGCCGTCCGGATCACGGCGCAGGAACTCCAGTTCGGCCATCGACAGGGCGAGCCGGTGCACCGTGGACACGGACAGCTCCGTGCGGCGGGCGATGTCGCTCGCGGAGGCCGGGCCGGCCTCCACCGCGTCGAGGATGGCGGCCACCCTCTCCAGCATGCGGTTGCCACCGCCCTCGTTCGCCGTCATAGCGCCCATCCTGCCACCCCGGGGGCAGCGGACCGGCTCAGTCCACGGGCAGCGGCCGCGGTGCGGGCTGGGCACCGGCCATGGACTCCGCCATGTACTCGGCCACCACGTTGCGCGAGATCGGCAGGTCCAGCACGAACACGCCCTCGGCACCCCGGGCCACCCAGTCCTTCAGGGCATCCAGGTCGGCCAGGCTGCGGGCCTTGACGCCCTCGGCCCCGAAGGCGCGCCCGACGGCGGCGAAGTCCACCTCCTCGATGAGCATCGCCTCCTCGTCCAGGCCCCGGACGGCGTACTGGTGCAGTTCGGCCCCGTAGGCGGCGTCGTTGAACACGACCACCACGCCGGAGCGGGCCTGGCGCACGAAGCTCTCGAGATCGGCCAGGGCCATCAGCCCGCCACCGTCACCGGTGACGAGCACCGTGGTGCGCTCCGGCCGGGCCGCGGCGGCGCCCACGGCGGACGGGAAGCCCAGCCCGATCGACTGGAACGCGGTGCCGACGAACGTGTGGGAGCGCGCGTCCGGCACCGAGCACATCAGGGGCACCCAGCCGATGAAGTGGCCGCCGTCCTGCACGAAGGTCCGCTCGGCCGGCAGGATCTCCTCCAGCGCGAGGGCCATGGACCGCGGGTTCAGCCGGCCGTCCTCGGCGAGCCCGTCCTCCACGGACCCGTCGGCCCTCACCGTCTCCAGCCGCGGGGCCGCCGGGATGGCCTGCCGGGCGCGCCAGCCGCCGTCGGGACGGCCGTTCTCGTCCGGCGTAGCACCCAGCGCCGCCGCCAGGGCTCCCAGGGCGGCCCCGGCGTCGGACACCAGGAAGTGATCGGTGCGCTCGTGGCGCTTCCAGTCCCGCGTGTCGACCTGCAGCACGGTCGCCCCGGCTCCGAGGAGGGTGCCGTAACGCAACTGGAACGGGTTCATCCCGGCACCGACGACGAGCACGACGTCGGCCTGGCGCATGATCTCCGCGCGGTCCAGCCGGGCGAAGCCGCCGGCGATGCCCAGGTCGCCCTCGGGCCCGGCCACGTTGCGGGCCATCACGGAGGTCGCGATGAAGGCGCCCAGTCCGTCGGCCAGCCGGCGCAGGGCCTCCGGCGCCCCGGGGGAGTCCACGACGCCGCGGCCGGCGATGATCAAGGGGCGCTTGGCGCCGCGCAGGGCGGCCAGGAAGGGGGCGATCCCGGCACCGGTCGGGGCCGGCAGGGACCCGTGGAGGGGTGCCTCGCCCGTCAGCCCGTCCGCCCCGGTGGAGCCGCGCACCGGCGCCTCGACCAGGTCGTAGGGGATGGCGACCACGACGGGCCGGGACTCGGCACGGGCGCGGGCGTAGGCATCGCGCACCTGGGCGGCGGGGTCGTGGTCGTTCAGCCGGACGGTCTCGACGCCGGCCGCGGCGGCCATGCCGACCTGGTCCACGTCGAAGAAGCGCGGACCGGTGGTGGGGGCGTCCCCGATGATCAGCACCAGCGGGATGCGCGCCAGGGCGGCCTCGGCCAGGGCGGTCAGGGTGTTCGTGAAGCCGGCGCCATAGGTGACCGTGGCGGTGGCGAGCCGTCCCGACGCGCGGAAGGCGGCGTCCGCGGCCGCGACGGCGCCCGCCTCGTGCCGGACGGTGACGAAGGGGAAGCCCGTGCTGGTCAGCTCGCTGATCAGGTGGGCGTTGCCGTTGCCCATCAGCCCGAACAGGAGGGTGTCCTGCTCGCGCACGACCCGCGCGACGGCCTGGGGGACGGTGGGGACGCGGGTCTCACCGGCGGCGCCGGACTCCTGCACGGCGTGGGCGGTGGTCGGGCGGGCATCGGCGACTGCGGTCATGGCGGCGTTCCTCGTCTCGGGGCATCAGGACTCTCGAGAAGGAGTGTGACCGGCCCTTCGACGTTGTGCAATCAGCCGGCGAACGGCTGGCCAGTCTGTGCAATCTGACCGGTATCGCGCGGCCGCGGGTGGACAGTCTGACCAGTCATTCGCCGGAAGCCGCCACCGCGTGCAGCAGCGGCAGCGTCCGGCCCTGCTCGTGGGTGCGCAACGCCAGCGCGGAGGAGGTCCGCGCGACACCGGGGACCTGCGAGATCCGGTCCAGCACGTCCTGCAGGTCCTGGCCGTTGCGGGCCACCACGCGCAGGTGCAGGTCATGGTCGCCGGTGACCGTGTAGAGGTCGGTGACCTCGGGGATGGCGGAGAGGATCGCCTCGGTGACCGGTTCGTGGCCGACATGCTGGTTGATGTCCACGGAGCAGAACGCCACCAGGTCGTAGCCGAAACCCGCCGGGTCCACCTGGGGGACGATCGCGCTGATCACGCCGGCCGCCTGCAGCCGCGCCAACCGGCTGGTGACCGTCCCCCGGGCCACGCCGAGGCGCCGCGCGCACTCGAGCACGGGCAGCTGCGGCGAGTCGGTCAGCAGCTGGATGAGCCGGGCGTCGAGGTCATCGGGGCGCATGCCCTCATCCTGCCACCGTCCCCGGGCGAAACGGCCGCCGGGTCAGCGGCCGTGCAGCGCGTTGAGCTGGTCCGCGGCGGACTGGACGGCCTCCTGGGCGGAGGGCTCGTCGTCGTGCTGGCCACCCTGACCATCGCCCTGCTCACCGGCCTGCTCCTCGGCCAGCCGCCGCACCTCGGCGATGTCCAGGCCCTTGACCTGGTCCAGCAGCTGGTCGAGCGCGGAACCGGGCAGGGCACCGGCCTGGGAGAACACCAGCACGCCGCCGCGGAAGGCCATCAGCGTGGGGATGGAGGTGATGCCGGCCATGGCGGCCAGCTGCTGCTCCGCCTCGGTGTCCACCTTGGCGAAGACGACGTCCGGGTGCTGCTCCGAGGCGGCGTCGAACACGGGGGCGAACTGGCGGCAGGGGCCGCACCAGGCGGCCCAGAAGTCCACGAGGACGGTGTCATTCTCGGCAACGGTGGTGCCGAAGCTGTCGACGGTGAGGTCTACGGTGGCCATGGGGGTCCTTCCGGATCGAATCGGGGCTCCCAGTCTCAGCGGCTCGCGCACCCCGGATATTCCCCCACGCCGCCTCACTCATCCCGGGATGGACATCTCCCCGGCCCCTGCCGGGATGATGCGTCCATCGTGACCGGAGAAACCGGCGAGGAGCCGCTCCGGCCGATCCGGGCGCCACCGGATCGCTCCCGACGCCGGCCGGCCGCCTCAGGGGTGCGAGCGCACCAGCTCGGAGAGGATGCGCGCCAGCTCGGCCCGGTCCCCCTCGGACAGCACGGAGAAGTAGTCCCCGGCCTGCCGGCGCCGTTCCTCACGGACCTGCTCGCGCACCCGGGCGCCGTCCTCGGTGAGCACGATGCGCGTGGCCCGCCGGTCGGCGGGGTCGGGCCGCCGCTCGACGAGCCCCTGGTCCTGCAACTGGTCGATCACCTCGGTGGCCGAGCGCGGGGCGATCCGCAGCCTCTCGGCCAGGTCCTTCAGGCGCAGCCCCTCGGCGGCGGCGTCCGCGGTGGCCACTCCCCCGGCCGCTCCCCCGGCCACGGCCTGCAGCGCCCGGAACTGGTACGGCGTCAGGCCGAACGGCGCCAGCTGCTCGCCCCAGCCGCGGCGCAGTCGCCGGAAGGCCACGTGCATGAGGTCACCGAGCTCGGGCGGGGAGGCGGGGGAATCAGCGGGGACCGGCATGCGTTGCATCCTACGCGAGATTGACCTGCAACCTCTTAGTGAGGTAACCTCACTACATTCCCACCCCCGACCTCGCCACGGAGGCCCCTCACGAAGGAGCGCCCACCCATGAGTTCCCCCACCACGCTCACGGCCCCCGCCACCCCGGGCACAGCCCCCGGTCGCGGCGGCGGCCGGGGTCCGGCCCGGCCCGACCCTGTGGACCGGGCCCAGCTGCAGCGCCACCCCGTCTCCCTGCGCCGCATCGCGGCCCTCTTCGTCCCGCACCGGGCGACCATCGCCGTCGTGGTCCTGCTGATCACCGTCTCCTCCGTCATCAACCTGGCCCAGCCGTTCCTGGTGCGCGGCGTCATCGACGACGCCCTGCCGCACCAGGACGTCCCCCTGCTCTCGGCCCTCACCGCCGCCATGGTGCTGGTCGCCGCCCTCACCGCGGCCATCGGCGTGGTCCAGACCTGGATGGCCACGAGGATGGGCCAGCGGGTCATGCACACCCTGCGCGTGGACCTCTTCACCCACCTGCAGAGGCAGTCGCTGTCCTTCTTCACCCGCACCCGCGGCGGTGAGGTCCAGTCCCGGCTCACCAATGACATCGCGGGCATGCAGTCCGTGGTCACCTCCACGGCCACCGGTGTCGCCACCAACGTCACGACCACCGTCGCCACCGCGGTCGCCATGGTCGCCCTGTCCCCGCAGTTGTCCCTGATCTCGCTGCTGGTGCTGCCACCGGCCATCTGGCTCTCCCGGAAGGTCGCGCTGATCCGCCGCAAGGTCACCGACGAACGCCAGCAGACCCTGGCCGCCCTCCACACCCAGGTCGAGGAGGGCCTGTCCGTCTCCGGCGTGCGGCTGGCGAAGACCCTGGGCACCACCGCCCGCGACGCCGCCCGCTTCACCGACCGCTCCGAGGCCCTGATCGACCTGGAGATGCGCTCGCAGCTGGCCGGCCGCTGGCGGATGGCGACCATGCAGGTCGTCTTCGCCGCGATCCCCGCGGTCATCTACCTCGCGGCCGGTTTCCCCGCGACCTCCGGGGGGATGACCATCGGCACGCTCGTGGCGTTCACGGCACTGCAGGGCACCGTGTTCCGCCCCGTGATGGGCCTGCTGAACATCGGCGTCCAGTGGGTCACCGCCCTGGCCTTCTTCTCCCGCATCTTCGAGTACCTGGACCTGGACCCGCAGGTCAGGCCACCGGCCGATCCGGTCCCGCTGGACCCGGAGCGGGTGCGCGGCGAGGTCCGCTTCGAACAGGCCTCCTTCACCTACGACGACGGCGCCGCCCCCGCCGCGGGTGCCTCACCCACCGGGGGGCGCCCGGTGCTGGACCGCATCGACCTGGTGATGCCCGCGGGGACCACGACCGCCGTCGTCGGCCCGACCGGTTCCGGCAAGTCCACCCTGGCCTCCCTGCTGCCCCGGTTGCACGACGCCACCGCGGGGCGGGTCACGATCGACGGGGTCGACGTGCGCGAGATCGACCCGCAGGTGCTGGCGAGGATCGTCGGGGTGGTCTCCCAGGAGACGTACCTGATCCACGCCACCGTGCGGGAGAACCTGCTGCTGGCCGACCCGGACGCCACCGACGCCAGGCTCTGGGAGGTGCTCGGCGCCGCGTCCCTGTCGGACACCGTCGCCGCCCTGCCCGAAGGACTCGACACGGTGGTGGGCGCCCGCGGCCACCGCTTCTCCGGGGGTGAGCAGCAACGGCTGGCGATCGCCCGGACCATCCTGCGCAATCCGCCGGTGCTGGTGCTGGACGAGGCCACCTCCGCCCTGGACAACACCACCGAGGCCCGCGTGCAGGCCGCACTGGACCGGCTGGCGGTGGGACGGACCACGCTGATGATCGCCCACCGGCTGTCCACCGTGACCGGGGCCGACCAGGTGGTGGTGCTGGAGGGCGGACGGATCGTGGAACAGGGCGGCCCCGCCGAACTGCTGGCCGCCGGCGGGCCGTTCGCCACCCTGGCCGCCCGCCGCGAGGACGGGCGCACTCCCGGCACGAGCGCCGGTCCCGCCCACGGCCGGGACCGGGTCGAGGCCCTGGCCTGAGTCCATCCGCAGTCGCGCGAAGGCCGGCCGGACGGCGCGCTCCCCCCATTCCCCGGTGCGGAATCCTGCCTCCTGACGTTGCCGGATCCCGGCGTCCGGCGTAGATCTGGTCCCAGAACATCCACCGCACATCCACCGTGAGGACCTCCGGGGGACCAGCTCCCTCCAGGACCTGGTCCCCGGGCCGGCCTCCGCCGTGAACAAGGAGATCCCCATGTCCCAGCGCGTACTCGTCACCGCCGGCGCCTCCGGCATCGGACTGGCCATCGCCCGGGCCTTCGTCGCCAACGGTGACCGCGTCCACATCGCGGACATCGACCCGGACGCCGTCCAGGCCGCCCTGGCCGAGCACCCGGGCCTCACCGCCTCCGTGGGCGACGTGTCCCGGGCCGCCGACGTCGACGCCATGATGGCCGACGTCCGCGCGGAGCTCGGCGGGCTGGACGTGTTGGTCTCCAACGCCGGCATCGCCGGACCCACCGCGCCCGTGGAGGACTACGACCCGGACGCCTGGGCCGCCGTCGTGGACGTCAACCTCAACGGCACCTTCGAGGTGGCCCGCAAGGCCGTTCCGCTGCTGAAGGAGAACGGGCGCGGTTCGATCATCGTCATGTCCTCCCTGGCCGGGCGTTTCGGCTACCCGAACCGGATCGCCTACGCCACCACCAAGTGGGGCCTGGTCGGGTTCACCAAGACCCTGTCCCTGGAACTCGGCCCCCACGGGATCACGGTGAACTCCATCCACCCCGGTGGCGTCAACGGACCCCGCCTGGAGAGGGTGTTCGAGGGCCGCGCCCAGGTCTCCGGGCGCAGCATCGAGGAGGAGCGGGAGGCGGCCCTGGAGAACCAGGCCATCAAGTCCTTCACCGACCCGGCCGACATCGCCGCCCTGGCCGTGTTCCTGGCCAGCCCGGCCGCCCGGACCATCTCCGGCCAGCAGCTGAACATCGACGGGGACTCCAAGGCAGCGCAGTGACCACCCTCCGGGCGGGGGCGGCGTGACGGCCACGACGCGTGCTTGACGGCCCGGTCAACCCCGGGTTGACTTGGGTGATCCGCGTCACACGCCCCCCGGTGGCCGGCCTCCGTCCTCATGGTGGTTCCCCGTAGAACCCGCCGCGCCCCGGCCCCCTCCCGGCCGGGTCCGTCCCGAGAGGATGCCATGACCCGCTCATCACACTCCGCACCGCGCCCCTCCGCGCCACACTCCTCCGGCTCGCAGCGTTCCCCGCGCCCCCGGGGCCGCCGGCTGGCCGCCCTCACCCTCGCCGCCGGCCTGGCGCTGGGGTCCGGGCTGGCGGCCCCACCGGCCTTCGCCGTGGGCAAGGGACCGAACTACGGCGGCAACGAGACCATCAACACCTCGATCCTCACCACCTACGACGAGCTGGTGGCGGAGCTGCACACGCAGGCGGCCAAGCAGCCGGCCATGGAGCTGGAGGTCATCGGGCAGACCGTGAAGGGCCGGGACATCCACCTGGTCAAGTACCTCTCCGACCCGCAGAACCCGACGATCCTCTACCTGACCCAGCAGCACGGCAACGAGCAGCTCACCACGGAGGGCGCGCTGTCCTTCATCAGGTCGCTCGGCACCGGCAAGAACCAGGGCGTGCTGGACGGGGTCAACATCCTCGTGGTGCCGATGCTCAACGCGGATGGTGCCATGGGTGACGTGGACTTCTCCCTGGAGGACTACATCGCGTCCGGGGACCGTCACCTGACCCGGTACAACGCCCACGAGGTGGACCTGAACCGGGACCACATCGCCAAGGTCGAGCCGGAGACCCGGGCCCTGCACGAGAACGTGCTGCAGGCCTACGACATCGACTACATGATCGACCTGCACCACCAGGGTTCCCGGTCCCAGGCCGACGGTGAACTGGTCTCCGGGTCGATCCTGCATCCGACCACCCCGAATGTGGACGCCGAGGTCCTGGGCGGGTCCAAGCGACTCGGAGCGATCGTCCACGGCGCCATCGAGCCGACCGGCTGGGGCCACCTGGGCAAGTACGTGGGCGGCGCCACCGAGAACATCGCGCGCAACGGCATCGCCGTGGAGTACGGCATCTCCACGCTGCTGTTCGAGATGCGTGGGATGTCCGACCACTCCAACCCCGGTTCCGTCCTGGGCCAGAAGTCGAACGGTTACCTGATCAAGCAGACCGTGACCACGCTGGAGTCCACGGCGCGCGCGATCGCTGACGGGTCGATCGAGGCCGCGGACACCACCTTCTGGGACACCCTGACGGCGCAGTCGAACGCGGGGTGGCCCGCCGAGTAGCCTGGCCGTCCTCACCGGCTGCCGGTCGATGGATGGCGCGGAGCCCCGGGGTCCGGGTGCTCCGCCTCATCCATCGACCACCGGCCCCGCTGGGCTCGCCGTCAGGCCCGACGGGGGTCAGGCAGGGCGGATCGTCAGGCGCGGCGCACCCGGAAGGCGCTGATGATGGTGGTCAGCCCGAACACCACGCCGTAGATCCCGACGACGAGCACCAGGGCACCCAGCGCGACGAGCGGGTTCACGAACATGACGACCGCCAGCACGATCGCGACGACCACGTTGATCAGGCCCAGGAAACTGCCCCACCTCCCGGATCGGCGGTCGGTGATCTCGAGCAGGCCGCGCACCGCCAGGCCGATGGCCAGGATCCACAGCACGGCCACCCCGCCCACCACGGCCAGGGCATAGGGGAAGACCACCAGGGCCAGGCCGGCCAGGATCGCCACCACCCCGCCGAGCAGGGGCATCCCCCACCGGCGGCCCGTACTCTTGCGCCGGCCCGCGATCGCGCAGCCGGTGACCCCGTCCAGGACGAGCCAGATCCCGATGACGATGCTCAGCGCCGCGGCTGCGGCTCCCGGCATGAAGACCATGACGAGGCCGAAGACCAGGGCGAGGACACCGCGGACGAGCAGCCACCAGAAGACGGCGTTCCTGAACTCCTCCTCCAGGCCCTCGAAGGTGCCCCAGTCATCAGTCCGACGCCGATCGGTCTCCCTGGTCATGACGGACCTCCCTCACCCCTGCAGATCCGGCCCCGTTCCGGCTCGACCCCGCCCGGCCCCGGAACCCCGTGGTTGCGTCGTGCCCATCGTCCCACTCTCCCGGCCTCACGCGCAGGACCCCGTCCGCGAGGTCTTGCCCGCAGGGCTCCACCTGCCGCACACTCCGCGCCGGTCGCTTCTGGCCAAGACCCCCCGCCCCCTGTCTACGGTGGTCGGAGCCCTTACCTACGGCGAAAGGCAACACCATGTCCGAGAACCCCCAGATCCCCGGCACCCCGGGCCCGGTCCCGCCCCCGCTGGAGGAGCCCACGACTCCGGCCGGCCCGTTGCCGCCGAAGCCTGACCAGACCGGGCCCGCCACGGTCTCCCCCACCGGGCAGGAAACCGGTGCCCCGCAGGAGAAGATGGCCCAGGGCGGGGAGTTCCTCACCACCGCCCACGGCGCCCGGCTGAAGGACTCGGACCACGCGCTGCGCGCCGGACCCCGGGGACCTCTGCTGCTGCAGGACCACCACTTCCGCGAGAAGATCAGCCACTTCGACCACGAGCGCATCCCCGAGCGGGTGGTGCACGCCCGCGGCGCCGGCGCCCACGGCGTGTTCCGCGGCTACGGCACGGCCGCGAAGATCTGCCGGGCGGGGGTCTTCGAGAAGGACAAGGAGACCGAGGTCTTCGTCCGTTTCTCCACCGTGGTCGGTTCGCGCGGCTCCATGGACGTGGCCCGTGACACCCGCGGCTTCGCCACCAAGTTCTACACGGACGAGGGCACCTGGGACCTGGTCGGCAACAACATGCCGGTGTTCTTCATCCAGGACGCCATCAAGTTCCCGGACGTGGTGCACGCGGTCAAGCCGCACCCGGACCGGGAGATCCCGCAGGCCCAGTCCGCCCATGACACGTTCTGGGACTTCGTCTCCCTGCACACCGAGGCCCAGCACCACACGATCTGGAACATGTCCGATCGCGGCATCCCGCGGTCCTACCGGATGATGGAGGGCTTCGGCGTCCACACCTTCCGGCTGATCGCCCAGGACGGGTCCACGGTGCTGGTGAAGTTCCACTGGAAGCCGAAGCTGGGCGTGCACTCGGTCACGTGGGAGGAGGCGCAGATCATCAACGGCGCCGATCCGGACTACCACCGCCGGGACCTGGCGGACGCGATCGAGGCGGGCGCCTTCCCGGAGTGGGAGCTGGGCGTGCAGGTCTTCGAGGACAACGAGGACCAGATGTTCGCCGGGATCGACCTGCTGGATCCCACGAAGATCGTCCCGGAGGAACTGGCGCCCGTCGAGCCGATCGGGCTGCTGACCCTGAACCGCAACACCTCGAACTTCTTCGCCGAGACCGAGCAGGTGGCGTTCAACCCGAACAACCTCATCCCCGGCATCGACGTCACCAACGATCCGCTGCTGCAGGGCCGGCTCTTCTCCTACCTGGACACCCAGATCACCCGCCTCGGCGGCCCCAACTGGAACCAGCTGCCCATCAACCGCCCGCACGCGGAGGTCAATGACATGCTGCGGGACGGCATGCACCAGACCGCCGTGCACACCGGAGTGGCCCCCTACCGCCCGAACACCCTGGACGGGAACAACCCGTTCGAGACCCCCGACGGCGAGCGGCCCTTCATCGACCACCCCGCCCCGGTGGCCGCCTCGGTGAAGGAACGGGCACTGCCCGCCACCTTCGACGACCACTTCAGCCAGGCCCGGTTGTTCTTCCGGTCCCTGACCGAGGTGGAGCGCGAGCACGTGGCCCAGGCCTACACCTTCGAGCTCGGCAAGTGCTACGAGCAGGCCATCCGCGAGCGCCAGTTGCGCGCCCTGGCCAACATCGACGCCACGCTGGCCCAGGTCGTCGCCGAGGGGCTGGGCCTTCCGGCACCGAAGCCGTCCGAGGCCCCGGCCGACGTCGAGCCCTCACCGGCCCTGGCCCAGGTCGGCGGTGAGTGGCCGCTGGCCGGCCGTCAGGTGGGGATCATCGTCGGCGAGGACGTGGACACCGGCGAGCTCGCCGACGCGGTCGCCGCGGTGGACAAGGCCGGGATGGTGCCCCTGGTGGTCGCCCCGTCCGGCGGCGAGGCCGCCACCCGGCTGCTGGGCAAGGACGTGGTCGCGCAGCGCACCTACCTGACGGCGGCGTCCGTGGAGTTCGACGCCGTCCTGCTCGCCTCGGCCACGCCGCCCGCCCCGGACGCGGCGCACGGCCTGGACGCCAAGGCCGCCGCTCCCGGGCCGGAGGGCGTGGACCCGCGGGTGGCCAAGCTGCTCGGCGAGGCGTGGCGCCATGCCAAGGCGATCGCCGCCTTCGGCACGGGCCAGGAGGTGCTGCGTGCCACGGCGATGCAGGACACCGCGGGTGTGGTGACCGCCAAGGGTGGCGCCGCGGCCGTCCAGGAGCTGCTCGCGCTGATGCCGGCCCACCGGGCCTGGCACCGCTTCCCCACCACGGGCCGGTTCGCCGACTGAGCCGGGGTAGCCGGCCGCTGACTGAGCCGGGGTAGCCGGCCGCCGGGTGGGTGGCACCGATTGTCAGGCGATACCCAGCCGGCACCCGGCCGGTCCCCACGACCGTTGCCTACGGTGGGAAGCACCTCATCAAGGTGCGAGTGACGACAGAGGGCCCCGGGCCCGGCAGAATGCGTTCCCCTCACGCAGCCGGACTACCCGGGGCCCTGCTCGTGCCCGGCGCCTCGGGGCAGCCCCTCCCTCCGCGCCCTTCCTCCCCCTACGGTGGAGAACGGACACCCTTGGACGACCCGGGAGGACCCATGCTCACCCAGGACATCGCCCCCGGCATACACCTGATCGACCACGCGCACGTCAACTGCTACCTGGTCGAGGACGACGACGGCGTCACGCTGGTCGACGCCGGACTGCCCGGCGTCTGGACCGAGCTCGGCCGCTCGATCCGCACGATCGGCCGCCGGCCCGAGGACGTGAAGGCCCTCGTGCTCACGCATGCGCACTTCGACCACGTGGGCGTCGCCCGGCGCCTCGTGCACCGCCTGGGAGTGCCGGTGTACGCGCACCGCGCCGAGCGCACCCTGGCCGCGCACCCCTACCGGTACGCCCACGAGAACCCCCGCGCCGCCTATCCGCTGAAGCACCCCCGCGCCGTGCCGATCCTCTCGGCCATGCTGGCCGGCGGCGCACTGGCCGTGAGGGGCACCCGGGTCACGGACCACATCGAGGACGGGGACACCCTGCCGGTGCCCGGACGGCCGCGCGTCGTCGCCAGCCCGGGCCACACCCACGGGCACTGCGCGCTGCACCTGCCCGACCGCGATGCCCTGTTGACCGGGGACGCCCTCGTGACCCTGGATCCCTACACCGGTGAGACCGGGCCGCGGATCGTGGCGGGCGCGGCCACCGCGGACAGCGCCCAGGCCCTGCGCTCGCTGGACGCCCTCCTGGCCACCGGGGCTACGCTCGTCCTGCCCGGGCACGGCCGGCCCTGGGAGCGGGGAATCCAGCCCGCCGTGGTCGAGGCCCGGCGTCACGGTCCTTCCTGACCCGCCCCGCTGACCGCCAGGCGGCCAGCCAACCGGCCTCCACGGCGGCGTCCGCCAGGTAGATCCGCCGGATCCGGCCGCTCGTGCCGTAGACCGCGTCGATGGCCCCGAAGGTGAGCGCGGAGCCCACACCGAGCCGGGCCGCCGTCGGGTGTGCCTCCGGGGCGGAGCCGGACCGGAGCATGGACCAGCCGATCGTCACGGCCAGGCCGGCCACGGTCTGCACCAGCCAGCGGTCGGCCTTGGGTCCGGTCACGCGTTCGAAACTGCGGTAGTGCACCAGCGGCCAGGCCCCGGTCACCAGCACGTACAGGCCCTGGGCGCGGGCCAGCCGGGACGTCGTGAGCTCCCCGGTGCGGTCTGCGGCGGCTGGCGGACGTGCCATCGCACTCTCCTCTCCGTGAGGGCCGGTGCCCGTAGCCTACGGACCCGGCCGGCGGCGGACGAGGCCGGACCGGCGGCACCTCACTCCCGGGTCCGGCCCGTGACTACGCTGGACGCATGAGCCACACCACCCCCGCCCTCGCCCTGCAGGCTCGATTCGCCACCGACCTGCCGGAGCTGGCCATCCCGTGGCGCGCCGAGGACACCCCGGCGCCGCAATTGCTGGTGCTCAACGAGCCGCTGGCAGCCGGGCTCGGCCTGGACGCCGAGTGGCTGCGCACCCCCGAGGGGCTGCGGTTCCTCACCGGCACCGGCGTGGGTCCCGACGCCGGCGCTGCCGCGGGTGCGGAGGGCACCTCCCCCGTCGCGCTCGGCACCCCCGTCGCCCAGGCCTACGCCGGGCACCAGTTCGGGGTGTACGTCCCGCGCCTCGGAGACGGGCGCGCCCTGCTGCTCGGTGAACTGGGCGCCGGGAACGGCGATCACGGTCAGCTGCGGGACCTGCACCTCAAGGGGTCCGGGCCCACGCCCTTCGCCCGCGGCGGGGACGGCCGGGCCGCCGTCGGGCCCATGCTGCGCGAGTACGTCGTCAGCGAGGCGATGCACGCCCTGGGCATCCCGAGCACCCGCTCCCTGGCGGTGGTCGGCACCGGGCGGAGCGTGCTGCGCGAGGACGGACCCTTGCCGGGGGCGCTGCTCGCCCGGGTGGCGGCCAGCCACCTGCGGGTGGGCAGCTTCCAGTACGCCCGCAGCCTCGAGGACCCCACCGTGCTGCGCCGCCTGGCCGAGCACGCGATCGCCCGGCACCACCCGCAGGCCGCGGACGCGGACAACCCACCCCTGGCCCTGTTCCGCGAGGTGGTCTCGGCCCAGGCCTCGCTCGTGGCACAGTGGCTGCTGGTGGGCTTCGTCCACGGGGTGATGAACACGGACAACATGACCATCTCGGGCGAGACCATCGACTACGGGCCGTGCGCCTTCATGGACGCCTTCGACCGCGCCGCCGTCTACAGCTCGATCGACACGGCCGGACGCTACGCCTACGGGAACCAACCCGCGATCGCCCAGTGGAACCTGGCCCGTTTCGCCGAGGCCCTGCTGCCGGAACTCCACGAGGACCCGAACGTGGCGGTCGAGCTCGTCACGGATGCGCTGCAGGACTTCACCCGCCAGTTCAGCGACGCCTTCGCGGTCGGAGTCCGCCGCAAGCTCGGGTTGTCCACGGACATCGCGCAGGAGACGGCGGGACCGCTGGCCGACGAACTGCTCGCCCTGCTGCAGCAGGACCACATCGACTTCACCGGGTTCTTCCGCCGATTGGGCCAGGCCGCCCGCGGGGACACCGGGCCGGTCCAGGCGGTGTTCACCGACCGGCCGGCCCTCGACGACTGGCTGGAGCGCTGGGGGGCCCTGAGCCCCGACCCGGAGTTGATGGACCGCGCCAACCCCCTCTATATCCCGCGCAACCACCTCGTGGAGGAGGCGCTCGCCGCCGCGCAGGCGGACGACGTCGGGCCCCTGGAAAAGCTGCTGGAGGCGGTGACCCAGCCGTTCGAGGAGCGGCCCGGGCTGGAACGCTACGCCGAGGGCCCGCCCGAGGACTTCGGACGGTACCGCACCTTCTGCGGCACCTGAGGCCCTGGACAGCTGCGGTCAGGGGGTGCGGTCCACCGGGCGCACGTGGACCTGGGTCAGCTGGCCGTCCTGGACGACCGCCGTCATCATCGTGCACTCGGGCTGGCGCCGCCGGTCCGTGGGCGAGCCCGGGTTGAGCAGTCTCAGTCCGGGGTTCGCGGTGTCCTCCCCCGCCACGGTGTCCCACGGGATGTGACTGTGCCCGAAGACGAGGACGTCCACTTCGGGGAACACCTGCGCCATCCGGCGTTCCCGGCCGCGCGCCGCGCCCGTCTCGTGGGTCATCGCGAACCCGACCCCGCCGATCTCCACGCGCGCCACCTCAGGCAGGCGCCGGCGTAACTCGGCGCCGTCGTTGTTGCCCCACACGCCCACCAGGCGGCGGGCCCGGGACTCCAGTTCATCCAGGAGTTCCGGGACCTGCCAGTCCCCCGCGTGGAAGACGACGTCCGCCTCGTCGACTGCCCGCCACACCTGGGCCGGCAGGGCGCGTGCCCGGTTCGGGACGTGGGTGTCTGCCAGGAGCAGGAGGCGGACCGGGGCGGAGGACATGGGGCAAGGTTAGCGCCGGCCGCACGGACGTCCGGTGGCAGACGGCGCTCAGCACTGCAAGGATGAGTCCTGACTGCGCGCAACACTGCAGGGCGTGGTCACGTGACCCTCGTGACATGGAAGGAGACCGGGTGCCCACTCCCGAGACCGATTCCCAGGGTGACGGGGGCGTCCCCGCGGACATCCCCGTGCCCACCGCCGACGTGGACACCCCCGCGGACGTCAACTATGACGAGGTCTTCTACCCGGCCCGGCCCCGTGCCGCCCGTCCGAGGGCGCGCCGCAACCAGCAGTTCGGGGCGGCCAAGCCTCCCTTCGAACCGGTGGGGACGAACCCGGCCTACGTCCAGTGGCTGCGCGGGCAGTCCATGCTGGGGGACGCCAAGACGCTGGGCCGCCAGCTGTCCGGCCAGGCCAGCATGTGGCAGCACGCCTACGCCCGCCCCGATCCGCGGCGCGCCGTGGAGGCCGCCAGCGTGTGGGTGACCTCGTATCCGCTGGCCGTCATCACGGAACCCGGGCAGTCCTTCCTGGGCGCCCTGGGCAAGCCCGCCCTGTGGGACGCCTTCGCGCAGATCGGCATCACCGCGATCCACACCGGTCCCCTGAAACGGGCCGGGGGGCTGGACGGATGGAATTACACCCCCAGCGTGGACGGCCATTTCGACCGCATCAGCATGGCCATCGATCCCCTGTTCGGCACCGAGGACGAGTTCCGCGCGATGTGCGCCGTGGCCAGGGACCGTGGCGGGACGGTCATCGATGACATCGTGCCCGGTCACACCGGCAAGGGCGCGGATTTCCGGCTGGCCGAGATGAACTACCGGGACTATCCCGGCCTGTTCCACATGATCGACATCCCGGAGTCGGACTGGCACCTGCTGCCCGAGGTCCCCGCCGGGAAGGACTCGGCCAATCTCGACCGGGAGTCCGAGCGCGCCCTGCAGGACGCGGGGTACATCATCGGGGAGCTGCAGCGGGTGATCTTCTACGAGCCCGGGGTCAAGGAGACCAACTGGAGTGCGACCCGGCCCGTGCTGGACACCGAGGGCACACTGCACCGCTGGGTCTACCTGCACTACTTCAAGGACGGGCAGCCGTCCCTGAACTGGCTCGACCCGACGTTCTCGGGCATGCGCATGGTGATGGGTGACGCGCTGCACTCCCTGCTGGACCTGGGCGCCGGTGCGCTGCGCCTGGACGCCAACGGTTTCCTGGGCGTGGAGAAGGGGGCGGACCAGGGGGCCGGCTGGTCCGAGGGCCATCCCCTGTCCGAGGCGGCGAACCAGCTCCTGGGGTCCATGGTGCGCAAGGTCGGCGGCTTCACCTTCCAGGAGTTGAACCTGTCCATCGACGACATCAAGACGACGTCCATGACCGGCCCGGACCTGTCCTACGACTTCGTCACGCGGCCGGCCTACCACCATGCCCTCGTCACGCAGGACACGGAGTTCCTGAGGCTGACCCTGCGCGAGGCCCTGGCCATCGGCGTCGACGCCGCCAGCCTGGTTCACGCCCTGCAGAACCACGACGAGCTCACCTACGAGCTCATCCACTTCGCCGTGCGGCACCGGGACCGGGAGTTCGAGCTCGGCGGGCGGACCCTCACCGGCGGGGAGCTCGCGGAGCACATCCAGTCGACCCTGCGCGAGCGGATCACCGGGCCGGCGGCTCCCTACAACCTGACCTTCACGACCAACGGGATCGCGTGCACCACGGCCAGCGTGGTCACCGCGGCCCTGGGGATCACCGACCTGGACCAGATCAGCGACGACCAACTCGAGCAGGTCCGCCGAGGACACCTGTTGCTGGCGATGTACAACTCCCTGCAGCCCGGGGTCTTCGCCCTGTCCGGGTGGGACCTGCGGGGCGTGCTCCCGCTGCCCCGGGAACAGGTCGCCGAGCTGATCGCCCAGGGAGACACCCGGTGGATCAACCGCGGTGCGCACAACCTCATGGGCATGGCCCCCGAATCCCGGTCCTCCGGGTCCGGCCTCCCCCGTGCCCGGAGCCTGTACGCGCCGATCCCGGACCAGCTGGCCGACGAGGACTCCTTTGCCCGCCGGCTCGCGCGCGTCCTCGAGGTCCGGAAGGAACACGGCATCGCGGCCGGGGAGCTCCTCGACGTCGCGACCGCGTCCCACCCCGCACTGCTGGCCCTGGTGCAGCGCACCGCGACCGGGCAGTTGGCGGTCACCGTGCTGAATTTCTCCACGGACACCGTCACGGCCGCGGTCCGGTCGGATCACCTCGCCCAGGACAGCGTGGTGGTCGATGCCTTCACCGAGGAGGTCTGCGGGACCGTCGGCGGGGAACAGGGCCTCGAGATCACCCTTCCGGCGCACGAGGGGACGCTCCTGATCCTCGAGACGCCGTGATGCGCGCCTGACGCTGCCGGGTCATCTTTCGTCCTCCAGTTGCCCGGATCGGGCCGGCGTCGGGAACAATGGGACGAAACGGGACCGGGACGCGGTCAGCACCGCGCGGCCGACCGGCCCCCACCCCCTTGCTGGAAGGACCCCCGTGGCAGAACACCAGTTCGGCTTCCGTACCCGCGCCCTGCACGCCGGCGCCGTCCCCGACGCCGTGCACGGATCCCGCGCCGTGCCGATCCACCAGACCACTTCCTACGTCTTCGAGTCCGCCCAGGACGCCGCGAACCTGTTCGCGCTGCAGAAGTACGGCAATATCTACTCCCGGATCGGCAACCCCACGGTCGCCGCGTTCGAGGAGCGGATGGCCTCGCTGGAGGGCGGCATCGGGGCGGTCGCGACGGCGTCCGGCATGGCCGCGGAGTTCGTCACCTTCGCTGCCCTCTGTCAGGCGGGGGACCACATCGTGGCCTCCTCCAAGCTCTACGGCGGCACCATCACCCAGCTCGACGTCTCGCTGCGCCGGTTCGGGATCGAGACCACGTTCGTGAACTCGATGGAGGCCGAGGACTTCGCCGCGGCCATCCAGCCGAACACCAAGGCCGTCTACACCGAGGTCGTGGCCAACCCCTCCGGGGACATCGTGGACCTGCCCGGCCTGGCCAGGGTGGCCCACGCCGCCGGCGTCCCGCTCGTGGTGGACTCCACGCTGACCCCGCCGTACCTGATCCGCCCGTTCGAGCACGGGGCGGACATCATCATCCACTCGGCCACCAAGTTCCTCGGCGGGCACGGCACCACCCTGGGCGGCGTCGTCGTCGAGTCCGGGCTCTTCCCGTGGGACAACGGCAGGTTCCCGTCCATGACCGAGCCGGTCCCCTCCTACGGGGACGTCTCCTGGTGGGGCAACTTCGGCGAGTACGGCTTCCTGACCAAGCTGCGCTCGGAGCAGCTGCGTGACTTCGGCCCTGCCCTCGCGCCGGCCTCGGCCCAGCAGCTGATGATCGGCATCGAGACCCTGGCACAGCGCATGGACGCCCACCTGGCCAACGCCCAGCGGGTGGCCGAGTGGCTCGAGGCCGACGATCGGGTCAGCTGGGTCAACTACGCGGGCCTGCCGTCCCACCCCCACTACGAGCGGGGCAGGGAGCTGCTGCCGCTGGGCGTGGGCTCCGTGTTCAGCTTCGGCGTGAAGGGCGGGCGCGACGCCGGGGCCGAGTTCATCTCGAACCTGCAGCTGGCCAGCCACCTGGCCAACATCGGCGACGCCAAGACCCTCGTGCTGCACCCGGCCTCCACCACGCACCAGCAGCTGACCGCCGAGCAGCTCGTGGCCGGCGGCATCCCGGAGGACCTGATCCGCATCTCGGTGGGCATCGAGGACGTCGAGGACATCCTCTGGGACCTGGACCAGGCCCTGGAGGCCGCCGTGAACGCCGCCCTGAAGGAGGCCGCCAAGTGAGCACCGTTCTGCCCGACCGCACCTGGACCGGACCGTCCGCGCCGGAGCGCCTGGCGCTGCTGCGCCAGACCGAGTCGATCGCCATCGTCGGCGCCTCGGACAAGCCCGCCCGCGCGTCGTACTTCGTGGCGACCTACCTGCTGTCCTCGACCACCTTCCGGGTCTACTTCGTCAATCCGATCCTGGCCGAGCAGGGCAAGCAGATCCTCGGCCACCCGGTGTACGCCTCGCTGAAGGACCTGCCGGAGGTCCCGGACCTCGTGGAGGTCTTCCGCAAGTCCGAGGACACCCCGGGCATCGTGGAGGAGTCCCGCGAGGCCGGTGCGAAGGCCGTCTGGCTGCAGCTGGGCATCTGGAACGAGGAGGCCGCCCACCTGGCGGAGTCCCACGGGATGGACATCGTGATGGACCGCTGCGTGAAGATCGAGCACGCCCGCTTCCACGGCGGCCTGAACCTCGCCGGCTTCAACACCGGCGTGATCTCCTCCCGGCGCCAGGAACTGGACCGCTGATCCCGCCGGCGGCGGCCGCGCCCCGTCTCGGGGCGGCCGCCGCCGATGGGCCCCTCATGGGCCCGGTCAGAAGGTCAGCAGCGACTTGACCACTCCGGCGGGCCCCCTCATCGGGACGAGACGGGCCACGGCCTTGACGTTGTCCAGTCGCTTGGGCCGGAGGTTTCGCGCCCTCTGCAGTTCGCCGTGCTGGGCGCCCAGCACGATCACGGCCCCGGCGAAGGCGGGGATGGTCCACTGCAGCAGCCGAAGCTGCTCCTGGGCCTCCTGCAGCTCCGGGGAGGCGGTGAGCGAGGGTTCGGTGGCGCCCTGAGCACCCTGCTGGGTCACGTAGCGGCCCTTGTTCTCCCAGAGGATCGGCGCCCAGGTGCCCAGGTGCGCGGCGAAGGCCGCTGTCTACACGGGTGCCCAGCGCTTCCAGCCCAGGCTGAAAGGCCCCTCACCCGAACGGCCCGCGTTCACCGGGTTCCAGCGCCATGACTGCGGCTGCCAGACACGGGGGCCTTCCCACCGGCCGGTCTCCTAGAGTGAGGGGATGACGACGACTCCGACGGACGTCCACCGGCTCGCCCACGAGGTCTTCGGCTGGGAGGAATTGCGCCCCAGCCAGGCCGAGGCGGTGGAGGCCGCGGTGTCCGGCCGGGACGTGCTCGCCGTGATGCCGACCGGTTACGGGAAGTCGGCCGTCTACCAGTTGGCCGCGCTGATGGCGGACGGGCCCTGCGTGGTCGTCTCCCCGCTGATCGCCCTGCAGGCGGACCAGCGCGACGGCCTCAACGAGCTGGCCGAGAGCGCCCCGACGCACGCGGTGGCCATCAACTCCTCCGTCCCCGCCCGCGAGCAGGAGGGTGCCTGGCAGGCCCTGGAGGACGGGGCGGCGAAGTTCGTGTTCCTGACGCCCGAACAGCTGGCCAAGGACGCAGTCCTGGAGCGGTTGCGGTCCCTCCGTCCGGCTTTCCTCGTGGTGGACGAGGCGCACTGCGTCTCCTCCTGGGGCCATGACTTCCGGCCGGACTACCTGCGCCTCGGCGCCTCCCGGGACCGGATGGGCTCACCGGTCATCATCGCGCTCACCGCAACCGCCTCGACCCCGGTACGGGAGGAGATCGTGGAGGGGCTGGTCCTGTCCGATCCGTTCGTCATCGCTCTGGGCTTCGACCGGCCCAACCTGCACCTGGCCGTGCACCGGCACCACGAGGACCACCACAAGCACGAGGCCGTCCTGGAGCAGGTGGCCGGCCTGCCGCGCCCGGGACTGCTCTACACGGCCACGCGTCGCGCGGCCGAGGACTACGCCGAACGCCTCGCCGAGCGTGGCCTGACGGCCCGGGCCTATCACGCCGGCCAGAAGACCGCGCTGCGGGATGAGACCCTGGAGCTGTTCCTGGACGGCGGACTGGACGTGGTGGTGGCGACCAGCGCATTCGGCATGGGGATCGACAAGGCGGACGTGCGGTTCGTGGTGCACGCCGACATCACCGACTCCCTGGACACCTACTACCAGGAGGCCGGCCGCGCCGGACGCGACGGCGAGGACGCCCGGGTGGTGTTGCACTACCGCAGCGAGGATCTCGGCCTGCGCAGCTTCTTCAGCTCCCAGCAGGCGGACCAGGAGGTGGTGAGCGCCGTCGTCAGGGAACTGCAGCGAGCGGACGGCCCGGTGCGGCTGACCCACCTGAAGGAGGCCGTGGAGGTGAGCGCCCGGCGTGTCACCGGCACGGTCAACCTGCTGCAGGCCGCCGGCGCCGTGGCCTCCACCCGGGAGGGACTGCTGCTGATGGACAGGGTGGGTCCGAAGACGGCTGCACGGCTGGCCGAGGAGACGGCCGAGCGGCTGGAGCGGATTGACCGCTCACGCATCGAGATGATGCGCGGGTACGCCGAGACGGACGGGTGCCGCCGCCAGTACCTACTGGGATACTTCGGCGAGGAACTCGCGGACCCCTGCGGCAACTGCGACAACTGCGATGACGGCACCGCCGTGGACCTGACGCACGACGACGACCGGTTCCCCCTGCAGAGCGCGGTGACCCACCGGGAGTGGGGACCGGGGATCGTGATGAGCGTGGACGAGGACCGCCTCACCGTGCTGTTCGAGGAGCAGGGCTACCGGACCCTGTCCCGGGATGCCGTGGAGGAACAGGACCTGCTCCACCCGGCATGAGCCCGTGCCCCCGGCAGCAGACGCGAACGCGTGCCGGGGGCGCGGGATGCGGCGGGGTCAGGGCCGGCGGGTCGTGCCCGAGGGGCCGCCGCGGCCGAGGAAGCGCTGGGCCATGCCGATGAGCCCGCTCGATCCCGACCGACGGCGTCCGCCCTGGGCACCCCGGTTCTTCGTGCCGTACTGGCGCAGGGCGTCCGTGCCCTGGCCGATGAGCCGCCGCCCCTCCGGGCTGTTGGCGTAGTTGCGGGCCCGGTTGAACAGGTTCTTCAATGCCATGGTGTCCTCCTGATGGTCGTCGGCTGGACGGTAGTCCCCGAGTATTGCCTCTATGGGACCGATGCGCCAAGGAGGTCGGACCGGGGCTCCGCTCCGACCGGGGGCACGAGCAGGGCCCCGGGTATCCGGCTGCGGAGGGGAATCGCATACGCCGGGCCCGGGGCCCCTGTCATCACTCGCACCTTCATCACTCGCACCTTGATGAGGCTCCTTCAGCGTAGGGGCCGTACTTGTGGGGAAACCGGGTGGAGACTGTGAGATCGCTGGCAGTCCTGGCAGGAGGGCAGCGGCTGAGGACTGCCCTGCGCCTCAGGACATGGCAGGGCCCCGGGTAGTCCGGCTGCGTGAGGGGAACGCAATCATGCCGGGCCCGGGGCCCTCTGTCATCACTCGCACCTTGATGAGGTGGCTCCAGCCTAGGAAGCAGACGTGAGAATGGACCGGATACCAGCTGGGAGGTTGCTGGGAGCGGTCCCGTCAGCCGAGGATGTCGGTCCGGCGGTTGGCCAGCACGGGCAGGAAGGACCGGACCTCGTCGATGCGCTCCCGGGTGACGTCGGCGGTGGCGATCGCCTCGCCCTCCTCGGTGAGGGACGCCACGGGGATGGCCAGCGGGTCCACGATCGTCGAGTGCCCGATGGTGGTGTCACTGCGGGTGTCGGCGGCCACCACCCAGACGGTGTTCTCCACCGCGCGGGCCTTGAGCAGGGTCTGCCAGTGATCGACCTTGTGGTCGCCCGCGAACCAGGCGGCCGGCACCAGCAGCACGTCGGCCCCGCCCACGGCCAGGGCCCGGGCCACCTCGGGGAAGCGCAGGTCGTAACAGGTCATCATGCCGAAACGCAGCCCGCCGATCTCCACGATGGACAGGTCCCGCACGCCCGGGGTGATCCGGTCGGACTCCTTGTACTTGAAGGCGTCGTAGAGGTGCATCTTGCGGTACTTGTCCATGATCCTGCCGGTGGCGTCCACCGCGACGAGCGTGTTGAACGGCCGGTCGGTGCCCGAGGGCTCGTACCCGCCGGCGACGATGGCGATCTGCAGGTCCGCGGCGATCCGGGTGAGGTCGCGCACGAAGCTGGACCAGCCGGCGTCGACGGACTCGGCGAACGAGCCGGCCACGTGCCGGACCGTGAACATGGACTCCTCGGGGAACAGGATGAGCCCGGCCCCGTCGTCCCGGGCCTGGCGCGCCAGCCGTTCCATGGTGGCGACGTTCTCTGCGGCCACTCCGGTGGGGCGGAATTGTCCGACGCTGATCCTCATGGGCCCGTGCTCCTCGACTTCTCCGGCAGTGTCCTCCCACCCTAGTCCCCGGCCGGCCGGACCAGCCGGCGCAGGGGCCATCGCGTGAACGGCGCGTAGGGCGCCACCAGCACGGCGGGCCCGTCCAGGTCGACGCCGGCCCGGGTGCCGGTGCCCTCGGCCGCCAGGTCGTGGAACAGGATGAGCCGGCTGCCGGGCACCCACACGGTCCAGGACCAGGTGCACCGCGCCGGGTCGACGGAATCGATCCGGAACGGCACCCTGAGGCCCGCGGGCCCGTGGACGGTCCCCCGGGCCCCGGGGTGGATCACCTCGCCGTCGGCCTCGACCCGGCGGATGTGCGGCGCCCACCCCGGCCAGGCGTCGAACCGCTCGTACCGCGTCCATGCCACCTCCGGTGAGACGGCCCCGTGGACCTCGACGCGACGATGCATGCGGCCATCGTGCCAGTGCACGGGCCGGCGCGGAAGGTCCGGGCCCGTAGCGGGTCTCGCCGGGGACGGAGGAGCACCCTGCGGGGCAAGCGCCCCCCGCCCATGGAACGGCGACGGGCCCCGCCCTACCCTGAGGTCATGCCTGCTGCCGGCACCCCGGATCCCCTCGCGTCCTCCCCGCGCTCCTCCCCGCCTCCACGCGCCGTGGCCACGGACGTGCTCGTCGTGGGCGCCGGACCCACCGGGCTGATGGCAGGGGCCTGGTGTGCCCGGCTCGGGCTGCGGGCCGTCGTCGTGGACGCCAAGGCCGGGCCGACCCGCGAGTCCCGCGCCCTGGGCCTGCAGTCCCGCTCGTTGGAGGTGTATCGGCAACTCGGGCTGGCGGATGCCGTGGAGCGGGCGGCCGTCCCGGCCCGTGACATCAGTCCCGGCATCGGCCGCAGGCTGCTCGGCACCGTGCACTTGGACCAGGTGGGCCACCGGATCACGCCGTTCCCGGGACTGCACATCCTGGAGCAGAGCGCGAACGAACGGATCCTCGCCGAGCACCTGGCCACTCTGGGGCGACCGGTCGCCTGGGGGTACTCCTTCCGGTCCCTGGAGACGACGCCGGAGGGCCGGGCCGTGGTCGATCTCGAGTCCTCCGCCGGTCCGGTGAGGGTCCGTGCCCGGTACGTCATCGCCGCCGACGGCGCCTCCTCCCCCGTCCGGCACGCGCTGGGGACGGACTTCGAGGGGACCACCAGCCCGTTCGAGTTCTACGTGCTGGACGCGCTCGGCGTGCACGGGACCGGTGACGGCATCGAGGTCCACTTCTCGGCGGAGCACTTCGCGCTCTGCTTCCCGATGGGCCGGGACGAGCAGGGCCGGCGCCGGGCCCGGCTCCTGGGCATCCTGCGCGCGCCCGGGGCCGGCTCGGAGGCGCCCGACGCCGGCCCGCGCGCGATCGAGGCCCGGGCTCGGCCCATCCTGTCCGGCACGTTCGGCATCCCCGACGCGGACACCGCGTGGGCCAGCCGCTACCGGGTGCACCACCGGGTGGCGGCCGCCTTCCGCACCGGCGCCGTGTTCCTAGCCGGTGACGCCGCCCACATCCACTCCCCCGTGGGGGCCCAGGGGATGAACACCGGCCTGCAGGACGCACAGAACCTGGTGTGCCTGCTCGCCGACGTCATCGCCGGCCGTGCGGACGAGGCGGCACTGGACCGCTACGAGACCGAGCGCCGGCCCGTGGCGCTGACCCTGACTCGCACCACCGACCGCGTGTTCGCGGCGGTGACCTCCCTGAGTCCGGTGGCCAGGATCGTTCGCTCGGTGGTGGTCCCGGTGGTGCTGCCCGTGGTGCTCCGGCTGATACCCCGGTCACCGGCGGGCGGCCGGTTCTTCGGCTACCTCTCCCAGGTCAGGATCCATTACTGGATGGGGCCGGGTGGCAGGCCCGCTCCGGGCCAGCGACGTGGGCGGGTGCTGGGCCGTCGCCTGCCCTGGGTGCCCGACGCCGGCCACGCCGGTCCGGTGCCCGGCGGCGACGGGCGCGGGGACAACCACGAGGCCCTCAACCACCCGGTGTGGCAGGTGCACGCCTACGGACCGGCCGCCGTGCGGGGCGCCCGCGAGCTGGCCGAACGGCACCGGGACAAGGCCGCCGGCGTGGCCCGGCCGACGTCGGGAGGACGGCCCTCCCGCGCGGACCCGGAGCGGGGTGCCGGGGAACCGGAGGCGCCGGAGCTGCCGGTGTACGCGTTCCGGGCGGCACCGGAGCAGGGGCTGCCCGACGGGACCGCCGTGCTCGTCCGCCCGGACGGCTTCGTCGCGGAGATGCTGAGCGCGCCCGCACCGGAATCCGTGCCTTCCCTCCCCGTGGCGAGTACCTTACGGACGTGACGGCGAAGCCACGGACCCGGGAGGTCGTCATGGGACGGCATGTGCAGGCGCGCGATGTGCGGGTCTGGACCGAGCAGGTCGGTGACGGGCCCGACGTGCTGCTGATCGGCGGGCTCGGGGACACGGTGGAGTCGTGGCAGTTCCAGCTGGACGGGCTGGCGGACCGCTACCGGATCACCGCGTTCGACAACCGCGGTGCCGGGCGGACGGCGAGGCCGCCCGGAGAACTGACCCTCGCGGCGATCGCCGACGATGCGGCCGCGGTGCTGGATTCACTGGACATCGACTCGGCCCACGTGGCCGGGTTCTCCGGCGGGAGCCTCATCGCCCAGGAACTGGCACTGCGGCACCCCCACCGGGTGCGCAGCCTGGTGCTGCAGAGCACCTTCGCCGCCGCCGACGAGTACATGCGGACCCAGTTCCGGGCCCTTCACTGGCAGGCCGAGCTAGCTCCGGGTCCGCGGGAGTTCCTGGAGGGCTTCTTCACCTGGGTGTACACCCCCAGGGCCCACAACGACGGGACGGTGGCCCGCTTCATCGACGAGGTCATGGTGTTCCCCTACCCACAGGGCACCGAGGACTTCCGCGCGTTCGCCGACGCCTGCCTCGCCCATGACGCGCGGGGCCGGCTGGGCGGGATCTCCGTCCCGACGCTCGTGCTGGCCGGGGGTGCGGACGCGCTGACCCGCCCGGACCTGGGCCGGGCGGTCGCCGCGGAGATCCCCGGCGCCCTGTTCGAGGTGATGGACGGCGAGGCGCACCAGCCGTTCCAGGAGGTCCCGGAGGCCTGGAACGCCCGGGTGCATGCCTTCTGGCAGGACACCGGGCGGCAGTCTGCGGACCCGGGGCGGGGCTGACCCCGGGGGTCAGTCCTCGATGAGGTCGCGGACCTGGACCACCTGGTCGCGGCCGGGGCCCACGCCGATCGCGGAGATCCGGGTGCCGGACATCTTCTCCAGGGCCAGGACGTAGTCACGTGCGTTGGCCGGCAGGTCGTCCATCGTGCGGGCGCCGGAGATGTCCTCGGTCCAGCCGTCGAAGTACTCGTAGACCGGCTGGGCGTGGTGGAACTCGGTCTGGGTCATCGGCATGTCGTCGTGCCGCACCCCGTCCACCTCATAGGCCACGCACACCGGGATTCGCTCGATGCCGGTGAGCACGTCCAGCTTCGTCACGAAGTAGTCGGTGAAGCCGTTGATGCGGGTGGCGTGGCGGGCCATGACGGCGTCGTACCACCCGGTGCGGCGGGGCCGGCCGGTGTTCACGCCGAACTCGCCGCCCACGGTGCGCAACCGGGTGCCCATGCCGTCCTCGTCGAACAGCTCGGTGGGGAAGGGGCCGGAGCCCACGCGGGTGGTGTAGGCCTTGACGATCCCGATGGTGCGGGTGAAGCGGGTCGGGCCGATGCCGGCGCCCACGGAGGCCCCGCCCGCCGTCGGGTTGGAGCTGGTGACGAACGGGTAGGTGCCGTGGTCCACGTCCAGGTAGGTGGCCTGGCCGCCCTCCATGAGCACGACCTTGCCCTCGTCCAGGGCGTCGTTGAGCAGGATCGTCGAGTCCACGACCATCGGGCGCAGCCGCTCGGCGAAGGACAGGAAGTACTCGGCGATCTCGTCCACCGTGATGGCCCGGCGGTTGTAGAGCTTGACCAGCAGCTCGTTCTTCTGCCGCAGGGCGCCCTCGATCTTCTGCCGCAGGATCGACTCGTCGAACACGTCCTGGACGCGGATGCCCAGGCGCCCGACCTTGTCCATGTAGGTGGGGCCGATGCCGCGGCCGGTGGTGCCGATGGCGCGCTTGCCGAGGAAGCGCTCGGTCACCTTGTCCATGGTCTGGTGGTACGGGGCCACCAGGTGGGCATTGGCGGAGATGCGCAGGTGGTCACAGCGCTGGCCGCGGGACTCGAGGCCGTCGATCTCCTCGAACAGTGCCTCGAGGTTCACCACCACGCCGTTGCCGATCACGGGCACGGCGTTCGGGGACAGGATGCCGGCCGGCAGCAGCTTCAGCTCGAACTTCTCGCCGCCCACGACCACGGTGTGCCCGGCGTTGTTGCCGCCGTTGGGCTTGACCACGTAGTCGACCCGGCCGCCGAGCAGATCGGTGGCCTTGCCCTTGCCTTCGTCGCCCCACTGGGCGCCGACGATCGCGATTGCTGGCATGAGTGCATCTCTCCTGAGCAGGCCGGAGGGATGTTCCCGCCCGGCCCTCGACATGGAAAACGCCCCCGGCGAGCGGTCCGACGGGGTCATCCCGGGACTCGACCGTGTGGTACATCACCTGAGGGCCTTACATCGGGAGTTTACCAGCCGTCGCCGGGGCCCTCCCGACGACGGCCACGCACCGTCACGCCGCACGACGCCGTGGGACCGCCGCCGGACTAGGGGGCCTTCTCCGCGTAGGCGCGGAACTCCTCCAGCTGGGTGGCCTCGGCGTCGGCGAGCGCGGTGGCCAGGTCCTCGGCCTCGTCGTGCAGGTCCTGGACGGAGCGAACGGCCACCCGCAGCTGCACCCGGGTCCAGTCACCGTCCGGGAGCAACAGGTAGCCGTACTCCACGCGCAGGTCCGAGTCGTCCGTGCCGTTGACCATGGTCAGGCCGTGGCCCGGGTCGAACGTGGACAGGGTGTACTGGCGTTCGTGCCCGCCGGCCACATAGGTGAGCTCCTGGCCCGGGCCCACCGGCCCGTTGACGTGCATCTCGTCCACTCCGGGCAGCCAGACGGGCGCGGCCGCCCAGTCCGTGAGCAGCTCCCAGACCCGCCCGGTGGGCAGGTGGACCACGATCTCGTCCTCGAGGGCGGTGAACGTCTCCATGCCTGAATCCTGACGGGCGACGCCGGGGGACGGAAGGGCGCATGGGCGGGCGATCCTGGGTGACCGGGAAGGGGTGGATTGACCGGGGCATGGTCCCTCCATACCGTGAGAGGCGTCACGCTCGAGGCTGCAGGATCCCCTGCACGCCCCACCTGCCCGCCGCCGGGATACGGCGGCAGATGAGGAGACCGCACCATGTCCAGCGCGCCCGGTAGCACCGAGACCCGTCCTCGCAAGGAGGGGACGCCCCTGTCCCGGGCCATGCGCCCCATCAACAACGTGGTGGAGCGGTTCATCCCCTCCGCCCTCGTGTTCTCGATCGCCCTGACGTTCATCGTCGCGATCCTGGCCCTGATCCTCACCGACACCGGGCCGGCCGACCTGATCCTGTACTGGGGCGACGGCCTGGCCGGGCTGCTGTCCTTCATCACGCAGATGGCGCTGATCCTGCTGCTCGGGCACATCCTGGCCAACACGGGACCGGTCCGCCGGCTGCTCGCCTTCCTGGGGAGCGTCCCGAGCTCGCCGTTGATGGCGTACGTCTTCGTCTTCGTGGTGGCCGCCGTCGCCAGCCTCATCACGTGGGGCCTGGGGCTGGTGGTCGGCGGGCTGCTCGCCCGGGAGGTCGCCTACCAGGGCCGCGAGCGCGGGATGAAGCTGCACTTCCCCATGCTGGTGGCCTCGGGCTTCGCCGGGTTCGTGGTCTGGCACATGGGCTACTCGGCCTCCGGTCCCCTGACGGCCGCGACGGAGGGCTCGTTCCTCATCGAACCGCTGGGCGGGGAGACGCTGCCGATCACCGAGACCGTCTTCTCCTCGTGGAACATGATCGCCGCCGTCGCGACCATCCTGGTGGTGGGCCTGGCCCTGTTCCTGGTGGCCCCGCGCCCCGGGGACAGGATCAAGGAGCTGGAGATCGACGCCCGGGAGCAGGCCGACGACGGCCAGGAGGAGATCGTCACCCCGGCCGACCGGCTGGACGCCAGCCGGGTGGTGACCCTGCTGCTGGGCCTGATGCTCACGGCCTACCTGGTCCTGCACTTCGCCCAGGGCGGCACGCTGACCCTGGACACCGTGAACTGGTCCTTCCTGGCCCTGATCCTGCTCCTGGTGCGCAACCCCTTCGAGCTGATCGCCCTGACGAAGAACGCCGCCTCCAACGTGGGCGAGATCCTGCTGCAGTTCCCCCTCTACGCGGGCATCCTGGGCATGATGACCGGTTCCGGACTGATCCAGGTGTTCTCGGACGCCTTCGTGGCGATCTCCACCCCGGTCACCTTCGGGCTGCTGGCCTTCCTGTCCGCGGGCCTGGTGAACTTCTTCGTCCCCTCGGGCGGGGGGCAGTTCGCGGTGCAGGGCCCGATCATGCTCTCGGCCGGTGCCGAACTCGGGGTGGACCCGGCGATCACGGTCATGGCGGTGTCCTACGGCGACCAGTGGACCAACATGGTCCAGCCGTTCTGGGCCATTCCACTGCTGGCGATCGCCGGGCTGAAGATGCGGGACATCCTGGGGTACACCACGGTGGTGCTGATCGCCTCCGGCCTGGTCTTCGGCGGGACGCTGTTGCTCGTCTCCCTGTAGGGGCCCGGGGGCGAGCCCCGGGGTGGACACGGTCGGCGGCCCGCGGGCTTGAAAAAGTTAGCAGTACGTTGCTAACTTTGTTAACCGGCAGGCACCACCGCTGCCAGGGACATCAACGCGAGGAGACACCATGGCTGCAACCACCACCGCCGACCAGGCCCAGGCCACCGCCGACCAGGCCACCCAGACCACCACCACCATGCTGGAGGAGACCCTCGAACGCTTCGAGGAGAACTCCGAGCGCCTCACCCGGATGGTCGAGGACGCCGCCAAGCGCTTCGAGGAGAACTCCGAGCGCGTCAAGGCGTTCAACACCGAGATGATGGAGTCGGCCAAGGCCAACAGCCGCGTCGTCGTCGACAACTACGCCAAGGCCGCCAAGATGGCCGAGGAGACCACCAAGCGCCTCCAGGAGAACTCCGAGCACGTCGCCAAGATGACCCAGGAGGCCGCCAAGAGCTTCCAGGAGAACTCCGTGCGGGTGCACGAGGTCAACTCGGCGATGATGGACTCCTCCAAGTCCGGCAGCCGCCTCGTCGTGGACAACTACGCCCAGGCCGCCCGCAGCGTGTTCGCCGCGCAGCGCCAGATGGTCGACGCCGCCCAGGTCCAGTGGGTCCAGGACGCCGCCGTCACCCAGATCCGGTTCGCCGAGGACGTCACCGCCGCGTGGACCCGGGCCGCCCGCGCACTGCTGAAGTGAACTGAGCGGCACTGACCTGACGTCAGCGCCAGAGGGGCCCTACCGATCGCGGTAGGGCCCCTCTTTCGTCGTGCTTTCGTCGTGCCGGCAACGGCCGGTTCCCCCCGAGGGACGGTACGACGGTGCGGTCAACGGCCCGGACGCGGCGGCAGCCTCCCCGGCAGCACCCCGGCGAGCGCCGCGGCCAGCGCGGTGGCCGCCCGGGAGACGGCCTGCTCCGGGGCGGAGGACAGGCCCTCCGGCAGCGCTCCACCCCAGGCATAACCGTGGTCCCGGGCCGTGGCGCGCAACCGGCCCAGGTTGGCGCGGTGCACCGCGGTCGGTTCCACCGGCCAGCTGCCCACGATCAGCGTCCCCGGCCGCACGCCCCGGCGCGCGGCGGCCTCGAGCGTCAACCCCGTGTGGTTCAGCGTCCCCAGGTCGGGGCGCGTGATCACGGCCAGTGGCGCACCCGCGCCGAGGGCGAGGTCGGCAATGGTCGCCCCGCCAGGGGTCAGCTCCACGAGCAGTCCCCCGGCGCCCTCGACCAGGACGATGTCCTGGTCGAGGGCCAGTGCCTCGATGCGCTCCAGGTGCCAGTCCAGTCCCGGCAGCGCCTCCACCGCGGCCTCTCCCCCGGCCTCGAGCGCGGCGTCCACCGGTGCCATCGCCGGGCCCAGCCTCACGCCCTCCGCCACGGTCAGCCGGTCCGGGTGCCCCAGCAGCCGCGCCACGGTCTCGACGTCCCCGGCCCCGACCGGGCCGACACCCGTCTGCGCCGGCTTGTACACGGCCACCCGGTCGCCCCGCGCCAGCGCCGCGGCGGCCAGGCATGCCGTGGCCATGGTCTTGCCGACGTCCGTGTCCGTGCCGGTGACGCACAGGACCGCCGCGCTCACGGGTCGACCCCGACGGTGGCGGACCGGACCGGGACCATCCGCGGGGCCTGGAAGGAGAGCAGGTGCTCCCATTCCGGTTCGTCGGCGAGCTTCAGCCCCGGGAGGGCGCGGGCGGCCTCCTCGAGGATGAGCGCCGCCTCCAGCTCGGCAAGCCCGGCGCCCAGGCACCGGTGCACCCCGAACCCGAAGGCCAGGGAAGGATCTCCCGTCTCGCCCAGCGCCCCACCGGACAACCGCAGCACCAGGTGCTCGCCAGCGGCGAAGCGCTCAGGACCCACCTGCGTGTCCTTCACGACCAGCCGACGCCAGGTCGGCACGGAAGAGGCTCTCGCCAGAGAGCGGCGGACCACCTCCCGGCTGGCCGCGGTGCCGCCGCCGGGATCCGCGCACTGTGCCCAGCGGCCCTCGGCCAGTGCCGTGACCAGCACGGTCTGGGCGAGCATCGCGGTGGTCTCCTGCCCGGCGATGACCAGGAAGTAGCCAAGCGATCGGATCCTCTCGCGGTCGACGCCTCCCGCGTGCAGTGCCGCGAACAGGTTCGGCCCGGGTACTCCCGGGCCGGGGCCCGCCCCGGCCCCTACGGTCGCGGTGGAGCGATCGACCTCGTCCCGCAGCCAGGCGTGGAAGTCGATCGCGCTGTCCGACAGGTCCAGTTGCCGCTCGGCGTCGGGCCAGCCCCAGAACAGTTCGAGCGAGTCCCGGCTCCAGCGCTTCAGGTCCGCCGGCGGCGGGGTGGCCACGCCGGTGAGAGCGGCCATGATCCTCGGTGGGACCACGGCGGCCAGGTGGGTGGCGAGGTCTACGGTACCTCCGGCGTCGAGCTCGGCCCGGAGCCCGTCGCAGACCCGTTGCACCAGCGCCCGGATGGGCTCCGACTGGGCTGCGACCTTGGCGGGGCTGAAGAAGCGAGCGACGATGCGGCGCACCTCGCGGTGCGGCTCGCCGGAGGCGCTGGCCAGGACAGGCGGGAGGCTGAAGCGCCGAGCGGCAAGCCGGCGCAGCGTGGCCGGCGCCAGGGGCATGGCCGTCGTCAGGGCGTTGTCCGCAGCGAAGTACTCGGGGCGCCGGAGGATCTCCCGGACGGTCGCCGGGTCCTCGACGCACCGGTGCTGAGCGAGGACCTGCTCCGGGTACACCGTGACCAGCGGATCGGACAGGGGCGCCCGCGCAGTGGGGGCGGTGCCGGTCGGGGCCGCCGTGGCGGTGGACGCGTAGGGGCAGCTCACGGGTCCTCCCGTCCGATCGCTGCGGCCACCGTCTCCAGGGCCCGCACCAGGCGGCGCGGTGCCAAGTCGGCGTGCACGGTGATCCGCAGCCGGGCGATCCCGTCCGGGACGCTGGGCGGGCGGAAGCAACCGACCGCGATGCCGTTCCGGCGCAGCGCCTCGGCCGTGCGCACAGCGGCGGCGGGGCTGCCCATCCGCACCGAGTGGACGGCCCCCTCCCCGCGCTCGACCCGGTTCGCGGTGACCGGGTGGGCGGCCAGCACCCGGTGCGCCAGGGCCGCATTGCGGACCAGCCGGCCGATACGTCGGTCGTCGGCCAGGGCGAGCGCACGCCGGGCGGCGCCGGCGGTCGGCGGGGCGAGGGCGGTGTCGAAGATGAAGGTCCGCGCGGTGTTGAGCAGGTGCGAGCGCCACCGTGCCGCGTCGTCACCACCGAGCAGGATCGCCCCGCCCTGGGCACCGAGGGCCTTGGACAGGGTGGCGGTCACGATCACGTGCCCGGTGTCCGCCAGGCCCGCGGCGCGCACGGCGGAACCCCCCGGCACGGCGGCCAGGGTGTGCGCCTCGTCCACGATGAGCAGGGCACCGTACCTCGCGCACAGTGCCGCGGCCTCGGCCAGGGGCGCGGTGTCCCCCAGCACGGAGTACAGGGACTCCATCACGACGGCGGCCCGGGCACCGGTCCCGGCCGTGGTGCGGTGGGCGAACAGCGCCTCCTCGACCGCCCCCAGGTCCCCGTGGCCGACGACGCGCACCTCGGCCTTGGCGAGCCGGGCGCCGTCGATCAGGCTGGCGTGGGCGTGGGCGTCGGAGACCAGCAGCGTCCCGGGCCCGCCGAGGGCCCCGAGCAGCCCCTGGTTCGCGGCGTAGCCGCTGGAGAAGACGAGGGCCTCCCGGCGGCCGGCGTAGCGGGCGAGGTCACGCTCCAGGGCGGGCAGCAGCGCGTGGGTGCCGGTGACCACGCGGCTGGCCCCGGCACCGGTGCCGTACCGGTGCGCGGCCCGGGCGGCCGCGCGGGCCACCGAGGCGTCCCGGGACAGGCCGAGGTAGTCGTTGGAGGCCAGGTCGATGTCACCCCGCGGCCGAGGGTGGTCGTGGCGTTCGCCGTCGCGGGTCCGCCGCACGCGGGCGCGGGTCTCGACCCAGTCCGTCCAGGGACCGGCCGCGGCACCGGTCGCACCCGTGCGTGCGGCGTGCTGTGACTCAACCGTGGACACGGTCCACCCCCTCAACGATCGCCGCACCCAGCGCCCGGACGTCCCCGGCGGTGCAGACGTAGGGCGGCATGACGTAGACCAGGTCCCGGAAGGGCCGCACCCAGGCGCCCCGGGCGACGACCTCACGGGTCACGGCGGTCACGTCCACGGGGCCACGCAACTGGACGACGCCGACCCCGCCGAGGACCCGCACGTCCCGGACGCAGGCCAGTTCCCCGGCCGGGGCCAGCGCCTGCCGCAGCCCCGAGTCCAGGGCGTGCACCTGGGCCCGCCACGGCTGGGACCCGTCCGGGCCGGTCAGCACGTCCAGGGAGGCGTTGGCGACCGCACAGGCCAGCGGGTTTCCCATGAACGTCGGCCCGTGCAGCAGCGCGCCGCCGTTCGGGCCGGAACCGAGGTCGGCGGCCACCTCGGCGGTGCACAGCATGGCCGCCAGCGTCAGGTACCCACCGGTCAGGGCCTTGCCCACGCAGAGGATGTCCGGGACGACCTCACCCCCGCCACGCGGCAGGGACTCCTCGCTCGCCCATTCCGCGGCGAAGAACCGGCCGGTCCGGCCAAAGCCCGTGGCGATCTCGTCGAGGATCAGCAGCAGGCCGTGCTCGTCCGCGATCTGGCGGAGGATCCCGACGGCGGCCGGCGGGTAAGCGTGCATCCCGCCGGCCCCCTGCAGCACCGGCTCGCAGATGATGCCCGCCAGCTCCGGGGCGAGTCCGGCCGCGATCTCCCGGGCCGTCTCCTCCCACGAGGCCAGGGCACCGTCGTCGTACGACCAGGTGCCGTCCACCCCCAGGCGGGCGGCCGGGGGACGGGGCAGGAAGACCTGTTGCGGGACGAGTCCCGTGAACTCGGCGTGCATCCCGTCCTCGGGATCACACACGCCCATGGTGGCGAAGGTGTCCCCGTGGTACCCGCCGCGCAGGGCCAGGAAACGACGCCGACGGCGCTCGCCGCGGGAGGCCTGGACCTGCAGGGCCAGCTTCAGGGCGACCTCGACGCTGATCGAGCCGGAGTCGGCCAGGAAGACGTGCCGCAGTCCGTCCGGGGCCGCGTCCACGAGCCGTTCGGCCAGGGCCACGGCGGGCTCGTGGGTGAGCCCGCCGAACATGACGTGGCTGAACGAGTCGAGCTGCGTGCGGGCCGCGGCGTCCAGTGCGGGGTGGCGGTACCCGTGCACGGCGGCCCACCACGAGGACATGCCGTCGATGACCTCGTGGGTGCCGCCGTCGGGTCCTTCCAGGCGCAGGCGCACGCCCTCGGCCCCGCGGACGGCGTAGAGCGCACCGGCGTCCACCGGGGCGTAGGGATGCCAGACCAGGCCGGCATCGCGCTGCAGCAGAGAGGGCGCGGCGGACGACACGGTGGTCGACGAGGTAGTGGTGGACGAGGCGGTGCCGGGCCGGGCCTGGTCGAGGGTGGGACTCGTCATGCGTTCGGCGCCTCGGCGGTGCCGGCCCCGCGCCGACGGATGCGGGGTTCTACGCCGGCCGCCTCCATGCCGGCCGCCTGCTCGGCGGGGTGGCCGCAGCCGCAGCCCGGCCCGGTCTCGGCGTGCGAACCGCAGGGCGAGGACGCCGGGCCGCCGGCACCGGCGGGACCTCCGCAGGGCCCCGGAATTGACGCCCCGGCCTGCGAGAGGGAGGCCTGCGGGGTGGAGTCCTGGGGGGAGGAGGTCTGGGTCGGGACCGCCGCCCAGGGCGCGGCCTGCCCGGTCGCCGCCTCCGCGCCGGGCCTCTCCCCGGTGCCGAGGACGCGGAAGCCGGAGTCGGCGATCATGGCCAGGTCCTGCTCGGCGGTCTGGCCCTCACTCGTGAGGTAGTCGCCCAGGAACAGGGAGTTGGCGACCTCCAGGGCGGTGGCCTGCAGGCCGCGCAGGTGCATCTCGCGGCCTCCGGCCAGGCGCAGTTCCGTGGCCGGGGCCGCCAGGCGGACCAGTGCGAGGATGCGCAGGCAGCGCAGCGGGGTGAGCTCCCACGTCCCGGCCAGCGGGGTGCCCTCGAAGGGCATCAGGAAGTTCACGGGGATGGAGTCGCTGTCCAGGTCCCGCAGGGCCAGCACGGCCTCGACGACCTGCTCGTCCGACTCCCCCATCCCCACGATCAGCCCGGAGCACGGCGACAGCCCGGCACCCTTGGCGCGCTCGACCGTCTCCACGCGGTCGGCGTAGGTGTGGGTGGTGGAGATGTCCGCGTACTTGGACTCGGCCGTGTTGAGGTTGTGGTTGTAGGCGTCCACCCCGGCCTCGCGGAGGCGGTCCGCCTGGCCGTCCTTGAGCAGGCCCAGGCAGGCGCAGACCTCGACCTCGGGATGTTCGGCCTTGAGCTGGTCCGTCATGGTGGCCACGCGCTCCACGTCCCGGTTGGACGGGCCGCGGCCGCTGGCGACGAGGCACACGCGGGAGGCGCCGCCGCCGATGCCCAGCTTGGCCTGCTCGACGGCCTCCTCCGGCTTCAGCCAGCTGTACTTGAGGATCTCCGCGGTCGAGCCGAGGCGCTGGGAGCAGTAGGTGCAGTCCTCCGGGCACAGTCCGGACTTCAGGTTGACGAGGTAGTTCACCTTGACGGTGTTGCCGAAGTGCCGCCGGCGCAGGCGCCCGGCCTCGGTGACGAGCCGGAGGGTGTCCGTGTCCGGGGTGGACAGGATCGCCAGCCCGTCCTCCGCGGTGAGCCGGTGACCCGTGGCGACGGCCGCGGCGATCGCGAACGGGTCGGCGGACACGGGGCGGGTCGAGACGGGGGGCTGGGTCGCCTCAGGGGTGTCGGCGGGGGCGTCGGCGGTGGTCTCGGGAGCGGTCTGGACCATGGGGGGCCTTCCGGTTCGGCCGCAGGCCCCAGGGGCCTTGAACGGCGTTCAAGTCTGTGTGCTCGGAAGTACAGCACAGTCCTGAACGGTGTTCAAGATCATGACGGGGCGCGGTCCGACGGCCAGGGGCGCGACGGAGCTGGCCCGGACCGAGTCGGGGTGCGGCCGGGGGCGCGGACGCAGGACCGGACTCGGAGCGGGGGCCGGACCCTACACTGGAGCGCATGACGCTGACCCGGGACCAGGTGGAGGACACGGCCCTGGCCATCCTCACCCGCTTCGGCCTGGCGGACCTGTCCATGCGCAGGCTCGCCCGGGAACTCGACGTCCAGGTCGGTGCGCTCTACTGGCACGTGAAGAGCAAGCAGGAGTTGTTGGTGGGCGTGGCCGCCCGCCTGCTCAGCGGGCTCGACGGTCCCGATGGCCTCGCCGGCCCCGATGACGCGGGCCGGCCGGGACCGTCGGCACCGCAGGACGCCTCTCCGGCGGGGGGCCGCAGGGCGGAGCGGCGGGATCACGCCGCCGGACGCGCCGGCGTCGCCGGCCTGGCGACGGGGATCCGCTCAGCGCTCGTGAACGTGCCGGACAGCGCCGAGGTCGTGCAGGTGGCCCAGTCGTTGCAGCCGGACGCGCTGAAGCCGCTGAACCGCCTGCGCTCCCTGCTGGAATCGGCGGGCGTCGCGCACCCCGCGTGGGCGCAGCACCTGGTCATGAACCACGTCCTGGGCTCCATCGCGGCGGCCCAGGAGGCCGCCCGGCTGGCCGCCGTGGACCCCACCGCCTCCGCGACGCCCCTGGGTGAGGACGCGTTCCAGTGGGGGCTGCAGGTCATCCTGGACGGGCTCTTCGGGACGGCGCCCGTGGCGGCGCGCCCCTGAGGGCGGTCCGGGCCGGTCAGCCGAGGTCGACGACCTCGAACTCCAGCAGCTCCGCCCCCGTGGCCACGGGCTGCCGGGCCGGTCCGCCGTCGTCATGACCGTTGTTGCGGGCGCTCCGCCAGGCCTCGAAGTCCTCCTCGGTGGCCCAGTGGGTGATCACGAAGTACCGCGACTCCCCCTTCACCGGGCGCAGGAGCTGGAATCCCTCGAAGCCGGGGGACTGGTCCACGGCGTGCTTGCGCGCGGCGAACCGGGCCTCGAGCTCGGGCCCCTGGCCCTCGGGAACGGTGATGGCGTTGATCTTCACGACGGTCATGCTCGGTCTCCTGGTCCTCCGACGGGTGTGGACTGGTGCGCCACGCCGTGCGGTCAGGGCACGGGCGGCGGCTAGGGGCAACCTACCCCAGCCTGCCGCCGGATTCCTCCAGGTAGCAGACGCCGCACAGGGACTCGTAGGTGACCTCGACGCCGTCGATCGCCACCTGGTCGCCCTCGAAGATGAACCGCTCCACGGCCTCGTCCCCGCCCACCTCGACGACCTTGCGGGTGTTGAAGATGGCCTTGCGCCCGCACCGGCAGATGGTCTTGAGCTCCTCGAGGGAGTGCGCCAGTTCCAGGAGCCGCGCCGAGCCGGGGAACGAGTCGGTACGGAAGTCGGTCCGGATGCCGTAGGCCATCACGGGAACACCCTGCAGCACGGCGATGCGCAGCAGGTCGTCCACCTGCGCCGGCTCCAGGAACTGCGCCTCGTCCACGAGCAGGCAGGCCACCGGCTTGACCACGGCGTCCACGTGCTCGATCAGCGCGGCCGGGTCATCCCCGGTGGCGTGGCGACGGAAGAGTTCCAGCAGGTCGGCCCCGTGGGGGATCAGGAAGTCGACCGCCCGGGTGACGCCGAGCCGGGACACGATCTCGTCGTCTCCCTTAGAGTCCACCTGCGGCTTGGCCAACAGGACCCGCTGGCCCCGTTCCTCGTAGTTGAAGGCGGCCTGGAGCAGTCCGGTGGACTTGCCCGAGTTCATCGCCCCGTAGCGGAAGTAGAGTTTGGCCACGGTCGACGAGTCTAGTTCGCCGCCGGGCCGGTCCCCCGCCCCGTGCTCACCGGATGGAGTTGGGGTGCTTCGCCAGCGGGGTGACCTTGATCTTCATGTACGGGTACATCGGGAAACCGGACAGGACGGCGTGGAGCTCGTCGTTGTCCGCCACGTCGTAGACGGAGTAGTTGGCGTACTCCCCGACGACCCGCCAGATGGACTGCATCTTCCCCTGCCGCTGCAGGTTGCCCGAGTACTCCTTCTCCTGGGCCACGAAGTCGGCCTTGACCTCATCCGTCATCGACTCGGGAAAAGTGACGTCCATGCGCGCCAGGAACAGCATCGTGCAGCCTCCAAAGGGTCTGGGATCGGGTCGAGGCCACCCTACCGGCCCCCGGGAGCCCTCCCGGGGCAGATGAACCCGGCTCAGTCCAGCGGCAGCACGAACCCGGGGCGCCGGACCGCGGTCCGTCCGGTGACGCCCCGCGGGATGCTCTCGGCATCGAACGGCAGGTGCACCACGGCGTCGCCCCGTTCCAGCGCGACGAGCAGTCCCTGCCCCCCGGGCGGCCCGGCCAGGGCGATGTGGCGGGGCCAGTCCCCGCCGCACGGCACCTCGGCGACCAGCTCGGGCGCCTCGCCGCGGCGGATCACCCCGATGGTGTTCCGCCCGCGGTTGGCCACGTAGACCAGGGCGCCGTCCGCCGAGACCACCAGGTGTGAGGGCAGGTTGTCCCGGGCCGACTCCGGATCCGCGTCCTGGGCGTGGGTCGGGACGATGCCGATCTCCGGGAAGCCCTCCGGCCCGGCCTCGAGGCCCAGGATGTGCAGTCGCGAGTCCAGTTCGCCCACGACCGCGAGGTGCGGCCCGGGCCGGTCGGACCCCGGGAGCGGGGGCAGCACCGCGAGGTGACGCGGTCCGGTGCCACCGGGCAGGCGGTGCACGGCGGTCGGTTCGGTCTCCACGCGCACGACGTCGGTCGCGTCGCCGTCCGCGGAGCTCCCGCCGTCGCGGTCGTCCAGTCCCTCCCCGACGACCCCGCTGGTCTCGCGGTAGGCCTGGCCGTCGGCCGCGCCGGGGGTCTCCTCCGTGGCGTCGCCCCCGGCGGCCCGGGCCGAGGCCTCGAGGGCGGCCACCGAGTACTCCAGGATCCGGTCGCCGCCGAGGTCCGTGACGAGCAGGCGGTCGTCGTCGAGGAACAGCACGAAGTGCAGGTGCGGGGCCTCCTGACGGGAGGGCACCGGCCCGGAGCCCTCCGGGGCCTGGACCGCGATCGGCCGGCCCAGCCGGCCGTCGCCGAGGACCCTGGCGACGGTCAGGGTGCCCGAGTCATAGGAGGCCGCAGCCAGCCACGTCCCGGCGGGGTTCAGGTCGGCGTGGCAGGTGTTCTCGCCCCCGCTGGGGATCCGCTGGGTGGTGATCCAGCCGACGTCCTCCGTCCCGGCGTCCGGCTCCGACGGTGACAGGACCGCCAGCGCTCCCTCGGGCACGTGCTGGGCGGCGTACAGCAGGCCCTCCGACGGGGTGCCCGGGCGCCCCGCGACCAGCCAGGACGGGGCGTCCGGACCGGAACCGGCCACCGCCTCCGGGCCCTCCGGCCAGCCGGTCGTGCGCACGATGCCCCCCGAGGTGGGCAGGGCGGGGACGTGCTCACCGGGTTCGTTGAAGGTGCCGACCAGGACGGAGGCGGTCACGGCTCAGCCCCGGGCGATCTCGTCTTTGGCGCGGGGGTCGGCGTCGGCCAGGAAGGCGTCGATCCGGTGGACCTCCTCGCCCTCGCCGATGGCCGCGGCGGCCTGGCCGAGCAGGTAGAGCGAGCGCAGGAAACCGCGGTTGGGCTCGTGGCTGTACGGCACGGGGCCGGCCCCGCGCCAACCGGCGCCGCGCAGGGCGTCCAGTCCGCGGTGGTAGCCGACGCGGGCATAGGCGTAGGCATCGATGGTGCGGCCCTCGCCCCAGGCGTCCTGCGCCATGAGGGCCCAGGCCAGCGAGGACTTCGGGAACCGGGTGGCGAGGTCCTCCGGCAGGTCACCGGCCTCGATCCGCGCGAGGACCTCGTGCTCCTCGGGCAGGTAGGTGGGTTCGGGCTGCATCAGGTTCCTGCCGACCAGGGACGCGTCAGACATGGTGCTCCTTCCGGGGCGGTCGTGGGCGGGGCGGGTTCACCCCCGACTCTAGCCGTGCCCCGGCTCCCCGCCCTCGTCCCATCCGAGCTCGCGGGCCTGCCGGGCCCACCGGTCGTGCTCCACGTCGCGCGCCTCCCGGCGGTCCTGCCGGGCCTCCAGACGGTCGACCCGCTGCTCCAGCTCCGGCCGGGCCGTGCCCTTCTCGAGCGCCTCGACCCGCTTGCGCAGTGCGTCCAGTTCCTGCGGATCGGCGCCCTCGGACCACGGCAGCGGCCTGCCCGTGGCCATGCTGAACACGGTGATCCCACCCCAGACGAGGATGGCGATGATGGCGATCCACGCGTACCACGGCATGGGCGTTCCTTCCGGTGGGCAGCCCGGGCCGGCCGGCCCGGGCTGTCGGTGGGGTTACTTGATGGACTTGCCTGCGGAGCCCAGTTCCTGACAGGCCTGGACGATGCGCTCGGCCATGGACGTCTCGGCCAGGGCACCCCAGACGCGCGGGTCGTACGCCTTCTTGTTGCCGACGTCGCCGTCCACCTTCAGCACGCCGTCGTAGTTGGTGAACATGTGCCCGGCCACCGGCCGGGTGAAGGCGTACTGGGTGTCCGTGTCCACGTTCATCTTGATGACGCCGTAGGAGACGGCATCGGAGATCTCCTGCTGGGAGGAGCCGGAGCCGCCGTGGAAGACCAGGTCGAAGGGGCGCTCCCTGCCGATCTTCGCCCCGACCTCGCGCTGGATCCCGTCCAGGATCTCCGGGCGCAGCTTCACGCCGCCCGGCTTGTAGACGCCGTGGACGTTGCCGAAGGTCAGCGCGGTGATGTACCGGCCGTTCTCCCCGGTGCCGAGGGCCTCGATGGTGGCGAGCCCGTCCTCGACGGTGGTGTAGAGCTTGTCGTTGATCTCGTGGGCCACGCCGTCCTCCTCCCCGCCGACGACGCCGATCTCCACCTCGAGGATCTGCCGGTTGGCGTGGGTCCGGGCCAGCAGCTCGCGGCCGATGCGCAGGTTCTCCTCCAGGGTCTCGGCGGAGCCGTCCCACATGTGGGAGTTGAAGAGCGGGTCCCGGCCGGCCTTCACCTCGGCCTCGGAGGCGTCCAGCAGCGGCATGACGAAGCCGTCCAGCTTGTCCTTCGGGCAGTGGTCGGTGTGCAGGGCGATGTTGACGTCGTACTTCTTCGCCACCTCACGGGCGAAGGCCACCATGGCCAGGGAACCGGTGACCATGTCCTTGACGGAGGAGCCGGAGAAGTATGCCGCGCCGCCGGTGGACGCCTGGATGATGCCGTCCGAACCGGCCTCGGCGAAACCGCGGATGGCCGCGTTCAGCGTCTGGGAACTGGTGACGTTGATCGCCGGGTAGGCGTAGCCGCCCTCCTTGGCGGAGTCGATCATCTCGGCGTACTTGTCCGGGGAAGCGATGGGCATTGCGGCTCCTTGGCATCTGGTGACCGTGAGCGCCGGCGAACATGCCGGCGTCGGGAAGTCCGGCCTGCGGGCGGGGCGGGCAGGCAGCCCCGGTGCAGACCCTGTCCGCAAGCCATCCTAGCGACCGGACGGGCACGGGGGCCGCGCCCGCACCAGGGTGACCTGGTCGCGGGCCCGGCGCCCGCCGGTTCAGCCCTGGGGCCCCCGGTCCGCGGTGGCGGCGTCGACGTCATCGCCCTCGGGTGGCGCCTGGGCGGGCCCGTGGGATCCGGCCGCCGCCGGGGTCACGCTCCTGCGGCGTTGGCGGCGCATGCGCTGGTAGCGCAGGCGCTGGGCCGGGGTGGCCTTGGCGGAGGCCCGGTCCTTCGGGTCGAGGGGGTCCTGGCCCAGCACCGGGTCGGGGCCGGTCTGGTAGCGATCGGACCAGACCTGGATCAGGGTCCACGCCACGGCGGTGTAGGGCACGGCCAGGATGGCACCGAAGATCCCGCCCACGATGGTGCCGACCGTCAGGGCCAGCAGCACGATCAGGGCGTGCAGGCTCAGGGTGCGGCCCATGACGACGGGCTGGAGCAGGTTGCCCTCGAGCTGGTTGACGGCGACCACGATCGCGACCACGATCAGGGCCTCGACCGGCCCGGTGGTGACCAGGGCGACCAGGGCGGCCAGGATCCCGGCGACCGTGGCCCCCACGATGGGCACGAACGCACCGATGAACACGATCACCGCCAGGGGCAGGGCCAGCGGGACGCCGATGATGAACAGGCCGAGCCCGATCAGCACGGCGTCCACCAGGGCCACGGTGGCGGTGCCGCGGACGTAGCCGCCGAGCACCTGCGAGGACCGGTCCACGGACTCGGCGAGTTTGGCGCGGGTCCCGTCCCGGAACCAGCGGAGGGTGAAGCTGGTGATCTTCCAGCCGTCCTTGAGCAGGAAGAACAGCACCACGACCATCAGCACCACGCCGGTGAGGAACTCGGTGGCCGCGGACAGGCCGGTCAGGGTGTTGCTGGCCAGGCCCCGGGCGAACTCACCACCGGTGAGGAAGTCCGTGACCTGACCGGTGGCGTCCTGCAGGGCCCCGGCGTCCACCGGCAGCGGGCCGGAGGTGATCCAGTCCTGCAGTTGCTGCCAGCCGGCGATCGCCGAGGCGGTGAGGGCGTCCCACTCGTTCCGGACGGCGACGACCACTCCGGTGACCACGCCACCGACGAGGACCAGGATGCCCAGGAAGGCCGCGAGGGTGGCCCAGAGGTGGGACCAGCCCCTGGCCACCAGCCACCGCACCAGCGGGGCCACGGCGGCCGCCAGGATGAACGCGACCAGCACCGCGACCAGCACGACGCTCACGCGCAGCAGGAGCCACAGGACCCCGACGACGACCGCGGCGATCAGCAGCGTCTGCCCGGCCCGGGCCCCGGCCCGGCCCATCCCGTCCGACCACGGTCCCGGTGGCCGTGCGGCCGGGGACCCGGTGGCGGGCTCGGCGTCACCGTCCGGGGTGGCGCCGGGGCCGGCCCGGTGCGGACCGGTGCCGGCCAAGGGATCCTGCGGGTGCTGCGGGGCATGCGGTGTGGTCACGGGCTGGCTCCTGAGGCCTGGAGGACGCGGTGCTGTGGTCCAGCCTACGAGCACGCGCGGCCGGTGGACTCCCGTGAGGGTGTCCGGCGGATGCCGCGGCGGCGGTCAGGTACCGAACACGTGGCGGCGGACCCAGGCGTGCATGGCGATCCCCGCCGCCACGCCGGCGTTGATGGACCGGGTGGAGCCGAACTGGGCGATGGACAGCGTCGCCTCCGCCGCGCGGTGCACCTCCTCGGACAGTCCCGGCCCCTCCTGGCCGAAGACCAGCACGCACCGCTCGGGCAGCCGGTAGGTCTCCAGCGGCACCGAGTCCGGGAAGATGTCGATGCCCAGCACCGTCAGTCCCTCGGACCGTGCCCAGTCGATGAAGTCCTCCACCGTCGGGTGGTGGTGCACGTGCAGGTAGCGGTCCGTGACCATGGCCCCGCGCCGGTTCCAGCGGCGCCGGCCGATGATGTGCACGCCGGCGGCGTTGAACGCGTTGGCGGTGCGCACCACGGTGCCGATGTTCAGGTCGTGCTGCCAGTTCTCGATGGCCACGTGGAAGGAGTGCCGGCGGGTGTCCAGGTCGGCGACGATCGCCTCCAGCGACCAGTAGCGGTAGTGGTCGGCCACGTTGCGCCGGTCCCCGTGCCGCAGCAGGTCCGGGTCCCAGTGCTCCCCCGTCGGCCAGTCACCCTCCCAGGGGCCCACGCCCACCTCGCGCGGGTGCCCCTCACCGGGCACGACGCCGGCGTCCGCCTCGGCCGGCACGTCCGGGTCCAGTGCGGCCGGCACCGGGGCACCCGGGGTGCCGGGTCCGGCGTCGGGCGTCACCCCTTGCGGTCCACCAGCGCCCACGAGGCCAGCGCCGAGGCGGCCGCCACGGTGAGCACCGAGGGCCAGGCGCCGATCTTCTTGGCCAGCGGGTGCGAGGCGCCGAACCCGCCCAGGTACACGGCGGACAGCGCGGCGGTGGTGCCCGCGCCGGCCTTCGCCGCCCAGGTGCGGCCCGCGTAGGCGCCGACCGCGGCCAGGACGACCCCGCCGAGGGGACGGATCCCGGTCTCGCGGGCGGTCAGGTAGCCGCCGATCAGCCCGAGTGCCGCCAGCGGGGCGGTGGTGACGGACTCGGCGGGCTTGAAGACTCCACGTTCACTCATGGCCCCTACGCTAGCCGCCCCAGCGGTGGGTATTGACGTGCTGACGCGCGCCGGAGGACAGTGGTCATGCACCCGCCGCGCCAGCCTCCGGGACGAGGCCCCCCGCACCACGCGGCACCGTGAGATGAGGGATGAGATGACCGAGAGTTCCGCGCCCACCACCGGATTGCCACCGACCGCCGTCGACCCCGAGGTAGCGGAGCAGGAGGACCGGAAGTGGACTCCGGGCAAGATCATCCTCTGGGCGGTCATCGCCCTGGTCGGCGGCATCGCGTGGGCCATCCTGGCCATCTCCCGCGGCGAGACGATCAACGCCATCTGGTTCGTGTTCGCCGCCGTGTGCACCTACCTCATCGCCTACCGGTTCTACTCGAAGTTCATCGAGCGGAAGATCACGCGGCCGGATGACACCCGGGCCACGCCGGCCGAGTACAACAACAACGGGCGGGACTTCATGCCGACGGACCGGCGGGTCCTGTTCGGCCACCACTTCGCGGCGATCGCGGGCGCCGGCCCCCTCGTCGGCCCCGTCCTGGCGGCCCAGATGGGCTACCTGCCCGGGACCGTGTGGATCATCATCGGCGTGGTGCTGGCCGGCGCGGTCCAGGACTACCTCGTCATGTTCTTCTCGATGCGCCGCGGGGGCCGCTCCCTGGGTCAGATGGCCCGGGAGGAACTGGGGATCATCGGTGGCACCGCCGCCCTGTTGGCGACCCTGATGATCATGATCATCATCGTGGCGATCCTGGCGCTGGTCGTCGTCAACGCCCTGGGCGAGTCCGCCTGGGGTGTCTACTCGGTCGCCCTGACCATTCCCATCGCCCTCTTCATGGGCGTCTACCTGCGCTTCCTACGCCCGGGCCGGGTCATGGAGGTTTCCGTGATCGGTTTCGCGCTGCTGATGTTCGCGATCATCTCGGGCCGCTGGGTCGCCGAGTCCGCGTGGGGCGCCGAGCTGTTCCACCTGGACCGGACCACCATCGCCTGGGCGATCATCATCTACGGTTTCGTGGCCGCCGTCCTGCCCGTGTGGCTGCTCCTGGCCCCCCGCGACTACCTCTCCACGTTCATGAAGATCGGCGTCATCGGCCTGCTGGCCATCGCGATCGTCGTGGTGCGCCCCGAGATCACCGTGCCGGCCATCTCAGAGTTCGCCGGACGCGAGGACGGTCCGGTCGTCCCCGGGTCACTGTTCCCCTTCCTCTTCGTCACCATCGCCTGCGGCGCGTTGTCGGGATTCCATGCCCTGATTTCCTCCGGGACCACGCCGAAGCTCGTGGAGAAGGAGAGGCAGACCCGCTTCCTGGGCTACGGCGGCATGCTCATGGAGTCCTTCGTGGCGATCATGGCGCTCGTCGCCGCGATCTCGATCGACCGCGGCGTCTACTTCGCGATGAACTCCTCGGGGGCCGTGACCGGGGGCACCGTGGAGGGCGCCGTCCAGTTCGTCAACTCGCTGGGGCTGATGGGCGTGAACCTGGCGCCCGAGACACTCACGGACCTTGCGGCCAATGTCGGCGAGGAGTCCGTGGTGTCCCGCACCGGTGGCGCCCCGACGCTCGCCGTGGGCATCGCGACGATCATGAACCAGTGGTTCGGCGGGCCCGCGATGATGGGCTTCTGGTACCACTTCGCGATCATGTTCGAGGCCCTGTTCATCCTCACCGCCGTGGACGCGGGTACCCGCGTGGCCCGGTTCATGCTGCAGGACACGATCGGCAACTTCATCCCCCGGTTCAAGGACACGTCCTGGCGCCCGGGCGCCTGGTTGTGTACGGCGATCATGGTCGCCGGCTGGGGATACATCCTCATCCTCGGCGTCACCGACCCCCTGGGGGGCATCAACACGTTCTTCCCGCTCTTCGGCATCGCCAACCAATTGCTCGCCGCGATCGCACTGGCCGTGGTCATGGCGATCGTGGCGAAGCGGGGCACCTTCAAGTACCTGTGGGTGGTGGTGCTCCCACTGGCGTTCGCCGCCGTGGTCACCATCACCGCCTCGCTGTACAAGATCTTCTCCCCGGTTCCGGCGGTCGGTTACTGGGCCCAGCACAACGCGTTCCGCCAGGCGCTCGAGGACGGGCAGACCAGCTTCGGCACGGCCAGATCGGTCGAGGCCATGGAGGCGGTCGTGCGCAACACCTTCGTGCAGGGGACGCTGTCGGTGGTGTTCATGGTGCTGACGATCATCGTCATCACCATGGCCGTCGTGGCGACCGTGAAGTCCTACCGGACGCGCGGCGTGCCGGAGAACGAGGATCCCCGGGTCGAGTCCCGCATCTACGCGCCCTCCGGGCTCATCTCCACCCCGGCCGAGAAGGCCCTCGAGGCGCAGTGGAAGGCCCTGCCGCCCGAGCGCCAGCCGGTCCGCGGGAGGCACTGACCGTGGCGGCGCAGGCACTGCGCACACTGGCCGCCTCGCTCACCACGGCCTGGCGGAGCACCGTGTGGTTCCTTCGCGGCGTGCTCGGGGCGGACGCCTACCAGCACTACCTGGCCCACCAGGCCCGGGTGCACCCGGGTGTCGAGCCGATGTCCGAGCGGGCCTTCTGGAAGGACAGGATGGACTGGCAGGACCGGAACCCGCAGGGACGCTGCTGCTAGCACACTGACTGGACGTCCGGCGCAGCACAGCCCGGAACGGGCGGCTCCCGGGGCATCGGGAGCGCTGGCTGCGCTGATCCGAGCGCTCCGCGCATCCAGGGGTCAGCGGAAGGGCGCCATGCCGTGTGGATCTCTGGGCCGAGAACCCTGAGTACGCCGAGAGGCCGCATGTGCCCGGCTGGGAGGAGGGCCCTAGGCGCCTGGAGTGAGGTGTTCCCGGATGGCGTGCGCGACGTCGAGGGGAGAGTCCTCGGTGGGGATGTGCTTGCCGTGTACCTCGACCAGGTCCGAACCGGGGATCTCGGTGACGTAGCGGCGGGCGTAGTGGAGCTTCTGGAAATCATCCTCCCGGCCCCACACCAGCCGGGTCGGAATGGCCGCCTCCTGCAAGGCGGGAATCAGGGCCAGGGTGTATTCGGGGGCGGCGGCCGCGGCCATCGCCGTCCAGGACCGCACCCTGGCCGGATCGCGCCAGGGACTGAGGTAGTCGGCCAGTTCGGCATCGCCCAGGGTGCGGTGGACGCTGCCCCGGGTGGAGGTGGTGCGCGCCTCGAGGAGGTCCTCGACGGTGGTGGCTGCCCGTACCTGGGGGTCGCGGTATCGTTCGACGGCCGGTACCGGCCAGGAGTCGAACATGACCGCGTTCATCAGCACCATCCTGTGGATCCGGCCGGTGGTCGCGGCCAGGTGTTGGGCGATGCCTCCGCCGATGTCATGGCCGGCCACGTCGAAAGTGCCCAGTCCTAGGGCATCGGCGGCCGCCAGGACGGTCCGCGCCAGAGCCGGGACGGTGGCCTGCTCGACGGGGAGTTCTCCGGCGCTGGCCCCGAAGCCCGGCAGGTCCAGGGCGATGCACCGGGCGGTGTGCCCCAGTTCGGGCAGGATCGGCGCCCACACCCGGCTCCAGAAGGTGCCGTGCACCAGGACCAGGGGCGGGGCGTCTTCATCTCCGCTGGTGAGGTAGGACAGGTCGGCGCCATCGACCGTGATGGTGCGGCGGGCCACCGGCTGGTGTTCCATGGTTCTCCTCTTCTGGCCAGCGTGGGTGTCGGCGGTGCCGGCCTGGATCGGGGGTTGCGTTCAGGATGCCGTGGTGAGGGCCGGAGCCAGATCCGTCAGGGCGGCCACTGTGAGGTCAGGGTGTGCGCAGGAGGAGGGGTAGACAGCTCCGTTTCGGTTCACCCAGGTGGTGCATGGCCGACATGTCCGAGAGGGGCTCGTTGACATCGAAGACGATGACCGTCGGTGTTCCGGTCATGGTGAGATTCCTTCCAGTGGTCCTGGGAGCGGCCGCCGCGTGCCGCCGCGGCACGGTGACCGTGTCCACCCTGCCATCTCATCGGCCGCCGCACCACGGCCCCCGGTGATGGGCGGTGTCCCGGACGCCGGCCACGGGGCGGGCCCAGGCTGAGCGGACGGAGGCCTTCAGCGTGACGTCCGCTCAGCTGCGCGACACCCTGGGGATCGAACTGTGGCGCATCCCCGTGGTGGTCGTCACGGCGATCGCGATCCACCTGGTCTTCCTGCTGCCGATCCGCCTGTCCGGTCCTCGGCATGATGGCTTCTCTCCGGGTTGCGGTATCAGGCTCCTCTGGTCTGTCGTCACCCCGGGCGGAAGGGGCCACGCAGGCCAGCCGCCAGTCCGGGTCATGCCGATCAGGCTCTCACCGCACCGGACGGCGCGGCCAGTGGCTGTGCCCGCGGGCCCGGTCCGCAGGGCGCACAATGGAGCCGTGACCATCGTCGACAACGCCATCTACAAGGACGGCAAGCGCATCCTGGCCCCCACCAGCCTCCAGGAGACCTTCGAGGAGTGTGAACGGCTGGGTGGCATGGCCTGGGTCGGGCTGTACCGGCCGGACGAGGCGGAGCTGCAGGAGGTCGCCGAGGAGCTGAACCTGCACGAGCTGGCGGTCGAGGACGCGCTGGCCGGCGGGCAGCGGGCCAAGCTCGAGCACTACGACGACGACCGGTTCTTCGTGCTGATCCCAGCCCGCTACATCGACGAGACCGAGACGGTCGAGTTCGGCGAGCTCAACGTGTTCGTCGGGGCGAACTTCGTGGTCACGGTGCGCCACTCCGAGGTGCCGGACCTCTCCCGCGTGCGGTTGCACCTGGAGCGGGACCGGCCCGAACGGCTCGCCGCGGGGACCTCCGCCGTGGTGCACGGGATCCTGGACACGGTGGTGGACGACTACTTCCCGGTCGCGGACGGCCTGGACAACGACATCGCGGAGATCGAGGACCAGATCTTCGCGGGGGACGGCAACGTCTCCCGGCGCATCTACCAGCTCTCCCGGGAGGTGGTGAACTTCCAGCGGGCGATCCGGTCCCTGCCGTACATGCTCGACAACATGATCGAGAACCTGGAGACGGACCCGTCCAAGGTCGAGGTGGTCCGCAAGCTGCGGGACGTCCAGGACCACACGGAGCAGCTCAACGACCGCGTCATGGCCATGCGGACCATGCTCGAGCACGCCCTGGAGCTGGACTCGACCCTGACCTCCAAGAAGCTCGCCGAGGAGTCCGTGCGGCAGAACGACCAGGTGAAGAAGATCTCGTCCTGGGCGGCCATCATCTTCGCCCCGCAGTTGATCGGCTCCATCTACGGCATGAACTTCGACCGCATGCCGGAACTCCACTGGGCCTGGGGCTACCCCTTCGCCCTCGGGCTCATGCTGGCGATCGCCGTGGTGCTCTACGTCCTGTTCAGGCGCAACGACTGGCTGTAAGCGCGCTCCGGCGCCCCGCCGTCAGTCGAGGCCCAGGTCGTCCTTGCCGAAGGCGAAGAGGTAGGGCACGCCGGCCTCGGACTCGATCCGTTCGGCGGCACCGGTGGAACGGTCCACGATCACGGCCACGGCCCGCACGGTGCCACCGGCGGCGCGGACGCCCTCCACGGCGGTCAGGGCGGAGCCACCGGTGGTCGAGGTGTCCTCGAGCACGACGACGTCCCGGCCCTCGACGGCGGGACCCTCGACCTGGCGGCCCATCCCGTAGGACTTCTGGGCCTTGCGCACCACGAACGCGTCGACGCCCCGGCCCTGCCGGCCGGCCTCGTGCAGGATCGCGGTGCCGACCGGATCGGCCCCCATGGTCAGCCCGCCCGCGGCGCTGAACCCGATGCCGGCCCCATCCAGCAGGTCGAGCATGACGCGGCCGACCAACGGTGCGGCCTCATGGTGCAGGGTGACCCGGCGCAGGTCGATGTAGTAGTCGGCCTCCTGCCCGGAGGACAGCGTGACCCGGCCCCGGACGACGGCCAGTTCCTGGATGAGCTCGAGCAACCGGGCACGGTCCCGCGCCTTCTGGTCCGCCGAGCGGGCGGCGGGGGAATCCGGGGTCTGAGTAGTCATGCCGTCCATCCTAGATTCTCGGGCGGACCCCTCCTAGGGTGGTGACATGAGCGATCCCCAGCCTCCCCAGGAACCCCTGTCGGACCGTCCCACCGAACAGCTGCTCAGCTACTGGCTCAACATGGTGGACACGCTGCTCACCCAGCGCGTCAACGAGTCCCTGGCCGAACACGGCCTGACCCGGGCCCAGTGGCAGCTGATGAACGCCCTGACCTCCCGCCCGCAGTCCGCCGAGGAGCTCGGGCACGTGCTGCCGCCGCCCGTGGCCGGGTCGGACGAGGGCCCGCGCACGGTGAAGGAGAACCTGGACGAACTGGTGGAGTCCGGCTGGCTCGTGGTGGAGGGCGATCTCTACACCCTCACGAGCACCGGACGCACCAGCGGCGAGCGCGTGGCCGCCGTGGTCGAGGAGATGCGGGCCGACATCACCGAGGGCCTGGACGAGGAGCAGTACGAGACCGTGATGACCGCGTTGCAGACCATGGCGCGGAACCTCGGCTGGTCGCGCACCTAAAACCGCCCCTAGGCTGGGCCCATGCGCGAAATGCAGAAGGCCATCATTGCCGAGTTCGGTGTCAAGCCGGAGATCGATCCAGCCGCCGAGGCGGCCGCACGTGTCCAGTTCCTCCAGGACTACTTGCGAGCCAGCGGCGCGAGGGGATTCGTCCTGGGCATCTCGGGCGGACTCGACTCCACGCTGGCCGGCCGGCTCGCCCAGCTGGCCGTCGAGGGGTTGCGCGCCGAGGGCATCCAGGCCGAGTTCGTCCCCGTCCGGCTGCCCTACAACGTCCAGCATGACGAGGACGACGCCCAGGCCGCCCTGGACTTCATCGACGGTGACGCGGAGACCACGTTCGACATCGCGGCCGCCGTGGATGGCTTCGAGGCTGAGTTCACCGCCGCCACCGGGGAGCCGATCACCGATTTCAACAAGGGCAACGTCAAGGCCCGGGTGCGCATGGTGGCCCAGTACGCCATCGCCGGTGCGCACGGGCTGCTGGTGATCGGCACCGATCACAGCGCGGAGTCCGTGACCGGCTTCTTCACCAAGTTCGGGGACGGAGCGGCCGACGTGCTGCCGCTGTTCGGCCTGAACAAGCGGCAGAACCGGCAGCTGCTGAAGCACCTGGGCGCCGAGGAGCGGCTCTGGGCGAAGGTCCCCACCGCGGACCTGCTGGACGACAAGCCCGGTCAGACCGATGAGGCCGAGCTCGGGCTGAGCTACGACGTGATCGACGACTACCTCGAGGGCAGGGTGGTTCCCACCGACGCGGCGGAGAAGCTCGAGCAGGTCTACCTGCGGTCCCGCCACAAGCGGACCACCCCGGTCAGCATCCTCGACTCGTGGTGGCGCCAGGACTGAGCCCGGCCCGAAGCGCCCCTGGCGGAAGGTCTTGGCTAGGCTGGCCGGGTGAAGATCGCGACCTGGAATGTGAACTCCCTCCGTGCCCGTGCCGACCGCGTGGAGTCCTGGCTCGAGCGCACGGACGTGGACGTCCTGGCGATCCAGGAGACCAAGTGCAAGGACGAGAACTTCCCGTGGGAGCTCTTCGAGCGCATGGACTACGAGGTGGCGCACTTCGGTTTCTCGCAGTGGAACGGGGTGGCCATCGCCTCGCGCGTGGGCCTGGCGGACGTGGAGCGGACCTTCGTGGGCCAGCCGGAGTTCGGCAAGGGCGGCGTGGATGCCGTCCAGGAGGCCCGGGCGATCGCCGCCACCGTCGGCCAGGGCGAGGACTCTCTGCGGATCTGGTCCCTCTACGTCCCCAACGGCCGTGCCCTCGAGGACGAGCACATGGCCTACAAGCTGCACTGGCTGGACGTGCTCCGTGAGCACGCGGTGGATGCGGTCGCCGGGGACCCCTCGCTCCGCCTGGCCCTCACCGGGGACTGGAACATCGCCCCGCGGGACGAGGACGTCTGGGACATGCAGTTCTTCCTGGACGAGGGGCTGACCCACGTCTCACCCGCCGAGCGCGCCGCTTTCCACGCCTTCGAGGAGGCGGGCTTCCAGGACGTGGTCCGTCCCCGCCACCCCGGCCCGGGGGTCTACACGTACTGGGACTACAAGCAGCTGCGGTTCCCCAAGAAGGAGGGCATGCGCATCGACTTCGTGCTTGCCTCTCCCGCCCTGGCCACCTCCGTCACGGACGCCTGGATCGACCGTGACGAGCGCAAGGGCAAGGGCGCCTCGGACCACGCCCCCGTGGTCGTGGAGCTCGGCCCGGCCGCGGGGGCCTGAACCGGGCCCATGGAATACCAGTCCGAGCTGCGCGTCTACCAGCCCCTCGCCGCGTTTCCCGACGCCGTCCAGGCCGGGTTCCTGCGCGTCCGTCACCGCACGCGTGCGGCGGCGGAGGAGGAGGCGTCCCGACGGGCGTGGCGCCGGCTGCTGCGCGACGTCACCGACCCGTTCCCCCACGGGTCGGACCTGGTCCGCGTGCTGCAGGTGCCCGGGCCGGCGGACGGCCCCGTCTCGGAGTACTTCTGCCCGGACGAGATGGCGCTGCGCTGTGAACTGTCCGCGGAGCAGCTCGCGGAGTCGATGCGTCCGCAGACCTTCAACCTGGTGGTCCCGGAGGCGGCCCGGCGGGCCAACCTGGAACGCCTCGCCGAGCACCTGGAGGCGGACGGCCCCGAGGAGCTGCGGCACGTCCACACCCGGACCGCGGTCTGGGGCGTGCCGGCGTCCTGGTTCGCCCTCGTCCACGAGGACGACACCATCGAGGTCGAGACGGACCCCGGTTCCGCACCGGCCGGGGGCGCCTTCGACGCGGGCGCCGTCCGGACCGTGCGGGTCACCGTCCCGCTCGCCCTCGCCCTCGAGCGGGCCCGGCGGGCGGCCGTGGTGCTCTCCCTGCACGCGCCGGACATGGACCTGCTGAGCGACCTCACCGTCCTCGTGGCCTGGCTGGAGTCCTTCCACCCGGACTCCATGGTGGAACTGGACTACGGCGGCCTGGCCCGGCTGGTCTGGCCGGACGACTCCCCCTTCGACGTCCGCACCGCGCTCGAGGCGCTGGAGGACGGCGACCAGGAGGCGGCGGTGGTGGCGAACCACCGCATGGTGCGGCGGTGGCTGCCCGTGCGGCAGCTCGGCCGCGCCAGCTGAGCCCCCGCGAGCCCCGTCCAGGGGCGGGGGCCGTGCGAAGGACCGCCCGCGGTGCCCGGCGCGGCGGACGAGGGGTGGCGGATCCGCCCCCTGCCCCGGAAACCGTGGACCACTAGGCTGGGCCCATGACCACGGGACCCCTGAGCACTCCTCCGTCCGAAGCCCGCAACCGTCCGCAGAACCCCTGGTGGGTGGACGCCGTGATCTACCAGGTCTATCCCCGCTCCTTCGCAGACGCGGACGGCAACGGCATGGGTGACCTGGCCGGGGTGACGGCGAGACTGCCCTACCTGCAGCAGCTCGGGGTGGACGCCGTCTGGCTGTCCCCGTTCTATGTCTCCCCGCAGAAGGACGGCGGCTACGACGTCGCCGACTACCGGGACGTGGACCCGCTCTTCGGCACCCTGGCGGACGCCGACGCCCTGATCGACGCCGCCCATGAGGCCGGATTGCGCATCATCGTGGACTTGGTCCCCAACCACACCTCCTCGGCCCACCCCTGGTTCACCGAGGCACTGGCCGCCGACCCGGACACGGAGGAGGGCCGGGCGGCCCGGGACCGGTACATGTTCCGTCCCGGGGCCGGGGCCGACGGTTCGGAGCCGCCGAACAACTGGCAGTCCACCTTCGGCGGGCAGGCCTGGACGCGCACCACGAACCCGGACGGCACGCCCGGGGACTGGTACCTGCACCTGTTCGACTCCTCCCAGCCGGACCTGAACTGGGAGAACCCGGAGGTCAGGGACGAGTTCGAGGACATCCTGCGGTTCTGGCTGGACCGGGGGGTGGACGGGTTCCGGGTGGACGTGGCCCACGGGCTGGTCAAGGCCGAGGGCCTGCCGGACCACGCCGAGCGCCCCGGCATGGTCTCGGACGCCGGCCTGGCGCCGGCGGCGTTGAGCACCGATGACGGGATGGACGTCTCCGGCCACGCCGAGGAGAACCCGCAGGACCACTCCCACCCGGTCCCGTACCACGACCAGGAGGGCGTCCACGAGATCTACCGCTCGTGGAACGCGGTGCTCTCGGAGTACGACCACGACCCGGTGCTGGTGGCGGAGGCCTGGGTGGCCCCGCTGGAGCGGCTCTTCCGCTATGTCCGCCCGGGCGAGATGCACCAGGCGTTCAACTTCACCTTCCTGATGGCCGGCTGGGACGCCGTCCGGCTCTCGGATGCCATCACGGTCTCCGTGGAGGAGGCGGACAAGGTGGGCGCTCCGAACACCTGGGTGCTGTCCAACCATGACACGGTCCGCCACGCCTCCCGCTTCGGACTGACCGACCCCACCCGCTACCCCTCGGGAATCGGTGCCGAGGACGAGCAGCCGGACGAGGCGCTCGGGTGGAAGCGCGCCCGCGCGGCCGCCCTGATCGAGCTGGGGCTGCCCGGCTCCGCCTACGTCTACCAGGGAGACGAGCTGGGCCTGCCCGAGCACACCGAGCTGGACGACTCCCTGCGGCAGGACCCCACCTTCTTCCGCACCGAGGGCGCCGAGAAGGGCCGGGACGGCTGCCGGATCCCCATGCCCTGGCGCGCCGGGGCGCCCGGGCTCGGCTTCGCCGTCGGGAACCCCGCGGACGACGACGGCGCCGCCCCGGGCGCGGACGCGCGGCCGGCCGCCCCCTGGCTCCCCCAGCCGGAGTCCTACGCCCGGTACGCCGCCGACCAGCAGGTCGGCGTGAAGGGCTCGACCTTCGAGCTGTACCGCCAGTTGATCGCCGTGCGCGGCGAACTGGACCTGGGCACCGGGGCGTTCGCCTGGTCACGGTTCCACGCCCCGGACCACGGGGTGCTCGCCTTCACCGTGACCACCGGTGGCGGCCGGCACCTGGGTTCCGGGGAGCCGATCCCCGAGAAGGTGGTGCTCGTGCTGGCCAACCTGGGCGAGACCGCCGTGGACGTCCCCGAGCACTACGCCGCGGCCATCTTCAGCCAGGACGAGGCCCTGCAGGACGGGCAGCTGATGCCGGACTCGGCGGCCTGGTTCCTCAGGCACTGAGGCCCGGCCGGATCAGCGTCGGCCCGGATCAGCGGCGGTCCGGATCAGCGTGGGTCCGGCCGGCTTCCCCGCCGTGTGGCGCACGTCATGTTCGCGCCCGGCCGGGTAACCTGCCGAGCATGGACCTGAAGAACACCTCTGCCCTCGTCACCGGTGCCGCCTCCGGGCTCGGCGCCGCCACCGCCGCGCTGCTCGCCGGTCGCGGCGCCCACGTCATCGGCGTGGACCTGCCCTCCTCGATCGAGAACGCGTCCGCGGTGGACGGCGTCTCCTACGTCGCCGCCGACGTGACGGACCCGGACCAGGTGCGCGCCGCCGTCGCGGCCGCGACCGAGGCCGGCCCCCTGCGCACGGTGGTGAACTGTGCCGGCATCGCCCCCTCCGCCCGCATCCTCGGCAAGTCCGGTCCCCACGACCTCCGCCTGTTCGAGACGGTGGTGCGGGTGAACCTGATCGGGACCTTCACGGTGCTGTCCCTGGCCGCGGAGGCGATGGCGGCCACGGAACCCGTGGACGAGGACGGCCAGCGGGGCGTCGTGGTCAACACCGCCTCCGTGGCGGCGTTCGAGGGGCAGATCGGCCAGGCCGCCTATTCCGCCTCCAAGGGCGGGGTGCACAGCCTGACCATCACCGCGGCCCGGGACCTGGCCAGCAAGGGCATCCGGGTGAACACCATCGCCCCGGGCGTGGTGGAGACGCCCATGCTGGCGACGATCAGCGAGGAGTACCGGGCGGGTCTGGCCGAGGGCGTGCCGTTCCCGCACCGGCTGGGCCGGCCGGCGGAGTTCGCCCAGCTGGTGGAGACGTTCGTGGACCACCACTACCTCAACGGGACCACCATCCGGATGGACGGCGCCCTGCGCATGGCCCCGCGCTGACCCCACGCTCTCCAGGACGGGCACGGCCCGGGAACGGCGAAGGCCCCCGCTGGAAGCGGGGGCCTTCGGTCGTGCTGGTGGCTCCGACCGGCGTCGATCCGGTGACCTTTCGATTTTCAGTCGAACGCTCTACCAACTGAGCTACAGAGCCT
>ENA-UOUJ01000047-UOUJ01000047.1-activated-sludge-metagenome-genome-assembly--contig:-NODE-47-length-119564-cov-15.334602_pt1 | contig 119564 bp, 98 predicted proteins | sample MGYA00249839_ERZ747224 | MGnify/ENA primary metagenome ERZ747224 (study PRJEB28782, sample SAMN03220277) | activated sludge metagenome | biome: wastewater; feature: sewage sludge; material... | reverse complement strand
TGTAATGCGGGCCTTTATTGGTGGTGGAGGTTACCGGAGTCGAACCGGTGACCTTCCCGCATGCTTGCGGGACGCGCTAACCAACTGAACTGATCAGCCACTCAATATATTTCCGGCTCTTTTTCTTTTTGATTTCAGTCTCTCTTTTAACTGCCTCACTCCGCGTTTCAAAAACCTCTGAATAAACCAATAACCAGTCGTTCGCTTTTTTAGTCGACTTACTTCCAGAATTATTATGCCGAAAAAGTCTGTCTTCCATAGCTTCACTCTGACCAATGTAATATTGATCTAAAATGGTAGAATGTAAAATGTATACCGTAAACAACATAAACTAAAAAAGACCCACTGTAATGCGGGCCTTTATTGGTGGTGGAGGTTACCGGAGTCGAACCGGTGACCTTTTGCATGCCATCCCACCCTAAGCCTAACACCATTGCTTTTCAAATTTTATGAATTATCTTCGTAAAAGCCTTACCCAGTAAGGATTACAACATCCTGTAGCTAATCAAATGGAAACAAATAGCATCATCCGTTAGTTTTAAAAATGTTTTAAAAACCTAAAAAAAAATATTGGTATGCAAGTGGTCTGCGAAAGTGTGCTGTGGAAATACCACCAGCTCAAAGATGAAGGATTTACGGTAAAAGTGAGGATGACAAACTTTAGAAATGTTGAATACATTAGCACAAATCTGTCATGCAAAGCGCAGCATTGGGACCTCGAAAATAAGGAGCCCCTCCCCTCCCATCCCGACTACAGGAACCTGTGTTCCAAAATTAAGGAAATCAAAGAAGATATAGACTTCGAATTGAAGTTTGCAAAAAAACAAGGGGAGGTCATTACCATAAAGGAATTAAAGACGCGTGTGGAAAAAAAACCTGAAAAGACGGTCATTGCCACGCCTAAGAAACGGGTATTGGAATTTTATGACGAAATCATTGAAGAACTTGAAAAACAAGGCAGGACTGGTTATGCAGATGTTTTTAAGGCTAACAAAGGCATTATTTCCAACCATCTGTTTCATTACAGAGATAAACATTTTTTGGAATTAAAGCAAGAAGATTTCCTTGGTTTAGAAAACCATATAAGAACACTTAAGACTGAATCTACAAAAAGCAATTACCTGCGCACTTTCTATTCGCTTTGGAATCTTGCCATAAAAAGGGGCATATGTCCAAAGGAACACCATCCCCGGAATTGTATTAGTTTTCAGCCCTATAAAAGAATTAAAACGAGAAAAAGGGCAATATCAGAAGTTTATATTAAAAAGATTGAGCAACTTAACCACGATTACGGCTCAAGGCTTTTCCGATCCCAGCGGTATTTTTTATTCAGCTATTATTGCCGTGGGATGAATTTCACAGATATGGCTAAACTCAGGCATGAAGAACATGTGAGCAATGGCCATATTAATTATAAACGATCAAAAAATAAACGTCACTACAGTTTTGAGCTCCATCCCAAAGCCTGGAAAATAGTTCAGATCTTTAAGAAATATCCGATGCAAAGTGGAGACAACTATGTTTTCCCTATCCTGGATCTGCATCATGATACGCCACGAAAGATCGCTGCCCGCATTGATAGTGCATTAAAAGACTTTAATGAAGATCTTTTGGAATTTGAAAAGCAAATCGGGTGTCCAAAGCATCTTACCTCTTATGTTTCGCGGCACTCATTTGCAACTAACCTGAGAAAGAACAAAGTAGATATTTCAATTATTAAGGAGGCAATGGGACATGAAACTGAATTTCAAACCAATACATACCTTGAAGAAATTGATGATAGCCTTGTTGCCCAGGCGATAAAAAATGCTCTTAAGTAGTTAGATACTCTTGTCTGTTCAATAAAATCCAATGAAAAAAATTAAATACATTATTCTAAAATATATACAAATGAATTGTTGATTGTCGCATAAATAAAAAAATAATAAATTTTACAGAAGCCTAAAAAAGTCGGTAGTATTTAGTTTTTGTGTAAATAGTTTTAAGTAACTGTATAGAAGAGTTAACAACCCGTGCAGGTGGAGCGAAGTGAGGCGCAGCGTAGCCAAACCAAACGAGCGGAACCTGCACGGGGACGGCGGTAAATTTTAAATCTCCCAAGGGCTTTCAAGCAGTTTAAAAGTAAAGAAGACTTTCAATCCTTTTTCAGTGAGCTTTACAAGCAAGGTGCCGAGGAGATGCTCAAGGGTGAGCTTGATGAACATCTGGGCTATGAAAAGCATAGCAAGGAAGGCCACAACAGCGGCAACAGCCGCAATGGATCTTATTCCAAAAAAGTAAAGACGGAATCACTTGGTGACCTGGGACTTAACATCCCCCGGGACCGCAACAGCGAATTCGAGCCCCAGCTTATCCCTAAAGGTTCACGGATGAGCAATAAGCTCGAGGAATTGATTATCGGCATGTGTAGCCGGGGCATGACCACTTCGGATATCTGCGGTCAGGTCAAAGAAGTATGTGGCGTTGATGTCAGCGAAGGCATCATCTCCAACGTGACCAATCGTATTATCGAGCATGTCAAAGAATGGCAGATCAGACCATTGGAAGCCTTTTTTTTACTGTGTGGACGGATGGATGGCATTGTACTTAAAGTAAAACAAAACGGCAAGTATATCAACAAGTGCATTTATCTGGTAATCGGGGTAAAAAATGATGGATTAAAAGAAGTACTGGGCATGTGTGTAAATTCTTGTCATGTTGACCCAGTGTTCCTGGATGTTGACCCACCCCGCTTGCGGGCAATAAGAGTAAGAACTTGATGAGATGATAAAAATACGTATGAGTATTAAGAGTTGCCCGATTTTTTTCTTCTCCGGGATTCCCCTTTTAGTTCAATACGGTTGGCATTAGCTGTCAATCTGTCCATAATAGCATCAGCAAGAGTAGGATCGTTTATATATTCATACCACTTAGCGATGGGCAACTGGGAAGTTATAATAATACTCTTCTTACCATACCGGTCTTCAAGTAATTGCAAAAGGGTAAGTCTTATTTCCTGTGATAGGGGCTGTAGGCCGAAGTCGTCCAATATGATAAGGGTTTGCTTTTCCAGGTGGTTGAGTAGTTTAATATAAGAGCCGTCTAATTTAGAAAGAGTTACTTTTTCAATGAGCCGGTTCATGTTCAGATAAGTGGTTTTATATCCCTGTAAACAAGCCTGGTGACCTAGCGCGCATGCCATAAAACTTTTGCCACAACCGGTGGCTCCGGTTATAAGAATGTTTTCACCATTGCTGAGATAAAGTCCTTCTGCTAACGTTGCCAGTTGCTGTTTGGAGAGATTGCGCGAAGCGCCACACTCTATCTGCTCCAATGTGGCGGGTAACCGAAGTTTAGCCAGTTTAAGATAATAAGCCGTTTTTTCATTGGCGCGGTTGAGCTCTTCTGATTGTGTAAGATGTGCAATAAGCTCATGACTTTCCAGTTGTTGGTTCATCGGTAGCTCCAGTTGCGATCTGTAAGCCTGGTACATTCCCTGAAGACGGAGCCCGTGCATTTGTTGTAAGGTTTGTGTTGAGTTCATAATGGATTTGTTTCTGTGATTTAATTTGTTTTTGATGATTATTGATAGTGATCTTTTCCGCGGATATTATTGTGGTCAGGTATGGAGGAGCCACTAAGTGGTAACTGTGTTTGTTTATCCAATCCCCGTTCCAGTATATTTTTGATCATAGTATAGTTTACTCTCATTCCCTGAAGGGCTCTGGCACAGGCGGCTTCCAGCCGCTGGGGCGTGTATTTTTTGTGTAACATCAACATACCAAAACAGGCTTTATAGTTTTGCTCCATGTAAATACTGTTTTCCAGCATAAGGGTAACTGCCTGTACTGTGCTGGCGCCTATACGGGCGGCCTGGGTCAGCAGGTCATCCCGGTTGAAGCCTTTTATCTGTTGCATTTTCTGGTGGTGAGGCGGCATGTGTTCGGCAAGTGTAGTATAGGCTTTGCTATGTCCTCTGCGTACATGAACGGCAATGCGTTTACCTTCTAAGTAAACTTCTACAGTATCCCTGTCATAGATCACCTTCACCTTTTTGCCTACATGCTGGTAAGGAACGCTGTAATAGTGATGGTTTTCGCTAAGTTGCACATGGTAGTTACGCTGTATGGTAAGCCATACCACTTTTTTGGCAATAAAGCGTTCTGGTGGTAAGGGCTTAAGCACAGCACGTTCCTGCTGTTCAAAAAACCAGCGGCGGCTGTAGGGTGTATTTTTATAGGGTTTGCCGTTAAGGAACACCAATTGCTGTTGCATAGCTGTGTTAAGGGCAGCGAGGCTGGTAAATGTCTGATGACGCAAAGGCGCATATACATGGGTGTATACTATGTTCACAGCCCGTTCTACCATTGCTTTATCGCGGGGACTATAAGGACGTGTGGCAGTAAAAGTAGTATGGTAGTGCTCAGAAAGTTGTTCGCAGATGTCGGTAAACTGCGGCTCGTAGCGATCGGTACGCCTGACGGCTGTTTTAAGGTTATCGCAAACAATGGTGGCAGGTACGCCGCCGTAAAACTTCAACATACTATTGATACAGTGGGTAAAATCTGCCGTTTGCTGTGATGGGACTGCTGTGCAAAAGATAAGCCCGCTAAAAGGTATAATGGCTACAAATACCTCGCAGGCTATCCGTTCCCCGGTGTCTGTATCTGCATAATATTGTTTTTTGCCGGCAAAATCAATCATGATCATATCACCACACTGGTACTCCAGGTGCATGGACAGGTCACGATTTTTAAAGTACTGGCTTAAGTGATAACAATATCGGCTGTAGCTATATCCATCAGAATACTGGGTTAGGTACTCCTGCCACAGCAACTGCCGGGTAACCCCGGTTTTTGAAAGCTCTGAGCCGGCAGTAGTAAAATGAGCGGTCAACTGCCTCAGCCGTTCAGCTTCCAGTTCTATCAGATCGTTATCATAAGCCTTATCAGCCAGTTGCTGATCTGATAGAGGCGCTTTTACCTCTTTAAAACGAAAAAGATACTTGCGTACACTATTGCGGCTGATACCCACACGGCGGGTAATCTCATGGATGGAAATACCATCGTTATAAAGTTGAAGTACTTGTTTTACTTGTTCCATTGCTAAGGGTTTTTGTGCCATGCTCCTTTATTTTTTGAGGAGCAAATGACAATCAAAAAGCCTTACTCTTTAGCAACGCAAGGTGGGTCAGCATGCAGGAATGACAGTTCTTTGAAAAGCAAACCCTGTCCAAGTAGCTGGGTCAATATCCAAGAATAAACGGTACAGGGAACCCAAAAGGTGGGTCATCATGCAGGAATACTCCCGGGACATCTAAACAATCCTTCCATTAAAATGGGTGGGTCATCATGCAGGAATGATGGGTCAACATAAACAAGAATGGTGGGTCAACATCGGCAGGAATGTACACATGTGGATGGCTGAATCAAAATCCGCTTCTTTCTGGATGGGGGTATTGACAGATCTGAAGGCCCGGGGTTTGGAAGATATACTGGTCGTCTGTACCGATAACCTCAAAGGATTTACCGATGGTATTAAATGCGTTTTCCCCAAATCTGCATCGCATACCAGATTCGTAACAGTTGCAAATACGTGGTTTGGAAAGACAGAAAAACTTTCTGTGCTGATCTTAAAACGGTATATGGTGCTGTCAACAAACAAGCAGCAGAACAGGCGCTTGACCAAAATGTACCACATTTGCTGTTATAGCTTTGTGGAACTGCAAGTCCGGTATGTATATTCAACTTAGTTAAAGGTAACTTTCTTTCCACACCTGTTAATTTCTCCCTATTTTTTAATGCGCCTGCCTTGGAGAAATAGGGCAATTTGAAAATGAGGAAGCAATTGGAGGATCACGCTGGTCGTTCAGCCTTTACACTGACTGCCGGCGATAGCTGATGCGCGAGAGATTGTGAGTGCTTGAAAGCAGGAGGCAATGTGAGCATAGCGTGTGTTTTTAAATGTGAATTGCTCTCACCAACATAAAACACTCACGTGGATACCAACACATCAATAATAATTTTCTAACTTGTCAGCTTATTTTATAAACTCTTCCTGCCCTCTCTGTATTCCGTAGGGGTCATTGAAAATTTTGATCTGAATACAGTCGAGAAATATGCCTGGGAAGAAAAACCTACTTTGCAGGCAACTTCAAAAATTGAAATGTCTTCATTCGACAGCAGGTATTTGGCCTTTTGCATTCTGGTTGTCAGAATATAATCGTTGATATTGTAACCCAGAAGTGCTTTTACTTTTCTATACAACTGAACCCGTGAAACTCCAATCTCCCTGCATATTTCATCGACAGAAAAAGTCTCATTAGACAAATTGCTTTCGACAATGGAAGTAAACTCGTTAATAAATTTCCGATCAATTTTTTTAGAAGAATTAGATCTGGCTTCTGAAGGCAGCTCGCTGGTATAGTGTTCCCGAAGCAAAACTCTGCTTTTTAATAAACTTTTAATTGTTTCACTAAGATATTCAATATTGAAGGGTTTTACTATAAATGCGTCGGCCTGCATCCGGATGCCTTCTATTTGTTCTTCAATACTATTTTTAGCAGTTAATAAAATAAGTGGTATATGTGAGGTTCTGATATCATTCTTAATCTTATCTGTAATATATAATCCATCTCTTTCGGGAAGTATGATATCAGATATAATTAAATCCGGAACATTTTCATATGCAAGGGAAAGCCCTGTTAATCCATTTTCTGCTTCATGCACGTCATAGGTTTGCCCCAGATAGTTTTTCAGGAAGCCTCTTAAATCCGAATCATCTTCTATAATCAGTATGGAGGAGTCTTTAGTGCCATTCAACGTATGCTGTTCCGATAAGCTGAAATTATATTTAAAATCGTTGGTGTAAATTTTTAGGTCTTGATAACCTGGATTGGGTGTCCCACCGGATGTCTCAAAATCAGAATCCCTAAAATGTTCTTTACCCGTTGGAATCAACACCTCAAAAGTGGCACCTTTCCATTTTTCACTTTTTACTACAATTTCTCCGTGGTGTAATGTTACTAACTCTTTTGATAGGGAAAGACCTAACCCGCTTCCTTTCTGTCCTGACACATTTCCCTGATAAAACAAATCAAATGCCTGGCTTAAATCTTCCTCATTCATGCCTACTCCGGAGTCTTCTACTTTAATTACAGCCATTTTATCGTCCGGCGTTTTAGCTACCGTAACATATATTATTCCATTATCAGGGGTAAACTTAAAAGCGTTGGACAACAGGTTGAACAATACCTTATCAAGCATATTTGCATCATACCAAATAGGCAGTTTTGGCTGTTGGTTGCGCACAATAAATGAAATGGATTTGTTTTTGGCAATTACATTAAATGCAGCAGCAATTTCTGACACAAATGCCACAAGGTCGTTTTCGGTTACGCGCAGTCTCATTTTCTGATCTTCTATTTTTCTGTAATCCATGAGTTGGTTAATCAACCGTAGCAAGCGCATGGTATTTTTATGCACCAACTGTAGATTATTCCTTACTGCAACGGGAAGCTTAATGTTTTTTAATGAATCTTCGAGAGGACCTAATATCAGTGTAAGGGGTGTGCGAAACTCATGAGAAATATTAGTGAAGAAATTAAACTTTGCATTAGTGGCTTCTTCGGCCTTTTTCGTCATTTCTATCAGCCGGTTACGCTGATCTGATATTTCACGGTTTTGAAAGGATAGCTGTTTATTTATTTTTCTGTTGTTCACCAGCGCTAATACGGCAATGCAACCCAGCGCAAATACAAGAATTAAGGCAGCAATGAAAACATTAATGATTATATTTTGGTTTTCCTGTATTTTTTGCTGTTTTAATAATACATTTTTTTGGTTGCCTATATCTCTCTGCTGTGCATTTATTTTGTCTGTTTGCAACTGCATAATCCGTACATTGGTAGAATCTATCACAACAGTAGATAATGTGTTCTCTTTACTGTACGTTTCTTTATTTAAAATTTTAAATGCAATTTGGACGGCTTCTTCTCCGCCCGTAGGGTTCAGTAAAGTAGCTTTCAGTTTTTTTTCTGCCACAAGGTCAATGCCTCCACCTGTTCCCGAAAGTGCATCTACTCCAATAAAAGTGGCATTTTTTTCCAGCCCCAGTTTTTTATATACTTCATAAGCTCCTAAAGCCATCGGATCATTTTGTGCGAATACAATGTCGGTGGCAGAAAGTTTGTCTTGTACATCCCATAGTTCTTCCAGGGTCTTTTCTTTGAGCCAGTTACCATATATCTGCATTTTTACAGATGTATTTTTGCTTCCAGCTATTGCTTCTTCAAATCCCTTTTTTCTTTCTAAAGATGAAGTGGAGCCCTTCAAACCAATTATTTCTATAATGTTTGAGCTAGGCTTATCAAGGTTAGATATATAAAGCCCCGCCATCTTACCTATTTCATAGTTGTCTGCTCCTACAAAAGCAGTGTACCGGTCAGAAAGTATTCTTCTGTCAATAACTACCACAGGGATGCCTTTATTATATACCTCCTCCACTATTGGAGTAAGCGGTTTGGCTTCGTTAGGCGAAACAAGCAGTATGTCAATATTCTGTTTGATCAGTTCTCTTATATGTTGGATCTGCAAATCACTGTTATCCTCTGCATTTTTGTATAAGAGTTCTGAGCCCGGCTGAAAAGTGAGTTCCCTGTTCACCGCATCAAGTGTCGCGTTTCTCCATTTATTATCTCCTGTACATTGCGAAAAACCAATTTTATAATTTTTTAGTGGAGTATCTATTTTAGAACTGCAGGAAAAAAAAACAAGTGCGCATAAAAAAAAACTATAATAAAGCAATCGTTTACAAATAGGCATTACCAAATAATTGTGCTGCAATATGGGTAGAATTTAGGTATTTCTTTTAAAGAATTATACAATTGTTTTTCAATTTCGTTTTTGAGCGACCTGCAGGGTGTTCAATATTGTATTAAAACAAAAATAGCTGATACGATTTCAAAAAATACGAATGAATACATATTCGTAATACGTTAAGTAATAATAAAGTAAAAAATCTAGAAACAAATATGACTTTATAAAACTTTGAATCAATATTAAAAATGTTAACAGGTTTCATGACTTAGCTTTCGGATTCTAATTTAGATTGTTTGCCATGACTGAACTGCTAAGTAAAGAGAAAATTATTTGTTTTGGGGAAAGCTATTGGATCACTGCTTCAGAAAGAGATTCCTGCTTTCCTTTAAGTATTACATATCATTTAAAAGCACTTGGCTTAAGTCCCTTGTTAATAACCAGGGTTGGGCTGGATGACGCCGGAAAACAATTGATCAGAGATTTTGAAGGAAAGCAAATAGCTACAGATTACTTTCAGATAGATTACGATTATAATACCGCTAAGTGGAACGGTTTCTCCGAGTCGTTAAAGGCATGGAATAATATTGAGTGGGATGACAGGTTTACCGACATCATTACAAATGACACCATTTTTATCCATAGTTTATTACCTGCAAGCAATCAAAGATCACGCGATACATTATTTAAAGTTATTGACAGACTCCCCAAAAGAGTTTTTCAGTTGCAGCATTTTGAGCCTTTCGTTACTCAACAAATAGTTGGGCAATGTCTTCAGGGAGCTTATGTTTTGCATTTGTCTGTACCGGAGCTTGAATGGATAACAGGCTGGTTTTCCCGATCAACTTCTATCGAAGACAGGATTTCAGTTTTACAGGATAGGTTTTACATTCCTTATTTGTTAGTGCATAATAAAGAAAACGAGGTAATAGTAAAAGCTAAGGACTCACTCTATACCATTAAGCAACCGGATGGTTCTGCGGGAAAAAGCTATATACAGGATGCTTTTTTGGCTGGTTTCCTTTTTCAATTAATAACCAACCGGGGTATACCTGCGGTGCTGGACTTTGCCAATGCACTGATCACAAATTTTCCAGTGAATGTGTTTGAACAATATAATGCGGATGCAATATATGAAACAATAAAAACCAATAACAAAAAATAGCATTACTTATTAATTACATTTTATGAATAGTACGCACGCAAGGGTTTTAAAATGGTCAATAATACTGGCATTGGGAGGTTTTTTATTCGGATTTGACACCGCAGTAATTTCGGGAGTTGAAAAAAAGATACAAACTCTTTTTAATCTGTCGCCGGTATGGCATGGGTTTACCATTGCATCCGCTTTAATTGGAACAGTAGCCGGCGCTTTAATTGCCGGAAAACCAACAGACATATATGGAAGAAAGCCTGTTTTGTTTGTAATAGCTGTTTTGTTTTTTATTTCTGCCATAGGGAGTGCATTAGCGCAGGATGTGGTAACCTTTATACTATTCAGGTTTCTTGGCGGTATTGCTGTTGGCGCTTCTTCTGTGGTCGCTCCCATGTATATTTCTGAAATTTCCCCGGCAGCTATACGTGGAAGAATGACAGCGCTGTTTCAATTCAATGTTATTTTTGGAATCCTGATTGCTTATGTCTCTAATTATGCTTTAAGAAATATGGGTGGCGATGCCTGGCGGTGGATGCTGGGTGTTGGTGGATTACCAGCAGTTGCCTATTTTTTTCTGTTATTTATTGTGCCGGAAAGTCCAAGGTTTCTGGTAAAGAAGAATAAGATGGAAGAAGCCTCAAAAGTGCTTCAAAAAATTCAATCACTTAATGTGGAAAAGGAATTAAGAGACATACGCCTGAGTATGACAGATGTTAAGGATAGATTATTTTCAAAAAAGTATGCTAAACCTATCACCATTGCATTCTTAGTAGCGATGTTTAATCAATTTTCTGGCATCAACGCTATTCTATATTATGCTCCTCGAATTTTTGAATTATCTGGACTTTCTTCAGCCGATTCAATGCTGCTGCCTGTTTTAATTGGTATTACCAATGGCATATTTACCATGTTGGGATTAATAATTATTGATAAAGTAGGTCGTAAAAAGTTGTTGATCGTTGGCTCCATTGGTATGGCCATCTGCCTCGGACTTACTGCAAAAGCGTTCTACGATCATAATTTTCAAGGGTATAGTTTATTAATCTTTCTGGTAGGATATATTATGTTTTTTGCTTTTTCCACAGGTGCGGTTATATGGGTGCTTATATCAGAAGTGTTTCCCAATTCTGTACGTGGACAAGGACAATCATTCGGCAGTTTTACACATTGGTTTTTTGCTTCCATTATCACATTTATTTTTCCTATAATGGTAGATGGAGGTGAAAACGGAGCAGGGTACGCTTTTCTGTTGTTTTCTCTTGCCATGCTGATACAGGCAATAGTTGTATGGAGGTACTTTCCTGAAACCAAAGGAAAAACTTTAGAACAATTAGGAGAAGAACTGTCCGTAAAAATAGTAACACGTAAAACAATTAAGTTATGATGCAACAAAAAAAAAGGCTGCTCCGATCTATAAGAGATGGATAAGTGTGAACAGCACAACTGGTATTTGCGATACGCCTGACAAATTGTAAACAGCTTTCTATACGATTGCTATTATTAAGCCTAATACTTTTTTTATGAACCTAACTGCTCATTACCCATTTTTTTTCAGCAATAACAAAAAGCTGTTATTACTGAATAGTACAATATTATTGCTCATACTTTTCTCTATTGGAACTTATGCCAACCCTGAAACAAAAGTGTTTTTAAATCATTCATTTGCCTCCGAAAAAGAACATTATACCTTGTCTGATTGGGCAAATATTTCCGGAAAAATTACAGACAGTGAGGGTAATCCTCTTGAGGGTGCCACTATAACCGTATCGAGCACTACTGTTGTTACCAAATCAGATAGAGAAGGAAACTTTATAATATCAGCGGACCCCGATGCCATATTAGAGATAACGTTCGTAGGATTTGAAACCTCCGTTATAAATATCGGCAACAAAACATTCATACAGGTGCAATTAAAACCGTTATTTGCAGCAGTTGAAGAGGTGGTGATAGTAGGTTATGGCACTCAGAAGAAAGCAAGCTTAACAGGTGCGGTATCTGTAGTAAAAATGACGGATATCAAAGAACAGGCGCTGGCAACAGGTAATGTAGTGAAAGCTATGGATAATAGGGTTCCTGGTATCACAACTTCTTTTAATGGCAACCCCAATGGCGGCGCGGCTATGCTAATTAGAGGAAGGGGTTCATTAAACAGCAGCACTGCTCCCTTAATTATTATTGATGGCGTACCTACCAATAGAGGATTAAATGAATTACCCGTTAACGAAATTGAATCTATTCAGGTATTAAAAGATGCTTCGGCTGCTACTATTTATGGATCAAGAGCCGCAAATGGTGTTTATATTATTACTACTAAATCTGCAAAGAAAGGTGCAAAAGTCGAAGTGAACTCTTCTATAACGGTTGGTGTTCTTCCCCATAATGCTATACCCTTATTGAACACAGAACAATATGGCAAGGCACAATGGAGGGCTGCAAGAAATGATAATGTTGACCCAAACTATGGTGTGTACAGTTTTGAAGATCATCAGGATGGCAATGGTAATTGGGTGTTAGACAATATTATTTTACCGGAATACCTGGATGCTGCACAGACAATGAAACCCGGTAATACAGATTGGCAAAGAGAAATTTCACGAAATGCCGTTTCCTATAATAATAATGTTACTATTTCAAACGCTGGTGAAACTGGAGGTGCGTTGCTGGCATTTGATCATTTAAAAAGTGCGGGCACTACTAAATACAACGATTGGACGAGACTGAGTGTACGATTAAATTCAAACTACAGGTTATTTAATGGGAGAGTTAAAGTAGGCGAAAATTTTTCTGTCACAAAAATGAAATACACTGGCGGAAGTTGGTTACCCAATACGGTTAACATACAATCTATAGTACCGGTAAGAACTGTTGATGGTATTGGCTGGGGTGGTCCTGTAATGGGTATGAGTGACAGGAATAACCCACTTTTAGATATCATGAGAAACCGACAGAATTTTTCTACAGATATTAGATTGATGGGTTCGGGTTATGTAGATGTTGAAATTATTAAAAACCTTCGGTTCAGATCCACCTTCGGTTTAGATTATGCAGGATACTGGAACAATCAGTCTGTATTGCAATACCAGGCAGGTTTCATGTCTGAAACCATCAGCAGGTTACAGACCAATACCAGTTATGGTGGAAGCTGGACTTGGAATAATGTATTGGATTACAATTTTAGTTTGAAGGATAACAATTTTCAGGCAATGATTGGGCAAGAGGCTACAAAAGCCAGAGGTGCAAATATGTGGGGAGCAAGAGATGGCTTTGCAAGTGAAGATGTGGATTACATGTACCTTGATGTGGGTGACGGTAATGTTAGAAATGGTGGACTGGCGTGGGGTAATGCCCAGAACTCTTATTTTGGCCGCTTAAACTACGATTATAAAAGTCGTTATTTGTTAACAGCCATAATGCGCAGAGATGGATCGTCTCGTTTTGGTGTGAGCAACAGGTATGCAATTTTTCCGTCCTTATCGGGGGGATGGGTATTGAGCGAAGAATCATTTCTTAAAGATGTTAGCTGGATATCGAATGTAAAGATCAGGTATGGCTGGGGTAAAACAGGGAACCAGGCAATCGATAACTATGCGTCATATGCTCAATACCGGGCCTTATACGGCGATAATGCGTGGCCCGTTAATAATAGCACGGCTTATGATATTTATGGTGCAGACCAGGGAAGCCTGGCCTCGGGATATATAAGGCTTCAATTGGGTAACCCGGATTTAAAATGGGAAGCAACAGAACAGCATAATTTTGGACTTGATTTTTCTGTATTGCAGAATAAGTTAACTGGGTCTTTGGATTATTATATCAAAAATACCACTGATATCCTGGTGAAACCACCAACATTAACCGTTACCGGCTATGGTGCTGGCAGGTGGATTAATGGGGCTACGATGAAAAACTGGGGCTGGGAAGCCATCTTATCTTATAATGATCAGGTAGGTAATGTAAACTTTAGCGTAACAGGAAACTTATTTAGAAATACCAACAAGTTTGTTTACATCGTTCCGGAAGCTGTGGGTGCTTATCCTGGTAATGGACGAGATCAAGTTATTTTAGGACGCCCGTTGAATTCTCTCTATGGGTATATTATAGAAGGCATTTTTCAAAATCAAGCGCAGGTGGATGGAGCTGCTACCCAGCCAGGAAAAGGCGTGGGTCGCTTACAATACAGAGATGTAAGTGGACCTGATGGGAAACCCGATGGAAAAATTGATGCAGACGACAGAACATGGATTGGTGTGAATGAGCCAAAATTAGCATGGGGATTGAACCTTCAGGCAAGGTGGAACAACTTTGATGCATCTGTGTTTTTTAATTCAGAAATTGGAAGAAGAATTCCAAGCCCAACAAAAGGATATACAGATTTTTTCGGTTTTTTTGGTGGACAAAATTATGGTACACGAGTACTGGATAGCTGGTCTCCTGACAATACATCCTCTACTATACCTGCCATTACCAAAGCAGACCTCAATTCAGAAAATCGTTTCTCTACTTATTTCGTGGAAAACACTTCGTATATGAAGTTGCAGTCTGTAAGTGTGGGATATAGTTTAAAGCCAGGTTCTTCACGAACGTTTATAAAAGGTGGAAGATTCTTTTTGCAGGGAGAAAACTTATACGTATTCAAATTGAAAGGAAATACATTCACCGGATTTGATCCCAAAAGCTGGGATGTAAACTTTCCGCTGCCAACTTCTGTAACAATAGGGGTTAATATAAACTTATAATCTAATTAAATAACCTGAGATATGAAAAGTATAATAAAATTAGCGATGTTAAGCATGATATTACTGCAAAGCGCATGTAGTAATAAATTCCTGGAGGATGCACCTAAAGGAATAATAACAGAGGCCTTATTGGCTACACCGGCTAATGCAGAAAAAATGGTTATAGCCGCATATGCCGCACAGGGAAATGAACGCTATTATTTACGCCCGCTTACGCCTTGGCCATATGGCGATTTAAGGGGGGGAGATGCGTATAAAGGGGGTGCCGGTATTGGTGACCTGCCGGAATGGAATGTGTCAGAAACTTTTGTAAACATGACAACAGATGAAGGTGGCGTTGCCGGCAAATGGGAGATTGAGTACCAGTGCATTTCCAGAACCAACCAGGCATTGAGAATTTTGAATCAGGTAGAATTTCAACTAAAAGATATACGCGTAGCAGAAATGAGATTTCTACGGGCCAATAATTATTTCTGGTTGAAATTGAATTTCCGTTATATACCTTTCATTGATGAAGCCATGGATGTAGGCGACTATAAAAATATTGGAAATGATATGACAGATGAGCAATTGTGGGGTAAGATAATAGAAGATATGCAATTTGCTATTGACCATTTACCTGAAGCACACAGTGATGCTGCAGTAGGGCGTCCAACAAAACACGCTGCAAAGGCTTACATGGCTAAAGTATTATTGTATGCCGCTTATGAGCAGAATGAGAAAAACCAGGTAACCAATATTAATGTAGATAAATTACAAAAGGTACTTGACCTTACTACGGAAGTTATTCAAAACTCAGGCAAGCAACTGTTTGCAGACTTTGCAGATAATTTTTCATGTGAAACGCAAAATGGTATGGAATCAATATGGGCAATTCAATTTTCCCGTAATGACGGTACACCTACTGGTCGTATCAACGGAACGAATGAAGTGGTGTACCCAATGGTGCAAGAGTATGGATGTTGCGGATATCATAGTCCCTCTCAAAATGTAGTAAATGCTTTCAGAACTGTGAATGGGCTGCCGGATTTTGACAATTATAATACGATAAACATTGTAAATGCTGCAAGTCTAAAAACACATACTATTGATCCGCGGTTATTGCATACCGTTGCAATAGATGGGCTACCTTACAAGTATAAAACAGATTTTATATTTAATGGAGAAACATGGCCCAGGCAACCTGAAACATATGGAAGCTTTATGTCAATGAAAGAAACAGTTCCTTATGATTCCCCCTGTTATCAACCGGTTAACCCATGGAAAAGTGATTCCAAAAACAGGGATGTTATCAGATTGGATGACGTCATACTCTGGAAAGCGGAAGCGCTTATACAGTTAAATAGACATGCAGAAGCTTTGCCCCTTATCAATCAAATAAGAAGCCGTGCTGCACAAAGTACTGCCAGGCTGGTAGATATTAACGGACAACCAACCGGTAATTTTGATATAAAAGATTATGTTGACGGAGTGAACTGTGTTTGGAATAAAGATTTCGCTTTTAAAGCGCTACAATGGGAACGAAGGTTGGAGATGGCATGCGAAGGGTTTAGAGCTTATGATCTTTTAAGGTGGGGCGTTTTTGCAGAAGAAATGAATAATTATTTTGAAGTAGAAAAAACCAGAAGACCGCATTTGGCTAATGCAAAATTTACAAAGGAAAGAGATGAATATCTTCCGATACCTAAAGGGCAAATTGATTTAAGTCAAAATCTTTACAGGCAGAATCACGGTTATTAATCCATACCCGTGATTGGCAATTAATAATTTGTTAGGATATTTGATTCGAATAAATTATTAATTGCTTCTGTACATTAATTATAGAACAAAAAATAATATTTTTTATGAATAGATTTAAAAGCTTTTTCCTTGTATTGGCCTGCTTTATGAGCGCCTGTTGTTTGGCACAACAAAAGGAAGAAAAGCCTTTAATTGAAGAAGGAAAAGACATTCCGGCTGCAGTAATCAGGTCTACCAGGGAGTTTAGAGAAAGATTGTTAACCGATCCTTATCGTCCCGCCTATCATTTTAGTTTCCCTGAAGGAGATGGGCGCCCTGGCGATCCTAACGGTGCGTTCTATCATAATGGGTTGTACCACCTGATGTTTCTATACAAAAGGACCGATGGGAAATTTGCCTGGGGGCATGCTTCAAGTAAAGACATGCTGCATTGGCGCTACCATCGGGATGCATTAGTGCCAGGTGATGGAGATGAAGGATGTTTCAGTGGTGGAGCTTTTGTAGATGATGATGGTTCAGCTATTCTTTCCTATTGGATGTTATGGGGAGCAAAAGGTATTGGTCTTGCTAAAAGCAATGACGCCACTTTTTCTAATTGGGAAAAGTTCAAAGCGAATCCTGTAATTAAATCTACTGAGTGGGGCATTACAGAAATGAAAGATGCTTCCGGTAAACCGTATTATGTAGGTTCTGCAGATCCTTCCAACATCTGGAAAAAAGACGGTAAATACTATATGCTGACCGGTAACCTTTTGGTGCTCCGTAAATTTGGGTCACGCGGTGCGGGACTGCCAGCTAATATGGAGGAGGGAACCTTGCCTTTGGATTCTCTTAATTACCAGGGTGACAGGTTGTATTTATTTGAGTCGGATAATTTGAATGACTGGACCTATAAACATGAGTTTTACAAAGCCGACCGAAAATGGACAGAAAAAACCGAAGACAATATGTGCCCAAGCTTTTTGCCATTACCTTCTTCACCAGATGGTGGCAAAAGCGATAAACATCTGATGTTATTCATAAGCCATAATCTGGGATGCCAATATTATATAGGCAGTTATATAAATGATAGATTCCTGCCCGATACACATGGCAGAATGACCTGGACTGATAATGCCTACTTTGCACCAGAAGCTTTAGTGGATAATAAAGGAAGGCAAATTATGTGGGCATGGATTTTTGATGACAGGCCCGACAGTTTAAAAAACTACCATGGATGGAATGGGATTTATGGATTGCCAAGGTCCCTTTGGGTAAATAAAGACGGAGGCTTAGGCATGAAACCTGTGGAGGAATTAAAGAGCTTAAGAATAAATGCAAAAGAGAGAAGGAACATTACACTAGCTGCCAATACCGAAACAACATTGTACGAACAAAATAATGATTTGTTGGAAATGGAAGTAACATTTCAAGCGGGTACTGCAAAGCAAGCAGGAGTAGTAGTAGGTCGTTCTGCAGATGGCAAAGAAGAAACCGTTATTTATTATGACGCTGCTGAAAAAAAATTAAAACTGGACGCTACAAAATCCAGCGTGCTTTACGGGAGAAGAAATATTGAGAGTGCTCCTTTTGAGTTGAAAAAAGGAGAGAACCTTACGCTAAACATTTTTATAGACAGAGGTATTATTGAGGTTTTCGTAAATGACCGGCAAGCGATAGCCAGAACAGTATATCCGACCTTGGGCGGGACAGGTATAAAACTGTTTTCAAACGGAGGGGCTGCCAAAGTAATAGCTGCCAAAACATGGGATATTGTTCCTTCAAACCCATACTAAGAAAAATGAAAATATTTACCGGATAAAAAAATAATATGATTAAAAATACAATACTATGTATTTGTTTGCTTGGCAGCAGTGTTTGCTATGCCCAATACGACAAGCAGGATAACGCCGACTTGATAAATAAAACCAGAAAACTAAGACAACTTATTAGCAGCGATCCGCACAGGCCGATTTATCATTTTGCATCGCCAGAAGGTATTGCTATGCCATTTGATCCCAATGGAGGTATTTACTGGAAAGGAAAATATCATTTAGGATTCATTTACCAATCGCTTGAAAATGGCAAGCGGGAGCATTTTTGGGGACATGCGGTTACTAAAGATCTTTTTCATTGGACACTGTACCCTGATATGCTAGATGTAAAACCGGGAGACATTGAACGTGGTATTTTCAGTGGCGGTACATTTATGTCAAGAGAGGGAGTGCCGCATATTGTTTATCACGGTGAAGGTTCCAATACCAATCTTATTGCCTATTCAAAAGACAATGACTTGAGAAAATGGACCAAGTTTGAAGGCAATCCGGTAGTGATTACACCGGCTAAAGGTAGTGCCATGGAAGGTAAATACAGAGCCTGGGACCCTGAATGTTGGTACGATAAAAAGTCTGATCATTACTACCAGATATCTGGAGGAGATGTGGCAGGGCTTTTTAAATCTAAAGACATGTATAAATGGGATTATATTGGGGATTTTGTAGACAAGAAAAACAACAAATTGTATGAGTATGAAGATATATCTTGCCCAGACTTTTTTAAAATAGGAGACAAGGATATGTTGGTATTTATTAGCCACCACCTTGGAGCGCAATATTATATCGGCAAGTTTGACAATGATAAATATACCATAGAACAACATGGTAGAATGAACTGGCCTGGCGGTACTTTTTTTGCCCCTGAGCAACTGGTAGATGATAAAGGAAGAAATATTATATGGGGTTGGGTTATGGAAAGAAAAGCAGCATACCTGCCCAACTATCAATGGTCAGGCATTATGAGTATGCCCAGGGTATTATCGCTAGCAGCAGATGGGTCGTTGGAGATTAATCCACCTGAAGAGGTAAAAAACATTAGATTGGATGGAGGCGTAAAAGAGAAAATTAACACCATACCCGCGAATACGGAGAAAGCTCTTTCCATACAAGGCACTTCTATGGAAATAAAAGTAGATTTAAAAGGCTCTGATAAATCTCCCTACGGTATTAAGGTATTCACTTCACTGGATGGAAAAGAAGAAACAGTTATTAAATACGACCCTGTATCTAAGGAAATCATCATAGACTTTGTAAAATCTTCAGTTCAGGGACCGGTGGAAATGGTAACTCATTGCATATTTGAACCTAAGCAAATTGAAGGCTATGGTAAAACCACTTCACAGCAAAGAGCTCCTTTTGAATTAAAAAAAGGAGAAAGCCTAAAGCTGAATATTTTTATTGATCGGTCCATCATTGAAGTATTTGCCAACGGCAGACAATGCGTAACACAAGTGGTTTATCCAACATTGCCCTCCAGTTCTCAGGTTAAACTGTTTGCTACCAAAGATGCAGTTACTGTAAATAGTGCAGAGCTTTGGCAGATGTCTGAAACAAATGCCTATTAAATTGAACAAATAGAATTTATGGAATTCTATAATTAATAAATAGTAATCAATAAATTTTCTGATGGCAGACGATATATCAATAAAGAAAATTGTTACCAGCAGGCGTAATGTAATTAAAAATATTGCTTTATATACGGGGCTAAGTTACAGAACAACTATTATTACTAAGGCCTTGGGCGACCATCGGCGCAGGCAGTGAATAATAACATAAGCCTTGGTGAGGCTAATCCTATTGAAGGAAAGTTTGGTTAGGGTAAAGTAGCTTATGGATTAAATCTGGTATGAGCAAAGCTAACAGGTACTCGGTACTTCATAGATTGCTGCGATAGCCCTGGTGCTATAACACTCAGTTATAATATGAAAAAATAGCTTTCGCCGAGTTCATACAATACTTATTTTAGAGTGGGTTAATATTTATTTCCACGCGCTGGTAAGATGACTAAGATTTAATGTTTTTATTACAAATCCATCTTTGGAACTGATGGTGATATCTGTATAATCAGACGTTGGAAAGAAAATGGCGGTGAGTACGGACAAACCTTTGTCAGCAAACACTTCTACAGAAGCAACATCAATAACTAAGGTAATGTCTGTGTTTTTATTTGCGGAGAACCGTGGCGCGACGATTTTATTCCCGAAATCTTTTACAAAATTAACATTGCCTGATTGGCTTCTGTCAATAAAATATTGATTGGCTGTTTTGTCGTAACCAAATGCTACTTTTTCACCGGTATTATTTGATATCGTAATATTGAATTCTTTCAATTCATCAGCCGTAAGTTTCAATATCGCGGGTCCGTTCAATTTGCCTGTTTTGGTGGTAATGTTTATATTTTTTGCTTTTACATTTTTGGCATCATACGATGTTGCTTTCAGCACATCTATTTCTTTTATCGGGGCAGAGCTAACCAAATATTTATCACCTGCTTTTTCTATTGCCAGTTCTCTTACTACAGTATTTGCACTCCTCCAGTTAACGGTAGGAACAATATTAGCGTATGCCCAGTTGCTCATCCACCCGATAAATACCTTTCTGTTGCCCGTATTAGACCAGGTAATACCTGCGTAATCATCCGGGCCGTAATCTATCCATTTTATTTCGGTATCATCGGGCGTAAACGTATGCCCGTCAAAACCGCCGGTAAAATATTGTGTTGCTGATCCTCCGTTGGGGCCTCCGGGATTGATGTTTACCATTAATACCCAAACCTGTTTTCCTTCGTGTTGTAAAGGAAATATATCCGGGCATTCCCATACGCCGCCATGCGCACCAATATTTTTACCAAACTTGCTTTCTTCTGTCCAGTTTTTTAAATCGGGAGAAGAGTAAAAGGTGATATGATCCATTGTAGCCAGGGCCATAATCCATTTTTTAGTAGGTTCATACCAGGAAACTTTAGGATCACGGAAGTCGCGTATACCGGAATTAGGTAGCACGGGATTGCCTTTGTATTTTATCCATGTTATTCCTTCATCTAAGCTATAGGCAATACTTTGCGTTTCCACTTTTTCAAAACCATCTTTTTCCATGGCGTGACTGTGGCTGGTATAAATAGCCACCATCGTGTTAGCGCCAAAACCTGCAGTATTGTTTTTGTCAATAACTGCACTCCCTGAAAAGATAGTTCCCAAAGCATCCGGGTATAACGCGATAGTTAATTCTTCCCAATGTACGAGATCAGTACTTACGGCATGTCCCCAGTGCATAGGTCCCCATACAGTACTATCAGGATTGTACTGATAGAACAAATGATATTTATCGTTGAAAAAAACCATTCCATTGGGATCATTCATCCATCCCTTTTTGGGAGAGAAATGGATTTGCGGACGATGCTTTTCCATATATGCCGCATCTTTAGTTTGGCTGTTCGCCGTTTGAAAGAACGCGAAACATAAAATCAGTAACAGCCATTTTATTTTTGGAATCATGATTCTGTGTTTAATAATAATGTAAATGTAAATTCATATGTTTCAACTCCGCAAATTTTAGCAATGCCACCCTTTATCAATAATCGCAAAGAGCGACTGCCTTTGTCAAGATTAATGGACAAAATAGGTGTCCACTATTTTCAAATATCTTAAGTCCGGTTGTATCTGCGTATATCCAGCAAGCTAAGTCTATCACGCTGCAATGGTGCAAGCGCCTTTACACCATCTACCATCAGGAATTGGTTTGTAACATCCATATACAACATCTATCCAATGAAGATCAAGGTTAATTTCTTTTGCTTTACCAGGAATAATTTCACGGTGCGCCAGTTCAATGTTGATATTTTTTAAAAGATTTCCACTACTTTCTTTCAGCGTTTTGTATCCTAATCGAATATACTATTATTAAAAAGCCTGACGAAATCCATACATTAAACCTCTTTCAAGTCTTTTATTGTTCCAAAATGCAGGTAATTTTATACACTGTGTTTCAGTACATATATTCAGCCTTTTGAAGAAATGGAGAGTATCAGTATTGAATTGGCAATAAGACGTAAAAAAATAATAATCACATCCCAATGATTGTGAATCTTTTGGGAAAAATAATCGAACGAGAATCCACTATATTAAATCTATAGCCATTTCATGCAATCCGGGTTATTAATTAAGCAAAAGAAAATGAATGATGGACAAGGAACATGGGATATCGGAAGAGACAAGAACTTCATGAGTATGAACTGTACATTGAAATTGAAGGTATAGACCATAGTAAAACTCAGGTCGCCACTCATAAAACAATGGTATATGCAAGCGCTTACACCGAATTATGCAGGCGGAATTTTATGTTGTGGCTTGTAGAAAAAAGCTCTACTCAAACCTGAAAGAACTCCAGCATTACCTGGACGAATGGATGAGATATTATAATCAGGAAAGAACGCACGGCCGAAGATATTGCTTTGGAAAAGCTGCAATGGATTACGTTTAAATAATCCATTATCTTAGCAAAGCAGAAGTTGATAGGACAGGTAACATCCGCACCCTAAATATATCCTGATCCTATAAAACTAACAATCCTTCACTGTCAGATCAAATAGTGGCTATTACAATTTATGGGTAGTTTAGCAATTGTTATTTCTTGTTAATTATAAAACCTGACAACTCGGGGTCACCCATCATCCTTCCTATTTCTGCACTCACCATATCCTCGACATCCTGCTTAATCTGCAGGTAATTTAGCTGGATCATACTATATTCAATTTGCCTGACAACAGGTAATGCTTTATAATCATTTTGTTCTGTTTTTAGTGCAGTATGACTATTTTGCAACTCTGCATGAAAAGTCTTCAGTTCAATTTTGCAATCAGGATCATCGGCCACCATTCCTACAAATTCCCCAGAACTTAAGGCAGTTATTTTAGATGGCGGTATGGCACTCTCCAACTGCTTTGACCTGCTGATTGAAGTATCCGTGCGGTTAGTTGAAACACTGGACCTGTCCTGCATAATCTTTCCAAATCTTTCAGAGAGTTGCTTGGCAGTTTCACCCGCTACCTGCCCGGAAATGATACTCCCAGCGATATTCATAATTACGTCTGCCATGTCTTTTCCATAATCCTTTTTTAACTGGCTAAAATCCTGCACACCCAAACAAGTCGCTACCTTGTTTCCCCTGGCAGTAGCTATCAAGCTATCTATATTGTTCAGGTAGATTGTTGGGAACTCATCAAACACGAGGCTACTTTTCAGCTTCCCCTTTTTATTTACCAGCTTTATCAACCGGTTGACATATAGCGATAATACCGCTCCGTAAATCTGTATCTTTTGTGGATTGTTTCCCACACAGAGGATTTTGGGTGCTTTTGGATCATTGATGTCCAGGCTAAAATCATTTCCCGAAAGCACATAATAGAGTTGCGGGGAAGACAGCCTTGCCATCGCCACTTTAGCCGAAGCAATTTGCCCTTCCAATTGTTCCATTACATCATGCAGGTAAGCATTTACAAAAGGGTTGATCAGTACTTCAATTTCTTTTTCTGTACGCAGGATCGAAAACAATTTGTCGTATTCCACCTGCATGAGTTCAATCACATGGGGCAAGGTGCAGAACTCTCCGTCCTGGTATTTTCGCAAGTACCATATAATAGCTGTTAAAAAATTGATAGGCGATTCCACAAAGAAATCACCCTGACGCTTGATCCATTCGCGATTCAATCCCATAAGAATAGTACGGGCAGATTCCGCTGCGTCTGTGATGTCCAGCATATTTTCGTTGTCCAGTGGATTACAACGGTGACTTTGGGAGAGATCATCAAAATTGATGACAAAAAATTCAGGCGCTACCGGATACAAATGTTTGTTCTTCAGGTAATGATTATAGGCAATCACCGAGAGATCATCGAACTTAAAATCATAAACGAACATTGAAAACCCTTTTGCCAGGTGTTGGGTGATCAGATGCCGGATAACAAAATAGCTTTTACCTGAACCTGGAGATCCACATACCAGTAGACCACGAAAAGGATTGATGATATTGATCCAACTCAGGCGGACCTTTCCCTTCAGGTTATATTTTGCGGGAAGGTTAATGGAATATTCATTCTTCAAAAGCCGTTCTTCTTGTGGAAAGGTTTCATTTTCCTTATTGAAAATATCAGTGTTATCGAGCTTCAATTGAATCACACGGGAAAGCAGTGTTCCACCAGTGAGCACTAAAATAAATCCCAGGCAGCTCAGCCCGATGTAAATCACGGCAATGCTTTCAGTATCCAATGCCAATAAAAGTGAAAGACAGCTTCCAAAATAAATTGTGAGCCCTGTAGAGATATAACCAAAAGCCGTGCGGTAATGTAGTTGCTCATCTTTTTTCCCCCTGGCACCTATCAACGAAATACACAGAAAGCCCAGGGCAATCCATTTGGAGCGGTGAAAATCAGCGAAGAGTCCGGTGCGTTTAATGTTTTCCAGCAGCTTGTCAGTTAGTTCTGCCCTTAATCCCCAAACTTCAAATGCCTGGTAACAATAATAATAGAAGTGTAAGCCCATTACGACCATACTGATCAGCCTTGTCATATCCAGGATTTTGCGTAACCCTTGTTCATTCTCTCCTGTTTGCATAGTATTTTGCTTTTAACTAAAAAGAAAGTCGTTTTCTTTTTTTCTTTCTTTTCTTTTTGAGTTGATGGGGCAGATAGTCTCCGCCAACTGGAGGGGCAATGGCATGCTCAGGCAAACCCAACTGTTGTTGTTTTGTGTGCTGATTGACTTGGATTGGATCCGCTTCCGAAACTTTGGCTTCCCCACGTTGATTTTGTGCCTGGGCTGACTGCTGTTTAATTTCTTCCCCATCTTTTAAAAGAAGCTCCTGCCTGCAGTTTTCCAGTACCGCTTTTGTGCTGTAGGATTTACCCAGGTCACTTCCATTAAATACACATTTGGTTTTGTGATCTACATAAGTAATTCCATAAATTGTCCCTTCTTTTCCTTTGCGAACTACAGTGCTAATGCGCTCTTTTTGGAGTGCTTGTATAAATTCTTCAAGGCTGGCAGGTTGCTTATTCAATATCCAACCAATAGTGGTTTGCAATCCCTTTTTATATGGGATATGAAGTGTTTCATTTTCCGAAAACTTTTTTTCAAGGTTGGTCAGTGTAGGTTTTATATAAAAAGCACTGGCTTTAACCGGTGTGCCAACCTTTTTACCAGATTCATCCAACACGCGGTAATGAAGCCCTTTATGCCTGTACATTGACGAACCTTCACTTCCCCTTTCTGCGGATACATTATAGAGATTAAGAACAGCATTTAATTCGGGCAGTGAGGCAAATTTATACTGGTGGATTACCGCAGCCAATACAATTGAAATCGCTCTTTTGGTTTCCGATTTTCCGTAACTTACTTGTTGTGCATTAACCGGCATCAGCATAAGCGATTCCACTGCTCTCTTGCCATCTGCCCTCACCAGTCCAAATTGCAGTTCAATTTCTTTCCGGGCTTTTTCTGACTGGTTACGCCCCAGGTTGTGCATTGATATCCGGCTTCCTTCTCTTTGAATATTGGTACTCACAATATGGAGATGGGGATGGGCGCTATCGTAATGGCAGTATACCAAATAAGGCTGCTGCCCAAATCCAATTTTATCCATATAAGCCCCTGCAATTCTTACCAACTTTTCATTGGTCAGTTTCTCAGAAGGATCGAAATTTAACGAGGCGTGAAAGGTATTGGTGTCAACCCTGGCATTTAGTGATTGATACTTTTTAAATAGCCCGATCTTTTCATAAAAGGTGAGCCTGCCGACCTCCTTCAAAAATCCGGATGCGCAAAGCAATTCTGCTTTTCCCTGCTGCACTTTTTTCTCGTTATAATTAAGTGCTTTAGAAATACTTTTACCTGTATTTATTCTTGCAACCATTTCTCTGAGATTTGCGCGAGTTTTTCATTGATTTCATCTATTTTTTTAAAAAGCACGGGCTTGCTTTTTTCATTCAGCAGAGCCCATATTTTTATCTCTGCTGTATCGTCCATCGCATTTAATTTTTTGACCGATTGATTGAAATTGTTGCCGATAGCATTGAGTTCTCTTCTTAACAAGATCAGTTCTGCCACAAAGTCATCAAATGATTGATTGCGGGTATAGACAGTGATGGGTTTTTCCAACAGAATTGCCCGGACATATTCACTTATTTTTCTCTTCGTGGAATTGGAAAATCCCTTGTGGATTTTCTTAAATTCAAGTTGCGTTAACCGTATGTGCAACCATTTATCCCTATTGTGTTTTTGTTCACTCATCACTGCTTCAATTTATCTACTCAAAAAAAGCATTTGCTGCAATTATCCCCGCGACTCCGGAGCAAAGGGGATGAAACTTCCCGTTTGTGATACAAACGTACATCTTGCCGGGTGCGGGAACAGGCACCCTAAAGCCGCCTCACATTTTCTGTGATTTAAAAAACTTTCCATTGATTAATTATTGTTCGAACCGATTCATTATCGCCTGATGCTTTAAGACGGATTTAGACTGCACTTAAAACTTCAGGGAAATCTTTCTCATTGTTTATGGCTTTTCCCATATTAACATGCCATTCATTAAGATCTTTATAGCCTTTATAGAGATTGCTTTCATCCACATATTGAGCACTTATTTTCAAAGCCTCATGCCTGCAATTTTGTCCTGCCGGGTCATTATCCAGGTAGAGATGAATAGCCTCGTGTTGTTCTAAAAAGCGCCTGGCATTCTGGAAGAAAGAAAGGGAATTAAGCACGCAGAAATTCATCGGTTTTTGCGAAGTATAGTCGAACACAACCAACCAGGAAAGAAAATCAAAAAAGCCTTCAAAAACAGCCACTTCCGTCCCACCCATTTGAATGCTGGTAATTCCTTTTGGAGAACTGCTTCCTTTGAAATTTGCACTACGAAGTTCGTAGCCCGCACCATCATTTTTAAACCCGATGGCATAGTATGTTCTACCGGCAATTCTGTACTGAACCTCCCGGCAATATTGTTGCGCAACGCTACAAGAAATATGACGTTCTTTGAGATAGTTTACAAGCTGCCAGGAACCAGGGACATAATCCCCTAAAATTTCGATACCATCATTTTGCAGTTTACCCTTTGGTTGGAAAAGAAAAACGGGCTTGTGAAAAGAAAAATTCCCCTGCAGCGACTCCATTAAATCTTTGATCGTGCAGTTATGATATGTAACGGCAAAGTCAATGAGATTACCGCCTTTGGCCGTCCCGTGGTCGTACCACCGATTAATGTAACGGTTTACTTTAAAGGATGCTGTTTTTTCTGGCCTTAAAGGAGAAAGATACCAATAGTCGTTTCCTTTGATTTTTACAGGCAGGTGTCCCATTGAGCTGAGATAATCCACCAGGTCAATTTCTCTTGCCTCCTCACACGTAAATTTAGCCTTACTGTTTTCCATCACATACTATTTTCAAATCACACCATTCAGTAACGATGTGAAATTAAAACGAACCGCTGGGTAAATAACATCCCTATCAAATTCTGAAGGGGATCAGTTGAGCAGACTGAAATATTTTTGTGCCGTGTACAAGATCTGTGAACCATTAATTATTTTTTATGTTAGCAAAATCAGATGTAGCCAGAATTTACGAGACCGTACTGAGCATTCCAGGTATGAATGAAAATGTCAAACTCAACATTACTATTGCCCGAAAGGATTTGTTACTGCTGAGTAAAATAATTGAAAGGGGATTAAACGGTAACAACAGCTCAGATAAATCTATTGGTATTTTAGATGCCATCACCCAGGAAAGCACACAGGTGATTTCAACACTCACTGCAGAATTACTTGCCAAAGCCGGACTCTCGGAAATGAACGAAAAATTAAAATCACTATGAAGTTTTAAAAAGGACTTTGTCCTTCTTAATCTGTTCAGCAAGCATAAAAAAAGGGCTTAGAGCAGCCCCTGGTCACCAAAAGAAAAATAACTATCCGGGCTTATAATCAGGTGATCGGCAACTATGATATCATGATATGATGCAGCGGCTTTTATTTTTTGGGTCAATGTTTCATCTGCTATTGAAGGTTTTACTATTCCGGATGGATGATTATGCGCTAAAACGACGGCGCAGGCACCTATCCGCAGTGCACCTGCCAAAATTAAGCGGGGGTCTGCCACCGTTCCGGTAATGCCTCCCTTAGATAGTTCAAGCAGTTGAAGGACACTATTGCGCCGGTTAAGGTAAATCACTTTAAATTCTTCAATCAGTTCAATGGTATCCAGGTTCCAGTAATGCATAAATACCGCATACGAATCATATGAGGTGCGTATCACCGGTCTTTCAGCCGGCTTGCAGTTTGGTTTTCTGCGGTAAACGATTTCAACTTCTGCTACGTTGTTCAGTTCCTGAAGGCTTAATCTTGATTCCATAACCCAAAATTTTAATGATAAAAAATTAATTATGAAACCTTCCTATCCTTTGGGCAATTCAGTGAAAAAGGAATCGGAATAAAAGAATGGATTTGTGGGTGAGGAACCCGTGTTTATGCCGAAGTCTTTTTCCACGCTTCAGCAGCCCAAAGGATACCTTTGTGCAGAGAATTAATGGTTGCGTTTTTAAATTATTTTTTGATTTTTACTCCCCTCCTATTGCAACGTTTGCCCTGAAACAACTATTTCTACAAATATTCAAAACGAGGCAAGCCCAAAGCTTGCCTCGTTTTTAGCGCCTCCATGTTATCTTAAAGCATCCTATCAACAAATAGATGAATAATTTTATTACGCCTTTAATCAACAGGTAAAGTAGCTTAATCAAAAAGATTGATAAAGTAATAACCAACCAGCTTAAAGCAAACAGCAGGTTACACCCGCTGTTTGCTTCGCCGGATCTGCCATGGTTGTATCCATCATCGTAACCATATAAATAGTCTTTCCATTCCATATAAACCTGTATTATTTCAGTGCATCGCACAAGGCTACCTGAAAACCTGCCCTTATCATTTTTTTCATAACAGCTTCAATACGCTCATAAGTAATGGCGCAATGCCAGTGCTCCTGAAAACATGGGTATATTTCGACTTTACCAATGCTGTGTACCGCTATGGCATCTCTGGAAAATGTATGATAATGCTCCTTTACCTTAACCCATACCAAAGCATGGGGATATTTAATTTTAAGTCTACGCCAAGTTGCAATGGCAAGGGGATTGACTGTAATATGGCCATTCATTGTTTCCATAAAAAAAATGGCGCAGCTTTTCCCGGCTGCGCCCCCGGTTTTGAGTTATTGATAAATACCCACCAGTTCACTGCGCATGAAGTCTGTGCACAGCTCAAATGCTTTTTGATTCCTGATCATTGCATTGCCTTCCATAATGGATTTAAGCTTCATTTCCTCGCTTTTATAGCTGCGTACGTTTTGAAAATATCCTGTTACCGCGTTGTACACACCAAACAAAGTGCCTCTGGTGGTCGCCAGTTGTTGGGAAGGTGCAGACTGAGCATAGTTAAAAGCATTGTCGCAAATATTCTTAAAACAGGTGGAAAGCTCATTGTCCTTGCCGTCTTGAATATCGTGCAATACTTCCCGGTTGGGTACCATCGCCAGTTGAATCAGCTTTTTTAGGTCCGGATCGGTTACCCGTACCTTTGACCACTGGTTAAAAATCTGCTCCATCTGTTCAGTAAGTTTACTAGATATCCCCATAATTTTGTGGGCGGTTTCCAATCTTTCCTTAGCCCCTGCAGTATGGCGGATTTTAATGCGGTTGCTGCAATTGCGCAAAGCCACGTTGAGGGTGTTGTTACACACAATGCGCGTAGGGGTAAATGCTGCGGTTATACTTCCAAAGCCGTCGTGGGAAGTGGTGAGAAAAAGATATTTTTCAATTAAATCATCGCTACCCACTTTAATATAACCCGGTAATTTGGCGGTAATAAAAATGCGTTCGCCCTTGCCCAATGCACCGGCGGTTTCATATTGGATGCCGTCGCCTCCTACGATTGCATCAAAGAAACTGAAAGCGTCTCTGTTCTGTACAATCTCATAATCTTTACCTACTATGCCCAATACATCGCCTGTATCCGGGCGCATTGTGGCGAAATGGGTTTTCACTCTCTTATTAAAATCCATCGCCTGCCCGTCCGAATTATAAGAAGTAGTATAAATATCCTCTTTGGTTACTTCATAATCCAACCCGGCAAACTTCAATGCTTCTGCGCTGGTGGGGTAGTCCTTTACAATTTGGCCCAACCCGTGCCATGCTTTTTCCTTCACGGAAAAGAAACTGTATTGTCCTGTCTGTTCGTTAAAATTCAGATTGTGTGCCATAGCTCGTCTTTTTTGAATTGAAAAATTGTTGTTTTAAAATGGGAGGTAATCCGCTGCGGCTTCTGCCGGCCCGTCTGCTGCGGTATTTTGGGTTGCCTGCTCATTCGTTTTTCTGCCGCCATGCAACTTGATGTTGCCTACATGAAAATTGAGGGCTGCTTTTGGCTCCCCTTCGGTGTTTGTCCATGCATTTACCCCTATGCGTCCATAGAGTTCTACTAATGTTCCTTTGGTTAAATAGGGTGCAATACCGGCGTTCGCCCAATAAGCGCAGTTGATAAAGGTTGTGATTTCCTTTACTTCGCCACCCTTTGGTTTGTAGCGGTCATTGATGACAATGGAAAAGTTCACTACTTTCCTTTCGTCTTTTAAGGTGCTGACCTTTGCGTCTGTTGTTAATCTGCCTGTGAGTTCCATAATCTTTGATTTTAATGATGAAAAAAAAGTTTGTAAAAGAAAAAACGGAAAAAAAGAAAGCAGGCAAAGAAGCGGCAGTGCGGTGGCTGGACACCAAATCGCAAGCGGAATAATTGGGGGTTCCTTTAGGGGGAAACCGTTTATGCCGAACGATTTGGTTGAGCCAGGGAGTCGCTAACTTCGCTTGCTTTTTGCCCCGTTTTCCTGCAAACAATGCATGGCATTTCCTGTCATTATTCCAAAAAGGAGAACCAGTGGACAGAACGATAACATGTGCGACGCAACAACCGATACCGTGAAAAACAACAGCCGGTCAGATCAAAGCATTAAAGAAATCAGATTCAAGTGCACCTGGCGGAACGCTCGCCCAACATCACGAAACGGACGTCACAATCCCGGGAACTTTCGCAAAAAAAGTGGGTGCACTACGGTTGTAGCGCTTGTCCTGTTGTGCCAACCAAATCTTAATGAAGGACATGGGCTTAATTTGTAGCAATTCAGAGTAAACTTATCATGGACACAACTTGAAATTTCAGCCATATTTCTTCCAGTGAATGTACTTTTCTGCGACTTCCCAACTGGGGGATCAGTTGGGGGTCGTTCTGTGCTGTACGTGGATTTATCTCGACCAGAAAAGCTTCTGCCGTTTGCTTGTGACGGATCGGAAAGTCCGGTGTGAAATGGCGACTGCCCTTCCTGATGTACAACGTTGGCTGCCCTGTACTGTGATGATAAAAAATGGTAATGCGGCTTCGCATATACGCATATCCATCCTGGATCGAAATAGCATATTTTAATTCCAGCGATGATGCGCCTTGTTTTCGATCATCAATAATTTCCTTCGCAATCATAATCTGCCTCTGCCGTGATACGAAAAGGGTTGATGCCCAGACTTTTTATTTTGTTGTTAATATGCGATTGCAGTGTGTTGCTAAATGGAGTACTCTGATGCATGCGGTAATTGACAATAAATTGTTTGTTAGTGTTGCTTTGTACATAATGAAGGGATTCGTCACCCAATAGCATTCTCTTGTTATCTTCAAGGCGCGAACCATAAGAAAAGATTTATCGGATATCAAATCAAAAAGGCAGGCAGATGCCAGCCGTCTTTTACCCATTTACTGTAAAAAAAACTATCTTAACCTTCTTATCTTGATATTGCGGTAACTCGCTTCATCGCCATGATCCTGCAACAGAATTCTTCCTTCTTTTGCTTCTCCAAAATCTTTCCAGTTATGGTACTTGCTTTTAGCTACCAGGCCGTGGTAATGTTGTGATCCCCGGTCGTATTCTAACACTTTTACGCCGTTCAGATAATGTTCAACATGATTATCCGGGTATACCACAATTCTACCTGTGTTCCATTTCCCGGGAAAATGACTAAACTCATCATCAACTTTTGCAGCTATAAGGTCATATAACGATGATAAAGTTCTGTTACCTCCAATTCCTTCTTTAGCATCGGGATGATTTTCATTGTCGAGTATCTGGTATTCAAGACCGATAGCAGAACCGGAAGTTATTTCTGATAATGTGACAAAATATTTTACCCCGCTATTGCCACCTGTAGATATTTTAAAATCAAACGAAAGGTCAAACGCACTATACAAATCAGTGGTTACAATATCTCCCCCATTGGCTGATTCTTTTCCTTTGGAAGAAAGAGCAGTAATTGCACCATCTTCAATTTTCCAACCTTTGTCAGGAAACCCTTTCCATTTGGCACCTCTCCATCCGTTGGATGTTTTACCATCAAATAACATCTCCCATCCATTTTTTCTTTCTTCATCGGTTAACTTATTATTTGAAGTGCCTACTACATAAATGTTGGCAGGGAAACGGGAGGGCTTAAGGTTAGTAGTTTTGATCCTTATATTCTTCCATTCTACTTTTTTTCCTGCCTCCGTTGTGTTCGCAATTCGATGAACCTGCAATGCGATGAAGCCAGAAGCATCAGTCTCATCAATCAAAAAGCTGGCAGGAACATTGTTGATCCAGGTTTTGATGGTTTTCCCGATCCCTTCAATCCTAACATGGTTGAATTCACCTTGCCTGAAAGCCTTTTTTGCCTTACTGTTCAAATCGATCGGATACAACCACCCCCTCCTCGATTCATCATATATTCCTCCGGTCCACCCACGGGAAGTTCCATCGAGTTCAAACTGATATCCGAAAACCTTGCCCTTTCCGTCATTCCCTGCGGCGTCGTAATGACTTCTAAACTGAATGCCTGAATTGGTGGAACTATCCGGGAGTTTTACTTCCAGTTCTAATATAAAATCGCTGTATTCCTTTTCTGTAACAATAAAACTGTTTGGGGTTCCAAATACGGTAGTGCCTATGATCCTGTTGTTCTCAACATGATATTTTGCCTTTCCACCCAATTGTTTCCAACCGGATAAATCTCTCCCGGTAAACAGGCTGGTCCACTCGCCCTTTTGTGCCTGCAACGAGCATACCGCAAATATTAAACAGATGAATAAACAAGTCCTTTTCTCCATAACTACAGTTTATGTTCTTTATAGCCGCACAGGAACAATATACAGGGGCAATAGCTTTATTTAAATATTCTCCAGGCTTTTCAACTCCTCTTCCGTAAATATCCTCGACCTCGACAAAAATCTTACACCCAATGGTATCTCCAGTGAAAAACTACTGCCCCTGCCGCGTGTTACATCAATAATTAGTTGCGTGTGTTTCCAATATTCAAATTGATCGCGACCGATATAAAAATGGCAACCCGCAATTTCACCTAAACACACGTCACTATTACCAGTTTTAAAATCATCTGCCTGAAAGCACATTGGCTGAGATCCATCGCAACATCCACCGCTCTGGTGAAACATTAAAGGACCATGTTTTTCCTTTAATGTTTTTATTAATTCAATTGCGCTTTCAGTAGCAACCACGCGATCAATATTCATACGGATATATTTATTTAGAAAAATCCAAGCTTCTCTTTGCTATAAGAGATCAGCATATTTTTTGTTTGACGATAATGATTCAGCATCATCTTATGCGTTTCCCTTCCAAATCCCGATTTTTTATATCCTCCGAACGGAGCATGCGCAGGATATGCATGATAACAATTCACCCATACGCGACCCGCCTGAATTGCACGCGGCACCTGGTATAATTCGTGCGCATCCCTTGTCCATACACCCGCGCCTAATCCGTATAGTGTATCATTCGCAATCTGTATCGCTTCTTCAGTTGTTTTAAAAGTAGTTACACATACCACCGGTCCAAATATTTCTTCCTGGAATATTCTCATTTTATTATTGCCCCTGAATATGGTGGGCGTAACATAATATCCATGTTCCAGTCCATCGTTCTGATGAAATGCATCACCGCCCGTCAGCACATCTGCTCCTTCCTGTTTTCCGATCTGGAGGTAGCTGAGAATTTTATTATATTGATCTTCTGATGCCTGCGCTCCCATCATCACGGTTCCATCCAGCGGGTTGCCCAGTTTAATTGCTTTCGTACGCTGTACTACCTTCGAAATAAATTTTTCATATATCTTTTCATGAACAAGAATTCTACTGGGACAAGTACATATCTCACCCTGATTTAATGCAAACATCACGGCTCCTTCTACAGCCTTGTCAAAAAATTCATCATCGGCATCCGCAACAGATTCGAAGAATATATTCGGACTTTTGCCACCAAGCTCCATCGTAACCGGAATTAAATTTTCAGACGCATACTGCATAATCAGGCGGCCCGTTGTTGTTTCTCCCGTAAAAGCTACTTTTTGAATGCGTGGCGACTGTGCCAATGGTTTACCTGCTTCAGGTCCGAAACCTGTAACCACATTGATCACTCCCGCAGGTAAAATTTCCCCTATTAGTTCCATAAGGCACATGATACTCGTAGGCGTTTGTTCTGCCGGTTTTACAACAACACAGCAGCCTGCCGCTAAAGCAGGAGCAATTTTCCAGGTTGCCATCAGCAATGGAAAATTCCATGGAATGATTTGTCCAACAACACCTATTGGCTCATGCAGATTAATGCTAACTGTAGATAGATCGTGTTCTGAAATAGTGCCTTCTTCGCTACGCAACACACCGGCAAAATACCTGAAGTGATCTATCACCAGCGGCAAATCAGCCGCACGTGTTTCACGAATGGCTTTGCCGTTATCAATCGTTTCAATCCTCGCCAGCAGTTCCAGGTTGTCTTCGATAACCTGGGCTATTTTAAGCATTAGATTGCTGCGATAAGCTGCTGCGGATTTACCCCAGGAAGCAAATGCCTGATGAGCGGCAGAAATTGCCTTTTCAATGTCTTCTGCATTTCCTCTCGCAGCTTTGGTAAACGCTTTTCCATCTATTGGAGAAATATTGTCGAAGTATTCACCGCTGTGCGGTGCTACCCATTTACCTCCTATATAATGGTCATAAAATTTCTTGAATTCTGGGCGTTCCGCCAGGTTGGATTTAGCGTCAACGGCTTTTGCATTGCTCATATGAAAGTTGTTTTAATCGTTAAATAATTATTTTGATTAGACCTGTTAGTGTGGCGAGTTTCTATTGAAAAAAAGTTACCCGCTTAAACCTGGTCAGAAATAATATAAGGAGGGCGATACTTGCGTGTGAGCATCGCGTTAGCTTCTTTGTCGTTCTGAAACTTCTCTCTTTCGCCAACCAACTTCAACTCACGTTTAAGCCTGTACGAAATGTTGGCCATCAAGGGCAGCGCCGTAGAATAAAAACCTGTATTAATATCACAATTCAGTACATCATCGTTGCCGGCCCGTATTGCATCTATAAAGTTGGCATAGTGCTCCGCTCCGCCGGGAGGCACGCGTGGATCGACTGTTTTGGCGACCAGCACTTTCGAGCCCGCAAATGGCTCTTTCTCTCTTTTACGAAACGCCCGCCAGTTTGTTCTCTCCAACTCCAGGTGACCCTCAGTACCGTAAAAAATATTTCCGATCCTTATATCAATGCCCGATTCGGAATTAGAGTAACCGCCTCTTGTTTCGAATTCCAGCATTTTACCATCATGGTATTTAAATAGAGAAGATTGAAACGTAGGAGTTTCCTGTGCGCACTCTCGGGGATTAAACCCATATACGCCGCCGGTTGAATACACCGATACCGGGTGTTCATTTTTATTCAATCCCCAACGGGCTATATCGAATTGATGAGGACCCTGATTGCCCGTATCGCCATTGCCGGTATCCCAAAACCAATGCCAGTTGTAGTGAACCTTTCTTTCGTTGTAAGGCCTGTATGATATAGGGCCCAACCAACGATCGTAGTGAAGATTTGGTGGCGGAGTGCCATCTTCAGCAATACCAAACGGTTCGCGTGGATTGATACAAAGTCCCCTCGCCAGAAACACATCGCCTATTCCGCCATCATGTAAAAACTTTATGGCCTCTCTAACGTTAACAAATGAGCGGTTTTGAAAACCTACCTGCACACGCCGCTTATATTTACGCGCCGCTTCAATCATCTTACGCCCCTCCCAAACATTATGCGATGCGGGCTTTTCTACATATACATGTTTTCCCTGCTGGCAGGCCCATATAGTGCCCAGTGCATGCCAGTGATTGGGAGTAGCGAACGACACCGCGTCAATGTTTTTATCATCAAACACTTTACGCATTTCTATTTCGTTAGCTGGTTTTTCGCCGCCTTTATCAACTACAATCTTCGCTGCCTGGTCAAAACTGTGTTCGTCTACATCGCAAAGCGTTTTCACCCTGATGTTCTTGAGGGTGTTTAATTCCATCCAGTTTTTTATATGTGTCTGACCCTGGCCGCGAACGCCCACTACCGCCAGCATTATCCGGTCGTTTGCTCCACGGATTGAAGCATACGATTTTGAACTAAAACCCATACCGCCAATAGTAATACCGGCGCCTGCAATAGCAGTTTGTTTAATGAAATTTCTCCTGGAATTACCAGTTTTGTTTACTTCTTCCATATTTCGACTCATTTAAATTCTTCACTACACCTACCCTCACTCCACTTTAATAATCCCTTTCATTACCTGCCAATGACCAGGAAAAGTGCACACAAAAGGATACTCGCCTGGTGTAGAAGGCGCTTTAAAATCGAGCCTGTAACTTCTGCCAGCCTGAATTAATGGAGTAAAAAATAAAACCTCAGGCATTTCCGGTACAAAGTTTTTCTCATATCCATCTTTTAAAACCGACATGGCATCTGCTGCTTTGCCCACTTTTTGCAGCGCACCCGGCTTAACGATCACAACATTGTGCGCCATATCGTCCTGGTTATCGAATACCAATGAAATATCGTCGCCCTGCTTCACGCGAATAATTGTTTTATCAAACATCATTTTAGATAACAATGCGCTTAGCTGAATAACCGTTCTCCCGGGAACAAGCAGCGAGGATTTTACAGGAGCTTTTTCAGGTTGTCCATCACCGGATCGATTACGGAACCTTGTTATAGCAACCACTTCTTTTAATTCTTCAAAATCTTTTTCCGATAACCACTTCCGATCATACATTGAACGTTTCGGATCGCTACCGAAAAAACGGTAGGACTTCATTGCATTGCTATCAGCAACGGCAGATAAAAAATAATTCGAGGTCGCTTCGTCGTGTGCAAGAAAATGTTTGTCTTTCCTGAACATCTCCAGCCATACAGGTCTCAACTGTCTGAGCGATTCCTTTAATGCATAGTCAATATAATAGTCAACCGGTTTAGCAACTGCCGCCAGCAGTGCATTTACAGCTGCTTCAGTTTTAAAATGACTTAAGGATATAATTGCCTGCAGCCGCACTTTTGCAGAAGGATCAGCAGAGAGATATATCAATTCTTTTTCCGCGTCGGGTAATTGATCCCTCGAATAGAACAATACCCGCGTTGCAGCAGTGCGGATAAATTCGTTGCTGCTTTTCAGCAGTTCCTTTAATAATGTTTTATTGGTTTGATGGAATTGTTGCGAAACCCATAACGCCTCCAGTTTATTTTGTTCATAATGTTGGTCATTGGCATCTAAAGATTTCACCCAGCTGTCTAAAGCCGGCAATACTTCCTCAGCACGTAACTGGCGCAGCTGGGTATAGGTGGTGTACCGGTGCCGATCCTCGTTTACCTTTAACTGATCCAGCAATTGCGAAATTGGCAGTCTGGTAAGATCGACGGGTTTCACCAAATCTCTTCCCTTATAACTGATTCGCCATATCCTGCCATGCGTATGATCGCGTAAGGAATCACGTAAAGCAATTTCACCATGACTGATAACGGGATTGTACCAGTCTACCACATACAATGCTCCATCGGGTCCAAACCTTAAATCCACCGGGCGGAAATAAGGATCTTTCGAATGAAGCAACGGTGCAAGCTCTTTTGCAACAATACCACTTCCATCTTCATCTATCTCGTGTTGTGTGATTCCCTGGAAACCAATAAAAGTATTGAAGAGCACATTTCCCTGTACCTCGTCAGGAAAATTTCGACTCGATATAATTTCAGTACCACATATTTTCGGCTTATTGTTAGAAGTCAGGAAGTCCTTCATCGGAGTATGCTTGAAGGGAAAGTCGATAGCTACCGTGAGTGGCGGAGCAAAATAATTCATGCCCGTTGAAACATCACTGATAATTTCGGTGCCGTTGCGCATAAATACATGACCCCATGAATTGGCATATACATACGACACATAGGTCTCGAGTTTTTGGGTTAGGGGTTCATACCTGAAGGTTGTTCCGTAGTCGTTTCTTACCGGCCCGTATGGAGTTTCCACCTGCGTATGCAGGAACGTGCCCATATGCCAATACAGCGCACCATCGGGTCCCCAGGTAAAAGTATTTAGCGAGTGATGAATGTCTTCGGTTCCAAAACCATGTAATACAATTTCTTTCGAGTCGGCCCTGCCATCTCCATCAGTATCTTTCATAAACCACAGGTTAGGCGGCTGACTAACATATACGCCACCATTGCCAAGCTCAAAACTGTTGGGCATGTATAAACTATCTGCAAAAACACTTTGTTTATCTGCCTGTCCGTCGCCGTCTGTATCTTCCAGTATCAATATTTTATCATTGGGAGGTGCACCCGGCAGATAGTGTGGGTAAGAGGGCATATTGGCGACCCATAAACGACCCTTGGGATCAAAAACTATTTTTACCGGGTTGGCCAGATCAAGATTTGATTCAGAAGCAAACACGTTTGCCTGGTAACCGGGGGGCAGCATTAGTGATGAACTGTCTGGTTTTTGCAGCTTTGATTTATTCAACGGTAAAAACTGTATCGTATCGTTGAGGATATTTTTCGCAAGCGATAAGTGATGTTCTTGAGTTCTATTGGCGCCATTCCAGATAACACTATCTAACCTCGTTATCATTGTAGCGAGCTTCGCCATTTCACCGGGATAGGAAATAGGCCCGCCCGGTGGTTGTACCCAGGGTTCCTTACGCCTGCCAACTATGTACTCGCTGTTTACCGCACGATATTGATAAAAAAACTGCTGATTTTTTTGATCTACCAGCTTTTTAAGATTTTCCATGTCGGCTGAAGCATTCCAGGTGGCTACCGGAAAACCGAGTGCCGCAGCCATCATTTCGCTAACGGCCCTATACCCTTTATCATTCAGATGGATGCCATTGATAGTAACCGAATCTTTAGCGGCTTCTAATTTGCGTGTGGCGCTAAACAAATTAATAAATGGTATATCAAGGCTGGCGCTCACTTCGCTCATGGCCTCGGCATATAGCTCCAGATTTTTATTATGCTCTGATGGATCGGGCAAAAAGCCTCCCAGCTTTTCGTGAGCAATGGGAGAGATCAATATTACTTCGGGCGACTTTTCACCATCATACTTGCCTTTTTGTAAATACTCGAGAAAACCCGACAATTGTTCCTTAAATGATTCAAGACTGTCTTTGCCTTTAAATGCCTCATTTAAACCGTAACAGGCAAAAATGATCTGAGCTTTCTGCCTGGTGAGATGCTGATCGATTGCACCAAAATTTAACGGGCGGGATTGCCAGTTGATTTCGTCTGCGCTCCAACCTAAATTACGCACCACCAAATTTCTGTCGGGAAAGCTTTTATATAGGAGAGGTTCAAAATAATTGTAATACTGCAGACGTTCGGCAAATGTGTTTCCAACAAAAACGATATGGCTACCGGGCGCCGGGTTGAATTGATGCACTGGTTCCGGCTTTTGCGAACAGCTTAACGCCATTGCCGAAATACTGATCGTTAAATAAAATAACTTCATCCTCGTCATAGCATGATTTATATTATTTTTTCTTTCGCATGATGTTCCTCAAACAACGCCATGCAATCGCTGTATGAACGTATTCCTTCAGAACACGTAACATGCGATAAGCTTGTTGCTGCCGCAGCAACGCCAAGTTCGAGGCACAGTTCCATACCCAGGTTTTCATGTAAGCCGAGCAGCACACCCGCAGCCAATGCATCGCCTGCACCGTTGGTGCTAACCACTTTCTCCTGTGGTATCGTTAAATTTTGTTGAAATAACCGCTTTCCATTTCGATGGGCGGCCCACGCACCCTCCGACCGGTGAATAATTATCCACTCATTTACTCCCATCGAAAAAACACAATCAAATACGGGCGAGCATTTTTCTTCCATATCTTCAAACCCCTGAAATTCCAGTAAATCGATATCGGATAAACGGCTTGCTTCAATTTCATTCAGGAATAAAAAATCAACATAAGGCAAAGCAGGTGGAACGATAGTAACAAAACGATTTGAATCTTCACTCACCAGGTCCACCGATGTCAATAAGCCTGCAGCCTTAGCGTTCTCCAAAACATAGGATGCCCGCGTTCTTTTATCCGGCAATATTTCATCCAGGCGATCCATCAGCAGTAGATATCCTAAATGAAAAAGTTTAGCGTTAGATGTACTAAAATCAAAGTGTTTGTCATCCAACAAAGAGTTAGCGCCACGATGATGAAAAAAAGTTCTCTTGCCAGTATTCAGTACCGTGGTGACAATTGTGTACGACGTAGCATCGGCATCTGTCATTTGCAATTGCCGTACATCAATACCCCTGCTGCGGCAATCATTTAAGATGTGTTCACCATTGGAATCATTTCCGAGTAAACCGATAGCTGCTAACGGAAATGGCGCCTCCAGTTTTATCAGGTCAACCAATACATTGTATGGTGAACCACCATTGCTGGAATATTCATTTAAAATATTAGCAAGAGATTGTTCGGCCGGAAACTTATCTATCAACTTTACATGATCCACTATCCAATTGCCTCCGGCAATGACCCCTTTTCTATCAGAAACTTCTGCCATCCTTTTTAATTTATCAGAATAACTTGTAATTAACCTGCTCTACCGTTTGCGATGCCTGCGAACGGAGCGCTGCCTCAAAAATGCAGTGGCTGGCGACAGCTTCTTCCGGTGTTGCACAACCGAACCTGCCGTACAAAAAGCCTTCGCGTTCTGCAATAAAGGCCGCGATCATCTGCATAAAACAATCTGTAAACCCGGCTTCGAAAATGCCGCCGGTAATGGTATCAAATGGCATCTGAAATCCCAGGTCGGTACGTTGCCACCATTGTTCAGGTGCATTTTTTAACTGCCAGAAAGCCTTGGTGTCTTTTGTGCTGTATTTTACTGCTCCCTCAGTACCATACACTTCAATGTACCATGTGTTGGTTTCGCCTGCAGCCAGTCTCTTCATTTCCAGTTGCATTGGAACTACGTCGCCATCAATTACAATCTGTGTATTTAATGTTGAATTGTTCCATGTGTCGCAGGCCGCCATTCCGCCTTTGCCATCTGGTCGCTCTGTAATTATTCTTTGCAAATGCGCATACACTTTCTCTGGCTTCCATCCCAATCGGAGCGGAACGTGCAATGCATGCATGCCCAAATCGCCCATCACCCCTATTTCTCCGCAATATTTCGATTGTCTTTTCCAATTGATCGGTTTCTGCGCATTCATGTCACTAGCGTGAAGAAACCCGGATTTTATCTCAAATATTCTTCCTAAACTTCCGGATTTAACAGCGGCAACTACTCTTTGTGGCCCCGGTAAAAAAGGCATCTCCGAACTGCATCGCGTAAATCGTCCCAATCGTTTAGCTTCTGCAGCAATGGCCAGGGATGATTCGCAATCAATGCCAAACGGCTTCTCACCAAGTAAATCTTTACCTGCCCGTAATATATCCAGGTAAATATCTTTATGCAGGTTGTGAGGTACGGCGATATACACCACATCAACATCCTCACTATTGATTAACTCTTTATAGTTATTCGTTAACAATACAACACTTTCAATTTGCTTATACCACGACAATACCTGGTCGTTCAAATCGCATACGGCTGTCAGCCTCGCGCGCACCGGAAAATTTTTCAGCGCAAACCAACGTCCAAAAGCACTTGCCGCTTCTCTTCCCATCAAACCGCCACCAATGATCCCTATATTTATATTCTTCATTAACTTCTCATTTTTTATTTAACCACACGGTTGCGTCTTCTGGCTTTGCTTTATCGTGCACAATGGACATTAAAGCTTTCGTCATACCACCGGGATTGCTATGTTGAATTACGTTTCGTCCATATACTATTCCTTTTACACCCTGCTGCATCAAAGTGTATGTTCTTTTAAGTATTTCGTCGTCGGAAGCTTTGCCTCCTCCCCTCACCAATACCGGAACTTTACCCGCCGTTTCAACTACGCGATGATATTCGCTTGCGTTATCAGTTGGATCAGCTTTAATAATGTCTGCACCGAGTTCAACCCCCTGCCTTACTAAAGGAATTATTTTTTCCGGATCACCGTTAACCATATAACCTCCTGCTTCAGCATTGGGACGAAACACCAGCGGCTCCACCATTAGTGGAATACCATACCTGTCTGTCTCTGGTTTTATTTTTAATATATTCTGAATACACTGATCAGTTACTTCGGGTTCTCCCGGTATGCTGAAGAGATTGACAACAACACATACCGCGTCTAAACGGATGGCTTGTTCCACGGGGTTTTCAATCATGCGGCTGAAAAGCGTTCTCGGCAATACCTTTCCATAAACATTGGCAACATCAGTGCGTAATACCAGTGACGGCTTCTGCCTGCCGGCAACAGACTGAAGATAATGTGCCTGACCCGCCGTTAATTGAATGGCATCAGGAGCGGCATCTATCAAAATGTTCACTGCCTTTTCTATATTCTCGATTCCATTCAAAAATGAATACTCATTAAAAAAACCATGATCGATTGCAACATCAAAGCAGTTTCCTGATTTGCTGTTGAACAACCGGCTTAACCTATATGTTTTCATGTACGTGTTTATAGTTATCGTTAGTTAATGTCTTCACCGGAAACTTTACCAGTTCTCCCAATTCTTTAGCAAGCAAATTGTCTTGCGGGAAAGCATGCCCAAGGTGTTGACGGAACCCTTCACCGTACTCGGCATTCACAGCGTGACCCTGCTTTGCGGAAAAAGATCGCATTGATATTATATACTCATCCATGCCATGATGGTCCCTTAACCAACCACTCTGCGATTCATGGCAGGCCAGCATTTGTTCTTTTAAATCAATCTTATCGGAAATATCAACAACAATCGCGGCCTCAACGGCATTGCCAAGTCTGTCCTTACCTTCCAATGCATCGAGGTAATACAGGTGAGGGATAGAAAAAAGCGGAGGCGAAGTTGTCGCAATATTTTTCACTCCTGCACTAAAGCAGGCAGTTTGTATTAATTTGCTTGTTATCTCGTGATCAACCATGTAGCAGGAAGGGCTCATAGTGAATACTATACGCGGGCGCACCTTCCGCACCAGTTCTATCACTTTCAGTAATGTACTTTTCTCGTAAAGAATAAAAATATCTTCACATTCAAGGCAATGATAATTCGCATCCAGACGGGCAGCACTCGTTGCAGCTTCCTTTCTTCTTATCCTGCTAATTTCTTCCGCGCTTAATGTTGCTGTACCGCCATCTCCTGCGGTCATTGTGGCCATTTCAATTTTCCATCCCCTGTCTTTCAGCAATGCCAATGTTCCGGCACATAGTAGTTCTGCATCGTCGGGATGAGATACAATCGCCAGAACCGTATTTTCAATATTCTCTTTCATCTAATTATTAATAAATCATTAGTGCATTTCTGTCATCACATCTTTTAAAGCGTAACGATAGTAATGAAATTCAACGTCGGGATGGCTTGCCAGCAACGACATCGGAACAGATGTATCTTCAATTTTCTTTGAAATCATTAATGCGGTGAGCCGCATTCCAAAAGCGTTGTCGTGGTTACCCGCCTGCCATATCGATACTTTTTCTGCTTTCCAGGTTTCTTTGGGGCCAACTGTCAGGGCCTGCATCGGCACGCCTACTACAAATCCGCCTCCGGAAGTACGTGCGTTCTGCATCAAAGTAATTGGATGAAGCTCAACTATCCGTGTACCCAGCGCGCGATAGGCCGAAGGCGTTGGAGGTGCATTTAAATAATCGCCTTCTCTTTTGAAGGGATCGTTAAATGCCCAATGTTTTGCATCGCCCTGGCCACCCTGCATCACCAGGCATTGAATGGCATCGAAACTATCACTGTACTCCTGCAGGATATTTACGGAAGGATAGTGAATATTTTCTTCGGGAATTTGTAAGTGCGGTTTGATACGACTGAATAATAATGCATGATTTGCGCGGGCGAACGAAAGCGGGTGATCCATATCAACGCTTTTCCCATTTTCATACCATTCATCCATTCCCCAGAAGTGTGCGTGCTTCAGAGAAATATCGAGGTCATTTACCAGTTGGGCAACCAAAGGCAGCTGTTCGGTTGGGCCTATTGGTCCGCATATTCCCGCAGGCTTCTGTGGAGTAGATGCTTTCCACGCATTGATATACTGTAAGGCCTCGGCAAGATAAAATGACTCAAGGGTGTCGTGTAAAATCACTTTGAACCCTGGCCGCGAAAGTTGCTGAATATCGTGAACGCTTAGTTTTGCTGCATCGCGCTGAATTTGCTCGTCAAGAGTGGTATAGTCCCACCACCCTTCCGCAACCCTGCTAATTTTTCTACTCATTGTTAAATTGATTTTCTACTAAATAATTATTTTACCGCCCGTCTTTGCAGACTGATAACATGCTGTAACCACTTCATGGTTTCTCAAACCAACAGCAGCATCGTTCAACGGTTTACGATTTTCCAAAATAGCAGAACCGAATTCCTGAATCTCTGCCAGGTAGGTATTTACCGGCTCGGGATTAATCTCTCTTCCTCCTGTTGACGCTCTCACCTGGTTGGCATCGTAGCCACGCTCATCGCTCTCCGAATAAATTGTCATTTCTCCGGATTCACTCTGACCAATTGTTCCTTTGGCAATGATGCTTCCCTGAGATCCGTAAAGCTCAAGCATATTTTTGCTGGCAGCGTCGGGAACACAGAAATGAGTGTCCACAATAGCTGTTGCGCCATTCGCAAATTCCAATAGCACCACGGCACTATCTTCCACACCGTAGTTATGCACAACATTGTTTATGCGACAACTAACACTGCTGATTGCTCCGAAAAACATTTCCAGTAAATCAATACAATGACTACCCATATCCATAAGGGAACCGCCACCACTTTGCGATAAGTTTTGTCGCCATGCACCGTTGATGGGTGGATACCAGCACGACAATTGAGCACGGCCGAACACCGGCTTTCCTATAATTCCCTGCTCAATAGCTTTTAAAGCTTCCCGGTGCTGCATCGAAAATCTCATCATTAATCCAACACCCAGCGCCACTCCTTCTGCTTCACATACTTTAATCATTTGTTCTATCTCCGGAGTAGTAAGGCCAAGAGGCTTCTCGCAAAGAATATGCTTTTTCTTTTTTGCACACGCAATAACATGCTCGAGATGAACATTGGGTGGAGAGGCGATGTACACAGCATCAACATCGGAATCAACTACATCCTCAATACTCTTTGCGGATAATGCAGAAAACTCTTTTGCCACATTATTGTTTACAATTTCGTTTACATCGTACACCGTTGATAGAATTGCGTTAGGAGCTTTCACTATTCCTTCGGGAATTGTTTTTCTATAAGCAATTCCTCCGGAACCAATCACACCCCATTTTATCTTTCTATTCTTCATACTGTCACCTGTTTATATTTCTAATTTGTGTCGTCGAGAGAAGTCAACCTCGACCAAAAGCGGATAAAGAAAATGGTTGAAACCAGGAAGAGCGCAAGAAATATGGTTCCCAGCAAATTCCTTCCATATAAATAATTTCCAACGGAGAACAATACACTGTAAATAATAACGCATCCCAGCACCATACATACTAAACCTGTTGGAACATCCCATTTCAGGTTCTTCTGTTTTACCAGTTCAATTCCGCTGGCTTTTGCTCTGTCAAGAACAGCTTTCCATCCGCGACCTCCAGGAATTATTTTGGAATAAAATGATCTTAATGTATCCTCATCTGTGGGCTTGCTCGCAAATGTTACTATCAGCCAGCTTACCGTTGTCAGAAACACTATACCCGTAAACTTCACAACGTTCCAATAGGCCATTGCCATTTCATAACCGAGAACAACAATCCGGCTTTTATCATCATTGTACTGAGCAACATTTTCGAGTACAATAAAAATAATTGAGAAAAAAGCGGCAGCAACCATCGCAGACAATTCGGAGAGTGCATTAATACGCCACCAGAACCATCTTAACAGGTAAATAAGACCGGTACCTGCTCCAATCATCAGGAGATAATGAAATGCCTGCAGTGCATTTTGCAACACCACCGCGAGCAAAATAGAACACAACATTAAAATGCCTGAACTGAACCGGCCAACCCATACCATGCGCCTGCCATTTGCTTTGGGATGAATGAACCTTTTATAAACATCATTCACCAGGCACGACGATCCCCAATTCAACAGGGAAGCAACCGTAGACATATAGGCGGAGATTAATGACGCAACCACGAAGCCCAATATGCCCACAGGCAGAAACCTTTTCAGCATCGCGTAGTATGCAATATCATTCTGCACATAATAGGGATCCACTCCGGGAAACTCATTCTGCATTGATTTCAGATCAGGAAAAATAATCAGGGAAGCCAATGCTACGAGTATCCATGGCCAGGGCCGCACCGCATAATGCATAAAATTGAAAAAGAACGTAGCGCCAACGGCATGTTTTTCATTTTTTGCAGATAACATACGTTGCACGATGAATCCTCCTCCGCCTGGTTCAGAACCGGGATACCAGGCAGCCCACCACTGAATTGTAATAGGAATTAAGAAAACACTTAAAAAAATATCCGGCTGATCAATAGATGGAATGAGGTCGAGCTTACCAGAAACATTCGGATGACTCAGCAAGTTGTCCAATCCCGAAACTTCAGGTGAATTGACAATATAAATTGCAGCAACGATGGCACCACCCATCGATAAAGTGAACTCGAGCAGCCCTGCCCACAAAATAGATTTCAATCCACCGATTGTTGAATAAACAAGTATAATAACGCTGGAAACTATCAATGCGGTTGTTGGGCTCACGCCCAGCAGAATGCCCGACATCTTTATAAAAGCCAGGCAGGAACCCGCTATTACAATTACATTGTAAAAAAAACCAAGATAGATAGAACGAAACCCCCGCAGAAATGTAGCCGCTTTACCACTGTACCTCATTTCATAAAACTCGTTATCGGTCATCACCTTCGAACGGTTCCACAATTTGGCATAGATAAAAACGGTTAACATACCTGTTAACAAAAAAGACCACCACATCCAGTTGCTCGCCACTCCATCTATGCGAACCATATCGGTAACGAGTGTTGGCGTGTCGTTTGCGAAGGTTGTGGCAACCATTGAAATACCCAGTATCCACCAGGGCATTTTTCTTCCCGACAAAAAATAGTCAGTGGCATCGTCACCACCTTTTCTGCCGGTAAAATACCCGATGCTCAATAGCAAAACAAAGAAGCCCAGAATAATTAAATAGTCAACAATCTGTAAACTCATACAAAAGTTTAAACCGGTATTAGTACCTGGGTCGAATCAGGCATGCATTTATGCAGAATAAAATGTCAGCTACAATCCAAAATGTTTTATCGCGGCAACAATACCTTTCTCTATTGTGCCGATCATTGTGTCAATCTCTGCTTTCGTCATCACGATAGCAGGTGCGATCACCAGGGTTTCCGCATTATTTCGGAGAATCATTCCATTCTCCCAACAATAATCGCGTATGAATGTGCCGACCTTCAATTTAGGATCGAGGTCGGTGTTGTTTTCCCTATCCGCACCGAGCCGGAGCGCCCAGATCATACCCATTCCCTGAAGCCTTGAAACAACTTTGTATTTGAATAGCTTTTCCAATTCCTGTTTGATATACTTGCCGGAATCGGCAGCTCTTTGAATCAGATTTTCTTTCTCCATGATCTCGATGTTTGCCAGTGCAACTGCACACGAAACAGGATGACCACCGTAAGTACTGCCGCTTCTGAACTCAGTACCAGCTTCCTGCTTAAACACGCTCGCGATTTTTTTAGTAGTAACAGCAACACCTAAAGGAGCGTATCCCGCGGTCAACGCTTTACTAACAGTTATAACATCTGGCGTAACGTTCCAGTTCTCACAGGCAAACCATTTTCCTGTTTTACCAAAACCAGTTTGGATTTCGTCGAAAATCAAGAAGATATCGTACTTGTTGCACAGGTCGCGAACCTTCTGCAGATAGCCGTCGGGAGGAATGGGATAACCGCTGTTTGAGCCCGGCACCGGGTCCATAATCAATGCAGCGATGGTATCTGCACTTTCCCTGATGATTAATTCTTCCATCTCTTTTAAGATCGCATCTCCTCCATCTTTCTGATCAGCTTCTAATGCGCGGTTGGGTGCCGTGGAATATAATTGACCAGACACGGTGGGCTCCAGAAACTCCCACAGGGATGGAAATCCGGAATAAGATGCAGCAGCAATAGTAGTTCCGTGATAGGAGTTTTTCCGGGAAATCACTTTATACTTTTTACGCTTTCCGGTTTGCCAGAAATATTGCCTGGCGAGTTTTATTGCCGTTTCATTTGCTTCGGATCCGCTGTTTACAAAAAAACTTACTTCCAGATCGCCCGGCATTATTTCACTTAGCTTTTTTGCAAGTTGTATTAATGGAACACTAAACGAATCATGATAATTCGGGAAGAAAGCCAACTTATCCATCTGCTCAACAACGGCGTTTTTTATTTCCGGCCTGTTGTGCCCAATGATGCTTGTTATAAGCGACGAAAATGTATCGAGGTATTTACGTCCGTTGATGTCATACACATAACATCCCTCACCCGCCGCAAATACTTTAGGCTCTTTTCTTAAGTCATCATTGTCGGCCCAATGGGTGATAACATTTTCTAAACCAATTTTAATTAACTCCTCTTTCTCCCGATCGGTATATTTTGTCAAATTCATATTAACCTAAATAAAAATGATACAATTGATTATACAGAACACTCGTATTAAGACTCAAGGCTTTCAAATATCTTGAGACTCTCGCCTGCCCAAACGCTGAAGCATGCCGCATGGTCAACGTAAATAATCAGTTCATCCGGTTCGTCTTCATACCTGAACCCACCTTCTTTTGTTTGAGTGTCGGCAACAAAGCGACAGAATTGCAGCGCCGCTTCTTTGGCTCTTTCATCGCCGGTTAGTTTATAGTAATTGGCGGCGGCAAGCGCGCTTTTTCCACTGCCCCAGAAAGAAAAATTATCCTTAAAGCAACGCAGCTTGAACTCGAGGAAGCCTTTGGCATGATCCAAATAAGCATTATCCTTAGTTGCCTCATACATTTTACACATCAATAACATCGCGAAACCAACTTCCCAGTAACATTGCCGCGGCTGTGTGGTATCAATAAATTGTGCATCCGGATTTACAGACTCGGTAGCCAGTTTACCGTCTCTTGTCATCTGAAAATAAAACCTATCCTTTCTGGGTTGCTGTTTCAGCATGCTGATACAACAATTAGCAATTTTGGTAGCCAGTTCAAGATCTCCAAAATATAGAGCGCCTACGCCTGTCCATGCTGTTGAAAGTGCACGTACAAGCTCGTCTCCGTCAAAATGTGGCAAACCTCCACATTCTGTAACCTGCGAACGCAGATAAGACATTACCGGGTACGAGAGATCAAAACGTCCTAACAAATGTGCACCCTGAAAAAACCATGCATGCTTATAATTGTCACCTTTGTATTGTTCTAACTGACCATCTGCGCGTAATTTCTTTGCCTCTACAATCCAATTCAAAAGCTTCAATGCTTCCACATGATGTCCGCCAAGCTGCCACGACAGCGCCTGCTTGTGAAAAGCATCGATAGGATATCCATCCCAGATGTATCCGCCATCGGGCAGTTGAAAACTGATCTGGTACTCCACTGCTTTCGCGCATGCTTTTTTAAATTCTTCTTTACGCTCCTTCATAGTTTTTATTTTTTAATTTTTGTTTTGAATGTTGACGATAACTTTTAGTTTGATAGCCTGTTGTTATTTTAAAACCAGCACATAACCTTTTCCACCGGGCACTTTTAAATTATTCAGAGAGGTTAATGACTGATGGTTTTGGAAATCGGCTATTTCAGGTATAGTAATTTGAACTTTGGATGCATCTAATCCCAAACCTGCCCAATCGATTTGAAGTGATACATTACGATCTTTGTCGGACCAGTTTGCAATGGCAATGACTACTTCCTTCCCTCCTTTATACACAGTTGCCTTTATCAATTCATCCGTACTTTTCACAGGACAATCCTTCTCCCAATAACCTGTCATTATTTTTTTTGTAAACGAATGTTCATCCCAGAATTTCCACATACCTGAAGGCGAATGAACCCTAACCGGAATCCAATCAGATCTTTTAGTCATGCCATATACCATTCCACGCCAGGGGTTTCCTCCTCCGGCCAGCATCTGACCAGGCACACCGAAAGGAATTCCCGATATTTCTACCAAATAATGATCTGACTCACGATCGTAGTTTCGCCCTTCACCAATCCAGGTGAAATCGAGGTACGGAAGCAAATCCATGTAGAGATTCAGACAACTGGTCATGCCCCATTTCTTAGAGAAATGATTAAGACTATGCAGATCGAGTTTGGCATTAGAACGATAGCCATCAAGTATTTTCCTTGCCCGTCGAAGTGTGCCTCTGCTGAGCGTTGCTTCATCCAGGAAGAAACCATCCACGCCGAGGTTACGCACCATCCAGTCGAAATATCCGATATAAAAATTATCTAACCTTGTACCGGGAGGCGTTACTACAGATATATCATTAACGCCGGCAAATCTGCCTTCTTCCATTGTTTCACTGTTAGCCGCGATATACTTTCTACCCCTCAAATATTTCAACATCCATTTCCGGTGCTCGGGAAGTTCTGTGAACCGCGACATATATTCACCCTTTTTAAGTTGTTCAACCTTCGACAGATATTCTTCCGCTGGTCCTGCAGATACGATTTCGTTATTAAGGCTGTTGAATGCCCAGAACTCCGGCTGATGAACCGTCATGAATCGGGTGGTATAGTATAACCTTGTTTTTAACCCTTGCTTTTCAGCATTGGACACCAGGGATTTTATATCTCCGATATTCTCATCCATGCATGGATAGTTGATGAAAGGAAGAATATCCACGTCATGATGTATGGTGAGTATATTGGCGCCCACTTTCTTTGCCAGCCCAATTTTCAATTCTGCATTTGTGCTGTTGTACCCAGGATCGGGCAACTCCGGACAATTAGGCAAATCATGGAAAAAACGGTCATTGTATTTTATGTCACGGTCTATTACTTTCAACGGAGTAATCAATAGTTCGAAGTCGTAGTTCAGCTCTTGTCCCTTCGCCATTGAACGGCTGCCCGAAAAAGCATTCACCAATACATCGCCATCGGGACCTTCGTTTACATGAACGCCTCCCTTATTGCCGTTGCCCCATGATGGAGGAAGATTTAGTTTGCCAAACTCATAGAATACATCGCAAATGGCACCTACGTGGTTTTCTGCTTTGAGTTTTATTCGCATACCACCGTTTACGCCACCTACCCAGAGGATGTCCTGATTTTTAGAAACATCCCATTGCCATTTCCAATCAGGTTTTCGCAATCCTCCTTCGTGCCCCAGTCCCATCATATATGCAGACTTGTCTGCTGTTACAGGCACTTCCAAACGGATATCTTTTATTTGTAACGGAACTTTGGCTTTCACCTTAATCCGGTAGTCAACAAAACCATCATATTCCATTTGCGCACTGCATTCCAAATCGAGTTCCTGCGAAGTGCTCGACACACTCCACTGCGCGCGTGAGTCGCTGCGCTTGCTGAGTAACAGCTTGCCCGGCTTCAAATAAATCTTTTCGCCATTCTGTTTCTCAACTACAAAACGGAAAGATTTATTAACGATCGGTTCGCCCTGCTTCACCAGTGACTGGTTCGACGGACTGAAATAGCTTTCAATTAATTCCGGGAATCCATCTTTACCTACTTTCAAGCTGCGGCCCAGGATACGAACGGAATTTCCCTGCACTTCAACGGGTGTATAACCTTTTGTTATTTCTTCATTAACACCTAATGTGTAATTATTCAGCCAGTTTAAACGTGAGAGACGTTTGCCTTCATCATATCCATGATTCGGAATAACTTCTCCGTCAACTTTCAACACCACTGGTATTGTTTGACGGGAACCTTTTGAAACTACTGATAGCTTACCACTGTACAAACCTTTCTCTACTCCCTGCAGATCCACTCCCAACCAAAGCGATTGTACTTCTCCTTGCGGAACGTTCACCACCTTCGTAAATGGCTTGCCGTTGAAATCAATACCTCCGGTATTGAAGGATGTCATCTTCGACTGCGCAATTGACTTTTTTTCTTTGGAAACAAGTGAGGAAAATTCCACTTTAACGTCTGATGCATTGCGAATTGCCCAAACACCCACCTGAAAAACGAAGTACTCGCCAGGGTTAGCCTGTAAAGTATAGGCTTTATTAGCAATAATATCACTCACTCCTTTTTCAGGAATGGAATCAATCCAAATCAGCGGACGTTCACGCACTTCCGGAAATGCAACAAATGAACGACTGGATATTTTTCCGTCAAACTTCTGCAATGCAGTTGAGGTCGACAAATATCCTTGTTGAGAAAAAACAAAAGCGGGAAGAAAAAAGAATATGGAAATGGAAAGAACTTTCAGTAGTAGCATAATTTTTTTACGTTTTGAAATGATCGAATGTATCCTTATCATGAAATAGCTATGGTTTCAAAATGATTATATATCCTTTGCCTCCGGGAACAAAAAACTGGTCGAGGTTGATCGATGATCTCGCCCATTGGAAATCTCCGATCTCCGGAATCTCAATCTTCACTTTTGATTTATCCAGGCCTAAGCGTTCCCAGTCTATTTTGAGCGCTATCTCGCGGTTCTGCTCGGACCAGTTACCGATAGCCAGAATCACTTCACCTCCACCGGTGTACACTGATGTTTTAATTAATGAATCTGCGCATTGTACAGGGTTATTTTTTTCCCAATAACCGATCATTGTCTTTTTTGAAAACGAATGTTCATCCCAGAACTTCCACATGCCTGTTGGAGGATTTAATTCGATCGGTCTCCATCCTTCGCGCTTGGTAATACCATACACCATACCCCGCCAGGGATTTCCTCCTTCCCATAACATTTGGCCTGGCACTCCAAAAGGAATACCTGAAAGTTCTACTAACCAGCGATCTGGTGAACTGTCGTAACTCTGCCCTTCACCAATCCATGTGAAGTCGAAATATGGCAGCAACTCCATATAAAAATTCACACTGTTAGCAAATCCTCTACCCTTGTTGTAATGATTATAAGAATGCAGGTCTAACCTGCCGTTGGTGCGATAGCTGTCCAATATTTTTCTTGCACGTCTTAGTGTGATGCGGTTCAGGCTCGTTTCATCATAGAAAAATCCATCTACTCCTAGATTGCGAACCATCCAGTCGAAGTAGCCGATATAAAAATTATCTAACCGTGTGCCCGGAGGTGTAACAACAGACAAATCTGATACACCCGTAAATCTTCCCTCCTCCATACTTTCGTAATTACCGGAGAGAAATTGCCGTCCTTTCATATTTTTCAGGAACCAGTTTCTCGGATCATGCGGCTTTATTTTTGACAAGAGTTTTTCTCCTGGGCCGGGAAGAATTATTTCGTTGTTGAGGCTGTTGAATGCCCAGAATTCTGGTTGATGCACGGTAAGGTATCGTGTAGTGTAATAAAGACGTACTCCTAAATTTTCCCTGTTAGCTTTTGCTACGAAGTTTTTCAGATCCGTAGTATTCTCATCCATGCTGGGATAATTAATAAACGGATAGATGTCTACATCGTGATGCACAATCAGGTAATTGGCGTTCGATTTCTTTGCGAGCCCGATCTTAACATCGGCAGTTGTACTGTTGTACCCTGGGTCAAGCAGTTCCGGGCAATTGGGTAAATCCTGAAAATACCTGTCATTGAATTTTATATCTCTGTCGATAACCTTAAAAGGAGTGAGCAATAATTCAAAGTCGTAGTTCAACACCTGTCCCTTTTCCATTGAACGACTTCCCGAAAAAGCATTCACCAGCACATCGCCTTCTGGTGCATCATTTACCACAACACCGCCTTTATTTTCATTACCCCACGATGGAGGAAGGGTTAGTTTTCTGAAACCATAGTATGAATCGCAATGAGGTAGGATATAGTTTTCTGCTTTGAGTTTTATCCGCATACCACCATTTACTGCTCCTAACCAGAGGATGTCCTGATTTTTGTTTACATCCCATTGCCACTTCCAGTCAGGCTTGCGAAATCCTCCATCATGACCCAACCCCATCATATACTTCGACTTCTCTGCTGTTACGGGCACTTCCAAACGAATGTCTTTTATCTGCAATGGAACCTTGGCTTTTACTTTGAGCCGGTAGTCAACAAATCCATCATACTCCATTTGCGCTTTGCACTCTACATCCAGTTCTGGTGAAGTACTTAATACACTCCACTCTGCACGCGATGCACTACGCCTGTTGATTGTTAATTTGCCCGGCTTTAGGTATATCTTCTCTCCACTCTCTTTCTCTACTACAAAACGGAATGATTTATTTACAATCGGCTCACCATGCTGAACCAGTGATTGATTCGATGGACCGAAATAAGTTTCGATTGTCTCCGGCAATCCATCCTTACCCACTCTTAAACTGCGGCCAAGTATGTTCACCGTATTCCCCTTCACTTCAACAGGAGTATATCCTTTGGTTACTTCTTCACTTACACCCAGTGTGTAATTGTTCAACCAGTTTAAACGTGAGAGACGTTTGCCTTCATCATATCCATGATTAGGAATTGCATCTCCCTCAACTTTCAACACAACAGGTATTACCTGCCGGGTACCCTTTGAGTTTACCGTTACCTTTCCAGTATATTCTCCTCTGTCTATTCCCTGCAGATTTACTCCTATCCACAGTGATTGCACCTTGCCCTCGGCAACATCTATACCTTTTGTAAATGCCCGACCCGTATAATCGGTGCCCGCTGTATTGAAACACGTCATCTGTGAAGGAGCTATCGATTTGCGACCCTTTGACGCAAATGAAGAAAACTCAACTTTGATATCCGGAGCAGTGTTATGAAGAGCCCAGACACCTACCTGGAAAACAAAATATTCTCCCGGGTTCGCCACCAACGTGTAAGGAATTCCGGAAAGTGCGTTATCAATGGCTTTTTCAGGTACGCCGTCAATCGGTATCAACGGCCGTTCACGAACTTCAGGGAAAGCCATAAATGAACGATTCGACAACCTGTCGCCATACTTCTGCAATGCGGACGAAGTTGTTAAAAACCCTTCCTGCGATAAAACAATCCCAGGAACGAAAAGCAGTAAATAAAATAATTTTATGTGCATAGTCTTATCCGTTAGTAATGTCTATTTGTGATATAAATAAATTGCCTGCTGCTAACTTTTAATCACTATCAAATAACCCTTTCCACCCGGCATCTTCAATTCATTTAATGATGTTAGTGATTGAGCCGGTTGAAGATCTTTTATCTCCGGTATCGTAATTTTCACTTTTGATTTATCCAGACCGAGACGCTGCCAATCTACCTGCAACCTAACCTGGCGGTCTTTGTCGGACCAGTTTCCAATAGCCACTACCACTTCGTTTTCTCCTATATAAGTTGTTGCCTTAACCAGGTCATCCATTGTTTCAACTGGACTATTCTTTTCCCAATAGCCGATCATGGTTTTTTTTGAGAATGAATGTTCATCCCAGAATTTCCACATCCCTGCTGGTGAATGTTTTTCGATTGGCCGCCACCCCTCACGTTTTGTGATGCCGTATACCATACCCCGCCAAGGATTACCTCCATCCCATAGCATTTGGCCCGGCAGCCCGAAAGGAATACCCGAGAATTCAATCAGCCAATAATCCGGCAAACGGCTGTAGTCATGTTTCTCGCCTATCCACACATAGTTTAAATAAGGGAGAAGGCCCATGTAAAAATTTAGACAGCTATTCAGTCCCCAACCTTTACTATAATGATGATGGCTATGCAGGTCGAGGCGACCACCGGGACGATGCCGATCAAGTATTTTTCTTGCTCTTTGCATCGTAACGCGGTTCAGGTTTGTTTCATCGTAGAAGAAACCGTCAACGTTAAAGTTGCGAACCATCCAATCGAAACCACCGATATAAAAATTGTCTAAACGCGATGCAGGATTAGTAATAACAGAAACATCAGACAATCCTTTAAACTTTCCCTCTTCCATTGTTTCATAATTGGCGGGCTCATACTTTCGGCCGCGCATGTTATGAAGAAGCCATGTTCTTGGATCTTCTTTGCTAATATTTTTCAGGTGTGTGTTTCCTGATCCTGGAGATAAAATCTCGTTGTCAAGACTATTAAAAGCCCAGAACTCCGGCTGGTGTACTGTTAGTAATCTTATCGAGTAGTATAACCCTACACGGAGTTTGTTCCGATGCGCATTACTTACGAATGTTTTGATATCTCCTGCTGTTTCATCCAGCATCGGATAGTTGATGAATGGATAGATATCTACATCGTGATGTAAGTTGAGAATGTTGGATGCCGATTTTTTAGCCAGCTCTATTTTGAAATCTGCCCTAGTACTGTTATAGCCGGGATCGGGTAGTTCGGGACAATTAGGTAAATCCTGGAAATACCGGTCGTTAAATTTTATTTCCCTATCTATTATCTTAAAAGGGGTAAGCAATAATTCGAAATCGTAGTTCAGTTCTTGTCCCTTCGCCATTGAACGACTACCGGAAAAAGCATTCACCAGCACATCGCCTTCTGGCGTATCGATTACAATAACCCCACCTTTATTTTCATTGCCCCACGATGGAGGAAGATTCAGCCTGCCAAATTCATAAAACCCGTCACATTGAGGAGCTTTATAGTTTTCAGCTTTCAACTTTATTCGCATTCCGCCATTTACTGCTCCAATCCAAAGAATATCCTGCTGATTATTTTCAACGTCCCATTGCCATTTCCAATTGGGTTTACGTAATCCACCTTCATGCCCCAGGCCCATCATATATGTTGCCTTCTCTTTTGTAACGGGCACTTCTAAACGAATATCTTTTACCCGGAAAGGCAGTTTTGCTTTCACCGTGATCCGGTATTCCACTAATCCGTCAAATTCCATTTGCGCTTTGCACACCACATCCATTTCTGATGAAGTGCTTAACACACTCCATTCTGCACGTGATGCGCTGTGCTTAGTAAGTGATAATTTTCCCGGTTCTAGGTAAATCTTCTCTCCATTGTCTTTCTCTACTACAAAACGGAATGATTTGTTTACAACAGGCTCGCCGTATTCAACGAGTAATTGATTTGATTGACCGAAATAACTTTCGATCGTTTCGGGCAAACCATACCTGCCCACTTTCAAACTACGTCCAAGGATCCGCACCGTATTACCTTCCACTTCAACAGGCGTGTATCCTTTGGTTACTTCATCATTTACACCCAGGGTGTAATTGTTTAACCAGTATAAACGGGAAAGGCGCTTGCCCTCATCATATCCATGATTAGGGACCACCTGTCCCTCAACTTCCAACACAACAGGTATTTTTTGACGGCCTTTATTTGAGATTACCGAAATACTGCCACTGTACGAACCTTTCTCTACTCCCTGAAGATCTATTCCCAACCAAAGTGGCTGTACCTGACCTTCGGCAACATCTACAACTTTTGTAAATGTTCTGCCCAGATAATCTGTACCCCCCGTATTGAAACAGGTCATCCTGGATGATGAAATCTGCTGACGATTGGTAGAGGCAAATAATGAAAACTCAACTTTTATGTTGGATGCATTATTGCGAAGCGCCCAGATGCCTAACTGAAACACAAAAAATTCACCAGGGTTGGCTTTTAGTGTGTAGGCATTACCTGATACAACGCCATGAAAACCTTTTTCCGGAATGGAATCGATCCATAATAACGGGCGCTCGCGAACTTCAGGAAAAGCCAGAAACGATCGATCAGACAATTTCCCCCCATACTTCTGCAATGCAAGAGATGTTGACAAATATCCCTCCTGCGAAAAAGCAAAAACGGATACAAAAAGTAATATGGAAATTATACTGAATCGCATGATTCAATCAATACAGTCTGTGTAAATTTTGAATAGGAATATGATAATGCTGATCAGGAAACGAGCACTTCGTCGCCCACTTCTGCTATAAATTTCTTGATGTAGTTAACACTCTCGAATCCGAAATCGAAGAGCGTGTTTCCAAGAAATATCATATTGTGAATGCGTCCTTCTTTGAGCCATTTGAGTCCAAGTTCACACTGGTGTTTCATCAGATCCAGTGGTATTACTTTTCCGGCAGGATAGTCCCAGACATAAATTCCCAGTGCTATTTTCGTTTTATCTTTTGCGATGGCTTCCAGTTTCGCCAGATTTTTTTCGATGTCAACAATTTCTTCTGAGCGCCAGGTCCACAACGAAACAACATCAAACTTGTCAATAAAGGTTGGCAAAGCAGGATTTACATCGTACCCGTGTGGCGTGCCGGGGTTAAGTGCGTCGGTATATAAGGTTACCCACAATTCCATGTTCTTGTTCACCGCAGTCATTCTAGACTTTACTTCAGTTAATTGTTCGGGACTTAATGCCAGCCTACCGGTTTTAACTCCGTAACTATTCACTGCATTATGATCAATTATAAAGTCGTCGAGAAAAACTGAGGAAATATTAGGATACTTCTTTGCCAGGTCGAGCACGTAATTCAATTCATCCATATTTCCTGCGCCGCCGCTTCCTATCACCGACCATCCTACACGATTCAGTGGTTCGAAAGAAATAGCATATTGCTCATAGCTGTTTTTTGTATGCCCTTCTTCGGTGTTGGGATAGGCCGGTAAATTCTGATCCCTGATAAATTGGATATTTGAAATACCCAGCCAGTATGCGCTTTCTGCGGGCGACATGCGCGAACCGCCGCGGATATTGTATTTCTCTATTCGATGATCATCTGTACCCTCGGCGTTAGTGAAAATCCAAAACCGGTCGCGAACTTTTTCACCTGCCGGAGCCGGAGCCGCAGCAGATTGTCCCTGGGAGCATGATGAAATCATCGCCGAACCGGCTGTCAAAGCACCTGTAGAGAGTAAACCAGCGGATTTTAGGAAATTTCTTCTACTGGCAGCTAGTTGATTCTTCATTTTTGCATTTTTAGTGATTATAAATTGTGTTCTCTTTTTAGAATTGGCAAAACTTCTCCTAACACTGTTCCGTAGATAGAAACAGTGACGCGCGAAATCAGCGATAATCTTTCATCAAAAATGTGAACGGCAGTTTACCAGCCAGGATTTTGCGTTAGCTTGGAGTTCATAGCTAAATCTTCTAATGGAATAGGAAGCAGGTACAACTTATCTGCCCAGTTACGCGTTTTCCCCGGATACAAAACCTGTAGTTGGCCGCTATTAGGTTCACGAGCTCCCAAAATTGTCTTCCCCTCCTCAAGTATTTTACCTGCTTTCCATCTTACCAGATCATCCCATCTCCTTCCTTCAGCACAGGTTTCAATACGTCTTTCACGTCTGATTTCATTAATCAATGGGGAAACAGGCACTTCCCAATTGGGCCAGTTAGGATCAACAAAATTTATAGTAGCATTCATATGAGGCATATTGACCCTGTCTCGCAACTTATTGATTGAAACATCTAGCACATCCTGGGTACATTCACCTAACTCGGCTTTTGCTTCAGCATAGTCAAGCAAAAGTTTTCCATAACGAAAAGTAAACAGGTCTATTTCACAACGTTCCTTTTCACCATCCTTTTCAAAAGGTGAAAATCCTTTTAATATAAAATAACTCGTAGGTGATAAAGTATTTACAAATTCCGGTAACGGCTTCATATACGTTGTGCCATCATTGAAAATACGAAACGGGCGATCTGAATTGTATACAGATTGTTTCATACGCGGATCGCGATCAACAAATTCAGCATCAAAACTATTATCTCCCTGATACAACGAACTTACGCCGATAGGAAGCCCATCCTTACAAAGAAAAGACTCAACAAAATCTTTAGTATATCCCGTGTATGGCTCAGCCAGATCACGGGTCAAATTATGTGTCCGGATATCAATAAGAAATCTTTGAATCATTATCCCTTCTATATTTCCCTTCAGCTCATGTTTTACGAACAAATTGAAAAAATCTTCATTGGGACTACCCGTACTATACACTTCAAACAAACCCGAATTGATAATTGCTTCGCTGGCCGCTACTGATGCCCTTAACAATGATTCATAGTCTCCCGTCAAACCGTGGTATTTCATAAATGTTCCTTCATACAAACACATTTCTGCTTTTAGTGCATATGCAGCATATTTGGATAAACGGTCATCAGGAGACTGTTCAGGTAAATGAAGAATAGCGAAATCCAAATCCTCCATTATATGTTGAACTACTTCTAACCTGGGGCTCCGTGCATTAAACAACTCTTCAGAATTGGTTTGAAGATCTTTATCTAACCAGGGTACGTCACCAAACGATTTTATTTTATTGAAATAATAAAATGATTTGAAAAATCTAATTTCACCTTCGTACATCAACGCCTCATTTGTTTTCTCCATTGTTTCAATTCGTGCTAGTGCAAAGTTGCAGCTACGGATCTTTGACCAATCTGCTTTTCCCCATCCTCCATCTGAAGATGGAACAGTTGTTTCGCTCCAGACATACGAATCGCGTGTAGTCGGCGCCATGTCATCTGTTTTGTAATCCTTCATAAAACTCCGAGGACCATACAGGTCTTCATAAAATTGATTGGCATACATCTTAATTTCAGAAGGAGCCTTCCAATAGGTAGCATCACTAATTGCGTCTAATGGATAACGTTCCATAAAGTCGCGATTACATCCGCAAAAAAACAGCGACGATAATATGATTATATATAATAGCTTATTCATCTTATTACAGTTTATTCTTTAAAAATCGGCCTTTAGTCCTAATGTAAGGGACTTGCTTAATGGATATCTGTTAGGAGCATCCAACTCAGGATCCACAGTCTCAACCATCTTTGTAAATGTCAAAAGGTTAGTGCCTGTTAAATAGAAGCGTACATTTCGAAGACTTGCCTTCCCGGTCAGTTGCTGTGGAAGGGAATATGAAAGAGAAAGTTGTTTGAGTCGCAGATAAGCTCCGTTTTGCAAAAAGCGGGTTTGAGTGGCAGAAATATCCCCCCTATCTCCGGTAAACAAAGGTCTGGGAAAATATGCATCACGATTCTCCGGCGTCCAGTAGTCAACACCAATCTTTGGATACAGTACCCATTCATCCATATACTGGCTAAGAAAAAATGATTGGATAGAAGGATCGATTCGAACCTGACGCTTGGCTACGCCCTGAAAGAAAACTACTAAATCAAATCCTTTCCAGGCAATATTCGAGCGAACGCCATATGAATATCGTGGTGTGCTATTGCCAATTACACGTTGATCACCGGGATTAGATAAGGTATTGTCGCCTCTCGTAATTTCTTTATCTCCATCTTTATCAACAAACCATAAATCACCGGCTATACGAGGTCTGCCACTTATTTTTGTTTGATCTAATGCCAGCGCTTCCTCATTTGTCTGAAACAATCCGCCTGTTTCAAAACCCCATATCTCTCCCATCTTCTGCCCGGCATAATAACTTGAAAGCAGTCCTGAAGGGTTGCTGAATCTTGTGATTTCAGCACTGTAATCCGACAAAATGATTGAAGCACCATAGCTTACCTGTCCTACCTTTTCGGTCCAACCCAAACTCAAATCAAAGCCTTTAGTTTTCATGTCTGCGGCATTTGAATTTGGTTCCCTGACACCTAATATAGATGGCAGCCTCTCAGAGAGAGTCAACATATTTTTGGTTGTGCGGGTATAATAATCGAAGGAGCCATTCAGTTTGTTTTTAAACATGGCAAAGTCAACTCCAAGATTCATTTGAGTAACTGTTTCCCAGGTTAATGTGGCACTCACCAGGCCCGGTGCATAAACTGCCATAGGTCTTTCTCCTCCAAATGTATAGTTGACCTGCGAAGCACTGTAGTTGCTGATATAGGGATAATTTCCTGGCACAGCCTGATTTCCAAGGCTACCATATGATGCCCGAAGTTTAAATAAATTAACAACCGGTTTCAGTTTGGAAAAGAAAGCTTCATTATCTACACGCCAACCGATAGACACAGACGGGAATAGTGCAAACCTGTCTTTCTTTGGAAATTTGGAACTTCCATCATAACGGAAATTCATTTCAAAAATATACCTGTTATCGAAAATGTAATTCCATCTACTATAAGCTCCCCTTAGTGCAGTTTCAGAAGCCGCATCTGCAGTAAAATTCTGGCCACTTGCAAGACTTATATAAGGTATACCATCCAGAATCAGGTCTCTACGTTGAGCAGAAAACCAATTATTTTCTGCGTATTCCTGGTTGAAGCCAGCCATCACTTTAACATAATGAAGTTCACCAAATGTATTTTCGTAATCAGCATAGGCATTTAGTACATTATAAGCTGACTGATAGGATCTCTTTTTTATTGAATTGGGAACGGAACCATAATAATAACCATCCACATTTCCTTCTCTGTCATGAAAAGGTAAATTCCTCATATATTCCAAACCAATTTCATTTCTTTTGTTTACAGAATAATCAAGGTTAAAAGAGGTGTGTTTTAATGGTGTTAGTCTAACATTTCCTGATAACCAGGTGTCCTGTATTTTGTTCGAGTTATATCCACCCTCTGCCTGTTGCTGCACTGGATTGGAAACGCCATCAAGATTGGGCCATCCTCCTCCGGGCAGACGCGTCGGAAATGTGGGCCAAAGTGCATAATGAAACATCAGGTATGTTTCATCTCTGCGATACCCTAAATCAAAAGGTGGAAAAAGCTTGTTTGAATTAGCAACAGATACTTTCGTGCCTATCTTAATCCAATCGAGTACTTTGTAATTTAAGTCCACCAGTGCATTGGTACGCTTATATTTTTCATCAAAATGCCTTGCTATACCCTGCTGATTCATATGGCTCAAAGAGGTATAATAGTCAAATTTATCAGAGCCCCCTGAAACACTAACGTTGTATTGTCCTGTGGAATAGCTCTTCCGCTGCATCGCCCGCATCCAGTCTGTATTGTCAGCCATATCCCATATATTTATTCCATTCACACTCCCACGATTAGGGTTCTTAATAATAGTTGGGGCAGAAGGATCATTATAGTGAGCTATAATAGCTGCCTGATGATAGTCGTCATAATAGTTCTGACCATTCTCGTATTGATTTCCAATGTTCATGTAGATCAGACGTTCCATAGCGTCCATCGTTTCCAGGAAAACAGTCGGCGTATTAATGGTATAGTTTGCATCCACGGAGATTACAGGCTTGTCTCCCTTCTTCCCATTTTTGGTAGTAATAAGGATTACCCCATATGCGCCTCGAGCTCCATAAATAGCTGCAGATGAAGCGTCTTTTAATACAGAAACGCTCTCCACATCATTTGGATTTACCAGATTCACATCCATAGGTACACCATTGACCAGCACTAAAGGACTCCCGCCATTTATTGAAGTGTTTCCGCGAATGTTAATAGAAGATGCTATACCTGGACTTCCGGTATTGTTACTGATGTTAAGGTTAGGTACTATCCCCTGTAGAGCCCCCGCAATTGTGACATTTGCCCGATCTTGAAGAACTTTCGAATCGACAGACGAAATTGCACCAGTAATGTTTTTCTTCTTTTGAGCACCGTACCCAACAAAAACAATGTCCTCCATCACTACATTTTGTGCAGTTAATGTAACATTTATAACAGTCTGAGCGTTTACTTTGACTTTTAAAGCATTAAAACCAATTGCACTAAAGACAATCGTCGCATCAACATCAGGAACGTCCAAATGGTACTTTCCGAGACTATCTGTAGTTGTTCCGTCATTCGTACCATCTATCATCACACTGACACCCTGTATTGGCTTATTGTTTTCATCAGAAACGCGTCCGCTAACGGCTACTTTTAATATTTCGGTCTGAATAGAAGAAATTTTGAATTGATCTCCCCCTGGAAACGCATTTTTTTGATATAGGAAGATTGTTTTGTCACGGATTAAATAACTTAATGGCTGATCTTTGAGTACTTCTTCCAAAAAAGATTGTAACGGCATGTCCCTCGCATCAATAGTGACAGGTCTGGACTGTTCTAATAATTCAGTCTTACTGAATAAAACATATCCAGTTTGCTCTTTGACGACCGAAAATATTTTTTTAAGGGAAAGATTTTTGCCAGATAAAGTAATCTGCTGGGCACTGCTTTTCCCGTACACGCTGAGAAAAGATACAAACAGGAAGAAACAAAGCAGCCTCATAGCACGCAGAGTTTGAATTGGTAGCCGCAATTCCCACCGCTGAAATATGGTAGCTCCGTTAATAGAGAGATACCTTATAAAAGAATGCGATCTACAATTTGCATTTTTTTGCATAAATTGCGAAAGGTTTAGGTTGTTAAAAATGGATTTCCGTCCTTTTGATCAGCCCAAACATTACCGCTCCGGGTCCCACGCCGGGGCGGTTTGCATTAAGGGCTAACTCGTTTATTTTATTATTTATTATAATAACATTCCTACAAGTTTATATTTTCGATTACATTACATTTAATTTTATTTATCAATTAGCCTGGTGTGTCGACAATTTTAGCGGGTATGTTGAGTGTCATTTGCTCTGGGCATTTAAAAGATTCAAGGTTTTATTATCAGCCTTCTCCCATCCAATTGAAAGTGAATATCCAAAACTTCTAATGCCTCCAATAGTTGATTCAACGTCACTCCTTTTGAAATACCTCCGGTAAATCTTATATTATCTTTGACACCATTTTCAAATTCTACTTCAATATCATACCAGCGTTCCAGTTGGCGCATTATTTCTGTGATACTCAGTCCTTCGAAATCGAACAACCCATTTTTCCATGCCATTACCTGGTCTATATCCACATCAACATATATATCAATACGATCTTTTACCCGTGCCTGCTGCCCTGGTTTCAACAATGCATGACTAATATTTCCGGTTACCTTTACACTGCCTTCAATTAATGTGGTATTGATACTTCTTTCATTACTGTAAGAATTAATATTAAAGTGCGTACCCATCACTTCTACCGATGTCATATCGTTGATTTTAACATGAAAAGGAAGTCCTTTCTTTTCTGCCACTTCAAAATAAGCTTCACCTGTAATTTCCACCCTACGTTCCTTCCCCCTAAATGAGGTTGGGTAGCGAATTGAACTCAACGAATTCAACCAAACCTCAGAACCATCAGGTAACGTGAGATGATACTGCCTCCCCTTGGGAGTTTGCACTGCATTATATACGACCTCAGAGCCTGTCCCCTCATATACAAGTGCCCCATTCTTTACTTTTGCAGTTACACCGGACTGCAGCGCTACTGTGCCGCTATGAATGGTGTCCAGCAATACTTTGGACCCATCAGCCAAGGTTAAAATAGCGCCTTCATGCCCGGGCTTAATTTCTTGTGCGTTAGCCTTCACAAGGGTTTGAGCCTTATTGCCTTTATTGCCTGTCCAGAAATAAGCACCAGCAGCAAGTAATAGTAATACCGTTACTGAAGCAACTGCCCAATAACGACGGAAAAAAGAAATGCTATGTACAGGAGTTTCGGGCTTATTACTTAACACTTTTTTGTCTACGCCAACAATTTTTTCGAAAATATTTTTCCATATCGAATCATCAGGTTGTTCAAACGACAGGTGTTGCTCCTCATAATACCTGGTAGCATAAATGATGAATTCAGCGGATTGATCGCCACTTAATAATGCCATGAGGCGATCACAGTCCTCATCCGTTGCTGAGGAATGTTTCACTCTTTCGAGTAATTGCTTTACTTCTTCTTGTTTCAAATTCAATGTTTGTAATCTCTTAAAAAACGGTGAATAATAAAACACGTTGTAGTCGCTCTTTCTTCAAACCGCTTTATATAGACGACCGGCTAACAATGAAAATATACTCATACCATTCAAAAAAATTATTGCAATGCAAGCATCAGCAAAACCATTGGAATAACAATGCCCTGTTTTTCAAGATGCTCGCGTATGGTTTTGCCTGATCGTGTGAGTGAATTGCGAACACTTTGTACGGAAATGCCAAGCTCGTCAGATATTTCCTGAGGTTTGAATCCGGATATCCGGTTCATATGATATATCTGGCGGGATTGGGGCGGAAGGGCTTGAATAGCAGTCTCTACCATCCGGCGCACTTCAGCCATATCCAACACATGCTCCATAGATACAGAACTCTTTTCCAATTCAAACACCGAAGCAGCCTTTTCCCGCACAATAAGCTTCTGTAAATATTTAAACGACTGGTTGTAAACAATCCTGAAAATATAATTTTTAGGCTGCTCAATATCTGCCAGTTTTACCCTGTTGAGCCATAGTCTGAGAAATACATCTTGTACAATGTCTTTTACAACACTCTCTGATTTTACGATCTGAAGAATGACGGGTTGAACGCGCGGAACATATGCATTAAACAGCATTTCAAAAGCATTCTCATCTCCCTCAGAGATCAGGGTGAATAATTCATTGTCTGTATATGAGTGCTGGCTGTACAAATAAAAGGGTTAAAATCTTATTGTAAACATAAGAGATTTTCGAATAATAAACGGCATACCAAGACTCCATATAAAGGAAAACCTAAATATGACTCCCTTTAAGCAAGCTTATTGCTTATGGCGGATTGGATGCAGGTGCTCACATCGAATCGCTTTTGAGCTTCAGTTCCATTATAGCATATAAATTAAGTTTGATTTCATCTGCAGGTCAATATATTTATTAAACTTTGGGGCAAGGCGGATGGTTTTCAAATGCCGCAACAATCGCCAATGCTTCTACGCAGGGCGTAACTTTTCGAAACTTAACACAATTTACAAAGGTAATTTATAACCAGGTTTCGCATCAACCTCATAACGCCTTAGGGGATAAGATAAGAAATAGGAGGAACTTTTGATTTTATACAATCCGAATCCCTTAACGCTCTAATCATCTCCCCTATAAAATTCCTTACATTTATTCCACAAAGGATAAAGCATAATCGCATGAAAAAGCCCACAGTTAACTGGCCCGCTGCCATGAAACCGCTCATCAAAAAATACAAGACTGCAAAGCATCCGCTGGAAGCTAAAAATTTGTATGAAATGCTGGTGATGGTGGTACTATCTGCACAAACTACAGACGTGTTGATCAACCAACTGGCACCAGCTCTGTTCAAAGCGGTTCCCACAATGGCCGCGCTTGCAAAAGTCCAACCTGAAGATCTGTACCCGTATATCTCCAAAGTCCGGAGTTTTGGAAACAAAGCAAAATGGCTGGCCCAGATTGCGCACTTACTGAAAAAAGATAGTGCCATTCCGCTAACTATGGATGAATTGGTCAACCTGCCTGGTATCGGTAGAAAGTCTGCCAATGTCATCAAACGTTTTGCCAAAGCAAAAGCAGAAGGAATTGTGGTGGATGTGCATGTGATACGGGTAGCACCGCGGCTTGGTATTGTAGGGGAGGACAAACCCGATAAGATGGAAAAAGAGATGATGGCTATCCTCCCTGAATCTGAATGGGACGCCGGCATGTGCATGTCATTTTTGGGTCGAGAGATTTGTCGTCCGGAACCGCTTTGCGAAGTTTGTCTTATGAAAAAGGTTTGTGCCTATTATCAAAATCTCATTGCCAGCTAATGCAGTATGAAATTATCGATTTGGAAGTGCATAAACACATGCTCAACGAGGAGTATAGGAAAAGTATGAAAGGCGAGACATTCGTCAGCTCGAATTATATTCATGTAACTCCTTTAATCAGCCCTTTGCCGAAGCATATTGGCGGCTATAAAATTTATCTTTACTGGAATGGCGCGGTTGATGATCAGTTCACCAGTGCAAGAGTATTGGAAATGGACGCCATCCAGGTAGTTTTTATCCTTCCCGAAGGAGAAAATGACCGCGCAGTATTGCGGGAATTGGTTACATTGTCGCAACAGGCCTTCGCAGACGAAGTGTCAAAGTATTGCGCAGGAACTCCGCTCAAAGATTTCAGATTTGAGGATATTGATTATTCGGTGATTGCTGATGAAATTATGGCTCATTTAGCGAAGCATTAACCTGTCCCTATTCGTTTTAATTAAATTTGAATATGGATTCCTTATTTCCAGACCGGCCATTTCAGATTACCCATGGCAATACAGTGTTGAATATTCGGCCTGTTGACATGCAGGACCGGCTGGCTTTTCACGTAAGTTTCAGCAGCGAACGCAAACCACTCCTTGTCGTTCGGGCAAAAGATTTTAATGCAAGCCGTTTCTGGACTTCGATGCCGGAAGGCAGGCAGAAAGAAGCCGAAGGTGTGGGGAGGCTGATCGAGGAATATATGAACTCCCACCAACAAAAAGGCAATTAAGAATATACCAACTCCGGCACTTCCTCATAAATTACTTCCTCATGCGGGTTATCGCGCTTCAAAAAATCTTTATGCAAAGGTGTTGCTTTCATTTCTGCAGATGCTACCTGGTAGTTTGCAATATCTAATATTTCCTGATCGCTGAGGTCTTTATACAACCATGCTTGTGCCAAATCACCTGGTAATACGGTAGGCATACGTTCCTTACTGTTATGTATCTGCTTCATCAGCGTATTTGCGGTGGTGGTAATGAGAGCAAATGTATCGGTGGTAATCCCTGTATCCAAATTTGTATTGGGTTGCCAAATGCCTGCCATATAGAATTCAGGCTGATTTACCATCACAACGTGATAAGGATACTTCTCAGGGATTTTCAAAAGCTTACCGCTCTTCCCTACAACCTGCACGTGACGCCATTCGTAAAACCCAGCAGAGAGCACCAGGCAGCGCCTATGCAAAGTTGCATCCTTATACATTTTCTCCAACAACTGTTCACTGGTGGCATTCAGGGTGGTATAAGTTAGTATTAATCAGGAAACAAAGCAGGAAATAAAAAAGGATCAAAAGCAATCTGTAGGAACGGCTGAAGATGATTCGGAGGAAATGAAGCCTCAAAAAAAAAGTCGTAAAAAGGGGCAAAAGGTAGCGTGAAAACTCTGCTAGAAAAGTTGGTTTTATGGATGGATTGAGCACATTGAATGCTTTCTTGACGAGGGCACTGGATGATCCGCGGTTATCGCCGGTTCATATCAGTTTATATGCAGGATTGCTAAAGTGTTGGCAGGACCAGCACTTTAGTGAACCCTTTTATATATTTAGCAGGCAGGTGATGCCTATCTGTAAAATATCAGGACCTGCAACATTTCACCGAAGCATTAAGGAACTGCGGGAGTACGGGTACATTGAATACTTGGCGTCTTACAATCAATTCTTGGGGAGTATGGTGAGGATAATTCCTTTAATTGTCAAACAAATGACCTATTTGAACAAATAGATTTCAATCGAAACGAATTAATCCAGACTGTATAAAGGTTTGGTCGGGATTAAAAATTTCGCAAATCGTGAAACTGAAACGTTATGGCACTTGAAATAGTAACGAAGGAGGATTTGGAGGATTTTCGTGTAAGACTATTAAATGATCTTAAAAATATAATTCCTAAAGCTGAAAAAAAAGAATCAAAGAGATGGTTACGAAGTCACGAAGTTAGAGCGATGCTTGGTATTTCATCTGGCACGCTTCAGAACCTATGCATCAACGATGTGTTACATCCTAATAAAATTCGTGGCATTAACTTCTTCAAATATGAGGAGATCGAAGTTGTACTGAACAAATCTTAATCCTAAAATTTAATTGGCTTAAATGCAAAACGCCTCCGGATTGGAGGCGTTTTTGTGGAGGATATCGGGGTCGAACCGACGACCTCTAGCGTGCCACGCTAGCGCTCTAGCCAACTGAGCTAATCCCCCATTATTTTTCTCACCATATCAAATCATATCAAACACGTTCAAAGCTTAGTTTTAAAAATGTTTTTAAAAAATATTTTTGACATTTTTTTTATTTTCCAAAGAGCTGATTTTCAAAATTTTACATTAGTAAAAATTGACAAAACGACTTGCATGCCATGCAAACGCTCTAGCCAGCTGAGCTAAACCCCCATATTTTTATAAGAACTTTAATCGGACTGCTCCAACCAGCAACCTTCCCGATTTCCATCGGGACGCTCTAGCCAGCTGAGCTAAACCCCCATATTTTTATAAGAACTTTAATCGGACTGCTCCAACCAGCAACCTTCCCGATTTCCATCGGGACGCTCTAGCCAGCTGAGCTAAACCCCCATATTTTTATAAGAACTTTAATCGGACTGCTCCAACCAGCAACCTTCCCGATTTCCATCGGGACGCTCTAGCCAGCTGAGCTAAACCCCCGTTTCCTTCTCTTTTACAGGAGTGCAAATATAGAGCGCCGGGCCGTTCTGTCAAAATAAAAAACCAGACAGTAAACTGCCTGGTTGATACTTAAATAACCGCAATACATTTTTCTTCAATCACCCCAAATTTCTCCTTTCCCTTTCAACCAGTCTTTTACTAATGCAGTGGTAACAGATTTGGGGCGTTCTATCGGAAGACCCAAAGCCCTGTCCCAGCACAAATTGGCAAGCACGCCCAGGGAACGGCTTACCCCAAACAGCACGGTATAAAATTCGTATTCAACCAGCCCGTAGTGCACCAGCAGGGCGCCGCTGTGCGCGTCAACATTTGGCCAGGGGTTTTTTACTTTGCCCAGCGATTTTAATACGCCTGGTACCACTTCATATACCCGCCATACCGTATTAACCAGTGCATCGTTTGGCATATGTTTTTTGCCAAATTCCATTTGGGCCGAAAAGCGCGGATCCGTTTTACGCAATACGGCATGCCCGTAGCCGGGTACCACTTTCCCTTCTTTCAGCGTTTTCTTTACGTATTTTTCTATCTGGGCATTAGAAGGCAATTCAACACCCAGCTCTTCACGCATTTCATATATCCATTTAATCACTTCCTGGTTAGCCAGTCCGTGTAAGGGGCCGGCCAGCCCGTTCATACCTGCCGCCAGGCTCAGGTAGGGGTCGCTTAATGCCGAGCCTACCAGGTGCGTTGTGTGTGCCGATACATTACCTCCCTCATGATCGGCATGAATGGTCATGTATAAGCGCATCAGCTCTTTGAAGCTATCATCTTCAAAACCCAGCATATGAGCAAAGTTACCCGACCAGTCGAGCAACCCGTCGGGCTGTATGTGCTTTTCATCTTTATATTTACGCCGGTATATATATGCAGCTACCCTGGGCAAACGGGCGATCAGGTTCATGGCATCATCATAAACTGCATCCCAGTAATCCTTTTTGTTTAGTCCTTCACCATATTTACGTACAAAAGTGCTTTCGGTTTGAAGAGCCATAATAGCCACTACAAACTGCGTCATGGGGTGAGCCGATTTAGGCAGGGCCTCTATGGCATCAAAAACATGATTGGGCACATGTGAACGGCGCTGCCAGGCATTGGTAATGTCATTTACATCATTTTCTGTTGGCAACTCTCCCATCAGCATCAGGTAAAACAACCCCTCCGGAAGGGGTTCGTTGCCATTGGTTGCCTTGGGCAGCTTCTTTTGCAGCTCGGGAATAGTGAACCCCCTGAAACGGATACCTTCCTGCGCATCAAGCAACGACGTTTCACTTACCAGCCCGGTTATGCCCCGCATACCCTGGTAAATCTGCGAAAGCATTACTTCCCCTATTTTTTTATTGCCGTGTTCTTTAAGAATGTCTTTGATTTCCCCCGATAGCTCATCCGCTTTTGCTTTAAACCGTTCTTTTATTGTTGCCATATATAAAGTGTTTTGAATATTCCCCAATTACATAATAAGCAGGGCAGCAAGAGCGCTAAAGTTAGCTAAAACACGGTTATCACCCCACAAAAATCTGATGTTTCAAATAATTTATTTGACTTATTTGTACGGTATATTGCAAATTAAGACAGGATTATACCGGAAGCCTGCTGCATTTTTATTTGGGTGCTTTACGATAAAGATACCAGGTAAGTATTCCAAATAATACATTGGGGAGCCATGCCGCAATAAGGGGCGGAAGATTTCCTTTAACGCTGAAAATGGTAGAAAACCGGTCGAGCAGTATAAATAATGCGGCTATTGCAAAACCTGCGGCAAGGTGTATACCGCTGCCTCCCCTTATCCTGCGGGAAGCGAGTATAGCGCCTATTAAAGTAAGTATAATAACAGTTACAGGTGTAGCGTCTCTGCGGTACAGCTCCACTTCCAGGTCGTTAATGCCTTCTGATCCTCTTAATTTTTCCATATCTACCATATGCCGGAGCTCTTTGGTGGTAAGCCGGCTTTTTACATACTCATCACGCTTTAAATCGTCTGGCGTAAAATTAAAATCCATTCTTCGCACCGTATCCTGTTTAACATCTTCGCTCAGGTCGTTAATTTCTCTTTCTATTACGCCCGTCAGTTTCCATTTCTTCTGATCCGCGTCCCAGGCAATGGTGTTAGCCCTCAGGTTATATGCAACCTTTATTCCGTTTAACCTGTCCATAAAAAAACCGCTGCCGCTTTTCGCAGCAGTATCATAGTAACGGATACCACAATACGAAACCGAATCAATACGCATATATATGTTATTGCTGCTGCCGTATTGCCCGGGCGATTTAATATATTTTAATTCGAAGGCGGTGCGTATTTCGTTGGCTTTGGGAACAAGCGTACGGTTCCCAAACCAAAGCAGGGCCGCGAGTAAAATACCCCCCAGCATGTACGGTTTTAGCAAACGGTTAAAACTGGTACCGCTGGCCAAAATGGCTATAATTTCTGAACGATTAGCCAAACGGGAAGTAAAAAATATAACCGCAATAAAAGTAAAAAGCGGAAACAGGAAAGAAACGATGAACGGTACAAAACCTACGTAATAGTGTGTTGCCACGTATTTGGCGGAAAGGCTGGCTTTAGCGAAATCATCTGTTTTTTCGCTAATGTCTACCACTACCGAAATAGCCGTAAACAGCAGAATGCAATAAATGAAAGTGAAAATAAAATCTTTAAATATGTACCAGTCTATTTTTTTCATGCATGCGGCTCAGGTGAACGGTAAAACGTCTGTAATGAACAAAAGTAAACTAAAACTCTAACAAGAACTTTGTATCTTTCTGTTATGAAAAATATTCACAATAGTTTCAAACTTTTCCCTGTTTATTTACTGTTTATTAGCCTTCCCTGTTTAGTGAATGCTCAGGCGCCTGACCCTGATTTATTTGAACGGCAGCTTTTTTTACAGGGTAACGATACCCTGCCCTGCCGGATACTTTCCCCGCTTCATTTTTCCGCCGGAAAAAAATACCCCTTAATTGTTTTTTTACATGGCTCCGGCGAAAGAGGCAACGACAATGAAGCACAATTGAAATGGGGCGGCGACCTTTTTCTGGATTCAGCCAACAGGGAAAAATTTCCTGCAATAGTTGTTTTCCCGCAGTGTGCTGCCGATTCATCGTGGAGCGTGCGGGTAAGAAATAAATCCGCAGATTCAGCGGGCATATTCCAGTTTCCGATGCAGGTGCCTCCTACCCGGCCGCTGCAATTGGTTATGAGCTTTATTGATACCTTAATAAACAGCGGCATTGTTGATCCCAGGCGGGTTTATATTGGCGGACTTTCAATGGGGGCATTTGGAACATTTGAAATGCTATGGCGCAAACCCGGATTGTTCGCCGCTGCCATTCCTATTTGCGGAGGTGGTAACGCTGCCGGCGCAAAATTATATGGAAAGCATTTCCCCATATGGGTATTTCACGGCACAGATGATGATGTAGTGCCTGTAGCCAACTCAAGGAATATGGTTAACGCATTGAAAGAAGCAGGAGCTAAAGTAAAATACACCGAATACCCCGGCGTTAAACATGATAGCTGGATAAATGCTTTTGCCGAACCTACCCTGCTGCCCTGGCTGTTTGAGCAAAAGCGGAATTAATGGATGGGTTTATTCTGTCGGCGATCAGCAATACAAATCACAAGAACCAAATAGCAAGAACCAAATAATATACAGATGCTTCGTTCCTTATAATGACAGGCAAAATTCAAATCCAAAGCCGGAAACACTAAATCTGGGAGAAATACAAAGCACCACGAACCCAATAACAATAATAATAAAATAGAAATATTAAATTCGAAGGAAGAAACCCGAAATCCAAAGGAGAATGCAACAATAAACTACAAACCAAAAATCATAAATAAACTCCCACCGCTACGCCTTCCTTCTAAACCGTATGGTTCCGCTTGATTTTTCCGTTGAGGTAATATACACTTCATAGCGTTTGCCGCCCACCGTTACTATCATTAAGGCAGTATTAGGCGGAATGGCGCCAAGGTTATCGGCATACATCACCAGCTCATTTTCTTCACGGGTAGTATCAAGTTTTATTTTTAAAGAAAGCGGTTTATCTGTTAACCGCTGGCGCGATAACAGTAATTTATTATTATAAAAAACAGAGATCGTATCACCGTCAATTTCCCCGTTATCATAAAAATCTACCTTAAACTCTTCATCCGTTGGGATATCTATGACCTTCAGTATATTTTTACTTCTTTTGGCATACCCCGGAAGAACGGGCGTGCTGATGTCGGGTAAACCCGATCTGGTTGCGTCTTCTACCTTTTGCGGCTTATGGGGCACAGGTGTTACAGGTTGCGGCTTTGCAGGTTGTTTTTTAACAACCGGGGGATTTTTTTGAGGAGTCGTTTTTTGAGTTGAAGGAGAGCCGGTTTTAGGTTTTTGGGTAAGGCTTTGCTGCGGTACGGTTTTACTTTTTGTAGTTGGCGGAGTCGTTTTTTTTGCCGTTGGTGCTGAAGATTTTGGCGATGTGACCCTGGTCAGGGTCTTTCTTTCCAGTTCAGTACTGCCTGTGCCGCAGCCGCTCGGCCGGTATCCTCTCCACCTGCCTACTAATTTTTCGGTACTTCCCTGCTTTAAAAAGGTAAGAATATGGGTTTGTAAGCAGTCGCCCCAGGTAGGTGGCGTATTGCCTTTGATCCTTTCTTCTTCATTTACGATTACCGATTTACTGTCGGGGTCATAATTGCCTTCCAGCCTGCATATCACATAATAACGTTTCTCCGGGTAATTAAAATACGAATACGAATAGCCGGTAACCTTTTCTCCTTTAATATACAGTTCCAGTACATATTCCGTGTCTCCTTCCCCGGCAACAATATTGTTGTTGGCCGAATTGAATGTACCCCGCCATTGCCCGTTGAGATCCTGACCCATACCGTGATAGCCCATCAATACAAAAATCAGCAGAAACCACTCTTTCATTGCATATAAAACTTTATTGAGCAAAAATACCCCCAATACTAAGGAAATACCCCTACGAAATGAAATGATACGCCAATAGTTCGTTAAATTTGCACTCTTTTTCAGGAACAGGAGAATAAAATATGATAAAAATTACTTTTCCGGACGGCGCGGTACGTGAATATCAGCCAGGCACAACTGCTTTGGATATTGCAAAGTCTATCAGTGAGGGATTGGCAAAGAAAGTGCTGGCCGCCAGGGTTAACGGGCAGGTATGGGATGCCGTGCGCCCTATTTACACCGACAGTACCCTGCAATTGCTGACCTGGAATGATACGGAAGGCAAGTCTACTTTCTGGCATTCCTCCGCACACTTATTAGCCGAAGCCGTGGAATCACAATTTCCCGGTGTGAAGTTTTGGGTGGGTCCGCCGGTTGAAAATGGCTTTTATTATGATATGGATCTGGGCGACAGAAAAGTAAGTGAAGAGGATCTGGCTGCCATCGAAAAAAAGATGACGGAGCTGGCAAAGCAGGGCAATCCGTATATCCGTAAGGAAATTTCAAAAGCAGACGCTGTACAATATTTCGAAGATAAGGGTGATGAATACAAGCTCGACCTGCTGCAAAACCTTGAAGACGGCAACATCACTTTTTACAGCCAGGGCGTGTTTACCGATCTGTGCCGCGGGCCGCATATTCCTCAAACCGGTTTAATAAAAGCCATTAAGCTTACCAATATTGCCGGCGCATACTGGAAAGGCGATGAAAAAAACAAGCAGCTAACCCGCATATACGGCATCACTTTTCCCAATCAAAAAGACCTGGATGAATACCTGCACATGCTGGAAGAAGCAAAAAAGCGGGATCATCGCAAGCTGGGAAAAGAGTTAGGCATCTTTGCTTTCGATGATGATATCGGACCCGGGTTGCCGTTGTGGCTGCCCAATGGCGCTATTGTTATTGAGGCGCTTGAAAAGCTGGCTAAAGACACGGAGGAACGAGCAGGTTATAAAAGAGTGGTTACGCCGCATATTGCCAAAGAAAGCCTGTATCTTACGAGCGGACATTTACCCTATTACCAGGATAGCATGTATCCGCCTATGGAGCTGGACGGCACCAAATACTACCTGAAGGCGATGAATTGCCCGCATCATCATAAAATATTTTCAGCGGAACCTAAAAGTTATAAAGACCTTCCCTATCGTTTGGCAGAATATGGAACCTGCTACCGCTATGAGCAAAGCGGCGAATTGTTTGGATTGATGAGAGTACGCTGCCTGCATATGAATGATGCGCATATTTATTGCACCAAGGAGCAGTTTTACGATGAGTTTAAGGCGGTAAATGAAATGTACCTGAAATATTTTAAGATTTTTGGTATAGACAAATATGTCATGCGCCTCAGCCTGCACGATCCTTCCAAGCTGGGTAAAAAATATGTGGATGAAGCGGAACTATGGAAAGAAACAGAAGCTTTGGTAAGAGATGTGCTGGTGCGTACCAATACGCCCTTTGTGGAAGTGCAGGACGAAGCTGCTTTTTACGGCCCTAAAATTGATGTGCAGATATGGAGCACCATCGGCCGCGAATTTACTTTGGCAACCAACCAGGTAGATTTTGCACAGGGCAGGCGGTTCAAGCTTGAATTTACCAATAAGGATAATGCACCTGAAATACCCCTGATCATTCACCGGGCGCCGCTGGGTACCCATGAACGCTTTATCGGGTTTTTGCTGGAACATTATGCGGGCAAATTTCCGGTGTGGCTGGCGCCGTTACAGGTAAAGATTTTACCCATCAGCGACAAGTTCATGGAATATGCACAAAATGTTTTGGAATCATTGAAAAATGCAGATATTCGTGCGGAAATTGACGACAGGCCCGAAAAAATAGGGAGAAAAATTAGAGATACCGAACTGGCTAAAGTACCTTACATGCTGGTAGTGGGAGAAAAGGAAGTAAATGAAAAGAAAGTAGCGGTAAGAAGGCATGGCAAAGGCGATACGGGCACAAAGCCGGTGGAAGAATTTATCAAAGAAACTGTTATCGAAATAAAGAACAGGGTATCGGAATGAAAGATGTGAAAGGTGAGATATGAAAAGACGAAATAAGGGCACATCTGATATCAGTTAAACAGGTTATTTCAAATTTTAACAATAACAATTAAAACCTCCCTGAAAAGGAGTATCACTTTAAAAATCGTAAATGGCATTTCCACCACGACCGCAATTTACCAGGGGTAATTTCAACCCCCGTTTCAGAAAAGAACAACAGCAGGAACATCGCACTAACCACATGATCAGGGTGCCCCAGGTAAGGCTGGTGGGTGATAATGTGGAGGTAGGCGTGTTTTCCATCCAGGATGCTTTAAAGCTTGCCAATGAGCAGGGACTGGATCTTGTAGAAATTTCCCCCAATGCGGATCCTCCCGTATGCAGGATCATTGATTATAATAAGTTCCTCTACGAAAAGAAGAAAAAGGAGAAGGAGATGAAAGCCAACTCCAAAGTTTCTGAAGTAAAGGAAATCCGGTTTACGCCCAATACAGATGAGCACGACTTTAATTTTAAAGCCAAGCATGCCGAGGATTTTTTGAAAGATGGTAATAAAGTTAAAGCTTACGTGCAGTTTAAAGGCCGTGCTATTATGTTTAAGGAAAGAGGAGAGCTGCTGTTGCTGAAGTTTGCGGAAAGGCTTGCAGATACCGGAGCTCCGGAAGGATTGCCTAAATTAGAAGGTAAGCGCATGATGATCATTTTTGCTCCGAAAAGCCAGAAAAAGAAAAAATAATAAACCTTATTGTAAAGAGCAAAGTACGCCACGAAGACACGAATGGACACGAAGATATGTAGTGTAAATTCGTGTCTTCGTGGCTATCTCTTTCTAAGATGGTATGATAGTAATAATTTGTTGTACAGTATGCACCAACCAATAGATACCAAGGTACCAGTGCAAATTCGTGTCTTTATGGCTAACAGAACGCTGCGGTCTGCATTAACATTTTCTTCTGTACTGCGGAATAATTTTTGAATAGCTTCGTTATCATTTCTTATATATAATAATGATAAACCGAATAGCTATATTGTTCTGCATCTGCCTGTTTTGCAGCGCGTCTTTCGCCCAGCAGTACAATACCCAAAAAATAAATAAAAGAGCGGTTAACTTCTATAACCTTGCGCTCGACAAGGCACAGAATGGCGATTATAAGGAAGCCATACAATTTATAAACCGCGCACTCGAAACCGACAACCGGTTTGTGGATGCCTGGCTCACAAAAGCAGGCATATACGGAGAGATGAAATTGTACGACAGTTGTATCGCGTCTTACGAACAGGCCTTTGCAACGGATATGGAATATACAAAGGATTATAAATTACCCTATGCCATTAACCTCGCTGGAGCAGGACGTTTTGAAAATGCCCTTGATGCGGTTAACGAATTTATGACCATTCCCGATCTTAATGAATCCAGCCGCAGGGCGGGTGCCTACCGGAAGCGTTCATTTGAATTTGCTGTGCAATACGAAAAGGAGCACAATACTAAAAACTATGTTTTTGCTCCAAGTAATGTTGGCGACAGCATCAACAGCGCCGACCTCGAATATTACCCTTCTGTTACCATAGATGATAAAACCCTGGTATTTACCAGGCGGGTAAAGGGACGTAATGAAGATTTTTTCGTTAGCGACAGGAAAGGCGATGAGTGGTCAAAAGCTAAAGGAATTGACGGAGATATCAACAGCAACTTTAATGAAGGAGCACAAAATATTTCGCAGGATGGGGAGTGGCTGGTTTTTACAGGCTGTAATTTTCCTGAAGGTTTGGGAAGCTGCGACCTGTTTTTTTCATCACTTACCAAAAAAGGATGGAGTACCCCGGAAAATATAGGCGAACCGGTAAACACGGAGTTCTGGGAATCTTCACCCTGCCTGTCACCCGATAAACGGGAGCTGTATTTTTCCAGCAACCGGCCGGGTGGGTACGGCGGTAAAGATATTTACGTTTCCAAACGTATGCCCAACGGACGATGGGGTGAACCCCAGAATATGGGCTCCAAAATAAATACCGCAGGCGATGAAAGCTGCCCTTTTATTCATGCCGATAATCAAACCATGTATTTTACTTCTAACGGGTTAACGGGATATGGCGGCGATGATTTGTTTCTTGCACGAAAGCAAAGTGATGGTACCTGGAATAATATTGAAAACCTGGGTTACCCTATTAATACTACCGAAAATGAAGGCAGCCTGGTAGTGGCGGCAGATGGTAAAACAGCATATTATGCCAGCGACAGGGCGGATACCCGCGGAGGACTGGATATTTATACATTTGAAATGCGGGAAGATATACGCCCCAACAAAACATTATGGGTGCAGGGAAAAGTATTTGACAGTACAACCAAAGAAGGACTGCCTTCCGCGGTAGAATTAATTGATATCGGTTCAGGACAAACCTTGGTAAAAGTGCAAACCAATGAAAGCGGCGATTATCTTATTACCCTGCCATTGGGCAAAGATTACGCGTTCAATGTAAACCGGAAAGGCTATTTATTTTATTCTAAAAATTTTCCATTCAGCCAAAAAGCACCCGACGCTACCTATACAATTGATATTGGACTACAGCCTATAGAAGCGAATGCATCTGTTGTGCTCAACAATATCTTCTTTGATGTTAACCGGTTTGAGCTGGAGCAGCAATCTATTGCCGAGCTGGATCGTGTAGTGGAATTGCTCAATGATAATCCCGGCATTACCATACTGATCGGCGGGCATACCGATAATACGGGTAAAGCAGCCGATAATCTTACACTCTCCAATAACCGGGCAAAGGCGGTAGTAGATTACCTGATCAGCAAAAACATAGATGCTTCACGCCTGCAGTATAAAGGTTTCGGTGCTGCCAGGCCGGTAAGCGATAATGCTACGGAAGAAGGAAAAGCGGCAAACCGGAGAACGGAACTGACTATTTTGTCGAAGTAGGGGACGATTTGAAATTTGAGATCTAAAATTTGAGATGGCGGACAGGGTGCAGTTATCAGCAGTCAGAGCTATCGGTTGAGTATTACTAACGATAAGATGAATGTTCCTTCTCTATACTGTTCAAAGCTAATTGCTGACAGCCCTCCTTCTCCGTTTCGGATTTCCAACTTTTTGCTTCAGGTTTGAGATTTATTTGGTTCTTGTTATTTGGTTCTTGATGCTTTGTATTTCCCTTCGGATTTCAGATTTATTGCTTCGGATTTGAAATTTGAATTTTATCCGCCCCGGCGGACAGGTTTGGTTCTTGCTTTTTGGTTCTTGGTGCTTTGTATTCCATCGAATTTCGAGCTTTAGGCTTCGGATTTGGCTTTTATTTGGTTCTTTGTCTTAATTTGTCGCTCTATATGAAAATAGCATTCCACGGCGCCGCCCGTACCGTAACCGGCTCAAAGCACCTGATCACTTTAAAAAGCGGCAAAAAAATATTGCTGGATTGCGGGATGTTCCAGGGATTAGGTAAAGAAACCGATGTGTTAAACAGGGGCTGGGGTTTTAATCCGCCCGAAGTGGATTACTTGATATTGTCGCATGCGCACATTGATCATAGCGGGCTGATACCTAAATTAGTAAAGGATGGTTTTGTGGGGAAAATATTTTGCACGCCGGCTACCCGCGAGCTAACGGAAGTGCTGCTGGAGGATTCGGCCGGTATACAGGAAGATGAAGTGAAATATATCAATAAACGGAGAGCCGCTGCAGGACAGGGATATTTGCAACCCTTATACAATACGGAAGATGCAAAAAAGACTAATGGATTTTTCGCTACAGTTGAATATGGCAACTGGTTCACGATAGAAGAAGGAATTGAGCTGCTGTATACCGATGTGGGACATATCATTGGCAGCGCCGCGGTGCATTTAAAAATAACAGAGAACGGCAAGATCACACGCATCAGCTTTAGCGGCGATGTAGGACGCTACAGGGATGTTATTTTGCGTTCGCCCCAGATATTTCCACAGGCAGATTATATTTTACTGGAATCTACATACGGCAACAGCCTGCACGACCAGCATACTACCACTCCCGACCAGATACTGCAATGGATTGAAAAAGCCTGCCTGCAGAAAAAAGGAAAACTGGTGATACCTGCGTTTAGCGTAGGGCGAACGCAGGAAATTTTATTTGCGCTCAACCAGTTGGAATTAGAAAGGAGACTGCCCGACCTGGATTATTTTGTAGACAGCCCGCTGAGCGTAAAGTCTACGGAGATTGTAAAGAAATATCCTCAATACTTTAACAACACCATTCAGAAAATATTACAGTCAGACCAGGATCCTTTTGGATTTAAAGGTTTGAAATTCATTAAAACGGTTGAAGAATCAAAGCTGCTCAACTTTAGAAATGAGCCTTGTGTAATTATTTCCGCCAGTGGTATGGCCGAAGGCGGCCGGGTGAAGCACCATATCAGCAATACAATTGAAAACAGCCGCAATACCATTTTGTTTACCGGGTATTGCGAACCGCATTCTCTGGGCGGCAGGTTAATAGCAGGTGCAAAGGAGGTAACTATTTTTGGCGTATATCACCAGGTGAACGCCGAAATTGGCTCCATCCGCAGCATGAGCGCCCATGGTGATTATGAAGACCTTTCCCAGTTCCTTGCCTGTCAGAATCCGCGGGAAATAAAAACATTATTCCTTGTTCATGGCGAGTATGATGTTCAGCAGGATTTCAAAAACCGCCTGATAAAAAAAGGCTTTTTTGATGTGCAGATACCGGAAAGGCATTTTGAGCTCGGGTTAGGATAGGAATTTATAGTTTGGGAGTTTATGGTTTGGAAGTTGGAGCTACAGGTTACAGGTCACATGTTGCAAGGTGGAAAAGTCCTGTTAATGCACCTATGACCTGGAGCAGGCAGCAAGTTGTGAAGAATCGGGCTCAGATATCAGCAGGAAACCTGAGGTATTCAACTGGCAACCACAAACTATAAACTATAAACTTCTCAACCTTCTGTTAACAGGATCCAAATTTCTTCGCCTCTTTCTTAGTTTTCTTACCTTTGCTCTCCTTCTGCCAATATGACTGCCTGTAAAAGCAGCATTATATTTGTCAGGAAAAAAGGATAACTCGTGTTAAGTTAATCATATGCAATGTATTGTATCGTGAAAAGTGAGAAGAAAAAAGTGAAAGAAAAAGAAATGGAATGAATAAGCAATGCCCCCATCCGACTGGTATCGTCCGGGCGGGGCTGAACATCGTTCAGACAGAGGCAATAGTGAAAGGTGAATGAATCACTATTCACCATTCACCTCTCACAACAATCCGGCATATTACAATTAGCTCAGCATTATATCATAAATACATTTTATTAATACACGCTCAATATGTTGCAATTTATCTCTAAAATATTTGGGGGAAACAAGTCCGAGAAAGATATTAAGAATATTTCACATTATGTGGAAGAGATCAACGGGTATTTTACTTCCTATGCATCGCTTTCCAATGATGAGCTCAGAAACAAAACCAATGAATTTAAATCCCGGATCAAACAACATATCTCAACTGTTGAAAATGAAATAACCGAACTTAAGCAAAAGGCGGAAGAGCTGGCATTTTCCGAAATAATGCAAAAGGATGAAATATACCAGCAGATAGATAAGCTGGGCAAACAGCGCAATGAAAAAATTGAAGAAGTGCTTAATGAGATCCTGCCCGAAGCTTTTGCAGTGGTAAAGGAAACAGCACGCCGTTTTACAAATAATACGGAACTGGTGGCAACGGCTACAGAGCTCGACAGGGAGCTGAGTGTTAAAAAGGCGCATATTACCATTGACGGTGATAAGGTAACCTATAAAAATAGCTGGCTGGCAGGCGGTAATCTTGTTACCTGGAACATGGTACATTATGATGTGCAGCTGCTGGGCGGTGTGGTATTACACCAGGGAAAAATAGCAGAGATGGCTACCGGTGAGGGTAAAACGCTGGTATCTACCCTGCCTGCTTACCTCAACGCGCTTGCCGACCAGGGAGTGCATATTGTTACCGTAAACGATTATCTTGCCAAACGCGACTCGGAATGGAATGGCACTTTATATGAATTTCTTGGATTAACGGTGGATTGTATTGACCGGCATTACCCCAACAGCGCTGACCGGCGCAAGGCATACCAGGCCAGTATAACCTACGGTACCAATAACGAATTTGGTTTCGACTACCTGCGTGATAACATGGTGCATAACCCCGATGAAATGGTACAGCGTAAGCATCATTACGGTATGGTGGATGAAGTAGACAGCGTATTGATTGATGATGCCCGTACGCCGCTGATCATTTCAGGTCCTATATCAAAAGGCGGCGATGATCAGCAATATATTCATTTAAAACCCCGTGTGCACCAGCTGGTGGAAGCTCAGAAGCAGGTGGTGAATAAAGCGTTGATTGATGCCAAAAAATTAATAGCGGAAGGTAAAGATGATATTCGCGAGGGAGGGCTTGCGCTGCTGCGCGCTTACCGCGGGCTACCCAAGAATACAGCATTAATTAAATACCTGAGTGAACCCGGTATCCGTGTGAAACTACAGAAGGTGGAAAACTTTTACCTGGCCGACCAGGGAAAAAACATGCATGTTGTGGATGAGGAATTGTTTTTTCATATTGACGAAAAGAATAACCAGGTAGAGCTTACGGATAAAGGCTTGCAATACATTACAAAGGGAGGCGAAGATCCTAACTTTTTTGTGCTACCCGATCTGAGCACGCAATTGTCGGATATTGAAAAAGGAGTCGATGCCGTGGAAGCTAAACTGCAGCGCAAGGAAGAAGTGTTAAGTGAATATTCGCAAAAAGCTGAACGTATACATACGGTGCAGCAGTTGCTGAAAGCATATACTTTATTTGAAAAGGATATAGAATATATTGTAATAGAAGGGCAGGTAAAAATTGTTGATGAGCAAACCGGGCGTATCATGGAAGGTCGCCGCTATAGTGATGGCCTTCACCAGGCCATTGAGGCAAAGGAAAACGTGAAGGTAGAGGCCGCTACACAAACCTATGCTACCGTTACGTTGCAGAATTTCTTCCGCATGTATCATAAGCTCGCGGGTATGACAGGTACCGCGGAAACGGAAGCAGGCGAATTCTGGAGCATCTACAAATTAGATGTGGTTGCTGTTCCTACCAATATACCTGTTACGCGTAAAGATGAGCAGGACCTGGTGTATAAAACCAAACGCGAAAAATTTAAAGCGGTAATTGAAGAAATTGAAAAGTTACGTAACAGCGGGCGCCCTACATTGGTGGGTACCACTTCGGTTGAAGTAAGTGAGTTGCTGAGCAAAATGCTGCACGCCAGGAAAATACCGCATAATGTGCTGAATGCAAAACAACATGCCCGTGAAGCGCAGGTAGTATTGGAAGCGGGTTTGAGCGGAGCCGTTACCATAGCTACCAACATGGCCGGCCGCGGAACGGATATAAAATTAGGCCCCGGTGTTAAGGAAGCAGGCGGGCTGGCTATTATTGGTACCGAAAGACACGAATCGCGCCGTGTAGACAGACAGTTGCGCGGTCGTGCCGGACGCCAGGGCGATCCCGGTACTTCACAGTTTTATGTATCGCTGGAAGATGACCTGATGCGTATGTTTGGCAGTGAGCGTATAGCTTCTTTGATGGACAGGATGGGATACAAGGAAGGAGAAGTGATCCAGCATAGTATGATCACTAAAAGTATTGAAAGAGCGCAGAAAAAGGTGGAGGAAAACAACTTCGGCATCCGTAAGCGCCTGCTGGAATATGACGATGTAATGAACAAGCAGCGCAATGTGGTATATACCAAGCGGGAACACGCCTTGTTTGGCGACCGCCTGGCACTTGACCTGGACAATGCGTTTTATAGTGTTTCGGAAGGGTTGATCAATTCTTTCCGCGAGCAGGAAGATTATGAAGGCTTTAAGCTGGCTGCCATCATTCATTTTGGTATTGATACTACCATTAGCCATGACGAGTTTATGAAAGGGGATGTCAATAAGATAGCAGATCATTTGTATAATGAAGCATCTGTTCATTACCAGGAACGCAAGCAAAACTTAACGAAACAGTCTATGCCTGTTTTTCAGAATATTAAACTCATGCAGGGCAATCATATTGAAAATGTGGTGGTACCTTTTTCGGATGGAAAGAAGAGTATACAGGTATTGGCGAATATGAAAAAAACATTGGAATCGAAAGGAACGGAATTGGCGAATGCGCTGGAAAGAACCATTACCCTTGCGGTAATTGACGATGCCTGGAAAGAGCACCTGCGGGCAATGGACGATTTGAAACACAGTGTGCAAACGGCGGTATATGAACAAAAAGATCCTTTGGTTATATATAAAACATCCGCTTTTGAAATGTTCCGTAACATGGATGGGGAGGTAAACAGGGATATTGTTGCTTTCCTTAGTCACGCCGCTATACCTGTTGAGCAAAATGCTGGGCAGATAAGAGAAGGCAGGGAGCAAAAAACAGACATGAGCAAGATGAGGGCCAATAAAGACGAGATTGATGCGCGTGGTGATGATTACGCAGCAAATGAAAATGATTATTTTGATCCTTCCGGCGCGGCAGTAAAACAGGAACCGGTTAAAGTTGGGCCAAAAATTGGGCGCAATGATCCGTGCCCCTGCGGCAGCGGTAAAAAATATAAGCAGTGTCATGGAAAGGAAGCTTGAAGCTGACAACAGTGAGCCGGTTTTTGAAAGGGGTGAGAGAGCAGGGTATAGGGAGTAAGGTATAGGGTGTAAGGTTTTAAGGTTCTCAAATTTCAAATCTCAAATCTCAAATTTGGACATCGCCGCTTATATTGATCACACCGTTTTAAAACCGGATACAACACTTACGGATATTGAGCGGCTTTGCGGCGAAGCGCTTACATACCGTTTTGCAGCGGTATGCGTTCCTCCTTTATATGTAAAAAAAGCAACAGAGCTGCTTGCAGGGTCGGCAGTAAAAACGGCTACTGTAATTGGATTCCCGTTTGGGTATTCGGCCATTGAAGCCAAGCTGGCCGAAGTGGTATTAGCTATCGTAGACGGTGCGGATGAGCTGGATATGGTAATGAATATTGCGGCTGTAAAAAATAACGACTGGCAGTTTATTGCGAGCGAAATGAATGCTATACTGCCTGTTATCAGAAATAAGAACCGGGTATTAAAGGTTATTATTGAAACCGGGATGCTCACAACTGATGAGATCATCAAATGCTGTACATTATATGGCGCCGCCGGGGTAGATTTTTTAAAAACATCTACGGGATATGGCGGAAAAGGAGCTACTGTTGAAGCTGTCCGGCTTATGAGACAACATTTGCCGCCGCATGTTCAAATAAAGGCATCTGGAGGCATACGCAGCTTTGCATTTGCCGCTGAGCTCCTTGCTGCCGGCGCAAGCCGTATCGGGTGCAGCGGCAGCATTGATATTGTACATGCGTCCGGGCAAAAACCGGTATGATTTTTATGTTTAACATTATATAAAGCTAAAGTGTATTTTCACTATGCTCTGGGTATGTAAAAGAGCATGTATATTAGCGTATCGCACATGTATTACTAAATATTCCGGTATGAAAAAAACAGGCATCTCCGTTATCCTATTTTTATTTACGGCTGGCGTAATGGCCCAGGATACAGCAAACGATACGCTGCACAATGTTTCCGTCAATAAAGATCCCCGGCTGAATGCACTTGTTAAAAAGAACAGGGAGGTTAACGAAGACGTGTATTTAAAAACGCTCCGGAATATACAGGGATTCCGCCTGCAGGTTATTAATACCAATGACCGCAATACCGCGCTTTCCGTTAAAACGCGCATGTTAAGCGACTTTCCGGAAGAAAAAACCTATTTCATTTACCACTCTCCTTACTTCAAAATTCAGATGGGTAATTTCAGAACAAGGGAGGATGCCGAACAACTGATGCAGCAGGTTAAGAAAATTTACCCTTCCGGTGTATTTATTGTGCCGGCAAAGATAGAAATAAAACCATCCAAAGATGGGGAGCTGATATTAGATGTAATAAGTGATAAGCCGTAAACAGGAAAGCAGAACAGCCCGTTGATTATCGTGCACACTGAACAATCAACTATCAACCAGCTACCCAGCAGATAGAAATACCAAAGAGATAACAGCAGCTATAACATGGTAAATGATTCCAGGAATTTAGTGGTGAAATTTCCTTTTCTGAAATCTTCATTTCGCATAAGCTGCTGGTGAAAAGGAATCGTTGTTTTTACGCCTTCAATTACATATTCGCTTAACGCGCGGCTCATGGTATTAATGGCTTCCTCCCTGGTACGGGCAATAGCAATGATTTTACCGATCATGGAATCATAATAAGGAGGAATAACATAGCCGGCGTAAATATGCGAATCAATACGTACACCATGTCCGCCCGGTTGGTGCAATACCGTTATTTTTCCCGGTGAAGGTCTGAAATCGTTATATGGATCTTCGGCATTGACCCGGCATTCTATGGCGTGCATTTCCGGGTAATAATTCCTGCCGGAAATAGATTCGCCGGATGCGATCTTTATTTGTTCCTTTACCAGGTCAAAATTGGTTACTTCTTCTGTAACGCAATGCTCCACCTGTATGCGGGTATTCATCTCCATAAAGTAAAAATTCCTGTGCTTGTCCACAAGAAATTCTATCGTTCCCACACTTTCGTAATTAATAGCGGAAGCGGCTTTTACCGCTGCCTCGCCCATTTTTTCACGCAGGTCATTGGTCATGAAAGGAGAAGGCGATTCTTCCACAAGCTTCTGGTGGCGGCGCTGAATAGAGCAATCCCTTTCGCTCATATGGCAAACTTTACCATAGCGGTCGCCGGCTATTTGAATTTCTATATGACGGGGTTCTTCTACAAATTTTTCCATGTATATCCCGTCATTCTTGAAGGAGGCACCGGCCTCGGCCTTCGCGTTGTTGTATGCTTTCTCCAATTCAGCCTCTTCCCAAACCACCCGCATTCCCTTTCCTCCGCCACCGGCTGTTGCTTTTAAAATTACAGGATAACCGATCTCTTTCGCCAGTCCTTTTGCCTCAACCACACTTTCTAAAAGCCCTTTACCCCCGGGCACCACGGGAACGCCGGCCTTAATCATGGTTTCCTTGGCCGTGATCTTATCACCCATAGCGGTGATCATGCCGGGAGTGGGTCCTATAAATTTTATACCATGCTCACAGCAAATCTGGGCAAACCGGGCATTTTCGGCTAAGAAACCATATCCCGGGTGAATGGCATCTGCATTGGTAATTTCTACCGCTGCCATAAGGTGGGGAATATTAAGATAAGAGTCCGCACTTTGCGGGCGGCCGAGGCATACCGCTTCATCGGCAAATTTTACATGCAGGCTGTCTTTATCTGCAGTAGAATATACCGCCACTGTTTTGATACCCATTTCCCTGCAGGTACGAATGATCCGCAATGCAATTTCGCCGCGGTTGGCAATAAGTATTTTTTTGAACATAGAATAATTAATGTGATAAAATGTGGGAAATGTGAAAGTGTGGAAATATTATAAATAGCTGTAAAAACACTCATTTGTCACACCTGCCTGCCGGCAGACAGGTTTTCATATTTTCACTTTTCCACATTCTCTAATTGGGTTCCACCAAAAACAGCGGCTGGTCGTATTCTACAGGACTGGCGTCATCGGCCAGTATCTTTACGATCTTACCGCTCACTTCACTTTCAATTTCGTTAAACAGCTTCATGGCTTCAATAATACAAACCACTTTTCCCGGGCTAACCTCATCTCCCACCTCAACAAATAAAGGTTTATCGGGCGATGCACGGCGGTAAAAAGTACCTATCATAGGACTTTTAATAGTAAGCAGGTTATCGGCCTTTGGTTCGGCGGCAACTTTGGGTTTTTCCTGTACCGCATTATTGGCCTGAGGTGAACCGGCAAAAGATTGAGCAGGGTGAGGGGCAGACGATACAACCTGTGTAATGTGCTCTTCTTTTTGCTTTATTGTAATTTTAAAATCCTGGTCTTCGATGCTAATTTCTCCTATATTGGACTTGTTGATGATCTTTATCAGCTCCTGAATTTGCTTAAAATCCATGTGGGTAAATTTATTTTTATTAAAACCGCCAATTGTTTCGAAACTGGCGACTAAGATATAGGAATTCAGGGTAAATATACCCAAAAATCAGTTTTTTACCCTTTCAACATATTCTCCGTTCTTGGTATTGATCCTGATTAATTCCCCTTCTTCTACAAAAAGCGGCACCATTACGGTAGCCCCGGTTTCAATAGTAGCGGCTTTTAGCGTGCGTGTGGCCGTGTCGCCTCTGATACCCGGTTCGCTGTAGGTAACCAGCACAATAATTTTATCGGGCAGCTCCACGCTCATAGGCAACTCGGTTTCCGTATTGATTAGCACGGAAACTTCCTGGGCTTCTTTTAAAAACTGCGGCGCGTCTATGAGCGATTCCTGTACTACGATTTGCTCAAAGGTTTCGTTATCCATAAAATTATACCCCGAATCGTCTTTATATAAATACTGGTAGTTCTTTCTTTCCACTCTAACCGGGTAAATGCTATCGCCCGAGTTCCATGTTTTTTCGATACTGCGGTTATTCTCTACCCCTTTGAGCTTGGCCCATACCTTTGCAGCTGCCCTGGCGGTTTTATTTTCGCCAAACTCTATTATCGTATATAAACTGTCGTCTAATTTCAGGATCATGCCCCTGCTGATGTCTGCTGTGGTTGCCATATTAAAATTTTAAAGTGGCGCAAAGATAAGAGGTTTTTGCATTATACAGCCAGTAACTGAAGCTAATACACCATTTTTCCCCGCAGGGAATTATGCCGTCTATTTAAATAATTTTCGGGTATTTTTGCGCTTATGGAGCACATTATTCCCAACGATATTCTGTCCGAAGAAAAACTTTCTTTTGATCGCTTCCGTGAAGAAGTGCTTAACGATTACCGGCTTGCCTGTGAAAGCAGGGAAGCCAGTTTGCTGGGTCGCAAGGAGGTGCTTACAGGGAAGGCCAAGTTCGGCATCTTCGGCGATGGTAAGGAAGTACCGCAGATTGCCTTATCTAAATTTTTTCAGCCCGGCGATTTTTACGCGGGATATTACCGTGATCAAACCATTGCCTTCGCTACTGAAACAGCTACCATAGAAGATTTTTTTGCACAATTGTATGCCAACCCCGATGAAAAGGACGAGCCCCACAGTGCAGGAAGACAAATGAATGCACATTTTGCCTCATCTTTTGTAGATGAACACGGCGAATTTCTTGATCTGATTAACCATAAAAATATAACCAGCGGCATTGCTCCCACTGCCGGGCAAATGCCCAGGGCGCTGGGACTGGCTTTTGCTTCAAAAGTATTTCGTGAGGTGGAACAATTGCGCCGGTATACCAGCCTGTCTGATAATGGAAATGAAGTTTGCTTTTGTACCATTGGCGATGCCTCTACTTCCGAAGGACATTTTTGGGAAACGGTAAATGCCGCCGCAGTGCTGGAAGTACCACTGGCAATTTTTATATGGGATGACGGCTACGGTATTTCTGTTCCCTCCGGCAACCAGATCGTAAAAGGTTCTATTTCGGATGCCTTAAAAGGATTTCAGAAAAAAGGCAACAGTACGGGGATAGATATTTATAAGGTGAAATGCTGGGATTATGCAGGACTTTGCGAAATATTTGAACAGGGCATTCAAAAAGTGCGTGACACGCATATTCCCGCCGTTTTTCATGTGGAAGAAGTAACCCAGCCGCAGGGACATTCTACTTCAGGTAGCCATGAGCGTTATAAAACAGCGGATCGCCTGGAATGGGAAAGAGAATGGGACTGTATCAAAAAAATGAAAGAATGGATCATTGCAAACGCCCTGGCGGAAGAAGAGGAGCTGAACGCAATTGAGATCAATGCCAAATCAACAATAAAAACAGGCCGCCAGTTAGCGTGGGATAAATATACTTCGCCCATTAAGGCCATGCTAACGCAAACGATTTCCGTTTTACAGCATGTTATCAGTGCAGGAAAAGACCATACCGGGCGCATACAGGTTGCCGTTAAAAGCCTGCAGGCGAACCGTGAACCAGACAGGAGAGATATTTTAAAAGCTTTGGCAACCGGCGTTAATTTTAGCGGAGATACCGTTGTGCAGCAGTATTACAACAGGCTGCTTTCCGAACAAAATGCATTGTATCATTCGCATTTGTATAATGAGGGAACAAAAAGCCTGCAGCATGTTCAGCCCACGGCTTTGCAATACAATGAAAACGCGCCGCTTTTAAATGGTTACCAGATACTAAACCGGTATTTTGATGAGCTGTTCGCAAACAATCCTAAAGTGCTGGCTTTTGGTGAAGACCTGGGATTAATTGGCGATGTTAACCAGGGTTTTGCAGGTTTGCAGCAAAAACATGGCGATAAAAGAATTTTTGATACCGGTATCCGTGAGCTCACCATTATGGGACAGGGTATTGGTTTGGCCATGAGGGGCTTGCGGCCCATAGCAGAAATTCAGTATGTTGACTATATGCTCTACGGTCTGCAGCCTTTAAGCGATGATGCGGCCTCTTTACATTACCGTACCAAAGGCAAACAAAGTTGCCCCATTATTGTGCGCACCCGGGGGCACAGACTGGAGGGGATATGGCATAGCGGTTCACCGATGGGCATGCTTATTAATGCGCTCCGAGGATTTCATGTGTGCGTACCGCGTAACATGGTGCAGGCCGCGGGTATGTATAATACCTTATTAGAAGTGAACGACCCGGCAATAATGATAGAATGCCTGAATGCTTACCGCCTCAAAGAAAAATTACCCTCCGATCTTTTAAACTACAGGGTAGCGCTGGGTGTTCCTGAAATTATAAAAGAGGGAAGCGATATTACCATCGTTTCCTATGGCGCTACTTTACGTATTGCGCATGAGGCGGCAATACTGCTCGATGAAATGGGGGCATCCTGTGAAGTTATTGATGTGCAAACCCTTCTGCCTTTCGATATTAACAACAGCATTCTGGATTCTCTTAAAAAAACCAGCCGTATTATTTTTGCCGATGAAGATCTGCCCGGTGGTGCGGCGGCCTATATGTTTAATATGGTTATGGAAATGCAGGGAGGATACCGCTGGTTAGATGTTGCTCCCCGAACCATTACCGCACAGCCGCACCGCCCGGCATACGGAACAGACGGCGACTATTTCAGCAAGCCAAACGTAGAAGATTTTATCAGGGTGGTAAAGGAAATGATGAGTGAGTAAGGGGAAGCAAGTTTCAGGGTACAGGGTGTGCAAGTTACAAGGTGCAGGGTACAGGGTGCAGGTTGCACGGCTGATACCTTTTACCTGGCATGGCGTTTCAAATTTCAAATTTCAAATCATAAATTGGTTTCATTGTGAGCAAGCCCATAACAAAGGAAGATATCCGTTTCACGGAACTATGGAGGGAACAAAGAAAGGGATCAAAAATGGGTTATTATCTCCTTTACACTTTCAGTTGGGGATTGGCTATTATCTTTATTTCCTTTTTTGTACTGATGTTTATGGGCGGTATAAGTATTATACCCATAGCCCAGGATAATAATAAAATAGCTCTGATTGTGGTTATTGGATTTATTCTTGGATTTGTTACAACCCTGATCGTTAGGGCAGGGAATGAAAAAAGGTATCAGAAAATATTAGACAAAGTAAGGAAAGAATCAGTCTAAAAACTTTGCGCTTAGCTCGGCAGATGGTATCATACAGCATTCTTTTTTGCCAAACCATTTGTACCTGTTTTTTGCTATCAGCCTGTACACCGCATCTCTTATAAAACGTGGTATAATTATGCACCCGTATGCAAGGCTCCATGGTAGGCCCAACTTTTTTAAAACCCGCAATGCAGCAGTACTTTGTGAGTATACCTGATCTCCTTCTGCCAATACAAAAGAATCATAGTGAGCGGGGGGCAGGTTAAATTTTTGTAACAGGAACTGCCCGGTTTGACCCTGGAGCGAAGTGAAATTAAAATGGTTTTTTTTATCTTTCCTTATTATAAACTGTACACTGCTGTTGCAAAGATTGCATACACCGTCGAAAAGTATAACAGGATTGGTTGTATTGTTCACGGTGCAAAGATAACGCATTGCCAGGGGGTATTTGCAACCGGGTATTTTCACTATGAAGAGATTACATTATGGTTTTTCGCTGTTCATTATTTTGTTTTTTCAGACGACAGTTTAGATTAACCTGCGTTTTGGATGTGCCATGTGTTTCCTGTGTTTGTTATCTTCAATACATAGGCACAGTATAAACACAGGCACACCATAGAAAGAATAAAAAAACAATGTGTATCTATGCACCAGTCAGGCGGCTTATCTTCGCATGTCAAATTATCAGGGTAAGGATTCTGACGCATGGGTTCATAAAATAAAGCATCGTATACTGCAATATGAAAATTTTACAAACTGCGGAAAGGGTATCACAAAAAGACCATTCGGATAACTATGTATTCCAGCGCTCCCTGCTTGCTTATATAGAAGCGGCAAAGCTTATTTCGGGTAAGGTGCTGGAAATTGGTACCGGAAGCGGCTATGGCGTTAACATTATAGCCCCGCATACAGATGAATTTGTTACTATTGATAAATACCAGGCCGATGTTTCGGATGAAGCGCCTGCCGGCAAAAGCAATGTAACATTCATACAAATGAATGTACCCCCTTTGCATGGTATTCCTTCCGGCAGCTTCGATTTTGTGATCACTTTCCAGGTAATTGAACATATACAAAAAGATAACATTTTTTTGCAGGAAATAAGCCGGGTGCTAAAAAGCGGCGGAAAACTGATCGTTACCACGCCCAATAAAAAAATGTCGCTTACCCGTAATCCCTGGCATGTAAGGGAATATACCGTGCAGGAACTGGAGCAACTATTGCTCACCAGTTTTCAAAAAGTGCAGCCGCTGGGTGTGTTTGGAAACGAAGCCATCATGGATTATTATGCCAGGAATAAGGCTGCCGTGGAAAGAATAACCCGTTTTGATGTTTTGAATTTGCAATACCGGCTGCCCCGCAGGCTGCTTCAAATACCATACGACATCCTGAACCGGCTGAACAGGAAGAAGCTGCTGAACAGCAATAAGGAACTCGTTACAGGGATTACTTACGAAGACTATACTATCCGTGCGGCTGATGATGATTGCTTTGATCTTTTCTTCATTGCAGAAAAAGCGTAACGGAGGTTTTTTACCAGAAAAAAAACCATTCCGGTTTGCCGGAACGGTTTCTTCAATTTAACACGGGTATGAACCTGATCGGCATTTACCGTCCAAAATATTTGTTTACTGCTTCAACGCGATTGTTGACATGCAGTTTTTCATAAATATGATATACATGTTTGCGCACGGTTTCCTGTGCAATGCCCAGCCTTGTTGAAATTTCCTTATACAGCATTCCTTTGGCAAGCAGCTCAAGGATTTCATGCTCCCGGTTGGATAAATTATCCAAAAGACCGGAAGCCGCATTTTTTTCCTGGAAAGCCATTACCACTTTTCTGGCGATCTGGCTGCTCATTGGCGCTCCGCCTTCTGCCAGCTCCCGTATAGATTCGAGCAGCTTACCGGGAGCGGTTTTTTTCAGGATATACCCGTTGGCGCCGGCGGCCAGAGCCTCGAAAATCTTTTCATCCTCTTCATACACGGTGCACATCATGAATAATATATCGGGGTGTTTCGGCTTTAACTCCCTTACGCAATCAATGCCGCTCATGCCGCCTAAATTGATGTCCATCAACACTACGTTGGGTTTCAGCTTGGGAATACCGGCAATAGCGCTCTCTGCGCTGATAAAAGATCCCCTGAACTGGTATCCCTCAGCCATCATAATGATTTGCTCCAATGCCTGGCGTATATCATTATTATCTTCTACAATGCAAACAGAGATCATATCCATGTAACATAAGTGATCTGCAAAACTAAAGTTTAATTCCTGAAATAGCTGTACCCTTAAGCGGGTACTATACCAAAGGTATCTTTAATATGATAGAAGTTCCGCCATTGTTTGAAATGCTGCAGGAGCCGCCTATGATTGAAAGCCGCTCTTTTATGTTTTGGAGCCCGTTATTATAACTTTGGGTAAGTGAAGGGTCGAAACCTATACCGTTGTCTGATATGGAAATGGAAAAATACGCTCCGGTGGTAAAATGGATATTCACTTCTGTTGCCTGTGAATGCTTAACAATATTGTGTAATGCTTCTTTTACGGAAAGCAGGATATTGCGGCGTATTTTTCCGCTCACCGGTATTTCACTGATATTTTCAGGCGTTACGATGTGCAATTGGGTGGGCAGCGGTTCAAAGTACTCCACCACCAGATGGCGCAGGTAGGCAATGAGGTTGGGGAGTGTATCGTTCCTTGAATTTAATGTCCATATAATCTCATTCATTTTATCAATCAATACATTGGCTGTTCCCGAAATCTTTTCGAGCTCCCTGGCCGTATCCTTGTGTGCGTTTTTGGTTTTGGCAATTTCACTCAGCAAGCGTATGGAAGTAAGTCCTGATCCTATATCATCATGAATTTCCTGCGATATGCGGTTTCTTTCTTTATCCCTGGCATCAATGACCGCCTTGTATTTTTCAAGCTCTTTCCTGTCGTTCTCGAGCTGTAGCTTTTCTACCGCCCTGATATGCTGCGCCTGCTGCATTCTTTCCCTGTAAGACAGCAGTTGCATAAAGAAAATCATTTGGAACAATATGCCCAGTGTGAAAATTAAAACAGCAATGCCCGCATGGCCGAAGAAGTAATGTTCATATTCGCCCCAATTGTCGGTGTAGAGGGCTATACCAGACAGCAGGATAGCAACAAATGAACCTATCCCCAGGTACCTTACCTCTTTGTTTCTTTTGCGGATTACCAATAATGCAATAAGGCCGGCTGAATAGAGCAGCGCGATCACTCTTACGATATCAAAGGCAATATTTCCGATATGGTTATACCGGTTAGTATAGGTAAGGGGCAGATTGATGGCTAAAAAGATGAGCTGAATGAATATAAGGATATTAAAGTGTTTATAGAGATCAGGAAAAGTTTTCTTTAATGTAAAGAAAGACGATATGAAAGCAATCACAAAAATGTTACCCATGAGTTGCAGCATCTGGTATCTCAGATCATAAAAGAAATAATACAGCTCACTGAACATAAACAGGTTGAGCAACCGGAGCAAAAAGTAAACTATAAAAACGAGCATCGCCAGCGCATAATACAGGTATTCATTTTTAAGGGTTTGCAAAAAAATGGTGAAGGTGTACACCAGCATGCTGAACATAATACCGAGCAGCGCTATGGTAATAAAAGTATATAGCCTGTTGGGGCGGAGGAAATGATCAAAAGTAAAAGCTGTTTGTTCCTGCGGCAGCAATATTACCGGATCAAAGAGATGCCAGTTGTAAAAACCGATATCCGCTTCAATATAAAAATTTCTATATGTTCCTTTCTTTACAATAAAAAAAGCATAGGGAACACTATTGAACACCGTATATGAAAACGAATGAAACTGATTGTTCAGCGCCTGCATTGTGGCGGTGCTGCTGTCATACGCATACATGATATACCGCTGCGATCTGCCGGGGTATAGCCAGAATGTATCCTGTAAGCTGCTGTTGGTAACCGATAATTTTATAAAGTAACGGGCATCAAGCCTTGTTTTATCAAAAGGGAACTTTTCACCCGGGTAATGAAACGTTGCCTGCGCAACGTCCTCAATGGTTAATTTTTTGCTGTAATCAGTAAAATAAGACAGCCGCTTTAACACCGTATCATATTCCGTGATCTTTCCTATATCAATAAAATCAGCAGTTTGTGCTATGATAAAGCTCCAGCACAAAAGGGAGGCAACGGTTATAGCAAACCTTTTTAGCAACAAGCGGATTAATTTAATAATAAATTAGCTGTGTTGTAATTTAAATGATTTATTTCACATTCGGTACACTGCAGGCCGGAATATAAAGCAGGTATTTCTCCGCAAAAAATGGTTCTTTGAACAAGGCGGATATTTCCCACATTGCAGGGTTAAGCTTACTTTCCTGTATTTCCTGTGTAAGATCACCGCCTTTCATACAGATCAGCCCGTTTTTAAAGGCTTCCATTTTCCTTTTATTATTTAACAGCGGTTCGCTCCATTGCCAGAGGCTTTTTAACGGGGCAACAGCACGGCTCACCGCAAAATCAAATTGCCTGTTCCTGATCTCTTCCGCACGTATATGCTGTGTAGATACGTTTTTTAATTGTAATGCATCTGCCACCCCGTTCACTACTTTTATTTTTTTGCCAATGGAATCTACCAAGTGAAAACGGACGTCTGGAAAAAATATAGCAAGAGGTATACCCGGGAAGCCTCCTCCCGTTCCAATATCAATTACTTCAATGCCTCCGGCAAATTTAAAAACGGCTGCAATGGCAAGCGAATGCAATACATGCTTTTCGTAAAGCGAATCAATATCCCTGCGGGAAATAACATTGATCTTCTCATTCCATGCTGTATATACCGGGCCAAGCGCGGAGAACTGGTTTATTTGCCTGTTAGATAAGTTGGTGAAATACCGGGTGATCACTTCCAGTTTACCCGTGGCTTCTTCCATAACGCAGGTGTAAAAATGAGGTAATAAAAAAACATAAAGATATCAAAGGCCCAGAACCACTTCCAGAGATCCTTTTCATCTAATTTTTCCATGGCATTATACCAAATGATGCCCTGTATGATAAAGCGCAGTAAAAATACACCTGCAGCCAGTTCCCAGCGAAAAAGGATGAGAGCGGCTACAAATGCCGGGTAAAATAAAAAATGTGTGAGTGCGTATAAGCCAAGCAGGAACCGGTGTTTGGCTTTATATAGCCGGGCAGTAGTAAAATGTCTTTGCTTTTGTTTCCGCCAGTCTTTCCATGATCTTTTAGGCTCCGAAAGCGTAAAGGCTGCTTTGTCTGTCACCACTTTTGTATTCCGGCCATTGGCTGTAGCATTGATGAACAAATCATCATCGCCACCGGGTAAATGGTTATGCGCTGAAAAGCCTTTATTGCGAAAAAATACATCTTTTTTATAGGCAAGATTCCTTCCGGTTCCCATATAGGGTAGTCCTGCCAGTGCGTAGGAAAGATACTGCACGCCTGTATGGAAAGTTTCAAACCGGATGATCTTATTGAGGAGCCCCTTCCGTTTATAATAGGCGCCGTAGCCTAATACAATTTCGGTTTCCTGCTCAAACGGGGAGATCATTTTATGCATCCAGAACTCACTTGCAGGAACGCAGTCGGCATCGGTGAGCAGCACCACATCATGCTTTGCCGTTTTAATACCTATGGATAGCGGGAACTTTTTACCGGGAATAAACTGGGCCTCCTGTTTCAGCTCAATAATATGCAACTGGGGGAAATCTTTCTGTAAAGCCTCCAGCAGGTATTTAGACTCATCTAACGAGTTATCGTTAACTAAAAGGAGCTCATGTATGCCGGCAAATTCCTGCACCAGCAAACCGGGAAGATTTTTAGCTAAATTTGCGGCTTCGTCGCGGGCGCAAACGATAACGGAAACAGGTGGCTGATGATATGATATGGAGGAATCGCTGCGGCGGAAAGCCAGCCTTCTGAAAAAATAAAGATAATAAATGATCTGGATGAAAGTAATGCAGCAAAATGCTCCAAAAACGATAATAGGCCAATCAGGTCTTTCCATCATGGCGGCGAAGGTAAGAATATAGAAGGATTTGTTATTGCGGATTTATTGTAATGTGAAAATATGTTGAAAAAATTATGGCTGCATTAAAATTTGAATTACAGCAGAAGGATGCGTTATCGGCGGCAAGAACAGGTAATATCATTACCGGCCATGGCAGCATACCCACGCCCATGTTTATGCCCGTGGGCACCGGGGGAAGCGTAAAGGCGCTTACCCAAAGCCAGTTGAATACGGAAGTAAAGGCAAAGATCATCCTGGGTAATACCTATCATTTGTACCTGCGGCCGGGCATAGAAGTGCTGGAAGAAGCAGGGGGATTGCACCGGTTTATGAACTGGCAGCAACCACTTTTAACTGACAGTGGCGGGTACCAGGTTTTTTCACTGGCAGGCACACGCAAAATAAATGAAGAAGGTGTAATGTTTCAAAGTCATATTGATGGTAGTAAGCATTTATTTACACCCGAAAAGGTAATGGATATACAGCGGAGCATTGGCGCCGATATTATGATGGCTTTTGATGAATGTCCGCCTTACCCCAGCGAATATGCTTATGCACAGCAATCTATGGAGCTTACCCATCGGTGGCTGAACAGATGCTTTCAGCAGGTAGAAAAAACAACGGGGAAATATGGATATTCCCAAAATCTCTTCCCGATTGTGCAGGGCGGAACCTATACTGATCTTAGAAAAGCATCGTGCAGTTACATCAGCTCCAAAAATGCGGCGGGTAACGCTATTGGCGGTTTAAGTGTTGGGGAGCCCGAAAATATGATGTACGATTTATGCGGCTTATGCTGCGCTAACCTGCCTGCCGACAAACCCCGTTACCTGATGGGCGTGGGCACTCCGTGGAATATACTGGAATGCATTGCCCTGGGGGTAGACATGTTCGATTGTGTTATGCCTACCCGCAACGGACGCAATGCCATGCTGTTTACATCAAAAGGCATCATTAATATTGATAATAAAAAATGGGAGAAGGATTATTCCCCAATTGATGACGGTATTGCCTGCGAAACCAGTAATTATTATAGCAAGGCCTACCTGCGGCATCTTATAAAATCGAAGGAAATACTCGGACTTACCATTGCCAGCATACACAATCTCGCTTTTTATCTTCATGTAGTTACGGAGGCCCGCAGGCACATTGAAGCAGGCGATTTTACAAGCTGGATGAAAAGCAGTATTGAGCAGTTTAAGGTGAGGAGGTGAGGGAGGAATGAAAGGTGAATAGTAAGTGGTGAGAAGTGAGATAAAGAATTATCGGCTCATCGTTAGCATGATTAAGCCGAAAGCCGCCTTCGAATTTTGGATTTCAGATTTTGCAGTTTACAGTTTATCATTTATAGTTTATGGTTGCATTTGTCTTCGGATTTCGGATTTCTGTCTTCGGATTTGACTTTTTCCTATCATGCTGAGGCACGAACCATCTGTATTTTATTGGGTTCTTGTGATTTGGTTTCTTGATGCTTTTACTCCGAATTTCGAAATTCCGGCTTCGGATTTCCCGCTTCGGAACATTTCACGCCAAGTGGGCAATACATGCAAAGACGCAAAGGAATTTGAAATTTGTGATTTGAATTTTATTTGGGTCTTGTGATTTGGTTTCTTGATGCTTTTACTCCGAATTTCGAAATTCCGGCTTCGGATTTCCCGCTTCGGAACATTTCACGCCAAGTGCGCAACGCATGCAAAGACGCAAAGGAATTTGAAATTTGTGATTTGAATTTTATTTGGTTCTTTGTGATTTGGTTTCTTGATGCTTTTACTCCGAATTTCGAGATTCCTGCTTCGAATTTTGCATTTGAATTTTACTCCATTCTTTCCAACGCCTCTTTTGCGGCTGCAAAATCCTTATCCAGCCCCAGTGTTTTTTGATAGTACAGTGTTGCTTCGGCTTTATTGCCCAGCGCTTCCTGGCACCTGCCACACTGGTAATAGGCTTCTGCAAAAGTATTGCTCACCTGTATGGCGCGCTCAAATACCTGTAATGCTTCGGCATAGCGCTGCTGGTCGTACAGCAGCAGGCCCTTCTCAATATAAGCCTCTAAAAAAGTGTAATCATTTTTAATGCATTCATCAAATGCTTCAAGGGCTTTTACCTTGTCATTGATATTAGAATAATAGAGTCCTTTAATGAACCTTGCCTGCGAAGCCACACGGGGCTCTTCCGCCAGGCTAATGATCCTGTTGGCAATGGTAAGCGCTTCCGGCTTAAGCTGGTTGGCATATATTGCCGACAATTGCAATAAAGGCTCCGCGAACATAGGCGCTCTTTCCACAGACTTTTCCAATGCAGCAATGGCGTTAACCGTATCCCCGCCTTGCAAAAAAATGGCTCCCCGCCTGTACCACAGCCCGGCATTTGAACTGTCAATACCCAGCAGGGTATCATTTTGCGTAAGCGCTTCTTTAAACCGGTTGTCTTTCAACAGCTCATCCATTAAAAGATACCGGAGCCCGGCAGAGTCGGGCTTTACACTTACTGCCTGCTGCAGTTTCGCTATGGTTACCGATGGGGTTTCCTCCTTAGCACTATTGTTATTTCCAGGAGAAGTATTGCATGCAGAGCATACAGCTATCAGCACTACAACAGGTATATTAAACCGCCTGGTCTTCATATTGCATATACTTTTCAATAGCTGTATCGTATTTTTCCTTCCATAATGATATTTCACCCCAGCTCTTCCCATCTATCACGATATCACTTTGCGTAACTACACCCAGTTTTTCAAATGGAATACCAGTGGCTTTTAGTTTTGCTTCCAGCGAAGGGACCTGCGCTATACTAACGGAAACCACTACCCTGTTTTGCGCTTCTCCAAACCAGAAAGCGTCTGGTCTGAACCCGTTATTGGTTTGAACATCATAGCCCAGTTCGCGGTTAAACCCGCTTTCGCAAAGCGTTACAAAAAGTCCGCCTTCACTGATGTCGTGTGCCGACAGGATTAAGCTGTCTTTTATTAAGCCGCTAACGGCCTGTTGTAAGCGATATTCTTCTTCCAAATCGAAATGTGGTGCAGGTGAATATTCCACGCCATGCAGCTTATGTATATATTCGGAAGAATTGATGTCGTTGCGGCTTTGTCCTACTAAGTAAATCAAATCACCGGGTTGCTTAAAGTCGAGCGTCATTTTATCGCCGATGTCATCCAGCAATCCCACCATGCCAATGGTGGGCGTGGGATATACTGCGCCTTCCGGGCTTTGATTGTAAAAGCTTACGTTACCGCCGGTTACCGGCGTATCAAATTTTTTGCAGGCTTCGCTCATACCTTTAACAGCATATACAAACTGGTAATACACTTCGGGATCGTAAGGATTACCGAAGTTAAGGCAGTTGGTAACGCCTAAGGGGGTACCGCCGCTGCATACAATATTTCGTGCCGCTTCGCTTACCGCTATCATACAACCCACAAACGGATCGGCAAAAACATAGCGGCTGTTGCAGTCTGTTGTAACCGCCAGGCCTTTGGTGGTTCCTTTTACTTTCACTACCGGCGCATCGCTGGGCGCGTTGGTAGAGGTATTGCCCGTGCCCACCATGCTGTCGTACTGTGTATATATCCAGCGCTTGGAAGCGATATTGGGAATGGTGATTATTTTTTCCGCCACGGCTTTCAAATCGGCAGGAACCGGTATGGCAGCAGCATCAAAAGCTTTTACCTTGCTAAAATAAGCCGGCTCGCGGTACTCCCTTTCATATACCGGGGCGCCGCCGCCCAGCACCAGGCTTTCGGCAGGCAGTTCAGCTTCCAGGTGGTCATGCATATAAAAACGGAGCATACCATCGGTAGTTACTTCTCCGATCTGCGAACAGGGCAGATCCCATTTATCAAAAATCGACAGCACCTCTTCTTCTCTTCCTTTTGTAACGATCAGCAGCATCCGCTCCTGGCTTTCGCTCAGCAGCAGTTCCCAGGCTTTCATGCCATGCTGACGCGTAGGCACATTATCCAGGTTAATGCGCATACCCACGCCGCCTTTGGCGCTGGTTTCGGCGGTAGAACAAATGATGCCCGCCGCGCCCATATCCTGCATACCCACTAAGGCGCCGGTTGGAATAAGCTCCAGGCAGGCTTCTAACAGTTTTTTTTCCTGGAAAGGATCACCCACCTGCACGGCGGGGAGGTCTTCCACGCTGCTTTCTGTAATATCGGCCGAAGCGAAAGCTGCTCCGCCCATGCCGTCTTTCCCCGTTGCCGAACCTACAATAAATACAGGATTGCCTTCTCCTTCGGCTGTGGCGCTTACGGTTTGTCCGGCCCTTACCACGCCCACACTCATCGCGTTTACCAGCGGGTTGGTATGATAGCAATCTTCAAAATATATTTCGCCGCCCACGGTAGGCACACCAAAACAATTGCCATAATGGCCAATGCCGTGCACTACGCCATTTAATAAGTGCTGCGTTTTTTCTTCCTCAATATTGCCAAAGCGGAGTGAATTGAGCGCCGCGATAGGCCTTGCGCCCATGGTAAAAATGTCGCGGTGGATACCCCCAACGCCGGTAGCCGCGCCCTGGAAAGGTTCAATAGCCGACGGGTGGTTATGACTTTCAATTTTAAACACCACGCCCCAGCCATCGCCGATATCTGCCAAACCGGCATTTTCCTCGCCGGCTTTTACCAGCAGCTTAGCGCCCTCGCGTGGCAGGGTTTTCAGCCATTTAATTGAATTTTTATAGCTGCAGTGCTCGCTCCACATCACGGAGTAAGCGCTTAATTCGGTGAAGTTGGGAGTGCGCCCCAGTATCTTTTTGATCATCTCAAATTCTTCCGGGCGAAGTCCTAATTTTTCGGCTGTTTCAACTGTTATTTCCATGTAAAGTATGTATCAAAGTAAAGGAAGCCACGAAATTACGAAATGGCAGCGGATTTATGACCGGGATTGCGGGATGTTGGTATTACCGGGATAAATGTGGAGAAGAGGAGGTTTTTGGGGGGCGAGCTGGGTGCTACTATGGAGCAGCGGTTGTGTCACTCACTTGTACGTTCGGGGCGCTATTGGGCATGGGAGAAAACGTTTGAGATACTTAACTTAATAATGAATATGAGCATTTAGATTTCTTCCAAGAAGATTAATCGCTCTTATGCGAGGGAGAAATCTGCCGGGCCTTTGTACTAATGCTCAACATCTGCGCTATTGCTCAACGGATTTCTTACCCGCCATAATATACATTTAATCCAAAACAGCCTGCCGGCGGGTTCGAAATGACGTTTGCGGTTTTTGCCATAACCAAGCCAATACGAACACTATAGTTTAATACAACTTTGGTTCTCCGCAATATCTCCTGGTGCAAAGCCTTGTGTGCAAGCAAAGAACGTTGCTGGGGAAATTCATCGCCTATTTTTTTTCAAGTTTACACTAACTGCATGTAACTTTTATAACTCCATATCCTTAAATAAAATTTCTTAAATTTACAGTATCAAAAAAGTAAAAAATGGCAACGGTTTATGATATACGCAGGGGTTTGATAGACAAAATTCTTGCTATCCAAAACAAAGAATTTTTGCAGGCTCTTGACCAATTAATTGTTTCAAGTAATTCGGGGGCAGACATAGTGGAAACAACACCTGAACAAAAGCTGATGCTGGAAATGAGCGAAGATGACATCAAAAACGGAAGGCTGATTTCGCAAGAAGCAATGAACAAAAGAAATCTCGAATGGCTAAACGAAATGTAGTTTGGACAAAAACAGCCGATATTCAATTCGCGGGGATTTTGGAGTATTGGGTCAAACGAAACAAATCAAATGCTTATTCTAAGAAGCTCGTTCGTTTAGTTTCGGAAAGAACCGAACAAATTGCAAATAATCCCTACATCTGCAAGCCATCAGATTTTGCAGATACGAGGATTGCCTCGTTAAAAAATTTCAGTATTTATTATAAAGTTACAGACATTCAAATAATTATCTCTGCATTCTGGGACAATCGGCAAGACCCTAAAAGGCTTTTAGAGATTTTACAAAATTAGGCAGACTTCAATTCTCCGCAGAGTCTCTACTCCATGCCATGTGTGCAAGCAGGACGCTGCGTTAGGCGGGGAATAAGTTAAAATGGCTTCAACACCATCAGTACAATGATAATTAAGAAAATCATATTCTCTATTCGTTCAAAAAAGAACAATTTTCCAGCCAATGAATAATATTCTTCGGGGATTTTATCGTCAGGATGGCTTTTCAATAATATTTTAATGGGCTTCGATCTTGGTGATAAAATAACCGGCCCGAATGCCAGTGCAATGATGAAGAGCACCAAACTGGTAACATACCATCCCATCTGAAATAAATACGGACGAATTACACCCATCGTTACGCCGGAAAGCAGCAGCAGTGTTCCGCCAATCATCACGAAATTGTGTAACCGGTTCCGGATGAGGTAAGCATGTTTTAATTCTGCCATTGTTTTCGCCTTTGTTACAATATAAATCATAACAAAGCCCGGTCCCATACCCAAAATGGCCGAAAAAACATGGATCAATAAAAGAAAACTATAAAACGTCATGATCTAAACTTGCAGCTTTACAATATTACCCGGCTTTACAAACATATCCTAATGATGATGGGAAAGGTTGGTAATACAGTGAGCATTTTTTAGCAAATTTATTACAGATTTAGATCAACAACGGTATAAAGAGAGATAATGTGATACTTTTGCCATTATGCCATTTCGGTTTTATAATCCGCTCGAAAATTTACAGCTCCACTCCCCCACCTGCTTTCTCACGGGTGCCGATCTAAAAAACCCGGATGATAACATCACCGTTTTTCCTGCCTGGATACTTGATCGCTTTCTGCTGAGAGATCAAAAATTTAAAATGATAGATCAGGTAACTTCTGTTTTGTATGGAGAGCTGAAGCTGCCATGTTCCGTTGAAGCAGCAAAGGCTTTTAACGATCTGGAATTCAAAATTCAGGAAGCTGTAAATAAAGGCTATGAAGGCGTAACGTCACTATCATCGCAAGCATTGTTTTTATGGATGGGTAAAATAGTATACGGCGTATTGTACCATGATTTGCTACTCGAAAAGGCAAGACTGCAAAAGCAGGATAAAGCATTCAGCCTTTCACCCCGTTTAAAAGAACGGCTGGGTTTGTTTCATCTGATGCTCCAGTCATTGGTATCGCCTGTTACATTTAAAGGGTTACAGCCCTGGAGCATTTCTGTTGTAAGACTAAAATATTCAAAAGACATTTTTAATTACCGCGATGATCCGGTCAACCTTATCTTCTCGCTTGGCATGAATGGGTTCGGACTCATAGCCTGTCTCCGGGACAGCGGCCTGGTAAAGCAAACGCAAAAAGATATTCTTGATAAGATAAACAACGCCGTATTGCATCCTGTTCAATTTGAGGAGCTATGCGCAAGGTTCTTCTATTCCAATTATCTTTTGCATTATCAACCCAAATACAACATTGAGCAGAATGATGCAGGCATTACCATTGAAACATTACCTGTAGCGGCAGACGCCGGCAAACCGTTGTTCGGCAAATGGGATGATGCTATGTTTGCACAGGTTTTGGCAGCGCATTGGAGGCCCTGGGGCTTTACAAAAAAAGACATTATTACAGTTCCCAATGATCCGATCAGTTTTTTGAAAAATGATTATACGCAGGAGTTTATAGCGCCGGATTCAATCCATTTGCCGTACTAAAAAGAGGACATGTTGTGCCGTACGAAGTGTCTTTTACCCGCGCTGGTCTTTTAGCAATAAACCATCACCAGCCAGACCAGTGCCTGGCATCACTTGTTTAAAAACAATGAGATAAATAAATCTTCGGCACAGGTTTGCCTGCACACTAATGGAAAAATGTATTTCATAAAAAGTCTCTCAGTGCAGGGGTCTCACAGCCGCTCACAATGGCTCTTTGTGAAGACCCCGGCACGACTCATGGGATAAGCTGTGGAGAAGAAGGGGAATTTTTGAACCCGGCGTTCGGTATATACCGCTTCTTTGCGTCGCACTCTTGTACGTTCGGGGCAGTGGGCGGCGGGGGGCTATCTTGTCATAAAACCTATATAGTTGCTGATTAGAGTTTTCAATTTGGCAATATTTTTTGATTGAAAGCTAATTTATTAATATTCGAATTTTCTCTATTTAATTGTTTGGTAAATTTTCTGCTATTTCCTTGTCTTGAGTTGTCCTAATGTTATGGGCAATATTGCTTTTGAAATAAGTATCATACCTTTTTTCTATCATTTTGTCAGCGATTTGTTTTGCAGTTAGAGGATCTTTTGGATCTGGAATGACAGGTGTAGCTAATAAAATATCAAATTTATTCATATCATCTTGCCATTTAATTGTCAACAGGCCATATTCATCAATTGGTGGTGTTAAGCTTTCTGCTCTTTTATATTCTTTTGCGTTGAATGTTTTGTTATAAGTATGATAGATATCTCGCCATTTTTTACTTATAAATTCAAACTTGCTAAAATCGTTCTTCTTTAATTGAGGATTAATTAATAATCCGACCGCGCCCCAGGTACTTATGATTCTTCTGTTTTCCGATTTGTAAATGCCTTCAGCGATTGCAAGTGCAATAGCTTGTTTTTCTAAATCTTCAAATGAACTAATTGGTTGTTGGAATTCAAGAATTAAACCTTGTCCTAACTCGTGGTCGTTATCAAAGACCATCGAATATGTTTCCTTTCGAGTAGATGATTTTCTGCCATATCTAATAGGTACAGGGACTAATGTTCGTTCAGCTTTAAGATTCTGATTTCTCCAATCTCTTCTAATGAAATTTTCTCCCTTTTTTTCTAATTCTATATGATCCTCCCAAATGAGGGAACCAATAATAATAACTCCACCTATCAATTTCATATAATAAAGTATTGTTGAGGTGTTTTGAAGTAAAAAATATAAATTGATTAAATTATTTTTAATAATGTCCAATTCAACAATTTGAATTAGTTCTTTTTATTTCATTTAAACTGGTTTTGAAATCTGTAAAATAATCTTTAGTCAAAGAATAATAAATTGCTAATCTCATAAATCCAAACCTACTATCTACAACAGATACTAGTTTAATTTGAAGATAATCTTTGATCCAGGTGAATTCATTTATCTTAGCATATTTATTCCAAAAATCTTCATCAGTATAGTTGTCAGGAGAAAACTTTTTTGATTCAAAAGAATCTCCGTATTTATCTATTAACATTTGTTTTAAGTATTTCTCAAACGATGGATTTATTGCACTATATTCAGGATTTTCATATAATAAGCAGTTCCTAATTTGATGATCAGGATTTTCAAGATCATCTTTATGTTTGTCATAACAACTTTCTGAACTTGGTAAGGCTCCTGTAAAATAGATATAAATGTCTGAAATCACACCTTCTCTACCTCTTCGGTCTATAATGGCTGCATATTCTTTGCCATCAAAATATTTTTATAATAAAAGATATGTGAATCTTTATTTTTTAATGCTGTAAAAGAAAATGCATTTAAACTATCCGGAACTGAAACTCTTTGACTCTTGGTAACTACTTCGCCTATTTTTAGTCCATTATACACATCATAAATAGGCATTTCCTTTCTACAGGATAAAAGAAAAGTTGGTATTATACATAGAAAAAGCAAACGTACTTTGAGCTTCATGCTAAATTATTTGATAAAAGAGTTTGTTTTGGGCTTCTAAGTGCACTTTTTATTTGTTTACCTTGTGCTATTATTACTTCTCAAAATATATGTATCACAAAATCAAATGTGATACATAAACTTATTGATTTCTGGTGAAACACCAAAATTCGTTTCTGAGTTTTACTCCCCCAACAAGCGCAAGCGTCTCGCTTGTGCCTTCCAGCAAATCATTCACTTAGCCGCAACGTCTCCCAATATTAAAAAATGGTAGCTATCCGGAAATATATCTTTCCTGTTTCCATAAATGACTTGCGGTGTTCCTCAAAATATTTTTCCGCAAATGAATATGTGAAATTCTGGTTCGTGAGACACGAACCGGGACCGATGCATTTAAGTGAAAGAAACGCTATTCGCCCGCTTTATGTAAAATAAGTAATTCCAGTTCCTCCGTAATCCTGAAGTTTGTTGTTTTAATTTTTGCCAGAATGGGTTTAACAGAGGGTATAATGCCTGCCAGTTTTGCATCCACGATAATTCCTATAGTACCGATAATTGATAAGCCGAGTTGCCGGGCAAACTTTCTTCCTTTACGATCATCTATAATTAACAGACTATTACCAGATTCCAACGCGAGTGCAATTGCACTGGCTTCTCCTTTGTCTACAAAAGATTCAATCAGCAATTGGTAATTTTTGTCTTTGGGCTGCTGGATTTGGAACCAGGAAGGAAGTGGTTGTCCGAATTCTTCTGCAACTTCTGAGGTTGTAATAATTATTCCAAATAGTTTCCTGAGAATGTCAAGCTCACCGATTTTATCAAGCAGGATGATACAACTTGTATCAGATATGATAGTTTTTGGCATCAGACAGGTCTTTTTCTAATTCTCCTTCTGTATAGTCAAAAACAGACACTTCATAGTCTGCTAATAATTCAATAAATGTTCGTTTGGAATAGCCTGCCAGTTCAGCCGCCTGCCCCAGCGACAGAGCGCCTTTTTCATACAATTTAGCAGCCAGCAATATTTTTGCATCCCGCTCATCCAGGCTGTCAGGTATTTGCAGCGTCAATGTTTTCATTAGCATATTATTTATTTGTCCGCCAAAGGCATGCAGTTCCAAAACTTCAGGACCGTTGGAGATAATCCGCCAAACAGGAAAGTTCAGCACCATATCCCGGCCCAATTCTCAAATCTACCAAAAATCTGAAAAGTTTCCAAACTATGTTGTTGTAAACAATGTACTTTGTATGGGCTGAGACTACGGGATTTGTGGGATAGGATGTGGTGCTTTGTGGTAACTTTTCTTGCATCGCATTGCCATACTAAGCCCTCCTTTACCATAACGAACTTTTTCGGGCTCAGGAAAACAAATGCTGGCTATTCATCGTAGGTTTGGATATCGCAGGTAAAATGTTGAAGCTGCTCTCTTATACCGCATTTATTATGGTTGCATTGGCATATGCATGCAAAAAAGATATCCGGCACCTAACGCCGCCGGTAAACAACAGCGACAACAATCATTACCGTTTTCTTGCATTGGGCGATTCCTATACCATTGGGCAGTCTGTGGCGGAAAAAGAAAGGTTCCCGGAACAAACCAAAGCAAGACTGACCGCATCCGGTAAGTACATTGATAAAGTGGTGTATATTGCCACTACCGGATGGACGACAACAGACCTGGAAAACGCCATTGATCAGCAAAACCCTCAGGGTCCGTTTGAAATTGTTACTTTGTTGATTGGAGTGAATGACCAAAACAAACAACGCGACACTACCGGCTATAGCGACAGGTTTACCAGGCTTTTACAAAAAGCGGTGCAACTGGCCGGTAACAAACGCGACCATGTGTTTGTTTTATCCATCCCGGACTACAGCGTAACCCCCTATGGTTCGATTGATGATACGATGTTTATCCGGAAACAAATTGATCTGTTCAACAGCATTAACCTCAGGATTTCAAATGCATACAACATCAGCTATACCAATATTACGCCCTTTTCAAGGGAAGCCTTAAACGATCCTTCCCTTATTGCCAGCGATGGTTTGCATCCCTCCGGAAAAATGTATGAGAAATGGGCTGTTTTACTGGAACCTGCAATAAAGAAGATATTGAAATGAGTTATTCATTTTATCTGCACCACACGCTCAGTAATATGCCTAAATTTTGAAAAGAGCTGATCGTCATGTCCCGGCAGGATAAAGTCAGTTTCGGATGCGAGTGTTTTCATTCTTTGCATGGCTGCCACATAGGCTTTTGCATCATAAGTGCCATAAGACGGAGGCGGTAACATGCGCTTCAGGTTATCATATACCCATACATTGTCTGATGCGATAAGGATCCTGTCTTTACCGGATTGCACCAGCACATATTGTGACTCGTAGGTATGTTTTGAACCGGTGTACACCGTAATGCCGGGTATAATTTCTTTGTTGTCGCCATTCACCAGCGTAACTTTCCCGGAAACATTCAGGTCTACAAGCGTAAGAATATCCCGCTTAACAAAGCCACCGCGGTTGGCGTCTTTCTGCCAGGCCTGCCCTGCGTAATAATTGTAGTCCTCTTTTTGTATCCAGATCTGTGCGTTGGGAAATAAATTGATGCCATTGATATGATCCCAATGCGGATGTGAAATAATGATATCTGTTACCGCTTCCGCTTTTACACCTGCCTGCAAAAGCACAGAATCGGGGCGCATAGCTGCAGTCAGTCCAAAATCTACAGCATTCGGAAGATCGGCTGAGCAACCGGCGTCCACGAGTATATTTTTACCATTGTTACCTTTTATCAGCCAGAACACAAATGCAATGTTGATGTTGTCGTTGGCCGGGCCGCCCTGCACCCAGTCAGCGATCGGTGTAAGCCTGTTCAAACTGGCATACTTTAAAGCATACACCTCGTATACAGGCTGTTGTTGTGCCATTGCGCAGAAGGTACTGAGCAAAGCGAGACATCCACTAAAAATGATTTTCTTCATAACGGAGCAAAGTATTTGAAGTTTGTTTTCGCGGGTAAAGATAGCTACGGTATGGAATAAGCATTGGGTTTTTCCGGCAGGCTAAGACCCCTGCCGACAGATGAATATATCAAAGAGTATAGGAAGCAGCGAAATTACGAAACGGGAAGCAATTAAGGTTTGGGATTATGGGATTTGGTATCACATAGCAAAAGCAATGGACAGACTGCCCAGTAAAAAGACTATACAACTTGCCTTGCGTAGGGGGAGACCTGGCTATTCGAAAGACAACGCTCAAACCTGCACCAGCAGGGAAACCTTCCGAATTGTTATACAGACTATAACTTCATAAAAACAATATAAATTAAAAAGCTCTTTTGTTTTTCGTAGTCACATTCAATTATCGGCAGTCTATTCATTTAACTTTACTGGAAGGCTGGTCGAGACACTGAAAATTCAGGCATTCTAGGAAGACCTAGTCTGAAGTACCAATTTGAAGAACTTATATCCTTAAAATAATAAAAAGTCAAAAGATCAAAATCTCTAATAATCTGGCACAATGTCATGGAAGATACACTGTAAGACAATCTAACTGAGCAATTGTTTATTATCATAAAAGGGTTATTCCAACTTGGATTAGAAAATAAAAACTGGTTATCAACGATTCTTATTTCTTTTATTTTTTTGCTTTCAAAAGCATCAGACATGGTTATTTCATTTAAGTCTCTCATCTTTTCGTCTGAAAATTCTTTTATTTCCGGTTGTTCGAGTGCCTCGAATGGAATCATTTCCTCTTGATCACCAGAAATAAAAAATCCTGAATTATACCCTTCTGGTTCCAAGCTATTTGCTTTTAATATTGGCCAACTAAATGACCTCCCAATACAATTTTCTAAATCAGAATCAGGCAAAATGCCGTACGTCAACTCTGTTGTCATAGGGAAATAAAAAATCTCTTTTTCAGTTTCTGCTACGATTGTACCATAAAAATAACCTAAAACATTCCTATGATACTCCTTCTTGAACATCACTTCAGTCCCCAATTCAGTTGCTATTTCTACAAGACGCTTGTTGTCCCACTGCTTAGAATAGATAATAGATCTATGTACATTTATTTCACCTTTCATTTTACCGCTTTTTATTTCCGCAGTAGTTTAGCTCTGGCGGATGTAATGAGCCTTTGTTTTCAATTCCCTGATACAATCAGGTTATATTTAGGGCTTAAGTGACCGGCAAATCCGAACATTGCCCCAGATAAGGAAATTAGGTTTAGCAAAGGCTATTGAGCTTTTAATACTTCAAACAATTTAGGACAATTTTTCTCACTAATGGATGGTGATCTCCAACTATTCAATGTAAAATAATTATAGGACTCTAATTCCGGTACTAACTGCAACCAATGTTTTTTCCCACGCGCTATTATGATAAAGGCTTTCCTTTCAATTGCTTTCCTTACTAAATAGGCATTATATTTTTGTGAAGGAATATCTTTCAATAATTTGAATTGGGTAGAATGATATGGCTGCAATTGGATCGTTGATACATTTTTGGAAACCTGCTCCTCGCTTTTATAAATTTTTTTTAATCCTTTCAATTTAGACGACCAATATTTTTTCCCAATAACGACATTCGGATCCAAAAAGAAAAATGGATACTCAACAGGTTCATGATTAAACACCTTTATCAATTTCTCTTTGTAATTTTCATTTTCCTTTATTTTATTTTCTGAACGATATCTAGGATTTAACATGAGAATTATAATCTCACTATCGAGAACATTACCAACAAACGGCACAGGCATTAATTCATCCATAAGTTTATAATTATCCTTTGCCTTTTGGTTATACCGTAATACTGCATCCATATCTTCTTCCAAGATATATGGACCTTCTTTGCGTAATTTTCTCCAAGGGTTCTGCATACGTCTACTTTATTTTTATTGATTTGTATTTTAAAGATAGCTTATAATTATAATTAATCACAATCCTATTCCTTGCATTTTTTTGCAACGAACATAAACGAATATAGGTTGCTTCGCCAAGCTGTGTAAGTCCCATAAAATCTCCCTCACTCGTGCTGGTTTGTATTAAAAGCACTATGTATTGGCTGACCAGTGCATACGCAGACGAAAGCGTCTCGCTTGTGTACTATAAGGAGTAAGCTGATGATAAACAATAGTACCAGCTTTATTTCCTCACCTACTTCCTCTCCATTAACTTTTCTAACCTTGCCATCATTTCATCCTTTTCTTTCAGCATACGCTCAAACGAAGCAATTTTTTCCTCGTGTAATTTTTTAATTTCTTCAATGGGATTAACATTGAACTCTTCTGGCGCTGGTCTTTGTAGTAACAGCCAATATGCCAACCCTGACCGGTGCCTTGATGTTACTTGTTTAAAGTAATAAGATAAGTAACGATGTCATATAGGTTTAGCTATGCAAAACAATGCTACCAAACCTATACCCGAGCTACATACTGGTAATGCAAAACGAAATTATCAAGGCTTGTTATTAAGCACAATAAAAAGAAGATAAGTTCGTATAACAAGGAAAACAAACCTTGTGCGTTATTTTATGATACTCTCAAAAGCCTTCATACTATTCTTTTTATTAGGAACCTTAACTCATTGTACTGATACATCGCATGAACGTTCTGAAAAAGAAGGAACAGAATCAGATGATAGTGAATGCAGGTTTGAAGACGGACCGCATTCTGCAACAGTGGACTATTACAACCCTGAAACAGGTTACAGCCAGGAATACACATTGGATGTTGAAGTAGAAAATTACGAGGTAGTTCAAATAAGCTTTCCAAATGGCGGCTGGCTTGATAATGACCACATAACACCTGAAGAACTTGATAAAGACGGCTTTTGTGTTATTGAAGGCGAAGATGGAAAGACTTATAAAATCCAAGTTGACAACTAATGGCAGACATTTAATATAGCGCCAAACTCAAAAACAATGGACCAGTCGAAACTTGAAATTAGCGGTAACACTACCATTAGTGAAGCGATAGAAATGCTAAAGCAACAAGCCGATACTATTGCCAATTCGGAAGAAGCAGCAAAATTTCATCAGGAAAATCCGAGTTGGTCAAAGTTATTCAGAAAATCATATAAACCATACCAGGATGCAGTGCAGCAATATGAAGAAACATTGAAAATTAACGAATGGCTTAATGGCAAAAACCCGGAAAACGAACATTTAACTATAAAGGAAATCTTTTTAAATATGTCTGACCAGGATCGGTTAAACTTATTTCATGAGCGTATTAATACAGGCATTCCCAGTATTTTTGATGGATACCTGCAGGTTTGGTGGATAAACAGATATTAACCCAATACAGGCGTAAGGCGTCTCGCTTGTGCTTCATAATAATAAATAAATGCATCCGGCAAAATCTCATAGATTCCTCCCTGCCTGCCGTAGGCAAGCTGCGTTGGAATGACAAGCAGAAGTAACTATGATGAACTGCAGTACCAATGCCGGGCATTACACCGCTGCCTGTCATACCGACAAAGGAGGCATCTGCCCTGACCATTTCTTTACCGCCTGCTGTGCGATGCCTCCCAAACTTCGTACATCGCATATTCTTCCGGCTATTCGAAAAGCAATGCTACCTAACCCGTGCCAGCCACGAAAATAAAAGCAATGACTACCGGATAAGCAGCACAGTCCCTTTTTCTGTTCCCGGCTCCGCTCCTTCGAGTTGGTAAGAACAGACCCATACAAACAGACCAGTGTTTTGGGATACTCCGCCTATTGTGCCATCCCATCCTTTTTCCGGGTCAGTAGTTTGAAATACAAGACTGCCCCAGCGATTATAAACCAACAGGTGATAATGCACCGTCTTCCCATAAACTATTGGTTTGAACTTATCATTTTTACCATTATTGTCAGGTGTAAATGCGGTGGGCACATATACACCAAACATACACTGCTTAGCGAAAACAATAGTTGTGTCAACTCCAATACACCGGTTAGCATCGGTTACTGTCAGCCAATAAGTGCCGGGGGTTTGCACCTGTATATTTTTAGTTGCCTGACCGGTAGACCATTGATAGCTTGTATAAGAACCGGAAGGTGCCAGCTCCAGGCTCTTATAACTACATACACTATCCGTTTTCCTCAAAAAGCCGGTTGGTGGCTCTATGATGTCCAACACCATAATTGTATCGGTAGCTTCGCAACTGAAGATATTGGTAACCCTTACCCAATATAAACCCGTACTGTTGATTGTAAGCGTAGCAGCATTGCTACTATCCTGCCAAAGATAACTTGTATAAGCTCCTGGTGTAAGTGTTAATTGGGTATTCCTGCATAAGTTCTTATCGGTTCCCAGGTTTAGAGAAGGCTTGGGATTCACTGTCAGATGGGTTGCTATAACCGAGTCGCAACCCAGTACAGTTCGTAAAGTATCATAATAAATTCCGCTTATGATTTGATTGGCACCCCCCGCAAAAAAGAACTCCCCATCGCAAATCGTTTTTGTTTGTTCCGTTAACTTTTTATTAATGGTAAGGTTAAGTGTAATCAGGGAATCACATCCCGAAACGTTTAAAATAGTTTGCAGATAGGTTCCCGTTGAATCGAAGGTTTGGTTGTTTAATGTATAACTGTTGCAGGTACTGATATTCAACGTAGAGCTGGTCGCATTCAAACAGGGCCCGAGTTTTAAAACAAAAGGACCACCAGTAAATGAAAAAACACCAGGTCCGGGATCGAAATCATTTACTCCGTACGCCGTTCCGGTAACATAAATATGATGGTCGGCATCCATTATCATTCGCCTGAATAAACTGGTGCCGTAACTGATGCTTTGAAAAGGTGCTGCATAAACAAATTCCCCACCAGATGATAATTTTATTAGGGCAGATAGTCCGTAGTGTGGGCTATTAATAAAATGCACGCCCGGGCCTGGATCAAAATCAACCGAGGTGCCAAAAGAACCAATAATATATACATTATTAGCAGCGTCTACAGCTACATCGCTCCCCATATCAGACTCGCTATTCCCAATTATTTTAGCCCATACAAAATTACCCTGTTGATCCAGCTTTAAAATATAGCAGTCATGAGGGTTACTGAAAAAGTTTTGCTCTCCGGCACCAGGATCGAAATCAAAGTCGCCAATAAAAAAACCAGTGGTAAGGATATTATTCATACCATCAATATCTATACCCGTGGGAGTAATGAAGTAGTTGTTATCTCCCCTCTTTTCTTGCAACGTTTTTACCCAAACAAAATTACTGCTGGCATCCAGTTTACAAATGAATCCATTACTACTGTTTCCCGCTACGCTTGTTACATTATATACTCCCGGGCCCGGATCAAAATCACAGGTCCTGGCAAAAGAACCGACAATAACAATATTTCCCTGAGCATCGCATTTTATATCTGTGATATTGCAGCCGCTATACACTTCGGGACCATTGCCGAATTGCTTTGCCCAGATAAGTTCTCCATCATTACTCAGTTTAACAATAAAAGCCTGGAAATGAGCGCTGGAAGTTAGGTTCAATGTACCGGGGCCCGGATCAAAATCAACCGTGTTGTTGAATGCACCACCAACAATTACATTATTATCCGGGTCAAGTTCTATCATATACGACTGGGGTCCGGTATCTCCTGGTCCCCCAAACTGTTTTGCCCATACAAAATTGCCGTCCGTATTCAATTTTACAACAAAAACATCTCTGAAACCTGTCGGCGTCATCATATGCACCCCCGGCCCCGGATCCATATCAGCAGCGCCTCTCGAATCTGAAGCAAGATAAACATTGCCTGTTCTGTCAACTTTAAGCTCTACCTGGCTAAACTCAAGGAGCGCCGGAATCTGCTTAGCCCAAACAAAATTTCCATTCGCATCTAATTTGGAAATATACACACCGGATTGAAACTGGCTTCCCCCTGTCATCATATAAACCCCAGATCCCGGATCAAAATCAACTGAATTCTCAAACCAACCCGCTGAATAAACATTTCCCTGTTCATCTATTCCTACTGTCCTGGCATTGCTATTGCCCGCATTGTATGCTTCAAAAGCTTTAACCCAGTTTAGCAGAGGCAATTGGGAAGATGCTGTCATCACTGATAAACATAAGATGGCTGATATAAATAATTTGGGCATAGGGGATACCAAGGGTTATTCGCCTTACAACAATTATAGACACAAATATATTGTATAAAAGATCCAAAATATAACGACTCAAGATGTAGAGCTTTAGTTTTTTGCTGAGTTGACCACAGGCTATTTTCCGCAAATAAACAGCGAACAGAGGATTGTTGACCTACACTTCATTCGTACGGGCTACAGCGATAGTAATGTTCATTTATTGCCCAGTTCCGTGCTGCACTTGTTTAATATACTGAATCTGACTGCTAAACACCACTTCCCGATATGCTTTAACAGATAAGTACCGGATGGAATAGAAATAAGTTTAGAGTAATTTTACCCGTCGTGGGTTGTGTCTTACGAACCATTATTCACTCTTCGCTATAATATTTCCAATAACAAAAGTTGAGCATTTGCACAAGGCGGGAACATTGAGTAACATCTCTCACCTGCGCTGGTCGTGGCAAAAGCAATGTGCATTGGCCGACCACTGGCGCTACTTAAAATTCTATCACAAAACAATCTGGTTATAGGTTATCCGGACAGGTGAAACAGAAGCCCGGGCATAAACCAAGCAAAATTTTCTATCAAATTATTTAAAATAATACAATTGTAACTTAATATTGCATTTAACCTAAACCCCCTTTTATGAAAAAAGCCATTTTCTTTATAGCGCTTATTATCTCTGTACACAGTGCGTCTTCGCAAAGCTTCCTGCATGGCGCCGGCATAGGTTTTTTTAGTTTCCGATCCTCCGTCTCCCTATGTAAAAGCAAAAGTATTTGCCACGCTTCATTATTATCCCCAGGTAGCCTTCGTTGAAACTGAATTCTTCTCCGTTTCAGCCGGCGTTCCACTTACAGTTGGATTGACCGGGACATACAATGCCAGTTATTCAAGCAGAGGAGACTCTTATGAAGAAAACACATTGTTAGGCCTGATTCAGATTCCTTTAATGGTAAATTTTAATGGAGGTGCAGGTTCTTCTAAACAAAATGAGCAAAGATTTGGTTATTTTATAGGTGGCGGCTTTGGCTATCACTCAACAGGGATAGACGAGTTACTTATGACAGACGCGCTCGGTAATGATATTGGCACAAAAAAGTATTATGCAAAAGGATTTGGCCCTGCTGCTAACGCGGGCATTCGTTTTGCCGTAGGCTCCCATCAAAAAAATATTGAAGTACGTTTTTCATACATGAAAGGACTTAAGGAATTCAAACCTTCTATGTTTGGCTTAAATGCCGCATTTAATTTCTAAAAGAACCTGGTATATTTATCTCCGTTCAAGAGGCTGTCTCAAAAGGCCGGTATAGAAGATATGCCACTAAGACACAAGGGCACAAAGCCCTGATTTTCAGGCATTAGTGTCCGGTAAAAATACTTGATTGATAAATTTAAAGGAGGCGGGAAGCCTCCTTTTTCGGTATTTTTAAGTTACCACACAAAAAAACAGCCGATGAGTA
>ENA-UOUJ01000046-UOUJ01000046.1-activated-sludge-metagenome-genome-assembly--contig:-NODE-46-length-120780-cov-36.117424_pt1 | contig 120780 bp, 120 predicted proteins | sample MGYA00249839_ERZ747224 | MGnify/ENA primary metagenome ERZ747224 (study PRJEB28782, sample SAMN03220277) | activated sludge metagenome | biome: wastewater; feature: sewage sludge; material... | reverse complement strand
GGGTCGGGCTCGTACGCGGCGCGGGCCCGGCCGATCTCGTCGGCGGCCGCGCGACGGGTGACCTCCTCGACATCGAGGCCGTACACCTGTGCGCCGTTGAGCCCGAAGATGCGCGCCCGCAGCCGCGGGGTCATCGCTGCGTAGCCGAACTTCTCCTGGTATTCGCTGGAGATCTGGAAGGCGCGGAACGCCTGGATCTGGTCCTGCGGGGAGCCGTACCAAATGGAGTCCGACCCCCACAGCACGTTGCCCTCCCCCAGGTGCTTCACCAGCTTGCCGACGACGTGCGCCGCCTGGTCTGGGTCGCGCATCAGCATGCGCCAGGTGCTGCCGAGCTCGCCGTAGACATTGCTGCCCTCGCCGAGGCCGGCTTCCTCGACCGAGCGAATCAACCGGTCGACGCCATCGCTGCGCGCTGGGTCGTACGGCCCTTCCTTCGCGGTCTGCACGTAGCCCGCGTGATAGACCAGAAAGTTGACGTCGGGGAACATCTTCGCGACGCTGCCGATGTCGGCGCAGGTCGAATGCTCGTACGACTGGCGGCCGAAGGGCAGACCCTTGTGCACGCAGATGTTTCGAATGCCGACGCTGCGCGCCTTCTCGATCATTCGCACGCCGATGTCGTCGGTGAGGTAGAAGCCGCGGCCGTCCGGCCCCCATTGCGTGTAGCACTTGAGCGCCGACACTTTCCATCGACTGGCCAGCGCGTCGATGTCCTCGATGTCGCCGGGCTGGTTCGGGTTGACGCGGCCGTGGATCAGCAGGCGCTGGCCGCGCGGCAGGCGCGACACGATCTCCTGCACCGCGGCGGCTTCCTCGATCGGCAGGTACTCGTTCTCGCGCCGCGACGGGATGAAGGAAAGCACCATCATGTCCGTGTCCGAGTCGAGGAACACGTCTTTCACGAACTGGTCGACGCCGCCGAGGCCGTGGCGGCCCTGCCAGTTCCTGCCGACGAAATGGCCCTGCACATCGAAGATGAATTCGCGCGAGCCAAGCCGCTGGGCCGCCTGCTCGACGTCGAGCGCCGCCGTCTGCTCGATGTCGTAGAAGCCGCCGGTGCGCCCGACCGCGGCATAGGCTTCGTTGAAGGCGAGCAGCGTGCCGGCCGCGCCCGCGGCGGAGATCAGCAGGCGCCGGCGCGAGAGGCCGAGCCGCTTTGCGTTGGCGTCTGCCGCCTGGTGCGCGAGCGCGTTGGCGCGCAGGTGCACGCGCTCCAGCGGCATCGGTGCGACCTCGCCGTTGGAGGTCGAATCCAGCTTGATGGGAAGGCGGCGGCCATCGGGGTCGTGTGGCATGGGACCTCCTCGTGCCAGGCACCGGTATCGTAGACCCCACCAAGCAACTGCGCCACGCACACCCTGTGGCTGAAGAGATCTGAGCAATGGGCGACGCACAGTCGGCAGAGTTCGCCCTCTCTCACAACGCCGACCTGCTCGCCGGCTCTACATAACCAACTGCTGCACGTAAGTCGAGCAATGTTGTGCACAACATTACTCGACGACTGGGCGCTGGCGCCGCTCGAACCCACCGCTCGTGCCGACTTGCTCGAGATCATCGACGACCGCGCGGGCACCGCCCGAGTTGGAGCAGCGCGAGGCGCGGCTACAGGCGCAGATGGAAGCCAAGAAGGCGAAATGCGAGGGCAGGAAGGGGCGGAGCGTTTGATACTTGCGTGGGTGACTGCATGGTTATACGATTGCAGTCATGGAAAGCAATTGAGAGGTTTTGAATTATGGCAATCCTGACCATAAGGAATGTGCCGGATGACGTGCATCGCGCTTTGCGCGTGCGGGCGGCCCAACACGGCCGCAGCACGGAAGCGGAGGTGCGCGAGATTCTGGCCGCCGTGGTCAAGCCGGAGAAGCGCGTGCGTGTGGGCGAAGCCCTGGCCGCCATCGGCCGCAAGATCGGGCTGACCAATGAGGATTTCGCCGTCTTCGAGAGCGTGCGCGACAAGACGCCGGCCAAACCGTTGAGCTTCGACTGAATGATCGTCCTGGATACCAACGTCGTTTCCGAGGCGATGAAGCCGGAGCCAGACGCGGTCGTGAGGGCCTGGCTTAACGACCAAGCGGCGGAAACCTTGTACCTGTCCAGCGTCACGCTGGCCGAGCTGCTGTTCGGCATCCGGGCGCTGCCGGCGGGCAAACGCAAGAACATGCTCGACCGCGCCCTGAACGAACTGCTGGAGCTGTTCAAGGATCGGGTGCTTCCGTTCGACACGGATGCAGCGCGCCACTATGCCGACCTGGCCATGACGGCCAAGAACGGCGGGCGTGGCTTCCCGACGCCGGACGGCTACATCGCGGCCATTGCAGCATCGCGAGGCTTCATCGTGGCATCACGCGACACGTCGCCCTATGAAGCGGCCGGCGTGACTGTCATCAACCCTTGGAAGGACGCATAAAGCCAGGAACGGCAGCATCATCATCACGCCCGCGCAGGCCGGCACTCCCGTCATCGGCGGCGGCAACCTGGTGCAGAACGTCATGACGGCCATCGAGTCGGTGGCGCAGACGCTCAAGCAGATCGAGCAGTACCAGACCCAATTGCAGCAGTACGAAAACATGCTGCAAAACACGCTGGCCCCCGCCGCGTATATCTGGGATCAGGCGCAGGCCACTATCGGCAAACTGATCGAGGCCCAAAATACCCTGGCGTACTACCAGAACCAGCTCGGTAGTCTCGATAGCTACCTGGGCAAGTTCCAGGACGTAGCCTATTACCGTGGCTCGCCGTGCTTCAACGGCAGCGGCGGCTGCACTGATGCTGAATGGGCTGCAATGGATGAAAACCGCCGTCTGGCTAGCGAAAGCCAGAAGGTGGCCAACGACGCCCTGTTCAAGACACTAGAAAATCAAGAGAAAGCCTTACGGAACGATGCACGCAACCTTGAGAGATTGCAGGGGGCCGCCCAAGGCGCACAAGGCCAGTTACAGGCCATTGGCTACGCCAACCAGCTTGCCAGCCAGCAGGCTAACCAACTTTTGCAGATTCGTAGCCTTCTCATGGCTCAGCAAACGGCTGTAGGGGCCAAGATGCAAGCTGACGCAGATCGAAACGCGATAGAGCAGGCCGCGCATGAGCAGCTTTATGAGGGTTTGCAAGAACCGGTGAACCGTTCCAGAAGCAAGGAGTACTAACCATGAGAAAAATCATGATTGTTCTTGCCTTATTTTCTTCGGCCTTGGTCACTGGTTGCGGAGATTCGCCTGATCGAGATTTGAACACTCGAACGCCGGAAGAGCAGCGGGTGGCAGATGAGCTTTATAAAGGCTTGGAAGCGCCTGTTGACCGTTCCAGAAGCAAGGAGTACTGACCATGAAATCTGTACTTGTGCGCTTAGGCTTCGGGTCGGCGTTGGTGTTGCTTTCTCAATCCGCTTTCGCCGCCATAGAAAAGGGTGGTGTTCTGAATGAAGTATCAGACCGATTCTTGACGGCTAGTTCGACCTGGGCGGGAACAATTACGCAATATGCGTCCTGGCTGTTCTGGACGTTGGTTGTGATTTCGATGGTCTGGACGTTCGGCATGATGGCCTTGCGCAAGGCCGACATTGGCGAGTTCTTCGCAGAGTTCGTCCGGTTCACGCTCTTTACCGGCTTTTTTTGGTGGTTGCTGTTAAACGGCCCTAACTTCGCAATGGATATTGTCAATTCGTTGAGAACGATTGCAGCGGAAGCGTCTGGACTTCCTAGAGGGCTGAACCCTTCCACACCCATTGATATTGCCTTCGATATTCTGGCGAAAGCAGCGAAGTCTTACAGCGTGACCAGTCCTATCGACAATCTATCAGTTTTTCTTACTACTCTGGCCATCTTGGCATGCATGGCGGTGGTGGCGGCTAATGTGTTGCTGGCACTCATTACTGCCTGGGTGTTGGCTTATGCTGGAGTTTTTGTTCTTGGCTTTGGTGGATCACGTTGGACTTCCGATATCGCCCTTAACTATTTCCGAAGCGTAGCGGGTATTGCCCTCAAGCTGATGACCATTACTCTGCTAGTAGGTATCGCCATATCCATCATTGACGGCTATCACGCTGATCTTGCCAAGAAAGCCTCAATGGATGAACTGCTGGTTATTTTTGTTGTGTCGCTTGTACTGGTGATCTTGGTAAATACCATACCGAACGTCATTGCGGGCTTGATTCCTGGCGGTGGTGCAGCAGCGAGTGCCGGGAGTTCTTTCGGTGCTGGTGCCATCATGGGTGCGGGTATGGCGGCTGCTGGCATGGCCACTGGCGGTGCGGCCTTGGCGGCCAAGGCAACTATGGGTGCCGCAGCAGGAACAATGGGCGGCGCATCCGCTATCCAGGCTGCATTCCAGAAAGCATCAGCAAGCATGGGCGCTGGCGGCGATATGCCCAGCATGGGGTCAATCGTCAACGACGGCAGCAGCGGTGGTGGTGAAGCGGGTACGGCTGGCAGTTCGCCGTTTGCCCAGGCCGCAGGCTTTAGTGACAGCGGTAGCAGCTCAAGTGGTGGCGGTTTTGCCAGGGCGGCGAAGCTGGCCGCAGGTACTGCATCCGAGCTGGCCAAGGGCGTCGGTTCTCAAATGCAGCAAGGGTTCCAGGAGCGGGTAGCAGAGACAACCGGCGGAAAACTGGCCGCCGGCATCAGGGCCAGCATGGAGCCAGAAGGAAGCACAGAGCAGAGCGTCGGCGGCCAGCAATTTGGGGGCAACAGCCTTGGCGGTGATGCCGGCACTTCCGACAAATCATGCGGCGGCTGGATCAACCAAACCGGCGGATTCAGCGCGTTATCGGAAGCCGATCAGGCGCAGGCGATGGAGTCCCATGCCCAATGGCAGGCCAAGAGCGAAGGCAATACGTTCGAAGTCGAGGACTACGTTTCGTATGCCCAGGAGCGGCGGCAAGAGAGAAATGCCGAAGTAGCCAGTTTTGTGAATGACGAAAACAAAAACGATAGGGGTTAAGAACAATGGAAAAACCATATTTGGCCGCTATAGCGGCCCTGGATGAAACGCCAAGGGTAGAAGTGCCGGAGTTCGTTTCACCCTTGGGCGATCAAACGGCCGAGGTTGATCGAGAGGCGGAAACAGCCGCTTTTGTGTCGCGTCCTGATCCGACGCAGGAGCTTGAGCCAGTCAGGCCAACGGAGACAAAGCACTACCAGGGTGCGAGCAATGGTACATCGCCATTTGCAGAAGCAGCAGGGCTGTATCTGTGAGGCGCACCAGGCTGGTTGTGGCCAGCCCGGCACTTTCAATCAACACCTGTCTGAGAGGTGAATCATGACAACACAGCATCTTATCGAACCTGACCAGGTCGTGCATCAGGCGGCCGCTATCCTTGCTTCTTTGGAGTACATCGACCAAGGCGCGGCGCAGCGGCTGGGGCCGCTGGCCGAGGCCGTGACGAACGCTTTCATGGTGGTGTACTACCAGGCCGAAACAGGCCGTGCGACTCGGAATGACTTCTGCGAAGCTCTGGAGGCGATTCGCCGATCTTTGCCCCAAGCGTAGCCCGGCAGAACAGGTAAGAATGATAAGAAGATTATTATTCTTGCCGTCTTACCCAGCCCGGTAGTAACTACGACGGCGGCTAGGTGGCCGTCTTCTGCTATTTGATGCGGTATCTGATTTTCGCTTGGCCCGCAATTTCGCGGGCGTGCTCAATATAGGCCACATCGCCAGTGGCCTCAGCGTGGGCCAGATACGCATGTATGGCTTCCGCGCTTTGCAAGTCCTCGACCAGCAATTCTCGGCCAACTGCCGGGGCATCAACCCATTCGCGTTCCTCGGGCGGCAGCGGGTAAGCCCCGGAGGCTTCCACGTCGGCCAGCAGCGCAGCCAGCGTGTGGGATGGCTTAGCTGGCACTGGTGTTTTTTGGGTCGATGTATTTGCCTTTTTCTTATTCATGCCTATGCCTCCTTTGAGGCCCTTGGTCGCTGCACTAAGCCTTAAAGCAGCACTATTGTATGTGGTCACGGTACTCGGAAACGACTTTGTTCGAAAGAGCATGAGCGAGCGTACACGGTGCAGGCAAGACCATGTTTGGTGTGGATGATGCTCCTTCAGTTCCAATATTTCCTTGACTCACTGAGTCGACATGTCGACAATGAGGGGAGATTCGAGGGGTACCCATGACCGACAACATAAAACCTAGAAAGATCATAGGAGTCAGCATGACTCCTGCCTTGGCTGTGAGGGTTAAGGAAGAAGCGGCCCGTGAGGGAGTGTCTATCCGCAAGCTCTTTGAGCGCATGTGGGATGCCTACCAAGAGAGCAAGAAGACACAGAATGCCAGTTAACCTTGATAAGCCCCATCTTTGGAAAGCAGACATTGCGCGCTCAGTTGATATGTACAATGGTTGGTTCATGGATTTCGCGCCAGCGGCTTTCCGGGAAACACGCCTTCAGACCACGAAGGACGTGGAAACGACCCTCAAGTCTACTGAGAATCTGACCAATATTCGTCCTGAAATTCTTCGCAAGTGGCCGGGCGTCCTGCCGACCTTGCGTATGTCCACTTGCCCACCGTTAGCTGTGGATAGGCTCATCGGGCTGGCGGGTGTGTCTAGCAGCATGGTCAAGAGGATGGAGAAAGAAAAGCAGCTGCCCGTTCGTATGGCCGCCGCTAACATTGATCATGAACTGGTTAAGATCGCAGCCGTTATTGAGCGATTGGCTGATCCCGACATCTTCGTCTGGATAAAGCGATCTGATCCCGCGACTGAAGCCGAAATTCACCGCGCTGCAACCATCGTCGCCGACCGGCTTTGTGGTTCTGTTGCAAACCCGATTATCCGCAATGCTCAGGAACAACGCCAGCTTGCCTATATCGGGCAATGGTTAGAAGCGCGCGGGTATACCAAGCTCCCTGACCGCTCGAATGTCACCTTCGACACTATGCCACCTGGAACCTACAGCTTTCGTATGAATGTCCCTGTGGCCAAGGGGGTGGGCGGCGACGAAAGTATCAATATCCCTGTTGATGCCGTAGTCATGCGCAAAACCGCTGCAAAGGGTGACTATCCTCTGCTGATCGAGGCTAAGTCTGCGGGCGACTTCACCAACACCAACAAGCGCCGTAAGGAGGAAGCCCAGAAGGTCAACCAGCTTCGTGCGACCTACGGCCATATTCGACCGATAGAGTTCATCCTCTTTCTGTGCGGATACTTCGATAGTGGCTATCTCGGTTACGAGGCCGCTGAGGGTATTGACTGGGTATGGGAGCACCGCATCGATGATCTACAGGGGTTTGGCTTATGACCACGTGGGATCGTATTGAGACCGAGCGGCTCAATCTTCAAGCCTTGCTTGATGACCAGAAAACCTCCGAAGATCGTAATCGCATGGGGCAATTCGCCACCCCGACTGCACTTGCGAGGGAAATTGTCGCCCATGGCGTTAGCCTTCTTCCGAAAGGTGAGCGCGTGCGCTTTCTCGACCCTGGTATCGGCACCGGCTCATTCTATTCCGCCTTACGTGCCACCACGTCGGTCGCGCAGATTGAGAGCGCCACCGGCTTCGAGATCGACCCGCACTATTACGGCCCTGCCCAGGCCTTTTGGAAGGATCACGCCTTAGACCTGCGGCATGGCGACTTTACACATGCGCAGCCGGAAGGACATGCGAGGGCGAATGTCATCATATGCAACCCGCCCTATGTCCGGCATCATCACCTTGACTCCGAGGCCAAGGCATCCCTTCAGCACCGCAGCGAAGCAGCCTGCGGCGTTCGGATCAGCGGGCTATCCGGCCTCTACTGCTATTTCATGGGCCTGTCGCATCCTTGGATGGAGGAAGGCGGTATCGCGGGATGGCTGATTCCCAGCGAGTTCATGGATGTCAACTATGGTCAGCAGGTGAAGCAGTACCTTCTAACCAAGGTCACTCTCCTGCAAATCCATCGTTTCGATCCGTCCGACGTGCAGTTCGCGGATGCCCTCGTCTCATCCGCCGTCGTGTGGTTCCGCAATGCTAAGCCACCGAAGGATCACGAGGTTCTCTTCAGCTATGGTGGCACGCTGGCCACCCCTGCGATGCAGCGGCACGTTCCTGCTACCACGCTCCAGCTTGAACCCAAATGGACGCGCTATCCGATGGCGGACGGCGCGGCCGCTAAGGGGCACGTTTCTCTTGGTGACTTGTTTGATGTGAAGCGCGGTCTTGCCACGGGCGATAACAGTTTCTTCATAATGACACGCACCCAGATCGAAGATCAGGGTTTGCCTTTCGAGTGCTTCACGCCGGTCTTGCCGAGTACTCGTTATCTTCCCAGCGACGAGATACTGGCCGATGCGGATGGCACTCCGATCCTGGACAAGCAGCTTTTCTTACTCAATACTCGTCTTTCCGAAGATGAAATCGCTCATCGCTATCCGACCCTGAAAGCCTATCTCGATACTGGGAAAATCGGCGAAAAACCCGTCTCGGGCGGCTACCTGTGCAAGTCACGTTCACCTTGGTATGCGCAGGAAAAACGGCCCGCAGCGCCTTTCCTCTGCACCTACATGGGCAGGCAGAAAGAGGGTAAACGCCCCTTCCGCTTTTTCCTCAATCACTCGTGCGCGACGGCTTGCAATACATACCTACTTCTTTATCCGAAGCCGAGCCTGGCGCGCATTCTTGACCGTGATCCGGAGCTGAAACGAACCATCTGGGAGTTTCTCAACGCCATTACCCCTGAAGAACTTCTCGGTAATGGTCGCGTCTATGGCGGCGGGCTGCATAAGATGGAGCCGAGGGAGCTTCGAAACGTCAGCGTTGACGATCTGATTGATCGCCTACCTCAACTGGCTCCTCACGGGCAGCAAGTGGAGCTGTTTGAACCCGTCTTCCTGGACGGAAACGGCCCAAGTGCCGACCTACCGGCGTTTATCTCGACGACCAATGCTTATGAGCTCTACGGACTACGGGAGGGTGAAACCGTGTCCGAAGCCATAGTTCGAAACCGGTAGAGTCGTGAAGAGCGAGCTATTTCAAGATAAAAAACTAAGCATGGTATTTTTCATGGCATTGTCTTGATTGGGCGGATTAAATTATTGAAATACAAGTAAGTTTGTTATCTATTGATGATCGAGTGGGAGTGATCCCGCGTCTGGCATAGCCAGGCAACTCAAGGCATAGAAAGCAGAAAAGCCCGCGTAATTGCGGGCTTTTTTGTGCAAAAACCTTACGGAACTATCACTGTGAAAAAACGACCTATCGGCCAATCTAAGCAGCAACCGTTCGGAGGCTCAGCCTTAAGTTGTTGAAACGGGCGGCAGGACGTGCTCCAAGGTGCTATCAGCGTTCGTTTGGCCTCTTTCAAGCTCTTGATCTGTGGTTCCTAGTGGTGCTTTTCTTCACCTGCCAGCCTTTGAACTGGGAGACACGCTACACGGTATTCTTTTTCCTGCGCAGTACCGCCGCTACGATGCCACACCCGCAAGGCGCCGACTCCTCAGTCTTTACGTTGAAGGACTCTGTCAGTCCTGGTCGAACTCATGTGATTTCCCAATCATCGCCGGAGCCAAAAATCACGGGGCTATGACAGGGGGAGGGGAAATCGCTAGCAAGTGCGAGTCACTGCTCGTACCGTTAGACCGCATAGCTTAACGATGGTGGCAGGCTGTAAGATCTGATTGGGTATGTGAGTTTTCGTGCGGATAAACAAGGATTGAAATTGAGTTCTGTCAGTAAAGTTTAGATTCGTCAGCTTGGGGCGGCTGATGTGGAGGATTTTCGCGCCATCCGATTGGCAGCCTTGTTGAAGGCGCCGGACATGTTTGGCTCGGTTTACGAGTGCGAGGTCAAGAAGACGACGGAAACGTTCCTTGAGCGGCTTAACGATGTCGTGGCATTTGGTGCCTATGTCGATGGCAAGATCGTGGGGTTGTCGGTTTTTAAACAGGAAGACGGGCCAAAGGATGCGCACAAAGGGCATTTGTCCGGCGTATTCGTGGAGCCTGAGCAACGCTCTCAAGGAATCGCCGGCAGGCTGCTACGGGCTGTAATAGACTATGGCCGCGACCATGTTGAGCAGATTATGTTAACGGTCGTGGAAGGAAATCTGGGTGCTCTCAGGCTTTACGAAAAGCATGGCTTCAGGGGGTACGGCGTTGAGCCACGTGCTTTGAAAAATGGCCCTGAGTATCGTGACGAAATCCTGATGGCCTTAATTTTCAATCTGGAAGAACGGATGATACCTTCCCGGAAAATGCTCCCCCAAGCATCCTTGCAAGACTTCGCTGCAGGCGTAATCAATGCCGTGGCGGCGGATGGTCGTTTTATCGGATTGCTTGCCGGTGGCTCGTCGATCACCGGGAACACGGATGCATATTCTGATCTCGATCTGATCCTTGTTGTGCGTGATGAAGCCTACACCGATGTGCTCGCCAGCATGCGCCAGTTTGCGGATACGCTTGGCAATCTGCTGTACGCCTTCACGGGGGAACACGTGGGAGAGCCTCGGCTCCTGATTTGTCTTTATGGCAAGCCTGTCCTGCACGTTGACCTCAAGTTTGTGACTATTGACGATCTTGACCAGCGGATCGAGAACCCTATTATTCTTTGGGAGTCGGACGAGATTCTTGCAGCGCGTCTTTCACAAGGCTCGGTCAGTTGGCCTAATAAGGGCGCAGAATGGTTCGAGGAAAGGTTCTGGGTGTGGGTGCACTACGCGGCGGCCAAGCTCGGGCGTGGCGAGTTATTTGAAGTAATCGATATGCTCGCCTTTTTGCGGGGCCAAGTTCTTGGCCCCCTTGCAATGCGTCGTGTCGGAGCTGATCAGAGGGGCGTACGGCGTATCGAAGCGATTGCCCCAGACTTGGCGACGGCTATGGCAGCGACTGTGGGTAGCCATTCAGTTAAAGCCTGCGGCACGGCGTTGCGCAACGCTATTCGTCTCTATATGGATCTTCGGCAGGATTGTCTGCCTATGAATTATCATCCGGAGAATGAAGCAGAGGTGCTCGCGTATGTTGAAGGCGTTCTTGACCCTGATTGTTGAGAGCGGATGCTTGTGTGACTGGGTTTTGAACAGTTTGTCGTTATCAGGAATGTGAAGAAAGTACCTTGTTGTTGAGAACGGTGGGTTTTGCGGAGGGGCGCCACCACCAGAGGTAAAGCTGCCTTTTCAGAAGGACATTGCTTTTAATGTGCCATCAGGAATGTGCTACTTGTTTGCATACTGCAGTCCACCCGGCCCAGACCCCCGAGCTAGCTGCATAAACGCCTGCAGATAATCAATTACCGTCTCCGTCTCCCTCATCCCCAGAAAAATCTGCTTGGCGATGCCGTGCTTACCCAACCTCACCGGCACCACATCCAGCTTCTCCGCATACTCTTCCACCAGCCATCGCGGCAGCGCCGCTACGCCACGGCCACTGGCAACCATCTGCATCATGATGTCCGTCGTCTCAATCGTTTTATGCCGTCGGGGGGCGATACCAGCAGGCAGCAGAAACTGGTTGTAGATATCCAGCCGGTCTATGTCCACCGGATAGGAAATCAGTATTTCCCTGTCCAGGTCTTTAGGCTTGGCGTAGTCCACATTCGCCAGGGCATGGGCCTTGTTCACTACCAGCACCTGCTCGTAGTCGAATACGGGCTCGAACTTCAGGCCGGGTTTGTAAAGCGGGTCGGGGGTGACCAACAGATCAATTTCATACCCAAATAGCGCACCGATCCCGCCGAACTGGAATTTCTGCTTCACGTCCACATCCACGTCTGGCCAAGCGCTAAGGTACGGCGAGACGATCTTAAGCAGCCATTGATAGCAGGGGTGGCATTCCATACCGATGCGCAGCGATCCTCGCTCGCCTTGGGCGAACTGGCCCAGGCGTTCTTCTGCCAGATCCAGCTGCGGCAGGACGCGGTTGGCAACAGCCAGTAGATACTGCCCGGCTTGAGTCAGTTGCAGGCTACGGCCTTCGCGACGCCAGATTTCTGTGCCCAGTTGCTGCTCCAGTTTCCGCATGGTGTGGCTAAGGGCAGATTGGGTAACGTGCAGCACGGCAGCGGCGGCGGTCAGGGACCCTTGCTTGTCAACTTGCTGCACAACGGCCAGGTGGATGCGCTCTAACATGATACGTGAATGATATTCATGGGTTGGTGAGATAAGACCATTTTACTTCATTGATATGGCTTCCTACAATGCAAGTCATTCATTCATCCACTGGCCTTTAGAGAGCAGCACATGACGACGATTCATAATCTTGGCTTTCCGCGCATTGGCGCCAAACGGGAACTGAAGTTCGCCTTGGAGTCTTACTGGAAGGGCGAGTCTTCGCGTGACGAACTCAAGGCTCTGGGCGCACAACTGCGTCAGCGTCACTGGGAAAACCAGGCGGGTCTGGATCTGGTGCCCGTTGGAGATTTCTCTTTTTACGATCAGGTGCTGGATGCCAGCTTCTTGCTGGGTAACCTGCCCGAGCGTGTACAGGGCTTTCATGGTGACGAGCTGGATAACTATTTCCGCGTAGCACGGGGTCGTTCGGCCAAAGGTCTGGAAGATCACAGCGCTTGCTGCGGTGGTGTGGCGGCTGGTGAAATGACCAAATGGTTCGACACTAACTATCACTACATCGTCCCCGAATTTACGGCTGACACCCAGTTCAAGCTGGACGCTTCGCGTTTGCTGGAGCAGCTGGCTGAAGCCAAGGCTCAAGGCGTGAAGGCCAAGCCTGTGATTATTGGCCCCGTGACTTATCTGGCATTGGGCAAGGCCAAGGATGAATCCAACAAGCTGGCTCTGCTGGATCGCTTGCTGCCCGTGTATGTCCAATTGCTGGAGACGCTGGCTAAAGCCGGCGTTGAGTGGGTGCAGATTGACGAGCCTATTCTGGTTACCGAGCTGGATGCCGATTGGCAGCAAGCGTTCAAGACCGCTTATCAGCAACTGAAAGCTACTGGCGTGAAGTTGCTGGTAGCCACTTACTTTGGTCAGTTGCTGGAAAATGCTGCTTTGGCCGCCAGCTTGCCTGTTGCCGGTTTGCATGTGGATGCTATCAATGATCGTGATGGTGTGGATGCACTGCTCAAGCTTTTGGGTGACGACAAGGTCTTGTCCCTGGGCGTGATCAATGGTCGCAATATCTGGAAAACAGATTTGACCGCCGTGCTGGACTGGGTTGAGCCCATCGCCAAGCAACTGGATGAACGTTTGTGGATTGCTCCTTCCTGCTCGCTGCTGCACGTGCCGGTTGATCTGGACAGCGAACAAAAGCTGGATGCTGATGTGAAGTCCTGGTTAGCCTTTGCTTTGCAAAAGCTGGATGAACTGCGTGTATTGGGTAAAGCCTTGAGCCAAGGTCGTGAGGCCGTCAAGGCAGAACTGGCCGAGAATCTGGCCGCTTTGACTGCCCGTCGCAACTCGCCCCGTGTGAATAATCCTGCTGTGAAAGCAGCGGTGGCGCGCATCTCGGCCGAGCTGGGCAAGCGCAAGAGTGTTTACGAACAGCGTGCTTCCAAGCAAGCTGAATTCCTGAAACTGCCCGCATTCCCCACCACCACGATTGGTTCTTTCCCACAAACGGCAGAAATCCGTCGTGCTCGTAGCGAGTTCAAGGCCGGTCGTCTGGACGAAAACAGCTATCAGGCCGCAATGCGTGCCGAGATTGAGCGCAGCGTGCGTGAGCAGGAGAAACTGGGTCTGGACGTGTTGGTGCACGGCGAAGCCGAGCGTAACGACATGGTCGAATACTTTGGTGAGCAGTTGGACGGCTACGCATTCAGCCAGTTCGGTTGGGTGCAGTCCTACGGTTCGCGCTGCGTGAAACCACCCATCCTGTTTGGTGACATCAGCCGTCCTCAAGCCATGACGGTGGAATGGATCACCTACGCCCAGTCGTTGACTCAAAAACCCATGAAGGGCATGTTGACCGGCCCCGTGACGATCTTGAACTGGTCCTTTGTGCGTGATGACCAGCCTCGCTCGGCTTCTTGCCTGCAACTGGCGCTGGCCATTCGCGAAGAAGTGCTGGATCTGGAAAAGGCCGGTGTGCATGTGATTCAGATTGACGAAGCCGCCTTGCGTGAAGGTTTGCCTCTGCGTAAATCGCAATGGCAAAGCTACCTGGACTGGGCCGTGGAAAGCTTCCGCATCACCGCCAACGGCGTGGGCGATGAGACGCAAATCCACACACATATGTGTTACTCGGAATTCAACGACATCATTTCTTCCATTGCCGATATGGATGCGGACGTGATCACCATTGAAACCAGCCGCTCGGACATGGAATTGCTGGAAGCCTTCGAGAACTTCCAGTACCCCAACGAGATCGGCCCTGGTGTGTACGACATTCACTCGCCCAATATTCCGACCGAGCAGCACATTGTGAATTTGATGAAAAAAGCCGCCGAGCGCGTGCCAGCAGAACGTTTGTGGGTGAACCCCGACTGCGGTTTGAAGACACGTCAATGGGCTGAGGTGATTCCCGCTTTGACCAATATGGTGGCCGCAGCGAAAGTTTTGCGGGCAGGTGCCTGATCAGATCAGGAGCTGAGTTTGGCGGAAAGTCCCGGCCAAATGTCGGGACTTTTTTGAGGCTGATTCAAGCCTGTTTTCTGGCTTTACCAGGAAGAAGAGAGCAAGCAGTGCAGCCCCCCGAAGCAGCTCAGACAATCAGCACAGAGTGTACATAAATAAGATGAATTTATTTTTCAAGATCAATGACTTGGCTCGAAAATAAATTCGAGATTGAAATCAGAAATTAGGGCATACATAAAAATGAATAAAGAATTCGCGTTCAGCATCAGAAGCATCCGTTTTGATGAAAACTACCGTCCAGCCAATAACACACGTATCACCACTAACTTTGCCAATTTGGCCCGTGGTGAAAGCCGTCAGCAAAACCTGCGCAATACTCTGAAGATGATCGACAATCGCTTCAATAGTTTGGCGCATTGGGACAACCCGAATGGGGACCGTTATTCAGTTGAACTGGATATTGTCTCTGTTGATATTGATGTTGAAGGCAATGGTTCTACGTTTCCGACCATCGAAATTCTGAAAACCAGTATCGTTGATCGGAAAGAAAACAAGCGTATTGAAGGGATTGTGGGTAACAACTTCTCTTCGTATGTGCGTGACTACGATTTCAGTGTGGTTCTGCTGGAGCACAACAAGAACAAAAATGGTTTCAGCGCCCCGGAAGGCTTTGGTGATTTGCATGGCAAATTGTTCAAGGCTTTTGTGAACTCCACGCTGTATCAGGAAAACTTCAACAAATCCCCCGTGATTTGCCTGAGCGTATCCAGCAGCAAGGTCTACCACCGTACAGGTAATCAGCATCCCGTATTGGGCGTTGAATACCAGCAAAACGAGTTCTCGCCGACCGATGAGTACTTCGCGAAAATGGGTTTGCAGGTTCGTTATTTCATGCCCCCAAATAGCGTGGCGCCTTTGGCCTTTTACTTCCGTGGTGATTTGCTCAGTGACTACACGAATCTGGAATTGATCAGTACCATCAGCACGATGGAGACATTCCAGAAAATCTACCGCCCCGAGATTTACAATGCCAATTCGGCAGCAGGAATGCGCTATCAGCCTAGCCTGAAAAATGCGGATCATTCGGTTACGCAAATTGTCTACGATCGTGAAGAACGTAGCCGTCTGGCGGTTGAGCAGGGCCGGTTTACCGAAGAAAGTTTTATCAAGCCATACAAAGTTATTCTTGATCAATGGGCAGCCAGTTACGCGCTTTGATTCATCAAAAACAACAAGGTTATTTAATTATGAAAAAATTGCTACCCACCTCCACCGCTGGCAGTTTGCCTAAACCCTCCTGGCTTGCTGAACCCGAGAAACTGTGGTCGCCCTGGAGACTGGAAGGTGAGGACCTGGTCGAAGGCAAGAAAGATGCACTGCGCTTGTCCTTGCAAGAACAATTGCACGCCGGTATCGATCTGATTAGCGACGGCGAGCAAACCCGCCAGCACTTTGTCACTACCTTCATCGAACATCTGGAAGGCGTGGACTTTGAAAAGCGTGAGACCGTGCGTATTCGTGACCGTTACGATGCCAGCGTTCCAAGCGTTGTCGGCGCTGTCAATCGCCCCAAGTCCGTGTTTGTGGATGATGCCAAGTTCCTGCGCCAGCAAACCTCGCAGCCGATCAAATGGGCGCTGCCTGGCCCCATGACCATGATCGATACGCTGTATGACAACCACTACAAGAGCCGTGAGAAATTGGCTTGGGAATTTGCCAAGATCCTGAACCAGGAAGCCAAAGAGCTGGAAGCCGCAGGCGTGGATATCATCCAGTTTGACGAACCTGCTTTCAACGTGTTCTTTGACGAAGTGAATGACTGGGGTATTGCTACGCTGGAACGTGCCATTGAAGGTCTGAAGTGCGAAACCGCCGTGCACATTTGCTACGGTTACGGCATCAAGGCCAACACGGACTGGAAAAAGACCCTGGGTTCGGAATGGCGTCAGTACGAAGAGTCCTTCCCGAAGCTGCAGCAATCCAAGATCGACATCATTTCGCTGGAATGCCAGAACTCCCACGTTCCTATGGATTTGATCGAACTGATCCGTGGCAAGAAAGTGATGGTTGGCGCCATTGACGTGGCCACCAACGTGATTGAAACCGCTGACGAAGTGGCCAACACACTGCGCAAGGCGCTGAAGTTTGTGGACGCTGACAAGCTGTACCCCTCCACCAACTGCGGGATGGCACCTTTGCCACGCGCCGTGGCTCGTGGCAAGCTGCACGCCCTGAGCGCCGGTGCTGAAATCGTTCGCAAGGAACTGTCGGCCTGATTGGTTTGATACCTTCGCGCTAGCGAGTTTCAGACTGCCCCCAGCAAACAGTATTGATGGCTTTGCCATCGCTGTTGCTGGGGGCAGTTTTATTGGGGCTGCTGATTGTGTTGCTTTAAATAACAGATGCTCCCAAGCCGCCTGCAATGCCAGTAGGCGAGTATTTTGACACCTCTGCTTAAAGAAATTCTTGTCCACCATAAAGAAATGAACTAGGATTCACTCATGTAATGAATCGAGGTTCACTTCTTTATGGCCTATCGTCAAACCCCCGCCGTTGAAGCTCGTCTGCAAGACAATCGTAGCCGTATCCTGGAAGCCGCTCGTGTTTTGGTCAGTGAAGGTGGCTGGCAGGAAGCCCAGGTGGCCAGTGTGGCGGCTGCGGCGGGTATGGCCACTGGGACGGTCTATCGCTACTTCCCGTCCAAGGCCGAGTTGTTCGCGCAAGTGCTGTCGCAGGTGTCTCAGCGGGAGGTGGATGTACTCACAGACATTGCGCAGGCTGACGGAGCCTCCATGTTGCGCCTGCATGCCGCAGTCTCAACATTCGTAAAACGCGCCATGCGTAATCCTCGTCTGGCGTATGCCTTGATTGCCGAGCCATGCGATAAGGAAATCGACGCGGCTCGTCTGGTGTATCGCGCCGCGATCAGCCAGGTCATTCACTCCATTGTTTCCATGGGGCAAGATGCCCAGGAAATGCGCCAGGATGTGCAGCCCGATATTGCGGCTACCGTCATTGTGGGCGGTTTCATGGAAGGGCTGATTGGCCCGCTTTCTCCTTTAAGCCGTCAGCAGCACGATGGCACGGACAGTTACCAGCGCCAAGTGGCTGCGCTGGCTGACCAGATTGCCCAGATGGCGTGCGCCAGTGTGGCAATCCTTTCTGCCACGCCTTAGAAAAACAGTTTGGAGACAACCATGAACCAAGCGCTTCCCCCCAGCATTTTGAATGCGCCCGAGGATCGTTACAGCACGCATCAGGTTTTGAATCAGGCTCAGCCCGCCAGTGGTTTCAATGCTTTTACGGGTGATCAGGTTTTAACTGAGGCCATTCGCCGCGAAGCCCCGTGGGCCGAATTGCGTTGTCAGGCTTTGGGGGCGGTGGCTGGTGATGAAAATGTTCAGGAGTTGGCCCGTTTGGCGAACCGTCATATCCCTGAACTTAAAACGCATGATCGCTTCGGCAACCGGATTGATTGGCTGGAATTTCACCCCAGCTGGCATGAATTGATGACCCTGGCCTGGCAGCACGAGGTGCCGAATTTAAGCTGGCGTACGCAAGAGAAAAACGGCCACTTCGCTCGTGCGGTCTTGTCCTATCTGTGGAATCAGGTGGAGCATGGTACGGGCTGCCCGACCGGCATGGCGTATGCGGCGTATGCCGGTTTCGAGGCTGAACCTGCTTTGGCGATCTGGGCGGACAAACTCAAAGGGACGCGCTACGAATACAGTCGTCGCGAAGTGGGGGACAAGCCCTCGGTGGTCATTGGCTATGCGATGACAGAAAAGCAGGGCGGTTCAGATCTGCGCGAGACGCAGACTACTGCGCGCTTCTCCCATAGCGCGGATTATCACGGCGCTACGGCGCATTGGTATGAGCTGACGGGGCATAAGTGGTTTTGCTCAGTGCCGCAGTCTGATGGCTTTTTTACGCTGGCTAAAGTCAATGGTGGTGTTACTTGTTTCTTTTTGCCCCGTACCTTGCCGGACGGCAGCTATAACCGCTTTTTTGTACAACGCCTGAAGGACAAGGCGGGCAATCGTTCCAACGCGTCCAGTGAAGTGGAGTATGCGGGCACGCTGGCAATTCGGGTTGGGGAAGAAGGGCGCGGTATTCGGGAAATTCTGTCGCACTCGCATTTGACACGTCTGGATTTTGCGATTGGCTCGGCGGGTTTGATGCGACAGGCGCTGACCTTGGCCCTGCGTCACACGACATCACGCAAGGCTTTTGGAACCTCCATTGCCGATCGGCCCATGATGAGCAATGTGCTGGCGGATATGGCGGTAGAAGTGGAAGCGGCAACCTTGATGTCCTTGCGCGTGGCCAAGGCCACTGACCTGATGCAAAGCAGTGACCACGAAAGGCTGCTGGCTCGGGTGGCCACGCCTGCGGCTAAGTACTTCAATTGCTCGCGCGCCCCCTCCATTGCGAATGAGGCTTTGCAATGTCACGGCGGCAATGGCTTTATTGAAGAAAATCCCATGGCCCGTGTGTATCGAGAGGCCCCCTTGAACAGCGTTTGGGAAGGGACGGCGAATATGATGTGCATGGATGTGCGGCGCGCCATGATCAGAGATCCGCTTACGGTGGAGGCGGTTTTCAATGAAATCAGACCCTTGGCCGGGCAAGACAAGCGATTCGATGCACTGGTACAGCACACTGAGCGTTTGGTTCGGGCGGCAATCGAGGATGAGTTCCTGGCCCGCCCCATGACCGAAGCCGTCGCCCGCGTCTTGCAGGCGGCCGAGCTGCTGCGCTATAGCTCTCAAGAAGTGGCGGATGTGTTTTTAAGTACGCGTAGCGGCGGGGAAGTGGGGGCTTGAGGAGCGCATTACGGTACTTTGGGAGTGATGGCATCTTCGTCAGTCGCGCAGAAAATTATGCGCAGAGCGATGGTGACAGATTGATTTGTGCTGTTTGTAGATCCTGGAGTGAGCAGGGGCTATCTGGATCAAGTCCGGGATAGCCCTTGTTCTTTGAAGTCCGACGGCTTTGCAAGTAATGCAGCGTCAGTCTTACGCTGCTGTGCAGACTCTTAATCGGTGTCCATCCGGGTCCAGTGCAACGAATGTGCGCCCAAAAACGGCTGTCATGGGCTCTTGCTCTATGGTGATACCCGCAGTCACCCAGTTTTGATACAGCTGATCAACAGCCGCATCATCGTCCACTAAAAAAGAAAGCTCGGAGCGATGCCCAGTTCCGGATGATACAAAGCTGGCTGCCTGGGTAGACCACAAACCCAGGGTCAGGTCCTTGTTCAGTTCAAACGCGACATAGGTGGGGAAGGATTCAGCGGGCGCTTTTTGAAGCAGCTTCTCATAGAAAAGGCTGCTGGCGGCGGGGTCTTGGACATAGAGCAGCAAAAGGTTTGGGTGATTCATGATCGCTCCAACAAGGTGATTGAGCAGATCATTATGGGTGACCATGCTGCCAAAAAATGGCAGTATCTGGCATGGCCCGAGCAGAACGACTTCTTTCCCTTTTACAAGTGCTACGCCGACACAAGCGCCCGGTGAGTGGTGCGCGGCTGGCCCAAGAGTTGGGTGTCAGCATTCGGACCTTGTATAGGGACATTGCTTCCTTGCAGGCGCAAGGTGCCGATATAGAAGGGGAGCCGGGAGTCGGTTATGTGCTGCGACCTAGTTTCATGCTGCCACCCTTGATGTTTTCTCAAGCAGAGCTGGAGGCCTTGATACTGGGTTTTCGCTGGGTAGAAAAGTTTGCGGACGAGCCGCTGACCAAAGCGGCTGGCGATGCCATGGCCAAGATCTCTGCGGTCTTGCCCGATAGCTTGAGAGACAGCCTGGACAGCACCGCTTTACGGGTTGGGCCTAGAGTGATTCAGGATGCTGAGCTTGTTGATCTCGGCATTGCGCGTACAGCGATTCGTTTGCAGCGCAAGCTGCGCATCACTTATATAGACGGGGCAGGCCAGGAGTCGGAGAGAGTGATCTGGCCTTTTTCCTTGGGCTACTTTCAGCACTTCCGGATTCTGGTGGGCTGGTGCGAATTGAAAGGGGACTTCCGGCATTTCCGGACGGACAGGATACAGCGCTTGGTCTGTCTGGAGGAGTCTTATCCCCGGCATCGGGCTGACTTGTTCAAGCAGTGGCGGGCAACACAAACAGAGCTACGCTACGTGCCTGACACCTGACACCTGACACCTGACACCTGACACCTGACACCTGATTCCTGTGACCTTGCTTTGTGAAAACCGGTTTCTCTGTCCTGATCGTCAAGCCCTCCTTGCAAGAGGGTTTTTTCTTTGCCAATTATTGTTATGTTATAACATCTCAAAATTGACAGAAGTCCTCTGCAAGGAACTGCCCATTGATGCCTCAAGGAAGAAGAGAAATGACGATGAACCTCGATAACACGCCAGTCGATCCCGCAGCCCGCATTCCCGTAACGGTTTTGTCCGGTTTTCTGGGTGCGGGCAAGACGACTTTGCTGAACCACATCCTGAACAATCGCGAAGGCCGCCGCGTGGCCGTTATCGTGAACGATATGAGCGAGGTCAATATTGATGCCGCTTTGGTTCGTGACGGTGGTGCCGAGCTATCGCGCACCGATGAAAAGCTGGTGGAAATGAGCAACGGCTGTATTTGCTGCACCTTGCGCGAGGACTTGTTGTTGGAGGTGGACCGTCTGGCCAAGGAAGGGCGTTTTGATCAGTTGGTCATTGAATCCACCGGCATTTCAGAGCCACTGCCCGTGGCTGAAACGTTCACCTTTGAGGGCGAGGACGGCCGCTGCCTGGGTGAAGTCGCGCGCTTGGACACTATGGTCACGGTAGTGGACGCCTTTAACTTTCTGCGCGATTACAGCTCGCAAGACAGCATCCAGTCCCGTGGCGAATCTTTGGGTGAAGAAGATGCGCGTACCGTTGTGGACCTGTTAATTGAGCAGATCGAGTTCTGTGATGTGCTGGTTCTGAACAAGATTGATTTGATCAGCGAGCCAGAACGCGAGCACCTGATGGCCATTCTGAACAGTCTGAATCCCCGTGCTCGTATTGAAACAGCCGAGTTCGGCCAGGTGCCCTTGGACCGCGTTCTGAACACCGGCTTGTTCGATTTTGAAGAGGCTTCCAAGGCCCCAGGCTGGCTGCAGGAATTGCGTGGCACTCATACCCCGGAAACCGAAGAGTACGGCATAGGCAATTTTGTTTACCGCGCCCGCCGTCCATTCCACCCGCAGCGTTTCAAGGAACTGGTCGAAAGCGAATGGCCTGGGGTGGTGCGCTCCAAAGGCTTTTTCTGGTTGGCGAACTTCCCGACTCTGGCGGGCTCCTGGTCACAGGCTGGCGCGGTGGCTCGCTATCACGTGGCGGGTTACTGGTGGGCGTCCATGCCGCCTGAACGCTGGCCGGAGGATCCCGAAGCGGTAGCGCTGATCAAGGAAAAATGGGACGAACGAGTAGGGGATGCGCGTCAGGAGCTGGTTCTGATTGGCATGGATATGGACGAGGAAGCACTGCGCGCCCGTTTCGATGCCTGCCTGTTAAGCGATGAAGAAATGGCCAGCGGCCCCAGCACCTGGACAACATGGACGAATCCGTTTTCAGACTGGCCTTGATAGCGTTGAGGTCTTGCCAGGTCTTTGCCAGCGTGAGCAAGGCCTTTTGATTGGATGTTGAGTATGACTGTTGTACTTCCCGACCCGGCTTTGAATGATTCCTCCCATGGCCTGACTCCGCTTTCCTGGGTGGGTATGGAGGGAGTCGACCTGCCCATTACCGTGCTTGAACGAGGCTATAAGCAGCAGCTCCATGCGCGGGTGGATGCTCAGGTTGATTTGCCCTTGGCACATGTAAAAGGGATACATATGTCCAGGCTGTACCGCTTGCTGAATGACTTGCCGCCAGAACAGTCCTTGTCACCGTTAGGGCTGCGGCGTCTTTTGCAAGGCATGGTGGATAGCCAGCAGGACTGTGGAACGCGCAGTGCACGACTGTGTTTTCGCTTTGATTTATTGGTGCGACGGCCTGCCTTGGTCACGCAGGGTCTGGCCGGCTGGAAATCCTATCCCGTCGCGCTGGAGGCCAGACTTTTGGACGGTATCTTTATATGCAAGGTGCAGGTTCAGATAGCTTATTCATCGACCTGTCCTTGTTCGGCTGCGCTGGCTCGGCAGTTGATTGAACAGGGCTTTATGCAGGCCTTTGGAAAGCAGCCTGTCTTGCATGCAGATGAGGTAGCTGCCTGGTTGCACAAGCACGCCAGTCTGGCCACTCCACATAGTCAGCGTAGTCAGGCTCTGGTTCACATCCAAGTATCGGAAGACAGTGAGGATTTTGGGTTTTTGACGCTGATTGATCGCATTGAAGAGTCATTGGCAACACCCTTGCAAACCGCCGTTAAACGAGCAGACGAGCAAGCCTTTGCCGCCTTGAATGGTCAGAACCTGATGTTTGTGGAAGACGCGGCGCGTCGTATAGAAGCGGCCTTGGGGGGCTATCAGAATCCTGGTGTTCAGGTCCGACATCTGGAGAGTCTGCATCCCCATGATGCAGTGGCGTTCAAAACTCCTGTATCGGAAGGGATGCCTTTTCTGCGACTGAGCGGGGGCGTGGCGCCATGAATGTTCTAGTCCTTGCTGTTCCATGCCAGACACACTCCACGAGTCAAACTTTCTTGCTATTGGCGCAGCCAAGCAAGCTCACGATATGTCCATTTGAGCGGGTATGTCGCTCCCGTGCTTGGGAGCTGCGATGAAAACCGTTCTTGTCTCTGTTCTGGTCCTGCTTGTTCGCGGCTATCAGCTTTTTATTAGCCCATTGCTGGGGCCACGTTGCCGCTTTTATCCAACTTGCTCCCAGTATGCGATTCAGGCTTTGCAGGCGCATGGCCCCCTCAAAGGAACTTGGCTGGCTGCACGGCGCCTTGTTCGTTGTCACCCTTGGCATCCGGGCGGGCATGACCCTGTTCCAGCTCTTGATGATCGGGGTAGGCAATCGCTCAAGCAAGCAGGAGAAGACCGTGGGTAAGGATGCAGCACCAGAAGAGTCCATAGTTCAAGCCCAGCAAGCCATTGTGGAGAGTTTCCAGTTCCTGGGGAACTGGATGGCCCGCTACGAATATTTGATTGATCTGGGGCGCTCCTTGCCGGACTTCCCGGACGAATGGCGTACCGAGACGAACCGTTTGCATGGCTGTCAGGCACAGGTCTGGATGGTGTCTGAATTGCGTGATCACAAGTTGTTTTTTCAGGCCCGTAGTGATTCCGCCATCGTCACCGGCTTGTTGGCTTTATTGATGCAGGTGTACTCGGGGCGTTTGCCGCAAGAAATCCTGTCCCATCCCCCTGACTTTTTACGGGCAATTGAACTGGAGCAGCACTTGTCACCGAATCGCGCCAATGGTCTGTTTCACATGATGGAGCGGATTCGTTTGACGGCACAAGACGCTCTGGATGTAGAAGCCTCAAAGGTAAAACCATGACGCCAGTAATCCCGAAGGCCTCTACCTCTGAGGCTGCAGAAACCGCCAGGCAGCATACTTTGCGTCATGCCGATTTGCTGCTCTGTGGCGCTACGGTAATGACTCCTAACGGGGCCGAGCGTCTCGACATCGCCTGTGCGCAAGGCCGGATTACGGCTCTTGGTGATTTGTTGCCCGGCTGGAGTGCAGACTGTGTGCTGGACCTTAATGGCCTGCATGTTTTGCCGGGGGTGATAGACAGTCAGGTGCATTTCCGAGAGCCGGGGCTGGAGCACAAAGAGAATCTGGAAGCGGGTACACGGGGCGCAGTCCTGGGCGGCGTGACGGCGGTTTTTGAAATGCCCAACACCTATCCCTTGACCTTGGGTGCTGCCGATTTGCAAGCCAAGCTGGATGCTGCTCAAGGCCGAAGCTGGTGTGATCACGCCTTTTATATCGGTGGTTCTGCCTTGAATGCCGATTCCTTGCAGGAACTGGAACAGCTCCCAGGTTGCGCAGGCATCAAGGTCTTTATGGGCAGCTCCTTTGGAGACCTATTAGCGGATGAGGAAGACGTGCTGCGTCGCATCTTGCGTCATGGTCGCAGACGGCTGGCAGTACACGCCGAGGATGAGACCAGACTGCGTGAACGCAAATATATCGCCCTGGATAGTGGCGACGTGCGCCAACACCCGGTTTGGCGTGATGTGGAAAGTGCCTTGAAGGCAAGCCAACGCATTGTTCGTCTGGCGGCAGAGGTGAAGCGCCGATTGCACGTGTTGCATGTGTCTACCGCAGAGGAAATGCAGTTTCTGGCCGCGCACAAAGATCGCGTAACGGTGGAAGTCACCCCGCACCATCTCAGCCTGCAAGCCCCCGACTGCTATGAGCGTCTGGGCAGCCTGGCGCAAATGAATCCCCCGGTGCGCGGGCAGGTTCATCAAGACGCGCTGTGGCAGGCGATTCGTTCGGGCGTGGTGGATGTCATTGGCAGCGATCATGCACCTCATACCTTGCAGGAAAAGTCTCAAGCCTATCCCGCCTCACCCAGTGGCATGACTGGCGTGCAAACCTTGCTGCCCGTGATGTTGAACCATGTACACGCAGGCCGCCTGAGTTTGCAGCGACTGGTGGATTTGACCAGTGCCGGACCTGCCCGGGTTTTTGGACTGGAAGGCAAGGGGCGCATAGCCCTGGGTTTTGATGCGGATTTCAGTATTGTGGATTTGAAGGCACGCCGCCGCGTCCGCAATGACTGGATTGCCAGCGTCAGCGGCTGGTCTCCCTACGACGGCATGCCAGTGGTGGGCTGGCCGATTCACACCATTGTGCGCGGCCATTGTGTTGTTCGTGATGAAGTCCTGGAAGGGCAGGCGCAAGGCAGGCCGCTGCGTTTTCTGGAAGTCCCTTAACCGCCCATTCAGCAAGGAGTACGTCGTGACGGATTCAAAAGAGCTTAAAGAGCGAGGCCTGAAGGTGACGACGGCTCGTATCCAGATTCTTGAGATATTCCAGGCCCCCGGCATTCGTCATTTGACGGCAGACGATGTGTATCGCCAACTGATCCGGCAAGGCAGTGAGATTGGCCTGGCGACTGTCTACCGGGTGCTGACCCAGCTGCAACAGGCAGGCTTGCTAAAGCAGGTTTATTTCGAATCCGGCCGGGCGCTGTATGAGCTGGACGATGGCGAACACCATGATCACCTGATTTGCACGGACTGCGGGCGTGTGCAGGAGTTTCATGATCAGACGATCGAGCAGCAGCAAAAAATGATTGCTCAGGAGCGGGGCTTTCAGGTTATGGAACATGGTCATGTGGTGTACGGACGCTGCCTGAATCCGGATTGTGAATATCGCCCGGAACCCATGATGACAAGGAGAAAACATGAAGGCTAAAGGACAAGACACAAGATCTGCTGACAATATGGCAGTACAAATAAACCGCCGAATCTCGGTAGAGCAGGTGGAGGAGGGCCACGAACTGGCCCCCAAATTTGACGAACAGGGCCTGATTGCCTGCATCACGACAGACGCTAACAATGGCGAGGTCTTGATGCTGGGTTACATGAACCGGGAAGCCCTGGAAAAGACCATACAGACCGGTGAAGCCCATTACTGGAGTCGCTCGCGTCAAATGCTCTGGCATAAAGGTGCCAGCAGTGGACTGGTGCAGACGGTAGAGGAAATGCGTATCGACGACGACCAGGATGCGGTGTGGTTACGTGTGCGGGTAGCCGGTTCCGGGGCCAGTTGCCACGTAGGCTATCACTCCTGTTTCTACAGACAGGTGCCGGTTGGTGTCGAGCATAGCAAGGGTCAGGATCTGGTCTTTGTGGAGTCCGCCAAGACCTTTGATCCCAAAGACGTGTATGGGGATGCGCCCAATCCCACTGTGCTTTAAAGGGTGCTCATGCTGGCGGGGCTGGGCGAACTTCACGTTTACTTCTGGCCGCCTGAACCTGTGCTGATCAGGACGATGCAACCCCCGTCAGTCGGGTAGAGCGATGCTCCCGATAAGCCGCTGCCAAGGTCCGCAAGGCTTCCCGCGAGCGTTGATCGGTCAGCGTTGAGTGCAACACAATCCGGGAAGGGGGCAGGGCTGGCAGTCCCAGACGTTGGCCCACATCAATTGCATCTGGTGGCGCCAGGCGGCATGAAAATGCCGCGACCGCCAAACCGGCAGAGACCGCTGCCATCACGGCCGCATGGCCACCGCCCACAAACACTTCATTCCACTCAATCCCGGCAGTGCTTAACGCGTGTGTCGCAATATCCCGCACGCCACAGCAGGGAGCCAGGGCGGCCAGCCGTAAAGGTTTGCCTTCTTGCTGATGAAAGCAGGGTGCCGCAAACCAGGCAAAGTGTTCAGGCCCCAGGTCCTCTCCGTCACGGCGATGATCCTCCTGGCGCACGATGACGGCATCCAGCTCTCCCTTGTCAAAATCTTCCAGCAAGCGATGCGAGCTTTCCAGGCGAACTTCAATCGTCAGTGCAGGGTCTCGTTCATTCAAACGGGACAACAAAGTAGGGACTTCCGGCCCGGCAACGTGCTGGGCAATTCCCAAACGAAAGCGGCGGCAATCGCAGAGCAGGGCGGCTCTGGCGCGGTCGTGTGCAGCAATGAATTCCCGTGCGGGATTAATGAAAACCGTACCTTGAGCAGACAGCCGTACCAGCCTTGGAGTGCGTTCGATCAGCTTGTAACCCAGGCGCTCTTCCAGGCGTTTCAGCTTCACGCTGATCGCGCCTTGTGTGGTGCCCAAGGCTTCTGCGGCTTTGGTAAAGCTTTGGAACTCGGCAATGCTCACAAAAGCTTGTACGGATTCCACATCCAGAACAGGGCGGCTCATGATCTATCCATATTTGTTGTTTCTGATATGCCCGATCATAGCATTGATGAATGGCTGGCCCGTCCCTACTATCTCTCCTGACTGAGCGGTCCCGAGCTTTTGGGTTTTGGTATCCGCACTTTGGCTCGCCGGGACGGCGACGTGTATTGACGACTTTTTGGAAAGATAACGATGACTCCCTCTATCTCGAGTCAGGGCCGCTACGCCTTGGCTGCCGTGTGCTTGTCAGCCTTGATGCTGGGCCTGGAGATCTCCAGCGTGCCGCCGATTTTATCCACCATAGAACAGGTCATGGGGGCCAGTTTCCGGCAACTGCAATGGGTGATGGCAGCCTACACCATTGCCATGACGACCATTCTGATGGGGGTAGGCACTTTGGCGGATCGCTACGGCCGCAAGCGCATTTTTACGATCGGGATTGTGGCGTTCGGGATCACTTCCCTGGTGTGCGGACTGACGGAAAGTGCAGCTGTTCTGATTGGCGCACGTTTTCTGCAAGGCTTGAGCGCTGCCATGATGCTGATCTGCCAGATCGCGATTTTGTCGAACCAGTTTCGGGACGGACAACAGCGTGGCAAGGCCTTTGCGTGGTGGGGTGTGGTCTTTGGTGCCGGGCTGGGTTTTGGGCCGATTGTGGGTGGCCTGATTCTGACTCTGGCCAGCTGGGAATGGGTGTTTTTGATTCACGCCGTACTGGCCATTATTACCTTGCTGCTGGCGCGCGCTGGCGTACAGGAGTCGCGTGATCCGGGCGCCAGCACTTTGGACGTAGCCGGTATTGCCACCTTGTCCTTGGCCGTGTTTTGCCTGGTGCTGTTTGTCACTCAGGGGCCGGTGCTGGGCTTTGCCAGCCTGCCAGCCTTGAGCATTATTACCCTGTCCGTCCTTAGCCTGATTGCCTTTGTAATCGTGGAGCAGCGCAGTGTTAGGCCCATGCTGGAGTTCTCCGTATTTCGTATCCGCAGTTTCTCCGGTGCTTTGTTGGGCTCGATGGGGCAGAACTTCAGCTTCTGGCCCTTCATCATCTATTTGCCCATCTACTTTCATGTGGGGCTGGGGTATGACAGTGTGCAAACTGGCCTGGCCTTGTTGGCGTACACCTTGCCGACCTTGTTTGTGCCTCCGTTTGCCGAGCGTCTGGCACAGCGTTGGCAGCCGGGTGGAGTCATTACGCTAGGTCTGTTCTTGATTGGCCTGGGCTTTGTAGTGATGAAGATAGGCAGTGTTTCCGACCAACCGGGCAGGCTGATTCTGCCAGGCTGTGTGCTGGCCGGGATTGGTCTGGGCATGGCCAATACTACGACCACCAATGTAATTACCGCCTCGGTGTCGGCTGAACGCGCCGGTATGGCGTCGGGGGCGGATACCAGTGCCCGCATGATCTCCCTGGCCTTCAATATTGCCGTGATGGGCTTTGTTCTGGTGCAAGGCATCATGAGTGATCTGCGTGCTCGCCTGGGTATTGCTGTTGATGGCGAACTGCGTCATCTGGCTGAAAAAGTAGCCTCTGGCGACATCAATATCGTGTCGCAAAGCAGCGCCTTGCTGGCGAATGCCGCCGATCCTGTCGAGGCGGTTCATGCGGCCTTGATTGCCGGTTTTGGCTGGGTCATGGTGTACGGTGCGCTAACTGCCTTTGCTTTGGCGGCCTTAAGTCATCTGGTGTTTGGTTCCGCCAGGAAGAGTGCACAGGCGTGTTGCAGTCCTGGATAGGGGCAGGCACAAAAAAGCCGGGCAAATGAGCCCGGCTTTTTCTTATGGATGCTGCGGTAAAAGCATTGCGTTTAGCCTATCCCCCATGACTAGTGGGTGTCAGAGTTTCAAGCCTTGGCCAGGGCTCCCAGCTTCTTCTGGCTATTCGAGCGCCAGAACGAGTAGCTCAGTCCCAGCATCAGCAAGATGCACGCAATAATAAAGACCATGCTGATCGGGCGCTCCAGGAAGATCATGGGGTCACCACGCGAGAGCAGCAGGGCGCGGCGGAAGTTTTCTTCTACCATCGGTCCCAAGACAAAGCCCAGCAGCAAGGGGGCCGCCTCAAAGCGCAGGCGCATGAAGAAGTAACCCAGCACCCCAAACAGCAGCACGATATTCACATCGAACAGGTTGTTGTTGGTGCTATAGACACCCACGCACACAAAGAACAGGGCCGCGGGGTACAGGTACTTGAAGGGCACGGACAGCAGGCGCACCCACATGCCGATCAAGGGCAGGTTCAACACCAGCAGCAGGATGTTGCCCACCCAGAAACTGGCGATCAGGCCCCAGAACATATCGGCGTGCTCGACCACCATTTGCGGGCCAGGCTGGATGCCGTGAATGATCAGCGCGCCCAGCATCAAGGCCATGACCGGGTCGCCGGGAATGCCCAGGCTCAGGGTAGGAATGAAGCTGGTCTGGGTAGAGGCACTGGTGGCGGCTTCGGGCGAAGCAATGCCCTCAATCGCACCACGTCCAAAGCGCTCGGGGTTCTTGGCAACTTTCTTTTCCGTGGCGTAGGCAATGAAAGACGCAATGGTCGGGCCAGTGCCGGGCAGAATCCCGAAAGCCGCACCAATCGCAGTACCGCGCACCAGAGCGCCTTTGGATTGCTTGATATCGCCTTTTTCCGGACGCAGGGAACGGGTGGAGACTTTACCAATGGCCTTGGTGTGGCCGCTATTGATCCGGTTGATGTTCTTGAGAAAGTCCGCAATACCGAACAGGCCCATGGCCAGCGCCACAATCTGCAAGCCGTCCTGCAGTTCCGGAATATTGAAATCAAAGCGCGATACACCACTGTTCACATCCGTACCGACCACGCCAAAGATCAAACCCATGACGACCATGGCCACGCCCTTGATGGCAGAACCTTTGGTCAGTGTGGCGCCGGCCAGCAGGCCCAGCATCATCATGGAAAAGTATTCAGCCGGGCCGAATTTGAATGCAATATCGACCAGCGCGGGCGAGAACAGAATCATGGCCAGAATGCCGATGGTGGCTCCAAAAAAGGAGGACAACATCAACATGAACAGAGCCGATCCGGCCTTGCCGTTGCGGGCCATGGGGTTGCCGTCCAGACACGCCACCGCGTGCGAGGCGGTACCGGGCAGATTCAGCATGATGGAGGTAATGCCGCCACCGTACTGGGAGCCATAGTAAATACCGGCCAACATAATCAGGGCGGCGGTCGGGGTCATGGCGTAGGTCAGGGGCAGCAGGATGGAGATGGCTGCCAGCACACCCATGCCGGGCAGCACCCCGATCAGATTCCCCATGAACACGCCAAACACGGCCCACATCAGGTTGTCCAGTTGAAAGGCAACGCTAAAGCCGTGCATCAGGTTAGATAGAATTTCCATGGCTTAGCCCCAAGTGAACAGGGGGAATTGCAGCTCCAGCCCCCAGGAGAAAATAACCACACCCAGCAGCGTCACGAAAATGGACAGCAGCAGGGCGGTGAGCCAGGAATGTTCCTTGTCGCCCATGGCAGAGATGAACACCAGGGCAAAGGTGGCGGGAACCAGTCCGCCGTAGCGACCCAGAATAATGAAGGCGATGATGCCACCCACAATCGCCATCCAGCCACGCCATTGCGGCGGGCCGTAGTCCTCCTCCTGCTCATCGTCGTGCGCGGCGGTCTCTACAAACAGGTACAGAGCGCCCAGCACAATCATCACGATGCCCAGCAGAAACGGGAAGTAGCCCGGTCCCATGCGGGCCATGGTGCCCAAGGAGTATTTCTGTCCCATCAGGACGGTAAATACGCCTACTCCCACCATCAGGCCGGCTGAATAATATTTTTGTCTGCTCATGAATCTCCTCATTCCCCTAAAGCAAGCATGATTTTTATAAACCCTGAAAAAGAGCGATTAAAAATGAGGCTAGCTTAGCGGAGCAGGAGAGGGCTTAGGGTGACAGTTTCATTACCTTTTGGTCATGTTTGAATGTCTTGGTCAGGCTTAAACAGGCAGCACAATGATGACTTTCAAGCCGAATACTCCTTTGGAGAAAATCAGCTCGCCCCGGTGCAATTCAATAATGGCGGCAACGCTGGTTAATCCCAATCCAAATCCTTCACTATCATTATTGAATCTATAAAAATACTTGCCTACGTTTTCATATTCGCTTTCTGGTAATCCCGGGCCATCATCTTCCACAATGATGGAGATTTTATTGTCAAAGCGTTTTTTAATTTCAACGCTGGCATGGGAATGGGCGTATTTAACAGCGTTATCCACCAGATTGGCTAAAGCACTGGCTAATAAATTGCTGTCGCCATTAATAATGACTCTGTCGATTTTCTTTTTCTGCAGCGTGACGCCCTTTTCTTCAGCGAAAAAGCTGTACAAGTCCAGAACGTCTTCGGCAATCACTTCCAGATTGCAGGCCTTGAAGTTCTGTCTTTGCACACCGGCATTCAGCTCGGCAATTTGTAGCAGCTTGCCCAGCAGCACGCTCAGGTTCTCTACTTCTTCAATCGCGTCTTGCTGTGCTTGCCGGACATGCGGGGGGACGCCAGGCAGGTTCTGGGTTTCACGCAGCTTGCCAACGATGCGGGTGAGCGGGGTGCGGATATTGTGGGCCACGGTATCGGAGATATGCCGCGCGCCTTGCATCAGGCTCTCGATCTTGTCCAGCATGCGGTTGATGTCGTGGTGGATCAGACCAAAGACGTCCTCGCTCTCGGAGGTGATGCGCTTGGAAATATCCCCCGCACCCACCTGTTCCGTCAGCAGGCGGATGCGGCCCACACGGTATTTCAGCTCATTGCTGAAGACATAGGCGCCCAGAATTACTAGCATCAAGGCCAGGATCATGGAGGTGACGATGATGCGGCTAAGCATGGCGCGCAGCTCGATCAAGGTGCCCAGCTCGTGGCCGACCACCAGGGTTTCGCCGCCGGACAGTTTGGTGACGCGGACATTGCCTTCGGATAGCGCGTCGATATGCTTGATCTGCACTTCCACCACCTGTCGTTCTGGCAGGTTGTTCAGGCCGGGGATCTCGCTGATATTGCCCACCAGGGTGTGATTGAATTCGTCCAGCAGCAGATAGATTTCCTGGCCCGAATCAATCCGGTCCGAGAGGGTTAGCTCGATCATGCGCAGGATCTCTTCGCGCCCGCCGACTTCGTAGGCAATGCTAAGACGCTGTACGGCGACGTTGATTTGCCGCAGGTGCTCGTCGCGCAAGGCTCCAAACACCTGAACGTAGAAGAAGCCGATTAAAAAGAGCGTGGTGAAGATGGCCAGGATGCTGTAGTTCAAGGTCAGCCGGAAGGAGGTGGACTCCCACAGGCGTTTGATGAAATCAATCATCGCAGCGCTTTAGCTTGAAACCGTCGATGCTGTCCTTGTCGCTAAGTACATAGCCACGGCCACGCACGGTATGGATCAGGGGCGTGGCGCCTTCCTTGTCCACCTTGCGCCGCAAACGACTGACCAGCACATCAATCACATTGGATTGGGGGTCGAAGTTATAGCCCCAGACCACTTCCAGCAGCATGGTGCGGGTAACGATCTTGTGGCTGTTCATCAGCAGGTAGGACAGCAGCTTGATTTCACGAGGTTGCAGCTCCAGCACCTCGTCGCCACGGGAGATTTTCTGGTTGCGGATATTCATGACCAGATCATCCACCTGCAGATTCTTGATTTCTGCATTGTCACTGCTGCGGCGTATCAGGGCGTGCAGGCGGGCGGCCAATTCCTGAAAGGAAAAGGGCTTGATTAAATAATCATCGCCACCGGCTTTCAAACCATCAACTTTATCGTCCACACCGGATAAGGCACTTAATACCAGTACGGGGACTTTTTTACCTAAAGATCGCAAAGTAAAAAGAATGGACAGGCCATCGACATTATTGGGAAGCATGCGATCAAGAATAATCACATCCCATACGTCTTTCATGGCATTTTCCAAACCGGAAACGCCGTCATGACTGGTTACCACCGAATAGCCCAGCTCGGATAAGCCATTCACTAAATACCGAGCATTTTCCCGGTCGTCTTCAATCAGTAAACAATTCCAAATTTGGCTTCTCGGAGATTTATTAAGTGGCAGACTCATCCATTCCAGAAATGGATTGATCAAAAAGGCTAATGCCGACTATGAGGTGAACATGATAAAACGGTAATGTTTGATGTCAGGAAATATAAGTATTGATTCATCCTGTTAACACCGTCATGTGCTCTGAATTATAGGAGTAATTAGTCAGCACATTACTCTAATAAAAATCTCAGCGCTGTCGGGCTGGAAATCCAGAAATGCGCCGGAAATTATCTGGGATGCTTGTCCGGTGGCTAAAAAATGCGGGTGGCGCTATGAGGCACAATACAAGGTGGACTCTGATCCTGGATTGGAGAGGTCGCCTTACGCTCTGCTGGTGGCCACAAAGCATGGAAGTGATGGACTGGACCTTGCCCCAAGCCGATCTGCAATTGGTTGGCAGCAGCCAAAGCGCCATTCAAATATTCCTTGGCCAAGCCTACCGCAGCCGGCACGCTGCGGCCCGGTAGCAGGGCAGCAATGGCGGAGGACAGTGAACAGCCCGTGCCATGCGTGTTGCGTGTCGGGATGCGAGGCGACTGAAAAACATGGTTTTGCCCCTGACCTTGCAGCAAATCCACACTGTCCGGGCCATCCAGATGACCGCCCTTGAGTAGCACCCACTCAGGGCCCAGCAAGCACAGTTCGCTTAAGGTGCTGTGCATCTCTTGCAGTGAGGCGGGTTCCGGTTTGTGCAGCAGATCGCCCGCTTCGGGCAAGTTGGGGGTAAGCAGGGTACACATGGGCAGCAGCCTGTCGCGCACGACGGACACGGCTTCGGGGCTGAGCAAACGATCCCCGCTTTTAGCGACCATGACCGGGTCCAGCACAATCGGGCAGTCCAGACCGTGATGGTGCAGGCGGTCTGCAATTGCTTCCGCAATCCCTGCATTGGCGATCATGCCGATCTTGATGGCATCCACGCGCACATCCTCAAACACCGCATCCAACTGGTCCGCCACAAAGTCCGGCTCCAGCGCCACAAAACACCGCACACCCTGGGTGTTTTGCGCGACCACGGCGGTAATCACGCTCATGCCATAAGCGCCCAAGGCATACATGGCTTTCAGATCAGCCTGAATACCGGCACCGCTGGTCGGGTCCGTGCCCGCAATACTCAAGACATTGGGAATCATGCTTGGCCTGCTTGATCTTGAGTGGTAGCCAATGCCAGTGCCCGACGGGCAACTCGTACTACATCAAAGCTGTGTGCCACATCCAGACTGTCCAGTTCCGCATTGCTGAACCAGCGCGCGTCCAGAGCGTCATCGCCTGCTTGCGGCTCACCTTGCTGCCAGCGAAACAGCACGGCAATCAGAATGAAATGCGAATAGGCCAAAGGTCTGGCGCTGGGTTCGCGGTCAAATACATCCAGCGCATCAAAGAGCTGCATGGCCTGGCCTTGTACGCCGGTTTCTTCGGTCAGTTCCCGATGGGCCGCCGCCATGATGGTTTCGCCCGCGCGAATCTTGCCACCCGGAAAGGCCCAGCGTCCTGCATCGGGGCGATTGGCGCGGCGTATCAGCAAAATCCGGTCTTGATGGATGACGGCAGCCAGGGTGGCGGCAACCGGGCCGATGGGGGAGGGAGAGTGGTCAGAAGACAAGATAGCAACTCCTAGTCAAGGATAGCCATCCGGCAGCAAGCGGCGAGCAGGTACAGACCCGTCCCTTCGCCGGCATGACCCGGATCAGGTTCAACGGGTCACTGCGGTGCAATCTGCTCGGGCAGTTTCTCAGCCTGCTCGCCAGGCTCCCCTCGGTGAAAAGACCGTTTCTGTAAAAACGGTCTGGGCGAGTATACCTGTCTTTAGCCTATAACTCCCCCGTCAAAAACTGCGCCCGCCCACGCCCGAAGGACCAGTCTGCATCGCTGTTTTCTACCAGAGCGATGATCAGGTCATTGGGCGACACGCCACAGTTCTGTTCCAGCCGTTCTGCCAGCAAGCGGTAGAACTGGACTTTCTGACTCTCGCTGCGGGGGCGGGACACGATGTGCAGCAGTACCACCTTGTCGCTACGCGGATAGCCCAGGCCGGTGTCTTCCAGTATCAGCTCGCCGGGACGGTGCTGGGTCACGCACTGGTAGCGGTCGCTGGCGGGAACATCAAAGGCTTGCACCATGGCTTGATGCGCGGTGTCCAGCAGCAGGCGCAGCTCTTTGTCGTTGCGGCCTTGGATCAGATCAAATTTCAGTAATGGCATGATGGTTCATTCTTGATTGGGACTGCGGTCTGCAAGGCCGCTGGAACTGATAGCCATATCGTCGTAAATCAGACGTTCGGCTTCGATTAGCAAATTCGACAACTGTTGATAGGCGGCGACCCATCCATCTATGAGCTCGTTGCCTGTCATCCTCGCGATCAGCTCTTCGCGTATGGCCTGCAGTTGGCAAGTGCTCATCATTGGGTCATGCTCGGGCTGGATCTGTAGAGCGAGGTGATTGTTGGCGATCTGGCTGACCAAGGGGCTCGTCGGTGGGGAGTCGCGCAGTATCAATTCATAAAAATAGGTGGTCAGGGCTTTGTCGCCGCTTGCCAGCAGCGGGGCAGCGGTCCTGATGATGTCGCGTTGAGCGTCCGTCACCATAAGATTCAAAAGCCGGGCAAGACGTGGCTTTTTTTACAGTGTTCAAGATAGACAGCTGGGCGAGTCATGGTTTCAGTCTCCTGGTTTGAGGGCGGGATAGCAGGGCTATCGATAGGGAAGATAGAAGACTGATTGGATCAAGTAAAATGATGAATAATGATTATATGAATCACTAATAATGATAAAAAAGCGATTCATGTAGGCGAGGCCTGGATGAGCCTGCGGTTTCTTGCGAACGATCAGCGGGTGTTACTTGTTGCCCTTGGATGGCTTGATGATGAAGGTTGCACGCCTGTCGCTTGGCGTTCTGAGAAGAACTTTCTGTTTATCAATCACTAAAAAAGATTTTATTAATCAGTATTCATCATTTTACTTGATCTGTTGCTGCGCCTATCGTCAGGGCTTCTAAACGACGGTTCTTGGCACAGCCAAGGCTCTGAGGCCACTGTGACACAGGCCCAGGCCTGCAGGCGACAAGGTGACTGCCGACACTGGCCGCTTGTACCTGTTGGGCAAGTGGCTCACGACGTATCACTCTCGGTATTGCACTGTAGAGGACTTGCCCCCCGGTGACCTTTTCAAGGAGCTAATCATGCAATTGCGAGACAACGGACTCAGGTTCTCGCCCATCACTATTGTGCTGCACTGGCTTGTAGCGGCCTTGCTGTTTTCCATTCTGGGCTTGGGGGTGGCCATGGCCCAAAGCCCCGGCGATGCGCGATTGGTACAGCTGCAAAATCTGCTGGGGACGCTGCTGTTCCTGATTTCCATCTACCGCTTCTGGGCGCGGGTGACGTCTTTTCACCCCTTGCCGGTGGGTTCGCCCAACCCGGTGGAGGTAATAGTGGCCCGTTCCGTGGCGACAGCCCTGGCCTTGGCGATGGTGCTGCTGCCCGTCGCCGTTTGGCTGTCCCGTGCGGCGGCTGGCGTGGCGGTGGAGCTTCCTGGTGGCCTGGCGTTACCGACCGTGATCAGCCCGAATGAGCAGGTCAAGGCCGTGGTTGATGTGCTGTTCAATATTGGCGCCACGGCTTTTTTGGCGGGGCTGGTCTTGCACCTTTTCGGGGCATTCAAAAACCATTTTGTACTGAAGAATCTGGCCTTGCGTCGCATCTTGGGCAAACAGGTGGAGTTGTAAATCATGAGCGAAGCAAATCGAGACTATGCGGGCAATGTCATTACGGATATGTGCGGAGTGCAGTACCCGATTTTTCTGGCGGGCATGGCTGCGATTTCCGGGCCGCAATTAGTGGCGGCGGTAGCGAACGCGGGTGGGATGGGTGTGCTGGGTGGCTTGCGTCTGGCTCCCTTGATGCTGCGTAAGTGGCTGCGGGAAACCAGGGCACTGACGGACCAGCCTTTCGGGGTGAATGTGGTGCCGCAGTTTGGTGGCCCGGAGGTGTTCGAGGCCCAGTTTCAAGTGATCCTGCAGGAGCGGCCTCGCATCCTGTCGCTGTTCTATGCCGAGGACTATTCCGCCGACATGATTCCCCGCGCCAAAGACGCCGGCATGATTGTGATGGTGCAAACCGGCACGGTGGCTCTGGCTCGTAAAGCGATTGCGCATGGGGCCGACATTATCGTCGCCCAAGGCAGTGAGGGTGGTGGCCATCTGAATCGCGGCACCATTGGCCTGATGTCTTTACTACCCGCGATTCTGGACTGTGCGCAAGGTCGTCCCGTACTGGCGGCAGGCGGGATTACGACCCGCCAGGATGTCAGGGCGGCCATGAGCCTGGGGGCTTCCGGCGTATTGGTGGGCACGGCCTTTCTGGCCAGCGAGGAGTCCAACGCGCATCCGCTCTACAAGCAAAAGATTCTGGAAGCCAGCACGGACGATACGGAATATCGCACCGGCTATTCGTTTGGCTGGACCTATGGCACGCCGCATCGCGTGATTCCCAACCGTGACAAGTGGAATGTGCTGCGTCTGGTCGGGGGTGGGGCGCGGGCAATTGATAAGGACAGAATGGCCAGGAAACTGTCTTTGTATGCCGGTCAGGGCGTGGGCAAGATCCACAGCATTGTGCCTGCGGCAAAGCGGGTCGAGGAGCTGGTTTTGGGCTTGTCCTGACGCTTTACAGCTGCATAGCCTGTGCGGAGCGGCTGGACAGACCCACAGGCTGACCGGTCAACTCAACAGTGCGGCTTCGCCTTGATCCAGTTTGGGTAATTGGGCGAACTGCGCTTGGGCCAGGGCCACAAAGCTGCGCAGGGCCGAGCCAGGATTGGCATCAGCACGACGGATAAACACGGTTTTTACTCGCGCAAGGTCAGGCGGCAGTTCGTGGCATTGCACGGGCAGGCGCAAGCTGCTGTTCTGGGCGACCGCTTTGGGCAGCAGGGTAATGCCCATGCCCGAGGCTACGCAGGACAGAATGCCGTCCAGTGTACCCATTTCCATGATCTGGTTGGGCACCAGCCCAGCCTGATAAAACCAGTGTTCCAGCGTAGAGCGGTAAAAGCAGCCGGTTCTAAAGACCAGTACGGTTTGTTGGGGAATTTTTTCAATCAGGGCAGGCAGGGATTCCACCGCCTTGCTGCTGACCAGCACCAGTTCTTCTTCAAACACTTCTTCTTGAGTCAGGGCGACGTTTTGATGAAAGCCACCGACAAACGCACCATCGAGCTGGTGGGTCTCAATGGCCTTGATCAGCTCGGCCGTGGTCCCGGTTTGCAAGGACAACTGAACCTGGGGATAGCGTTCGCGGTATTGGGTCAAAACCTGGGGCAGACGGATGGCGGCCGTGGTCTCCATGGAGCCCAGACGCAGCAGACCGCTGGGAGTGCCGGTGTCTTGCAGGGCGGCACGGCTTTCTTCGGTCAGTTGCAAGATACGGCGGGCGTAGGCCAGAAAGGTATGGCCAGCCGGAGTCAGTAACACACCACTTTTCTGGCGTATGAACAATGGCTGTTCCAGTTCGGCCTCCAGCTCTTTGATGCGCATGGTGACGTTCGATTGCACGGTGTGCACCTTCTGGGCAGCGGCAGTAAAGCTGCCATGCTCGGCAACCGCACAAAAAATCTGTAATTGGCGCATTTCCATCTCGGCCATCCCATGTCTGAAAGTGATGCGTGGATTTCTACTCAATCACTTTATGGCATTCTTGATGAGTCGTAAAGCGCTTTTGGGGGGCTTACAGTTGATTGCGGTAGTTCGCTGGGGTGTGACCAAAGCTGCGTCGGAACAGGCTGATAAAGGCACTGGGGCTGGAATACCCCAGATCGTAGGCAATGGTGGCGACAGGGGCACCGGCTGCCAGCATTTCCAGGGAGCGCATCAGGCGGGCGCGTTGACGCCAGGCGGTGAAGTTAAAGCCGGTTTCTGTCACGAAACGGCGGCTTAAAGTGCGCAGGCTGACCGCCGCCCAGTCGGCCCAATGTTCCATGCCCTGATTGTTGCTGGGGTCGGCAATCAGGGCGCGGGCAATGCGTTGCAAACGCGGGTCCTGGGGAAGCGGGAGCCCAAAAGGTTCGATGGGCAGACTGCGGATTTCGTCCAGAATGACGGAGGCAATATGAGCCTGGGCTTGGGGCAAGGGCGCGGCGGGAATCAAATCCCAGGAGCAGGCGCGCAGCACGGCTTCACGCAGCAGGCCGGAGGTGCGCAAGGTGCAGGCCTGGGAAGGCAGATCGGCGCAGGCCGCTTCGTCTATATAGACGCTCCAGCCATGAAAAGGGCCATGCGATTGGCCCGAGTGCAGGACGTGCGGCGGCAGCCAGACGGCATGGATGGCAGGTACTACCCAAACGGCGTCCTCCACTCCAACGGAAAGCAGGCCGCGCAGGGAGCCGAACAACTGCCCGCGAGCGTGTTGATGGGGGCGCGAGGACAGCTCCGAGTCATGGTTGCCGGTGACGGCGAACAGGACGGGGTGCTCGGGAAAGTTCAGAAAATCATGCAAACCAATCTTGCGTTCAGGCATGGCGTAATTTTGTTATCTATTGACCGATATAGTGTACAGCTGCCAAAACCTTTCTGCTTACACTGAAAACCTTGATGAATAAAGGAGTGACACATGCAAGCCCATGACATTCTTCCCGATCACGCCAGTGAAGTTCAGATTGATGGCACCACCATTCGCAAAGGCACGGTAGGCGCGTTTCTGGCTAATGCTGCTGCCTTGCGCCAGCCTGATGTCAGCGACGCTCAACGCCAGCGCGCCTTGAACGATATTGTGGCGGCCTTGCCGGCTCTGAAAGCACTAGGTTTGTTTGATGCCTTGGAGATTCGAGATCCCCAACTGCGCGATTTTGTGGAGTCCAGACTGTGATGAGAGGTGAAGGCGCAACGGTTCGACCGTATTTGTTGCGCGATACCGCTTGGCTGTATTTACCTAGCGGCTTGATGCATGCTTTCGGAAGCCCTCCGCATCTGGGCGTGCGCCGCTTCGATGTTGGCTGTCTTTATTGATGGCAAGGAGCCGCTTATGCAAGTTGATGACACGCAGTTTCCATTGGTGTTTCTAAGAGAACACAGCTCGCAGCAAACGCCGCAACAGGCGCAGGATCAATTGGAGGCCTTGTTGAATCGGGGCCAACGCTTTGTCTTGCTGACTGACAGGTTGGGCGGTGGGGACCATGCCCATGAGGAAAGCCACGAGGATCGCAAGCAACGCGCCTTGTTCTTCAAGCAGAACAAGCAGCGCTTGAAGGATTTGTGCGCTGGCATGGTAGTGATCAACAAGGGGCGGGCCATTCCTGCTGCAGCACGCCTGGCACAGCAGACCTTGGGCCGGGTGCTGGGCCTGCAATTCAGCTTTGTCGTTGATGAAGGCGAAGCGAGGCTTGAGGCCAGTCGGTTACTGGCCCGTTAAATTGCGGGCGGCATGGCTGCCAGAAAGAGGGTATCCGATCAAAAGAGGGACCACAGGCCGTGTGACGCGGCCTGTTTTTGTGTGCGCTTTAGTTGGCTTGCAAATCCAGCGTGCTATCCAGGTGTATGCGTTCAAAGTCTGAAATCAGCACCTGAATACGAATATCCCAGCTGGCCAGATGCGGCAGCTCGACATTACTCACTTCCCATTGATCCTGCCGCGTGAGTTCCGCCGGAAAGGTAATGGACTCCACCCCGGCTTGCGGGTTGCTGAAAATCACCTCCACTTCTTGAGCCTTCAGGGGACTGAAATCCGGCTCGTATAAAGAGACGGTCAGAATGGCCGGGTGCTGGGTGGAGGCCGGGATGTACAACAGATCCGCCATACCGGCTTCGGTATGAATATGGCTGGAAACGCTGGGTGGAACTAGTTGGGCCAGGGCGCGCGGGGGCGGGGTGAAGCGCCATAATGCGGCCACGGCCAGGATCAGCACCGCCAACACATATTCCAGACGAACCACACGTCGCAGAGCCTGTCGGGCATCGCTACGCTGTTGCAAGACGGCTTGAGTCAGACGATAGCGGTTGTAGGCTCCCAAACCCAGCAAGAGCAGGACCAGAATCAGCTTGGCACTGAGCACTTGTCCATATCGGCTTTCCCATAGCGAAGCGAGTTGACCGAATTGCACGTAGATCAGCGCGGCTCCGCTCAGGACCAGAACCAGCAGGACAGCGGGAATCCAGCGCGAGAACAGCGTCAGCAAGCGGGATTCCTGAGCATGCTGAAGTGCATGAACCAAAGGCAGGAAGGAACCAATCCACAGTGTCAGCGCCACGACATGCAGCCAGACACTGGGCCGAGATAGCCAGACGGGATCTGCTGTGCTGGCATGTCCGCTGGACGCCAGGGAAGCTCCCAGAAGAATCAGCGCCAAAGCAGCCAGCCATTTCTTACTAGTGGCGTTTCTTGCATTCCAGGAAAGGGCGGCACAGGCTAGGGCGACCCAGCCCAGCGGCACGGCCAAGCCCATCGAGGTGGATGCCGCCGTTTTCCAGGCCGATGTGCTGAACAGGGCGGACAGCGGCAAATCCAGCGCATCGACACCGACCAGGCCCAGGTTCAGCAATAAGGCGACGGCACCTAAAGCCAGCATTCGCGGTGCGATATGACTTTGCGGGTTTGATGCTGGACCCAGAGCGCGGTAGACCACCCAAGCTATCCCTGTAAACAGGCCCACATAGCCCAGAAGTCGGGCCAGCCAGATCAGTCCATTTCTGAGGGGATTGCTGTGGGTGCTGTCCACCAGATTTGAGCTGAGCGCCCCAATGGAAAATGTCAGTGTTCCGCCTACGGGATGGCCGTCAGCAGAAATAACCCGCCAGCTCAGCCCATACGTGCCTTCGGTTTCCATGGGCGGCAAGGCCAGTTCCAGTCGCTGGTCTTGTGTCAGAACGTCCTCCAGCTCCTTGGAGGAACCATCGGGACGAATCAACTTCATCAGCAAGGGCGATACGGTCTCATTGAAGCTCAGGCTGGCTGTACTGGGAGCCTGGGCCAGCACCGTGCCGCTATCGGGTTTGCTGGCGACCAAGGAGGCATGGGCATACAGCACCGGCGCCCAGGCCAGCAACGGCAAGGCAAGCAGTAGCACGAGCAGTGGGTGGCAAGCTGCCTGCCTACGCAGGGTCTGCGTTTGCATAAGATCTCCTTCAGGCTGATGCCCAAAGGCATCAGCCGCCTGGGTGTTTAAGGCTTGGGCAAGAGTTGCAGCGCAGGAGCAGGGGCGTCGGAATGGTCAGCCGCTTCCTTGGTGCCCGGAGCTGCCTGATCAACCCAGCGCTCCACGCCTTGTTCGCATTCCTGAACAACCGGGAAGTAGAGCGTGCTATTGGGCTTGAGCTCATCGGCCAGGTAGCTGATGAACACGAACTCGTCATAGTGCTCGTCCTGCAAAGGGCCGCCAGTCCAGACCACTTCCTGAACACCGGAGCTGACTTTGGCACCCCAACGCGTGTAGGCCTGCTTGTAGTCACCTTTTACTGTTTCCAGGGTCCAGCCTGCTTTGGGCTGTGGCTTTACACCGACCACACCTTCAGGAATACGGACACGAATTTTGGTGGTGGCAGAGCCTTTGCAACCATGCGGCACGGACAGAACCGCCTTGTAGCTGCTGCCCACCGGGGCTTGCTTGGTTTGCAGGGAAACGTGTGCCACAGCGGAAGACGCGAACAGCACGGCAGCCATGCCCAGAGTGGCACGGAAAGACGTAGAAGAAATCGACATTGAAAACCTCGGCTAGATAAAAAAGAGAAACCGTCAAAGGACGGGAACACATCAAGCGAGGAATAAAGGCGGGGCGCGTGAACCTAAAGGAGGGCCTTGTGCCGGCAGCGGTGGCAGGGTTTGATTGCTCTGGGCTAACAAAACCGGCCGGTACCTGATCAGGCTGATCAGAACAGGCGCATCCAGGGTCGGTAACAAGGCGGGGGAGGCCGCGATACCAAAGGGGCAGTCCTGTTGATTGTGATGCGTATCGGAATCCGCCTGGCCATCCTGGCCGACCAGACCAATCCAGAGCGTATTGGCAGCATTGCCAGCCGTACAGAAGGTAATGGCAAAGCCATTGTCTTGTTCTGAGCGGGTAGGCATGTAGCCTGCCGGGATGATGGCGCGACAGACGTAGGCCAGCAGAGCCAGGCAAAACAGAAGTTGCCAAACTCGGATTTCGCGGGAAACGAAACGGGGACCCAGGGCGCGCATGCGGAAAAGTATATTACAAAAGTGGGGGCCGACTGATGAGGCATTCGCCAGTTATCTGGCACCAAACTACACGTGGATCTTGATCTTGATCTGGCTGGTTTATCTTTGTCTTTGTTCCTGATCCTGCCGCCCACCTTGGTATTAGTGCTGCTTCTGACTTGGCAGTTTCACTCCCTACGTTTCTTGATTGCAGCCACCGCCACCTGGGTCGCCACCGTCAAGGGTTCTGGCAGTTGATCCAATGTAAACCAGTCCATGCCGCTGTGCTTCTCAGGCTCCTGCACCACGGCCTGGCCGGTGAAGGATTTGACCAAATAAACTGGCGCCACCCAGTGCTCGCCCTTGTCGGCATCAATCTGGTTCACATTGACCAGTAGCTCCAGACTCTCCAGACGCAAACCCACTTCTTCCATAATCTCCCGTGTAACGGCTTGCTCCAGGGTTTCCAGCCAGTCCACTTTGCCGCCCGGTATCCCCCAGTGCTCAGCTTCTGGTGCACGCACACGCTTGAGCAGCAGGATTTTGTCGTTTTGCATAATGACTGCACCGCAGCCAACTCGTATGGTTTCGTCCATGTCTACATCTCTAGTTTTTAAACGGCGTCAAGTGGCCCCGAGCGTCAATGACACATAAAAAAGCCGCGAACATAGTGGGCGGCTTTGGTCAGCTAAGGCAAAGTACCGCTTAAGGGAAACCGGCACATTGCTTTATAAAGGCAGGCCGCGCGGCCAGGCGGTGGTAGTAGTCTTCGACTGCCTTGAGTACCGGGCGATCAAACGGCGTATTCAGCCAGCGGTGAATGGACAGGCCCAGAATGATATCGGCCAGGGTGAATTCCGTTCCGGCGGCATAGGCCTGGGTCTGCGCCAAGTGTCTTTCCAAAATTCCCATTACCTGGGTCCAGGCAGCCAAGGATGCCTGAACCTGTGCGGCGTCCTGATGCTTGGGCGATTGACGCACCAAACTCCAGAACGCATATGTCCAGGTCGGGTTCAGCTCGGAGGCCTGCCAGTCCAGCCACTGATCCACCTTGGCTCTTTGCCAGGCATCTTGCGGATACAAGGCCGTCGGTGCCTGGCGGTTGGCCAGATAACGCACAATGGTATGGGATTCCCACAGCACACGTTCCCCATCCAGCAGGACGGGGATTTTTGCGTTGGGGTTCAGCGCACGGAATTCGTCCGTGTTGACGTCCTTGAAGCCTATGCCCCAATCCTGCCGCTCAAATTCCAGATTCAGCTCCGCGCAGGTCCACATGACTTTGCGTACATTGATGGAGGATTCTCTGCCAAGAATAGTCAGCATGATGGGGCCCTCAAGTGGTCATTATTTGCTGGCAGGCAGCAGTTCGTCACGGCGTTCGATAATGCGTGAGATCAGGCCGTATTCAATGGCTTCCTCGGCACTCATCCATTTGTCGCGCTCGATATCGTCACGCACACGCTCGATAGGCTGGCCGGTTTCACGGGCAATCACCTGGGCGATACGTTCACGCGCTTTCATGATTTCCTGGGCTTGAATGGCCATATCGCTGGCCTGACCACCGGCGCCACCGCTGGGTTGGTGAATCAGAAAACGGGTTTGAGGCAGGCACACACGACGCTCGCGGGCGGCACCCAGGAACAGGTGGGTAGCAGCACTGCCCACCCAGCCGGTACCCACCATGGTGACGGGCGAGGAAATAAAACGCACCACATCATGGATGGCATCGCCCGATTCCAGGTGACCACCCGGCGAGGACACGATCATGGTGATAGGGGCGGTGGATTCGGCATCTAGCGCCAGCAGCTTGCGCACGGTTTCCGAGGCGAGCTTATCCGTGATGGTGCCAAAGACCAGCACAGTACGGGCGCGGAAGGCTTTTTCTTCCAGAAAGGCGCTGTCTTGAGGGCTGGTATCAGAGCGAGTTTCTTTTTCTTGGCCAAGCATGGGGAAAGACTCCAAGGGATAAGTATTCTGTCTGCTAAGGAAAATCGATTGCTCGACTATATCCCGACTGATGGTCAACCGGGCTTTCACTTGGCAATTTTTGTGGTTTTTTTTGTCCGCGCTGGGGGCGCAATAGGGCGCAACGCAAGCAGACAAAGCAAATGCAGGGCGGTCTGCCCCGCAAGTTCATCATAGTCTCATGCTTGTTAAGTGTTTGATCCAGGGAATAAGACCTTATCGTCCTGTCTCCTGGAGCAGCATCACGGGAAGGGCTGATCTACACGCTGCCGCTGGGCCTTGAGACCTGCCACAGAACCCCGATACCTCATTGAAAACGCTTCCTTCAACAGTGGCACGACGCTCCCTGTCACTAAAAAAGATACCTGTTGCTTCAGGCGCTTGATGCTAAAAAGGGACGGCACCCGATCAGCCGCCAAGGTCGAAGAAGTCCTTGCTTAAAAACGCTTTTCCAGCTTCAGCGCGACTTCGGTTTGCTTGTATTTGAAAGCCCAGTCGATATTGCTGTTGTTGAAAGTGTGTTTCACATACAAATTGGGCGTAATGCCTTGGAACGCAAAGCGCGGCATGCCTACGTTCAGGATATAAATCTGCTGACGGTCCTTGCGCAGCCCGCCCAGGAACAAGTCCTCGGCATCGTGTCGGGTCTGCCGGTATAGTGCCGTGGCGTTGATATTGAAACCCGCATCAAAGGCCCTGTAAATTCCCAAGTTTGCCATATAGCTGCGGCTTTGCGCGGTTTGCTGAGACTGCAGATTACGGGTGTAATTCAGGCCCCCGTAGACCACGGTTTTGGCATCAATCAGATACGAGCCGTACAAGCCTATCTGGTTCTCTTTGACTTCTTCAAAGTACTGCCGTAAATCGCCTTTGTAGGACAGGCTCTTGTGCTGGGCATTCACGCCTACTTGCAGCCTGTCGCTAAGATTGTGCTTCCAGTCCACGCGCCCGCCCCAGGACTGATAGCTGGTGCGACGGTTGGTGTAATTGTTCTCGAACAAGGGCGTAATCGACAGATCGTTTTTAGCGTCCTGATAGTTGTAGCCCGCGTAAATAATGCTGGTGTTGTCGCTGTAATAAATGTCCTTGGGCTCGGCTTCCTTATGCTTGTCGTAAAGATTGCCGTAGCTCAGGCCGCGCAGTAGTAGGTTGTGGTTGCCGCTTAGCTGGAAACGCCGGTTCAAGGTCAGGTCGTAGACCATGGCGGTGGATTTGACCGGGTCCGGCATCTTGCGCACTGACGGAAAGCACCCAAAGAAATAGCAGGTAAAGAAGGTGTCTTGCTGGCCGTTTTCTTTGTTGATATTGCTGTTGTAGCCCAAGCCAATCGAGGCGGAACCGTGCCAGGCATTGCGGTCCTGCAAGGCACCCTGGAAGCCTTCAATTACGGGCCGTACTTCATCAGGAATACCGGCAGAGGAAATCTGGCTGAACAGTTCTTTCGCTTCGCTGGATTGATAGTCCTCGAACAGTACGCGGGCCAGCTCCAGCTTGGCGCGCATCATAGTGGGATCGCTTTCCTGAGCCTGGCGCAGCTTGCTGATCGCCAGGCTGTGATTGTCCTTGCTACGGGCCACCACTCCTTGAGCCATCAGCACCAGGGCAGGGTTGTGGCCGGGCAGCTCCTGATATTTTTCTACAAACTGATCCACCTTGGCCCACTGTTGCAGATTGATGGCGACATAAATGGCCGGTTCCAGATCGGTCAGTGTGGCATCGACGCTATAAGTTGTGCCGTTGATGGTGATCAGGGCCGATGGGTCCACATCAGGCGGGGTTTCTTCCACTAAATGGGAGCGTTCGCGTTCGTTCAGATTGCGGTCGATTTGATTCAGAAGTCGGCGCGTATCGTCGTCGTTGGCTTGCACCGCGCTGGATGCCATGGCCAGCAACAGGCACAAAAGGGGAAGGGCTCGCCCATGCATGAATGGAAACCTTGCAAGAAAAAGGGGAGATGGACGCAGGGTCCGGAGAGAAAGGGGATCGAGCTTGTCGATCCCCTTTTTCTTATGGCAACACTAGCGTGTTGTCAGAGGCGGATTACTGCTTGGCACCGCCGAAGGCCATGTCATTGGCGCCGTTGGCTGGGTTGTAGTAAATCCCGGCCAAGGCGTCAGCGGCTGCGCCGTAGAATTGGCCCTCAATTTTGGCTGTACTACCGCTAAAGTTTTTAGCGAAAGAGCCATCGGAAGCAATGGTTGTGCCATTAAACAAAACAGTGCCAACCAGACCAGCCAGAGTACCTGTACCACCACCGTAGTTGGCGGTCAGGATGCCTTTGGAGATACCAGCCTGGGTGCCGGGGTTGTATTGGTTGACACCTACAACGTCGTACTTGGCATTGACCAGGTTAGGCATGGCTGTAGTTGGGTTTTCGCCGGTGTAGAACACAGTGCGGTCAGCATGGCTCAGGTTCAGATCCGTGCTGCTTGCTGGAGGTGTACCGGCTATGCGGGGAGCCCACTCACCAAAATACACTTCTTGGCCGGAAACCTTGGCAACTACTTCGCCACCGAAGTGGGGGTAGCCCGGCAGAGGATTGTTCAGTTGGCGATAGGCGTAAATTTGAGTGCCTGCTCCTACACCGCTGGTGATGGTATGGCGCCATGTTTCAGCAATGTTTGTTCCCAAGGGCATTTGAATATATCCATTGCCATCAGCACCACCCAGCACTTGATTCGTTTGCCAAAGAGGACCGCTTTTGAAGCTCACCACACCCGATTGTTTGGTGGCGTCATAAGGGTCAGTACCTGGCATGGAGATACCAGCTTCGCCCTGAGCCATCATTGTGGACGGCTTATCCGCCACTACGAATGCTTTCGAGGAACCACCAGCTACGGGGGCAGCGAAGCTGCTGGCGGAGGCCAGCAGGAAAGCCGAAACAATAGCCAGTTTTTGTACATTCAGACTTGCTTTCATTACGAACTCCATTAAGTGAAGAAAAAGGGCGTTTTTACGAAAACGACCAAAAAAACCGATTTACTTAAAAACGTGCTGTCATACCGACGCGCACCGTTCGTCCGGGGGCCGGCATAGAAGTGCGGGCCATGGGGTCCAGGTAGTACTGATTAGTTAGATTGCTGATTGCCACGTCCACATTCAGGTTTTTCTGTACCTGATAGCTGGCGTAGGCATCGAAGACCAAAATGGGGTTCCAGTAGTTCGTTCTGTTAAATGCCCAGCCAAGGCCACCAAAATGCCCTTCATCTTTGTTTTTTGCGGCGCTGTGATACACCGCACGTGCTCCGAGCAGTAGTTTCTTTTCCAGCAAGCGTGCACCGACATCCAGGTTCAGGGAGTACTGCGGTTGCAGACTGGTTCTGGCAAAGGTGCGAGGGAAGCCGCCATCAACGCAGGCAGGAATGTTGTCGCTTCCTGCGGCTCCGGGGATGGGCATAAACGTCTGGGCGTAGTCGGCATCGCATAGCTGCTGCTTTAAGCGGTAGGTTCCGCCAAAGTTGGCAAAGTATTTGCCGCTGTCTACGCGAGCTTGCAGTTCAATACCTGACATTTTCTTCTCGGCAAACTGCACGGTATTGAAGTCCCAGTCCCGGTCTATATAGTCTTTGATCCGGTTATTGAAGTAGTTGATCTTGAGGTCTGCATAGTCCAGGCTTGGGAAGTAGCTGCTCAGATTGTGGACATAGCCGATTTCCCAGTTGTAGGCGTGTTCAGGACGAGTAGCTGCCCCGGTCGAGCGCTTGCTGCCACCAGCCAAGGCCATGGAGGACTCGAACAGGCTTGGAAAACGTACAAATTCGTTGTAACGGGCATAAAGACGAATATCGTCTGTAATGAAGGCTGTCAGCCCGATGTGAGGAACCCAAGCATGGTCTTTTTGTTTTTTAGGTTCTTCCCATTTATTGGGTATTTCAGATTCGTCTTGGTAAACAGGTTTGCGATTGCTTACCGAGGCAATGTATTTGTCTACTGTGCCCTTTTGCCCCTGCGCATCGGTGACTTGCTCTGTTGAGTCAATTTCGCCATTGGTAAAGGGGTTATTGGCAGTAAAACCTTTGTGACTTTCGCCAGAGGGAACAAAAACCGTTTCTTTGGTATAGCGATAGCCGTTAATTTTTCCTTTATGAAATGAATCGCCTAGCATTTCTTCAAATGATTTTTTGCTTGTATGCCCGAAAACGGCCTCCAGCATGCTCGGATCTAAATCGGAAATGAACTGCCAGTCTTCTTCATATTGCTTGTACAGCGGGAGTTCTCTTTCAATGATTTGGCGTTCGTAATCCGCAACTTCCTGGTTGCTCATTAAGCGCTGAACCTGGTAGTTATAGCCTTTCAGGGCAGGCTGAATAGCCCAGTCCTTATGTTGCTGGCTACGCATCTCGGCCAGCTTGTCGTCGTACGACCAGTAGTCGCTATAGCGTGCACCAGCATTCACCTGAAGCCAGTCCACAGGCCGCCAGTCGAAGTTAAAACCAAAATTCCATTGCTGCCGGGTGCCTGATCGAGGCCCCATGTGGTTCACACCCCAGGTCAGTTCGTTCAGATTCTCGAGCTTCTCCGAAGCGTCATGCTGCTTGAGCTTTTCTCGTGTGAAATCAGCCGATAAGCTTAGATCCAGAGTTGGGTGTAAAGTCATGGCGTTGCTAAGGTTCAGCCCACTACGCCTATGGTCGGTAATTTGCAAAGCTCTGGGGATGATGTTGAACCGCCCATCTGTATTGGGCAGCTTTTCTGGGGCGGTAGGAGGTACCCAAGCGCATTCAGAGCCGTTTGTGCCCAGGACATGGCAATTTGTGTAGTTGTCCCAGTCACCATCGCGTCCGTTGTTCAAGCCCTGGCCTTGGATCCCGTAAATGATGTCGCCATTCTGATGACGCTCACTATCGCTTTGGGTAATCCAGGCTCCGGCCTTCAAGTTGATGAAACGACTGCCTTCGGGATTCCAGGAGTAGTTCAGGTTCCAGGTGTCTTGTTTGACCTTGCTATACGGGTTTTCGGTTTGGAGGATATTTTTTTCACCATAGCCATCCAGGGCATGGATTGCCCAGACCACGTTCCATGGCACGTTTTCGCCAAAGGTATGGTTGCTGCGCATGTAGCTCATATCAATGGCTTGATCGTGAGGTAGGCGCAACGTGCCTTTCAGCAGCGTGGTTTCCAGTTCGCTGGATGTGTTCAGAACTTCCTCACCAGGACGGTAGTACTTGGCGATGTAGCTCACTCTGGGGAAGGAGTACGACGGGTTGTAGTCGCTATTTGCGTCCTCTTGCCAGGTGTCGTTCTCGTACTTGTCACTACCTTTCTTACCGCTGTAATAGTTGCCGCGACTGCGGTAGCTGTATGCGGCTAGCAGATCAAAATTTTCTTGTTGTGTGGCGATGGCCAGGCGGTAGGAGTGGTCTTCAAAATTGAAGTTCTTGCCGCTATTCCCGACTTTCGGCATACGGTCTGGAGAAATGTGGTCAGGTAGAACAACGCCGTTGCTGCCTCCTCTATCAAAGACCGCCCCTGGAATATCGCGATAGTCCTTTCCGAAAATCCCAAAAGCCCGTTCATTCGGCTTGGTCGAATTCGTCGCTGTCTCCGCCTTCAATTCAATCCCGAAGGTCTCGCCCGGTTTGACAATATCCTCCACCTGCAGCGTGCGGATCTGCACCGATCCGCCAATCCCGCTGGCTCCCGACGTTGCCGACACGCCTTTTTCCACCAGAATGCTGCTGATCATATTGGGATCAACATAGTTGCGGTTGGCGACCCCGGCCGGACCCAGCCAGACCGATGTGGCCTGTTCTGTTCCGTCAATCGTCAGTGGAATGCGACCTTCACCCTGAATGCCGCGAATGTTCGGGTCCAGTGCGCCACTATTGCGCGAATCCCCCGCATACACCCCGTTCAGGCCCTTGAACAAATCCCCCACGGAGCTGCCCTTGTACAGCTCGATTTCTTCCTTGCCCGCGTACACATTGGAGACGTCTTTCTCGAAGACATCGGCCTTGCCGGCCTCATCGCGGGTTTCACGTACGACGGTAATGGTGTCCAGGCGAGTGGCTCTGTCCGTATCGTCCTGGCGCTCGTCCTGACGGGAGAAGGGTGGGGCGCTGCCCACGCTCTGGGCTTGTGTCTGCCCGGCCCAGGAGGCCAGAATCAAGGCATACACCAGCGGCTTGAGCGCGTGTTTTTTTGTGTAGGGTGAAAGGGTAGCGGACATAAAACGAACCAGGGCTCCGTGCGAAAAATAACAATCTGTCGTGGGGAAGTACTTCCCGTTTGCTGGCCAGGCTCACCCCTTGTCTCAAAAGGTGAGGAAAGGCACGGGGATATTATTCACATTAATGAGAATAATTATCACTTAGATTGATATGCAGGACGGAGCAATTCCTATGCAGGACCGGAAATCCGCGGCAACTGCAGGAATTTGTCAAAGCAGGAGGGGAACTTTTCAGGGAGAGGGCCGCAGGGGGCGGCCTGAAAGAAGGGTGGGCCTCTATGAATGCAGAGGCCGAAAACAGCGGAAATACAAAGGTTTAGGCGCGCTTGTTGCCAAAAATGGATTTGGGTGAGCGGCCAAAGTAGCGCGTAAAGGCGACGGAAAAATTATTGGGGTATTTGTAGCCGACTTGCCAGGCGGCCTGGGCCACTTGTTGGCCGGACTCCAGCAAGGTATAGGCTTTGCGCATACGCAGTTCAAGCAGCAGGCCGATAGGCGTGTTGTCGTACAGATAGCGAAAACCTTCTTTAAGTTTGTGCTCGTTAATGCCTACCGTCGTGGCCAGATACTCCACCGTGATTTGCTGGTCCAGTTGCGAGCTGAGCAAATCGCGTGCTCGCTCGACCCGTTGAATATCATCCACCGACAGCGGGGCGCTGTTGGGGGCGTCGGGTGGGGCCAGGCGGTTGAACTGCTCGGCCAGCAAGCTGAGTGCATGGATTTGCAGATTCAGTCTGTGGTGATGAATGGGCTGCTCCGGGGTGCACGGCTGCATATAGCGTGCCAGTGCCGCCGCATGGGCCATGGTGGCCTGGCTGCTGGCATGAAAGGACAGACGGTGCAGTCCCACGCAATCCATCAACTGGGTGGCGCGTTCCGGGCCCACGTATTTGTTCAAGGCCGCCTCGCTGATGACCAGCCGTAATTGCGATACGGATTGGTCCTCTTGATAGTGGCGTTCCCCCCGCAGGGATCGAAAAGCCGTCACCGTGGTATGGCCTGCCTTGAACAGCAGATCTGAGCTCTCCCGACCCTGATAGGCCGACTGTCCTTGCAGACCCACCGTAACCACAATGACACGGCCCGCATGGGGGCCGTTGCTCTCTTCAACCAGCGATCGGCTGGGGTGATAGTGCAAGCGGCCCAACAAGAACCCTTGTTCCAGTTCCACGCATTCGGAATAGCAGTGGCCCAGTTCTTCGGGTAGTTGCAGCCGGACTCGGCCATCGCTCAGAGCGCGGCATGACCTGGGTTCATCCGTGGTTAAGCGATAGCCAAATTTGCGCGTGTTCATCATTTCTCCTGCTAAAAGCGCCTCGCATATGAATTGCTCCGTTCAGCATAGATCTTAATGCAAATAATTCTCATTAAATATATATCATTTCTAGCTGTGATGGCAGAGGGAAGGGCCATTGTGAAATTCACGGAGGTAAAAAACAGTGCTGGATCGATCGCTAGGAGAAGTCGTTTTGTCGGAGCAATTGCTGGAGTCGCATGCTCTGCAAGCCTGTTGGGACGCGCAATTGGCGGGTTTAAGTGCAGATGCCTTGAACCTGGCTTTGGGGTATGGCGTGTTTGCGCATCTGGATAAGTTTATCGCTGCTGAGGAACTTGCGCTTGTGCTCAAGTGGGACGTCGACAACACCGCCTACCTATTGGAGTTGTTGTGGAGTCTGGAGCTGCTGGAGTGTCAGTGGACCTGTCCGCGACGCTATCGCAGCCTGCCGCAAACGGCACGTTATCTGAATCCGGGTTCGGCGCAATATTGTGGCGATGCCTTGCTGTTTCGGCATGGCGTCTTGCGTCAGGTGGGCAATCAGCTCGATGAGCTGCTGCGTAATGGCAAATCGCCTCCAGCGGATCCGGCATTGATTCAGCAAGGCTGGGCAGCAGCGGCGCGCTCGCAAATTGCTCAGGAACAAACGGCGGTGACGGCCGAGGTGGCCTGTGAAATTTTTGGAGCCGTGCCGGAGTTCTGGCAGGCGCAACGTTTGCTGGATTTGGGCGGTGGGCCAGGACTGGTAACCATCGCCTTGGCGCAACAGCAGCGGGACTTGAATGCCGTGGTGTTCGAGTACGAAGCGGCGGCGGCCGTCGCCCAGCAAAAAATTCTTGATGCCGGTCTGGAAGCGCGTATCAGCACCTTGGCCGGTGATCTGCTGGTGGACGATTTCGGGGCGGATTATGACCTGATCTGGTGCTCTTCCGTGCTGCATTTTGTACCGGATATTCCTGCTTTGCTGGCCCGTCTGTATCGCGCGCTGCGCCCCGGTGGGGTGCTGGTGTGCTGTCACGCCGAAGTGCATACCGAGGTCAGCAAGGCCAAACGGATTTTGCATTACTACCTGCATATGCGCATGCAAGGCCGCCATGTGCTGCCGGAAGGGCAGTTGGCCCAGTTGCTGGAACAAGCCGGATTTGATGATGTTCAGCAGTTTGATGAGGTGCGCTTTCCGGTTGCGCCCGTCACTGCATTGATTGCGCGCAAGGCGTGCAAAGGGTGATGAGAATGAAGACGTGGAAAGCATGGGGGGCGCAGTTGCTGTTTGGCTGGATGAATCTGGTGCTGGCCGTCCCCAGTATTTACCTGATGCTGGGTATGCCCCTGGTGATGCGACAGCATGGCTGGTCCGGCACCGAGATAGGCTTGTTCCAGCTGGCGGCCTTGCCCGCCATTTTCAAGCTGGTGCTGGCCATGCCGGTGCAGCGTGTCCGCCTGGGTGGCGGGCATTTTGTGCATTGGCTGTGGTTGATGGCGGTCTTGTTGTTGGCTTTGTATGTAGGCATAGGCCGCGAGAATCTGATTGATCAGCGGACCCTGCTGTTTGCCCTGACCTTTGCCATCAGCATTGTGGCGACCTGGATGGACATCCCCTTGAATGCCTTGGCGGTGCAATACCTGCCGCGTGACGAGCAGTTGCGTGCAGGCAGTATTCGTTCTGCCGCCTTGTTTCTGGGCGCGATCGTCGGGGCGGGCGTGATGGTGCTGGTGCAGGCCCGTTGGGGTTGGCAGGCACCGTTTGCCTTGATGGGCTTGGGGCTGGTGATTGGTTGTTTGCCCTTTGTCTTCTTGCGTTCCAAAGCCGGTTTGCAAGCGGCTGATACCGAGCAGGCACCGCCCGGTTTTGTTGCCGATTGGGTCAGCTTCTTCGGGCAGGAAGGGGCCCGGCAGTGGACCAGCCTGCTACTGACCAGCTTCCCCTTTATTGGCGCTGTCTGGTTCTACTTGAAACCCTTGATGCTGGACCAGGGCATGCCTTTGGAAGAGGTGGCCTGGACGGTCGGGATTGCCGGTGGCATTACCGGTGCCGTGTTCAGCCTGATTGGCGGACGTTTGGCGTCATTTCTGGGTGCCGCGCGTGCCATTCCGATTTATCTGCTGGCGGCCTTGCTGTCTCTGATTCTGTTGATGGTTTCCGTCTGGGCCAAGCTGGGGCCGGTGTGGCTGATCAGCAGCGCCCTGTTGATTGCGGCCAGCATGGGGGCTGTGTCGGCATTGCTTTTTGGGCTGACCATGTTCTTTACCCGTAGACAGCGCAATGCATCGGACTACGGTTTGCAGTCGACCATCTTCACCTTGGCCCGTATGGCCGTTCCCATTGTCGCCGGCATCGTGCTGGACCGTTTCGGTCAGGTTGTCATGCTGGGCGTGCTCACCTTGGGTGTTCTGTTCGCCTTTGTACTGGCTTGGCGCGTTCGCCACAGCGTCGGTGCCAGCACCGAAGTTTTGCTGCGTAGCCAGTAAGTCAGGGTCTGAAAACGCCAGCGTGTGCAGGTTGCGCTGGCGTTCATCGTTTTTGCTCCGTTTCGCATAGAAATTAGAACCCAAAGGCTATTGTGTCATTTTCAGTCATATTTGAGAATAAGTCTTGTTCGTATTCATATGTATTTAACCAGGAGTCATTATGACCTTGCCCCCATTAGTTGAGCCCGGTGAGCCTTTAAGCCGCGAAGAGGTTAACCGTTATAGCCGTCACCTCTTGATTCCCAATGTGGGCATGGAAGGCCAGCGCCGCATCAAAAATGCCAAAGTGCTGGTTATCGGAGCAGGGGGCCTGGGTTCGCCCACCTTGCTGTACTTGGCCGCAGCCGGGGTGGGCACACTGGGCATCATCGACTTTGACCGGGTGGATGAGTCCAATCTGCAGCGCCAGATCATTCACACCGTAGACAGCATTGACGAGCTGAAAGTGGAAAGCGCCAAGCGTGCGATTCACAAGCTCAACCCCCATATCAAGGTAGAAACGTATACCGACAGATTGGAACCTGACATGGCGGTCGAGCTGTTCTCGCGCTACGACCTGATTCTGGACGGCACCGACAACTTTGCGACCCGCTATCTGGTCAATGATGCGTGCATGCTGGCCGATAAACCCTATGTCTGGGGTTCGATCTTCCGCTTTGAAGGCCAGGTCTCGGTGTTCTGGGAAAACGCGCCCGGTGGCATAGGTTTGAACTACCGCGACCTGTACCCCGAGCCCCCACCGCCCGAGCTGGCTCCGTCTTGCGCGCAGGGCGGTGTGTTTGGTGTCTTGTGCGCCTCGATTGCCTCCATCATGTCCACCGAAGCCATCAAGCTGATTACCGGCATTGGCGATCCTTTGATCGGCCGCCTGATCGCTTATGACGCACTGGATATGTGCTACCGCGAACTGCCCATCCGCCGCCTGCCCAATCGCAAGCCCGTGACCGAGCTGAGCGATTACCAAACCTTCTGCGGCCTGAATCCACCGGCTGATGCCATGGCCATCCCCGTGCCTGTCATGACTGTGCTGGAGCTGAAAGAACGGCTGGACCAAGAGCAGGCCCCTGTCCTGGTGGACGTGCGCGATCCCAATGAATGGGAAATCGTGAATATTCCTGGCGCGATTCTGATGCCCAAATCGCCCACCGTCGCCGCCGAGATTCTGGCTGCCTTTGGTCCGAATGCGGATCTGGTGATTTCGTGCCGCTCCGGTGCGCGTTCCAGGACCGTGTGCGAAGAGCTGATCAAGTTGAAGGCCCCCAAGGTGCGCAATCTGGAAGGCGGCGTGCTGGCTTGGGTGGAGCAGGTCGCTCCCGAATTGGCGTCTTACTAAGTTCGGGAGGAAGCACATTATGGCCTTGCAGATTCGTCGTTCTGCTCTGGAGCAAGTTCTGAATCATGCCAAGCAGGATCACCCCATCGAGGCATGCGGACTGATCGCCGCCAAGGAGGGTTCACTGGTGGCCGAGCGTGTGCTGCCCATGCAAAACCGGGCGGCCTCGGAGGTGTTTTATCAGTTCGATTCGCGTGAGCAATTTCAGGTCTACCGCCGTCTGGATGAGGACGATCAGGAGTGTTGCGTGATCTATCACTCTCATACCGCCAGCCAGGCTTTCCCGAGCAAGGATGACATTGATTTTGCGGGCCATCCCGAACTGCATTACTTGATCGTGTCCACCTGGGATCAGGCCACCGTGCCGGTTCGATCCTTCCGGATTATCGACGGCGGTGTGACCGAAGAAACCATCGTGATTGTCTAGGGAGCAGCGTCGCTCCCCCAAGGGGAGCGTGTGTCCCGGCTGTTGGAAACCACTATTTCAAAGGAGTTTTAAGCATGTCCATTTCAGTCTCTATTCCGACCTTGCTGCGTCCACTGACGAACGGCGAGAAGAAAGTCCAGGCCCAGGGCGCTTCGGTAGGCGAAGTGATCGAGCATCTTGAAGGCCAGTTTCCCGGCATCAAGGCGCGCCTGATGAGCGGCGAAGACCTGCACCGTTTCGTGAATATTTACGTGAACGAAGAGGACATCCGTTTCAGTGATGGCCTGAAAACCGCCATTCGTGCTGGCGACAGCCTGACCGTACTGCCTGCCGTAGCAGGGGGCTAAGACCATCTGGTCTGGATTTTCATGGTGCAAGTGCTGGTTTCTGCAATCAGCACTTGGCGTGCGCATCACTCTGGTTTGGAACTATGTCTGAATTACTACATGGCTGCGGATTACGTTGGCAGATGGGCTCACAGCCCCCGTATTGGCCGGGCTTGCCTGCTGCCTTGAGCCGTCAGGCTCGATTGCTGGGTTTATCTGAACAAGGACAATCCGCAGGCCATCAAGACGAAGCAGCATTCAGCCTGTATTCGCCTGATTTTGGAACGATTAGCACGCATCTGGAAACCGAGGCGGGCGGCATGACGCAAGCCGCGATCAGCGAGCTGAGCATGCAGGCTGCCAGCGGTATCTTGTCCGTGCATGGACGCTCCAGTGGGCTTTCGGGCACGCTGGGCCTGGATTATCTGGCCGTGCTCAGTTCAGCCATGACCCTGCAAGCGACCTTGGCGGCGGCCTTGGGCCAATTGCGCGGCGGGCGTTTCTCTACGGTGTCGGTTTCGCCCTTGGGCTGCGGCCTGCTCAGTATCGGGCAGTATCTGGCCGGGGCAACGGCGGCTCAAGATCCCGAACAGTTATTGGCAGGCAGCTACGATCCCGGCTTACGGCCTCCCTTTGTTTCGCAAGACGGCGTGGCCTTTGAACTGGAAACCTTGGACCCGCGACCCTGGCGCGCTTTTTGGGAAACAGTGGGCGTACCGGCCGATCTGGCTGGTCAGGCCTGGAAAGCGTTTTTGCTGCGCTATGCCAAGGCGGTGTGCCCTATGCCAGCGGCATGTTTAAGCAGTCTGCAAGCCCTGAACTTTGCCCGTTTGCAGGAACTGGCCTTGCAGACCGGCATGGCCATCTTGCCGGTACGTACACCGGCTCAACGCCAGAGCGATAGTGATTACGCGGCCTTGGCCGGTCTGTGGCAGCATCAGATTCATGCCGCGCCCGGCTCATTGAGCACCTTGCCGTCCAAGGCCGATTTGCCCCTGCGTGGTTTGCGGGTGGTGGAGTCCTGCCGTCGGATTCAAGGGCCTATTGCCGGTCACTTGCTGGCGCTGCTGGGGGCCGAAGTGATTCGTCTGGAACCGCCCGGTGGTGATCCCTTGCGTGCCATGCCACCGTGCGTGGATGGCTGCTCGGTGCGCTTTGATGCGCTCAATCAATTCAAGACGGTGCAGGAAGTGGACATCAAATCGGCTCAAGGCCGCCAGGCCATTTACGAGCTGGTGAGCGAGTCCGATGTGTTTCTGCATAACTGGGCGCCGGGCAAGGCGGCCGAGCTGCAACTGGATGCCCAGGACTTGCACGTGGTGCGCCCGGATCTGGTCTACGCCTATGCGGGCGGTTGGGGTCAGGAGCAAGTGGACGCGCCGGGGACGGACTTCACGGTGCAAGCCTGGTCGGGTATTGCTCACACCATTTCTCAAACCTCGGATGCACGGGGCGGGTCGTTGTTTACGGTGCTGGATGTGCTGGGCGGGGTGATGGCCGCGCTGGGTATCAGTGCCGCCTTGCTGCGCCGGGGCCTGAGCGGGTCGGGCTTGCGGGTAGGCAGCTCCTTGTTAGCCACGGCCGATCATCTGGCCCAGGCCGTTTCTCCCATCAGTAAAACTGGCGTGTCGGCGGTGTTCCAGGCGGGCGAGGGCTTCATCGTCATCGACTGTCAGGATCAAACGCATCTGCATGCCCTGGCCGGGTGGCTGAATGTGTCGCCCGATGCTGTCTGGACGGTCTTGCCGGATCGTCTTCTGTCCCAGTCTGCCCGTAGCCTGGAAACGCAACTGGATGTGCTGGGCATACCGGCCCGCCGCGTCCATAGCAATCTGGCGCAACTGCGTGCTGATCCACGTCTGACGTCTCATTTCCATGACAAGGGCTATTCGTCTGTTAATTCTCCCTGGAGGTTTTTATGAATCACGCTGGCATCATCGATCTGGTCCCTGCGTCATTGCGCCAACGCTGGATAGAGGACGGTACCTACCCGAACAAGCCGGTCTTTACGCTGTTTGCGGAAAAAGCTCAGGCTCATCCGGACAAACTGGCGGTGCTCTCGCCCGAAGGCAATATCAGTTATAGCGCCTTGATGGACGCGGCTCTGCGTCTGGCAGGCAGCTTGCGTCGGGCAGGGATTATGGCGGGAGACGTGGTGGCGTATCAGCTCAGCAACCATTGGGTGTGCTGCGCCATTGACCTGGCCGCCGCGGCTTTGGGGGCGATTGTCGCGCCTTTCCCACCCGGACGGGGCAAGCTGGATATTCAGTCGCTGGTGCGTCGCTGCGATGCACGGACGGTGATTGTGCCGCATGAATATGCAGGCATTGATTTGTGCGAAGTGATCGAATCCTTGCGGCCTACGTTGCTGTCCTTGCGTGTCCTGATTGTGCAAGGCCCATCGCGTCCGGGCTGGATGACTTTGGATTCTCTGTTCGAGGGCGAACCCCTGTCCTTGTCCGAATTGCCGGTGGTGTCCCCCAATTCGCCAGTGCGTTTGCTGGTGTCCTCGGGCACCGAGTCCGAGCCCAAGCTGGTGGCCTATTCGCATAATGCGCTGGTGGGTGGGCGGGGCCGATTCCTGCAACGCATTTCCCCCAATGATGTGGAGTTCCGGGGCATGTATCTGGTGCCGCTGGGTTCTTCATTTGGCTCTACGGCCACCTTCGGTGTGCTGTGCTGGTTGGGAGGTTCTTTGGTGGTCTTGCCCAAGTTTGATGTGCCTAGTGCGATTGCCGCCATCAATGCCTTCAAACCCAGCTTTATTCTGGGCGTGCCCACCATGTTCCAGCGTATTGCGGCAGCGCCTGAGCTGGAGAAGGCCGATAAAGCCAGCTTGCGCGGCTTGATTGTGGGCGGTTCAGTCATTGACGAAGCTACGGTACGCCGTTGCGTGGAAGCGTTTGGGTGCGGCTTTATCAGCCTGTACGGCTCAGCCGATGGGGTGAACTGCCACAACACGCTGGACGATCCCATCGAAGTGGTCTTGAGCAGTGTGGGGACCCCTAATCCGCAAGTGTGCGAGATCCGCCTGATTGACGATGAGGGTGCCGAAGTGCCGCAAGGCGAAGTAGGTGAAATTACCGCTCGTGGTCCCTTGAGCCCCATGCAATATGTGAACGCCCCGGAATTGGATGCCCAGTATCGGGACGAACAGGGTTGGGTGAAAACGGGCGATCTGGGTTACATCAATGCCCAAGGGCAGTTGGTACTGGCGGGTCGCAAGAAAGACATCATCATTCGTGGTGGCGCGAACATCAGCCCGGTGCAAATTGAAGGCTTGGTCATGGCTCACCCGGATGTAGTCACTGTGGCTTGCGTGCCGGTTCCCGACGCGGATCTGGGCCAGCGTATTTGCTTGTGCGTGACGGTGCGTGAAGGCGTGCCACGTTTCTCCCTGAAAGAGATTACCGACTTCTTGCGTGAGCAGGGGCTGGAAGTGAACAAGCTGCCGGAGTATCTGCGCTTTTACCGCAGCCTGCCGCTGACGCCTGCAGGCAAGATCGACAAGCGCGCCTTGGCTGCCGATGCGGCTGCATTGGGTTCTGGGGCCAAGACTGCAGCGGGGATAGCAGCATGAGCCACCTTGCCATCTCCAGCGCGGCCTTGAGCCGCAAGCTGCGGCAGTTTGTGGATACCGAGATCATCCCCAACGAGGGCATTCTGGCCCAGGGGGATAATCTGGCCCGCGAGCTGACTCTGGATCTGACACGCCGCGCTCAACAGGCGGGTTTGTTCGGCAGCTTCTACCCTATGCATCGTGGTGGTCGGATCGCCAGTTTGGTTGAGTACCTGCCTGTGGCCGAACAGGAAGGACGCTCTGAATATGGCCCTGGCATTTTCGGGGCAGATGCCACGCTGGATGCGTATATGTTGAGCCATCATGGCTCGGCCAGCGTCAAACAGCGCTTTCTGACGCCCTTGCTCAAGGGGGATGCGGTGTCCAGCTACGCCATGTCCGAGCCGGACAGCATTGGTTCGATTCCGGCCACCATGCAATGTCAGGCTCGCCTGAAAGACGGGCAATGGCATGTGAATGGCCGCAAGTGGTTTATTTGTCGGGCGCAACAGGCCAGCTTTGCGACCGTGGTGGCGCGCAGCGCGGACGGCCCCGTGAATGAGTCCTTGTCCATGGTGATCGTGCCCACGGATGCGGCAGGCTTTAAAGTTGTGCGCCCCTTGCCCTTGCTGGGGCGTTATCAGGGGCAGAACGAGCTGCTGTTCAACAATGTGACCGTGCCGGAGGACTATGTTCTGGGCAGCGCTGGGCAGGGCATTGCCCTGATGCAAAAGCGTCTGGCCCTGGGGCGTATTTTGCGATCCGTGCAATGGCTGGGCTTGGCGCAACGCAGTTTTGAAATCATGTGCGAGCGCATTCACTCGGAGCGCGGAGAACTGGCCCGTCTGGCGGACAAGCAACTGGTTCGGGCGCGGGTCTATCAGGTGTACCGGGCCATTACCTCGGCCCGTTGCTTGCTGCGTGAAGCGGCTGTCAAGTTCGACGCGGGTTTGCCCAATGCGGTGGAGGTGAATGTGGCCAAGCTGGCGTCGTCGGATGCGGTCAGCGCGGCAGCAGATTCCGCCATCCAGATCATGGGGGCCGAAGGGCTGGCCGATTGGAGCCCCTTGTCCGGCATCTATCGGGCAGCGCGTACCACGCATATTCTGGATGGGGCGGACGACGCCTTGATCAGTACCGTTGGAAAGCACTTGCTGCAAGCCTACTACGCCACTCAAGAGATGGCAGATATGAACAAGGCAGTCGCATGATGCTATCGACACGGGCAAGTCGTTCACCCTGGGTGCTGGCCAGTTTGATGACTCTGGCGATGGGCATGCCCATGATGGTGTTCTATGCCATCGGCGTCCTGGGCCCGCAAATCATTCAGGATCTGGGCATCTCGCGCGAGCAACTGGGTTGGTTGACCACCAGCACTTTTGGGCTGGCTGCCTTGCTTTCGCCGTGGGCGGGGGCCTTGGTGCAGCGCATGGGCAATCGGCACGGTTTGTTTTTGCTGTTCCTGCTGGTGGCCATGTCCTTCAGCCTGATTGCGGTGTTGCCGGGTTTCTGGGGTGTGCTGACGGCCTTGCTCTTGTGCGGCCTGGCGCAGTCCTTGGCCAACCCGGTGACCAATCAGGCCATTGCCCAGTTGGTACCGGCAGAGCGCAAGGCGGGGCTGGTTGGTATCAAGCAGTCCGGCGTGCAGGCTTCGGCCTTGCTGGCCGGTCTGGTCCTACCCACCCTGGCCTACAAACTGGGGTGGCGGGGGGCGTTTGTGGTGTGGGTACCTGCCATGCTGTGCCTGTCCTACTTTGCCCTGCAGCTTTTGCCAGCCAGAGCCAGCACCGCAGCCGGCAGCATGTCCTGGCGCTTGCCCTGGCCCAGCCAACAACTTTGGCTGTTAATGGCCATTCAGCTGTGCGCGGGTCTGGTGCTGTCGTCCTTCATCACTTTTCTGGGCGTATTTGCGCAGCAACTGGGCGTGTCGCCGTACTGGATAGGGATGCTGGTCAGTGGCTTTGGGGTAATGGGGATTGTGTCCCGAGTGCTCTTGACGCCCATTGCTGCCCGCTTTGGGGATGAAACCTTGTTGCTGGGCATTCTGTTTGTCATCCCGATTGTGGCCTTGTTGCTGATGATGATGGCTGCACCGGACAGGCTCTGGCCCCTGGGAGCCGGGGTGTTGGCCATTGGCTTGACCCTGGTTGCCACCAATGCCATTGCCATGAGCATGTTGCTGCGGGATGCCCGTTTTGGGGCGCCGGCTCGTACCGCAGGGCTGTTGTCCGTCGGGTTTTTTGGCGGCTTTGCCTTTGGTCCGCCACTGTTTGGTGTGCTGCTGCGCTCGCCCGAAGGCTTTGCCGCTGCCTGGCCTTTCCTGATGGGTATTCTGGTATGCGCCAGCTTGTTGTGCCTGATTTTGTACCAGGTTCGTCGCATGGCGAAAGGGGAGTGATGGAATGTCTGTAGAGGTATTGGGATCAGCCAGCATCGAGTCCATTTTTGCGAATATGGACCAGATTGCAGAGCAATGTGGGGAGCAGTTTCCCTTGTTCAGACAGTCCTCATCCGAGCAATGGACCTTGTCGCGACGTGGCTCCTGGTTGGGGGGCTTCTGGGCGGGCTTGTGGTGGCGACGCGCCTTGATCAGCGGTCAGGAGCAGGATAGGGAGCAGGCGCTGAACTGGTGTCAGAAGCTGCAAGTTTGGCTGGAAGAGCCCAGCATCAATCGAAGCTTTGTGTTCTGGTATGGCTCCGGCCTGGGCAGCATCTGGCATGGGGATAGAGAGGCCGAAGCCCATGTCGATCAGGCTGCACAAGCTCTGCTGAACAGCTTTGATGCCTCCAGTGGCTTCTGGCCCTTGGGTTCCGGGATGGGGGGCGGGGAGGCGGGCAATCACATGTTGAATGTGGATGCTCTGGCTCCTACGCTTTTAGTGCTGGATGCGCAGGGTGGGCCGGTGGCGCGTCAGTTTGGGCAATGGCATGTGGATGCCTGCCTGCGTTATCTGCAAAAACGCAGCGGAGCCTGGCGCGATACGGTCTTGCTACGCGGGAACGATGTGTTGGCCGAGCAGGGCGCTGAAACCTGGCAACGAGGGCAGGCCTGGGCCATGTTGGGAATGGCAAGCGCAACGCGCTTGTATGACAGAAAGTCCTATGCTCAAGCAGCCCTGAATGCCTGCCGATATTGGCACGAGCGTTGGGGGAGATTTGCGCATGGCTTTTTGACACAGGAGTCCCCACTAAGTCCGGTAGACCGTTCAGCCTGGGCGATTGCTTCTTTGGCTATGTATGAGCTGTCGCAGATTCTGCCGGAACAACAATGGCTGCACGAGCAATCGCGCTTGTATCTGGATGCCTTGCTGACCCCTGAGTTAAGTGAAACAGGGCGTTTTGTGGGGCATCTTTACAAAGTTGCGCCGGGGCAGTCTGAACTGGTGGAATCGGCCTGCGCCAGCTTCTTTTTGCTGGAGGCCTTGCTGGCGCATTCGACTTGATGCGCTTACAGGTCGGTTGCTTGCTTTACTGAACATGGGCATGGCGTGTCGATAACAAACAGGCCAAAACACAGAAATGGTTGTGGCCTGCTTTGCATTTGACGATGCAGCTTATCAGGAAATCTGCAAAGAGCCTGTTGCGCCCATCAGCAGGTCGATCACATCCGGCGCGGAAATGATTTCAAAGCGTGGGTCCATCTGCTCGGCGCTCAGGCCGTTATGCAGCATGCAGGACTTGCACACGGCCACGCGTCCACCTTGTTCCAGATATTTCTTCAACAGCTCTGCTGCCGGTTCAAAGGGGGCGCCAATACTGATGGGGTCGGCGGCACCGGGTACACCCAGCGCGACTCCTTCAGCCATCAGAATCAGGCAGGCGCTATGTCCCTTCTGAACCGCATTGACAGCCATGGTCAGGGCCACAGTTACTTTGTCGGGATTGCCCTGGGCATGGAACAGCGTCGATACAAAAGCAGCGGGTTTAGGCATCACAATTCTCCTTGTTTCGGTTCAAGACTTGAATTCATTGAATGCGGCAACGGCATTGGCCGCGTACATCACGGATGGACCACCGCCCATATAGATCGCAACCCCCAGGGCTTCATGTACTTCTTCCAGACTGGCTCCCATCTGCGCCAAGGCCTTGCTATGAAAGCCTATGCAGCCCTCGCAATGGGTGGCTACGCCAATTGCCAAGGCTATCAATTCTTTAGTTTTGGCATCGAGGGCGCCGCCTGTCATGGCGGCCTTGCCCAGATCTCCAAACCCTTTCATCACGTCGGCTTGGGTCTGACGTAGCTGCGCCAGATTGCTGGAAATGCCTTGGGTCAGTTGCTTGTAGCTAGTTTCACTCATGCATGACTCCTGTCGTATTAACAAAAGCAAAGGAATGCTGAAATTGTTGACTGCATTAATTCAGTATATGCTAAATTAAAATCTATCTAAATTAATGCGCAAGAAAAGCTGGATAAACCATGATCCAAAGCAAATCCGACATCGAGCTGTTGCAAGAGAGCGCTGATCAAGCGGCCGCTTTGTTGCAGGCGGTGGGCAATCCCAAACGCCTGGTGATTCTGTGTCTCTTGATTCAGCAAGGCGAGATGAGTGTGGGAGCACTGAACGAGATGGTGGCGTTAAGCCCCTCGGCCCTGTCGCAGCATTTGGCACGCATGCGCCAGGAAGGTTTGGTCAGCTACCGGCGCGAGGCGCAAACCCTGTATTACCGCATTGAGGACCCGAATGTCGCCACCTTGATTGGCACCTTGAAAGATATTTTCTGTCCCTGAGCCTGATGGCATCAGGGGCGGGGCGCATCGCCTGCAGGCCATCGCCCGACCCGTTTTCCCCTTGCTTCTTTATTGAAAGGATTTGCCATGAAAAGCAATGTAGGTGGTTTGGATCGTATTGCTCGTATCGTTGTGGGTGTGGTGCTGATTGCGCTGGCAGTCACGAACGTCATCGGCTGGTGGGGCTGGCTGGGCTTGATTCCTCTGATTACGGGGCTGGTCGGTTTTTGCCCGCTGTACCCCATGCTGGGCCTGAGCACCTGCCCGCTGAAAAAGCGTCAATAGATCAGTCGCTATGGCCTGGTAGCGGGGCATTCCCGCCCGCTCCTTGAAAAGGTTCCTTGTGCTCAAGGAGCCTTTTTATCGCCTGAAAACCCGCCTTGTCTCGCGGATGCGTGGCGGCCAAAGCAAGGCGCTTGGCTGGCCTTTTCGCCAATGTATGATACAAATCTGTTCAATGTGGACATTGTTTAGGTGTATTTATGTCTGGCAACAACGCTGACACGGGCAAGAGCAAAAAGATTCTGATCATTGCTGGCCCGAACGGGGCAGGCAAGACGACGTTTGCGCGCTCTTTCCTCCCGGCCGAGGCGGAGGTGCTGCGTTTTATCAATGCAGATCTGATTGCTGCAGGTTTGTCGCCTTTTGCGCCAGAGAGCGCGGCCATCAAAGCGGGTCGTTTGATGCTGGACGAATTGAAAGAAGCGGTTCGCCTGGGCGAGAGCTTCGCGCTGGAAACGACCTTGTCTGGCCAAGGCTATGTTCGCCATATTGAAAAATGGCAGGCGCAGGGCTATCGCGTCAGCTTGTATTTTTTAAGTCTGCCCGACGCGGATATGGCGATCGCGCGGGTGGCAGAACGGGTACGTCAGGGGGGCCATAACATCCCCGAACCCGTCATTCGTCGCCGCTTTGCGGCTGGCATGAAGAACTTCCTGCATCATTATCGGGATACCGTGGATGATTGGGTTTTGTACGATAACGCAGGCAGTGTGCCAGTCCTGTTGGAGTGGGGAGAGAAAGATGAATAAAGAAGATATTTCCAAAGCAAAAAACCCGGACTTGCGGGCTTCGTTGGCCGCCTTGGAGCGTGCAGCGCAGTCGGCACGTTTTGTGGCCATGCAAACCAATACCTCGGTGGTCTTGGTAGAGAACGGCAAGATGATCAAGCTCTCGGCAGAGCAACTGCGGCAGGAGGTCTGCAAGAGTTGATGACGCTGGGCTGCTATCGCGGTCCTGGCCTGCTCGCGTCGTACTTTTGTTTCTGCTGAACAGCTGGTTTTGCGAAGTGCTCAAGAGGGCGATGGGTCTTGTAGACAGGCCTGAGATGGATGCATGAATATCCGTATAGCGCATGGGATCAGCCAGAAAGCAGGCTGGCAAACTAAGTAGTTACTCCAATCTGCCAGACATCCTTGTCGTCGAGATTGGCTTCAGACCATGCCCGCATCGTGCTCCCTATCAGGGTACTGGCTCAAAGTCGCCAGAAACTCCGAAGGCGGATAAGCAAAGGTCTTTTTAAAGGCTACTGAGTAAGCGCTCAAACTTTCATAGCCACTTTCCAGCGCCGCCTGCGTGATGGACTTTCCTTGCAGCAGAAACTGGATCGAGGCCATCAAGCGCATCTGTTGCCGCCATTTCCCCAGATTCATCCCCGTGCTTTTCAGGAAACGCCGATGCAAGGTTTTCGGCGTCAAGGCGTATTGCCGCGCTACCTCATCCATTGTTTTTTGCTGGGCTGGCGAGCACACCAGGTCTTCGCAAATCCGTCGCATCAATTCCTCTTGCGGCCAGGGCAAATGAAAAGGCAGGGGATGCAGCACGCGCAACTCTTCTATCAATAGCTGTCCCAGTAAGGCGTCTCGTAACGGTGGGTTCTCTTGCGGAATCACCCGCACCAGTGCTGCAATCAATTCACGCACCAGTGGTGTGACATGGATCACGCAATCGTGGTCCGGTAATTGTGCGGCCAGAATTTCATCAATAAATAAACCATGCACATTCACGGCGGTGGTGGCATTGAGCTGATGCGGCACGCCGGGTCGCAACCAGACGGCGGTGGTCGGAGGCACCAGCCACTGGCCGGTGTCGGCCTGTACCAGCAGCACCCCTTCCGTGGCATACAAAAGATGCCCCCGGTGGTGGCGATGGCGGGGGACTTCATGGCCGGCAGGGTAATGCTCGATCACCCCGCTGACCAGCAAGGGCGAGGTATCGGAGTGCGACAAGTCCAGTGCTCGCCCACCGCATTCAGGGGATGCGTAGCCCATATTCAGGAATGTCCAAAAAAATAAAACAAATGACTATTTTTTGATAGTAGGCCAAGTGTCTTGCAGTCTAAAGTGCTTTTATCGTCTTCATCAAGCACTTTGGGATTGAACCTGTCGTGACTCATTTGCACTTGCTATCGCTAGGCCTACTAGCCCTGACATCCGGTCGGGGTCCGTACGCCTGTGTGTGCGAATGGTCCTATCCTGGTTTCCCCAGACCCCGACTGTAGCCAGCTCCTTGGAGTAGGGAAGCCAGGTATGTCATTCCCTATATTCGAGGTTCCCATGCTGACTGATCCTTCCCACAAATACCGTCCCTTTCCTGTCGTCAATCTGCCCGATCGCCAGTGGCCGCAGCGCACCCTGAGCCAAGCGCCCGTGTGGCTGTCTACCGATTTGCGCGACGGCAACCAGGCCCTGTTCGAACCCATGAATCGCGACCGTAAATTGCGTCTGTTTCAAGAGCTGGTCCGTATTGGCTTCAAGGAAATCGAGGTGGGTTTTCCGTCTGCCTCGCAAACCGATTTTGATATCGTCCGGCAACTGATTGACGAGGGCATGATCCCGAACGACGTCACGCCTATGGTCATCACCCAACTGCGTGAGGATCTGATCGAAACCACGGTACGCAGCGTGGCGGGCGCGCGTCGTGTGATTGTGCATTTCTACAATGCGATTGCTCCTGCTTTCCGGGAAATCGTCTTCAAGATGGAGGTGCCGCAAATCATCGAGATGGTGCGTCACCATGTGGAGGTGTTCAAGCGTCTGACGGCCAAGCACCCGGAAACGGAGTGGGTGCTGCAATACTCACCTGAAACGTTCTGCATGGCAGAGCTGGAGGTGTCGCTGGCTGTCTGCAATGCGGCTATTGATGCCTGGGACGCGGGTCCAGCGCGGCCCATGATTATCAATTTGCCCACCACGGTGGAAGTGACGACAGCGAACGTCTTTGCTGATCAGATTGAATGGATGGATCGCCATTTGGATAGGCGCGAACATATCGTCCTGTCGGTACACCCGCATAATGATCGCGGAACGGGCGTTGCTTGCGCTGAACAAGCCATGCTGGCCGGCGCACAGCGTGTCGAGGGGTGTCTGTTTGGCAATGGCGAGCGCAGTGGCAATCTGGATGTGGTGACCTTGGCCCTGAATCTGTATACCCAGGGTATCTCTCCGAATCTGGATTTCTCTGACATCTCGGCAGTAGCGCGTATCGCGGAAGAGGCCACGTCCTTGCCCATTCACCCACGTCACCCGTACGTGGGCGATCTGGTCTTTACCGCCTTTTCCGGTTCCCATCAGGACGCGATTGCCAAGGGCTTTGCGGTGCAGAAAGAAGATGCCCCCTGGCGTGTACCTTATCTGCCAGTCGACCCCAAGGATTTGGGCCGCACCTACGACAGTATCGTGCGTGTCAACAGCCAGTCCGGCAAAGGAGGCATCGCTTTTCTGCTGCAACGCGACTACGGCATTGTGATGCCGCGCCGCATGCAGGTGGAGTTCAGTGCCATTGTTCAGCAGATTGCCGATTCCAGCGAAACGGAGCTGAACAGCCAGCAGATTTGGGAACTGTTTGAGACCACCTATCTGCAAGCCAATCAGCGCCAGGGGAACAACAGCTACCGAGCACATCGCCTGTTCGATGAGGCACAAGGGCTGCAGGGCATAGAGCTGCAATGCGTCAATGCCAATGGCGAGACTGAAATCTATACCGGAACGGGCAATGGCCCGATTGCGGCGACAGTGGCGGCCTTGAACCTGCCTTTGCGTATCGATAGTTACGAGGAGCGCAGCCTGGGTTCAGGAGCGGACGCTTGCGCGATGGCGATTGTGGAAGCGGTCATGCCCGGTGTGCCTGGCTCGAAATTTGGTGTGGGCAAGCACGCGAATATCATTACGGCCAGCGTGATGGCGGTGATGAATGCGGCGGTACGTTTTGAGGAGGTCGAGGCATAAGCAGCCATCAAGCTGCGGTGGGCCGCGCTAGCTTCTGTGTGTAATACAACGGCGCGGGCCACCTTTGACGGCTAAGTGGCTCTGAGTCACGGGGCGACTCTGCTCGAAGAATACTTCACATAGCGAGCGGATAAAACCGCATTCACGTCCCTGGCTTACGAAAAACGGACACTCTTTACATTCAAGTAAATGCGATCAAGCAGGCAGTTCGTCTTTTTGATCAACATTCTTGTCTGTGGGCAGGTCTAGATTCACCACCTGGCTTAACCAGCGTGCCACCACCTTCAGTTCATCCTCCGTAAAGCCGTCGGATAGTTGCTGATTCAAGTCCTGCAAGGTTGATTTGGCCTTGATGCTGGCTTCTTCTCCGGCCGGAGTCAGCGTCAGGCAAATCTTGCGTGTATCCACATCGTCCGTCAGGCGTTGAATCAGGCCTGCTGCCTGCATGCGTTTGGACAGTCCGGTAATCGCAGCCGGTGCGACTTGCAAGGCGCTGGCTGCTTCTCCCACCGTGACCGAGCCTTGAGAGCGAATCAGGAACAGCATGCCAACTTGGGCCGCGCTGATATCTGTCCATGCCGAGGGCTGCTTCTGAATCCAGCGCTGCAAAGCCTTGTGGGCATGGTTCAACAAAAAGACAAAACGTGGCTGTGATTTCTGGCTCATTGTGGCGATGGCTGGATAGATATCGGTTAGACGTCAGGAATTCGATGCAGGGCCGGATTCGCTTTGTGCGATCAGCCAGTCGACCACTATAGGCCAAAGTGCCTCTGCGTTGCGTTTACGAAAGAAGCCCATGTGACCAATATGCGCCAAACCCAGCTGCTTGTGCTCTATTTGATGCCTTTCTATACGGGCCTTGCCTAGTGGTTCCAACAGCCTGGAAATAGCTCGCGGATTGGCCCAGGGGTCATCATCAAAACCCAGAACCAGCAAGGGAATATCGACCTGGCTAGCGCGTTTTTTGGCATCCAGCTGTGGATCGTCATAAAAATAATGAGGCTTTTGCGTCCAGCGGCTCCATTGCTGCATGACGCCACGTGGAAGGTCCTCGCCAAAGCCCAAACGCCGGGTCGGCATATAGCCGTAAAGGCTGCACAGTACGGGAGTAAGTACCCGCATGATCAGCCCCACCCGAAAGCGCTCCATGGGCTTTTCAATTAAAGCGGTAACCCCCGCATGTGACGCAATCATCACGGCAGCTTTCACGGAGCGAGTCGCTGGGGAGATAGCAATTGCATGGCCGCCAACGCTATGACCGATAGCCAACATGGGCAAGCCGTTAAAACGATGGGCGACCCAGTCTGTGACGTAAACCGCATCCTCCAGCATCCAGTGGGACATGGAAACATCGCATTGGCGTATATCCTTCTGACGAGATCGGCCGATACCCCGGTAGTCGTAGCTCAGAACAATGAATCCCAGGCTGTTCAGATGTTCTGCAAAAGGACGATAGAAATCCTGTGGAACGCCGGTGGCGGGGTGAATGATGATGGACGCTTTGGCATCAGGAGCTGGCCATAAGGTTGCGCTGATCGGGTCTTTTCCAGCCTGCTGAATCGTGACCTGTTGCATGCTTGTCTCTAATTTTAGTTAACGTGTTAATGATATTAGAGTGGCTTCAGAAGTGAGTCAATCCGGGAACAAAGAGGAAGGGGGTTGTTAGTGACGACAGTCAGACCTTACATTTCAGCGACCAAACCCTTGATCGCCTCGATATACCAAGCCTGATCGTTCATCCTGTGCGTCAAGATAATCGGTGAAGTCGCCTGCGGTTCTTCGATCAAGCGGTAGTGCAGATCGTTGCGCAGACGAGCCGAGGTTGGGATCAAGCACAATCCAGAATCGGCAGCCACCAATCCCAAGGCCGCTTGAATTTCCCCGGCCTCATAAACTTCGGCCGGGCGCACGCTGTGATCGTGCAGCAGGTGCAGAACATGGTCCGCGAAGCTGGGTCTGGGTTCTTTGGGATACACAATCAGCTTCTGGCCTTGCACTTTTTTCAGGCTCAAAGGCTTGTCTGAATCGGCCAGATCCGAGCTGGGGGGAATGGCCAGGGCCAGTTGTTCTTCCCGCAACACCGTTCTTTGTACGGACGCATCATTCAGTCGTATTCGCCCAAAACCCACATCAATTCGCCCGGACTTCAAGGCCTCCAGCTGCTGCATGGAGGTGAGCTCCACCGTTTGCATATCCACTTCCGGATATTGATGGCGCAGCTTGCGCATCAAAGCGGGCAGGCCGCCGTACAGGGTCGATGCCACAAAGCCTATCGACAGGGTTTGTCGTTGGTGCAGTCCGATTTGCCGTGTCGTATGCACCAGTTGATCGACCCGGCTCAAGATCTGCAAGGCCTGCTCATAAAATACCCGTCCGGCTTCGGTCAGCCGCAAGGGGCGGTTATTGCGCAGCAACAGTGTGACGCCCAGCTCCTCTTCCAGCAATTGGATCTGTCGGCTAAGCGGGGGCTGGGCCATGTGCAGGCGCTCCGAAGCCCGTGTGAAGTTGCGGGTTTCGGCAACGGCCACGAAATATTTGAGCTGACGTAGATCCATAAGGGAAAACCATACCTAGGCTGAATTGATGGTGTTTAGTTTCTTGATTTTTAATATTTATATCAGAAACTATACTCTAAAGGTATAGAACTAGACCTATTTAGTCTTGGAAATAACGGGCCTGCTTCGTGTTCAATCAAGGCATGGAACACACGCGATCTTCTCAACTATTAGCAGCTCCAGCCCTGATCGAAAGGGTGGAGACTTTGCTGCTGGATCTGCCTACGATCCGTCCTCATCAATTGGCGATGACGACCATGCAAGGCCAGACTTTGATGCTGGTGCGCTTGTACTGTTCGGACGGTACGGTGGGTGTAGGCGAGGGCACGACCATTGGTGGTCTGGCCTACGGTGCCGAGTCGCCCGAAGGTATGAAGCTGGCCATCGACACCTACTTCACTCCCTTGCTGCTGGGCGCCAATGCCAGCGCCCTGCCGGCTTTGATGGCTCGCTTGAACACGGCGATTCAGGATAACCGTTTTGCCAAGAGTGCGGTAGAAACCGCGCTGTTTGATGCCCTGGGCAAGCGCACCGGTCTGCCGGTTTCGCACCTGCTGGGTGGCCGCATGCGCGACAGCCTACCTGTTGCCTGGACACTGGCCTCGGGTGACACCGCCAAGGATATTGATGAAGCCGAGCGCATGCTGGCGCAGGCTCGTCACCGTATTTTCAAACTCAAGATTGGTCGCCGCCCGGTAAAGGACGATGTGGCGCATGTAGCGGCTATCAAGAAAGCGATGGGTGATCGCGCCGATGTTCGCGTAGATGTGAACATGGCCTGGAGCCCCTTGCAGGCTCAGTATGGTATGGCTGGCCTTGTCGATGCCGGGTGCTCGCTGGTGGAGCAGCCAGTGCGTCGTGCTGATGCTCTGGCCGATCTGAAAGGTCGCTTCCCGATTGCCTTGATGGCCGATGAATCCCTGACCGGCCCGGCCTCCGCCTTTGCACTGGCTCGTGATGGTGCCGCCGACGTGTTCGCGATCAAGATTGAACAGTCCGGTGGTTTGCGTGCAGGTTTGCAAGTAGCAGCGATTGCCGAAGCCGCCGGTATTGAGTTGTATGGTGGCACCATGCTGGAAGGCGCGATCGGCACGATTGCCGCTGCCCATGTGTTTGCCACAGTGAACCAATTGCAGTGGGGCACGGAACTGTTCGGGCCCTTGCTCTTGACCGAGGAAATCCTGGCAGAGCCACTGAATTACAGCAATTTTGAATTACAGATACCTCAAGGGCCGGGTTTGGGTATCGTACTGGACGAGGATCGTGTCCAGTATTTCCGCCGCGACAGGACACAAGTCAGTGTTGGCTCGGCTGCCTAGGCGCAATAAGAAGCCAGTCGTAGCGGCTTTGCTTGGAACACTTTTTTCAGGATATTAGGAGACACAGAATGAGCGTTAAAATTTTTGACACCCCCGATGTACAAGACTTCCTGCGTTTGGCCTCTGGCCTGGATCAGCCTGGTGGCAATCCACGCGTCAAGCAGATCATGTACCGCATCATCAGCGATCTGTTCAAGACCATTGAGGATCTGGAAATCACCAACGACGAGTACTGGGCAGCCGTGGCTTACCTGAACCGTCTGGGTACGGCCAGCGAAGCCGGTTTGCTTTCTCCCGGTCTGGGCTTTGACCGTTTCCTGGACATGCGCATGGACGCCATGGACAAGGAACTGGGTCTGGACAACGGTACGCCACGCACCATTGAAGGTCCTTTGTACGTGTCGGGCGCTCCTGTGGCGCAAGGTTTTGTTCGCCTGGATGATGGTTCCGATACCGCTGGCGAAACCCTGATCATGCACGGCGTCGTGGCTGGTGCGGACGGCAAGCCTATTGCGGGTGCTCAGGTTGAAGTCTGGCACGCCAATACCAAAGGCTTTTACTCGCACTTTGACCCCACCGGTGAGCAACAGCCCTTCAATATGCGCCGCACCATCATTACCGATGAAAACGGTCGCTACAAGTTCCAGAGCATTGTGCCCAAGGGCTACGGCTGTCCACCGGATGGTCCTACCCAAGGCCTGCTGAACGAGCTGGGCCGTCACGGTAACCGTCCTGCGCACATTCACTTCTTTGTGACGGCTCCTGGCCACCGCAAGTTGACCACGCAGATCAATATCGACGGCGATCCGCTGGTGTACGACGACTTCGCCTACGCTACTCGCGATGGTCTGGTGCCACCGCTGACCGAGCACACGGATCCTGCCCGCATCGCTGCCGAAAACCTGGATGGTCCTTTTGCAGAGATCGTGTTTGATATTTCCTTGACCCCCTTGGTCGATGGCAAGGACAACCAGATCGTGAATCGTCCACGTCTGGCTGCCTAAGTCTTGCTTCGGTCCAGGGCCTGTGTTTGCCAAGTCAAACCAGGCCCTGGACTGACTTGTTTTTGCTGTGCCTGACGTAAGGGCGAAGCCCATCCGTAGCGTCAGTGCTTTATACGGAGAACGGAGTGATCGATAAACAGGTAAGCAGTGTTGCACAGGCTTTGCATGATGTGCAGGACGGCGCCACGATTCTGGTCGGTGGTTTTGGAACGGCTGGCATACCCACAGAGTTGATCGACGGTCTGATCGAGCAAGGCGCTCGCGATCTGACTATCGTCAACAACAACGCGGGTAATGGCGATGTGGGGCTGGCGGCTTTGCTTAAAACAGGCCGGGTTCGCAAAATTATTTGCAGCTTCCCCCGTCAGGCTGATTCCTGGGTATTTGATGACTTGTATCGCAGCGGCAAGATCGAGCTGGAGTTGGTGCCTCAAGGCAATCTGGCCGAACGATTGCGCGCCGCCGGTGCGGGTATCGGTGGCTTTTTCTGCCCCACAGGCTATGGCACAGAATTGGCCAAGGGCAAGGAAACACGTTTGATCAATGGTCGCTGGCATGTCTATGAAGAGCCCATTCATGGAGATGTCGCCCTGATCAAGGCCGAGCGGGGGGACCGTTGGGGGAATTTGACCTACCGCATGGCGGCGCGCAACTTTGGTCCGGTCATGGCGACCGCAGCTCGTACCACCATTGCCAGTGTGTTTGAACTGGCGGAGCTGGGTCAACTGGACCCCGAAACCATTGTGACGCCCGGCATTCATGTGCGTCGCGTTGTGGTGGTGCCACGCAGTCGCACAGAAGCAGGTGGGTTCAAGGCATGAACGGACAGAGCATGAAGGGGGACAGCATGACGCTCAATTATCAGCGCCGTAGTAAAGACGAATTGGCGCAGCGCGTCGCCCAGGACATCCATGACGGCGCCTATGTGAATCTGGGTATTGGCATGCCAACTCTGGTAGCCAACCATTTGCCCGCTGGTGTGGAAGTGGTACTGCATAGCGAGAACGGTATCCTGGGCATGGGCCCGGCACCGGCCGCCGGGCAGGAAGATTACGATTTGATCAATGCGGGCAAGCAAGCGGTGACGCTGCTGCCCGGTGGCGCGTTTTTCCATCATGCCGACAGCTTTGGCATGATGCGTGGCGGCCATCTGGATATTTGTGTGCTGGGCGCTTTCCAAGTGTCGGCAACCGGCGATCTGGCCAACTGGAGCACGGGTGAGCCCGGCGCGATTCCCGCCGTAGGCGGTGCCATGGATCTGGCCATTGGTGCCAAGCAAACCTGGGTCATGATGGATGTGCTGACCAAGCAAGGCGTCAGCAAGCTGGTTGAACAATGCAGCTACCCCTTGACCGGCCTGGCTTGCGTGAAGCGCGTATATACCGATTTGGCCACCCTGGCTTGCACGCCAGAAGGTTTGCAACTGATTGATCTGGTGCCTGGTTTGACGCATGAAGCGCTGGAGGAAATGATTGGTTTGCCCATTGCCGCGGCAAAGCAGGGAGAGGGCCAATGACGGTCAGCCCCAGCGCCTTGAATACCGAGCGGGGCATGTTCCGCGTCAGCGTGGAAGGTGATCCGCTGGCCCCGGCCCTGATTCTGAGCAACTCCCTGGGCACCACGCAAGAGATGTGGGACCCGCAGGTGGCAGGTTTCGCCCAGTCCTATCGTCTGATCCGTTATGACACCCGTGGTCATGGCGGCAGTCCGGTCACGCCTGGCCCATACCGCTTCAAGGATTTGGGGCGTGATGTGCTGGCGATTCTGGATGCGCTGGATATTGAGCGCGCTGCGTTTTGTGGTCTGTCCATGGGTGGTCACACCGGCTTGTGGTTGGGGGTGAATGCCCCGGAGCGTTTGAATGCGCTGATCGTGTGTAATAGCGCTGCCAAGATTGGTACTGCTCAAGCCTGGCAGGAGCGTGCCGAAGCCTTGCGTCAAGGCGGCGCCGCACAGATGCGTACTTTGGCGGATTCGGCGCCTTCGCGATGGTTTGGTGAGGCCTTTATCCAGCAATCGCCGGAGCTGGTAAAAGCGATGCAGGACAGTCTGGCCAAGCTGGACCCGTTGGGTTACGCCGCCTGCTGCGATGCCTTGGCCGAGTCGGATCTGCGTGATCAGATCAGCCGTATTTCGGCACCGACCCTGCTGGTCGCTGGCCAATGGGACCCGGTCACCACGGTGGCCGATGCCCAGGCCATGCAAGCCAATATTCCTGGCTCCAAAGTGGCGGTCGTACCGGCCTCGCATCTGTCCAATCTGGAAGCGCCCGAAGCCTTCGAGCGTGCCGTACTGAATTTTTTAGCCCAGGCCTGAGTGCCCGAGCGCTTGTTTTTAGAAAGGAACACCATGCTTTATCTGGTTCACATGATTGTTGATATCCCTGACTCCCTGCCAGCCGAAGAGGCTGCCCGTATCAAGGCTGAAGAAAAAGCCTACTCGCAGGATCTGCAACGCTCGGGCAAGTGGCCGCATATCTGGCGCGTGGTGGGTCAGTACGCCAACTACAGCGTATTCGATGTAGAGAGCAATGAAGAGCTGCACAATCTGCTCAGCGCCTTGCCCTTGTTCCCTTACATGCAGATTTCCGTGACTCCCTTGGCGACGCACCCGTCGGCTATTTAAGTTACGCAGCAGTAAAAAACTCAGGCTGCGATCCCAGCGCAGCCTGAGCACCGAGTAAAGTTGAGAATTCAAACAAAAAGACTGGGGAGACAAAACGATGGGATTGAAAAGTGGATCGGCGTCGGTCTGGGTGGCCGGATTTTTGTCGGTGTTGATCGCCTATGCCGGTCCTTTGCTGATCTTTATTCAGGCCGCACAAGTGGGCCGAATTGCTGACGCGGAGTTGATCTCCTGGATTTGGGCGATTTCCATAGGCGCTGGTTTGAGCGGTTTGCTCCTGAGCGCGTATTTGAAGCTGCCCATCATTACAGCCTGGTCCGCACCGGGAACGGCTTTGCTGCTGACTCTGTTTCCAGGCATCACCATGCCTGAAGTGGTGGGGGCGTATCTTAGTGCTGCCTTGATTATCGTCGTCATTGGTCTGACAGGCGGTTTTGAAAAGATTCTTTCCTTCATCCCCAAGGGCATTGCTGCGGGCATGATGGCCGGTATTTTGCTCCAGTTCGGTATGGCGGCGTTCAAGTCCAGCAGCGACATGCCCGCCATCGTATTGGTGATGTTGGCGGTGTACTTGCTGGGCAAGCGTTTTTTGCCGCGTTACGCGATTGTGCTGGTGGCCTTGTCCGGATTTGTGATGGCCATGGCCAGCGGGCAAGTACATATGGAAGCGTTCGAGCTGGAGCTGGCCCGCCCGGTGTGGGTTACTCCGGAATTCAATATCGCGACCTTGTTGAGCCTGACCTTGCCCTTGGTGCTGGTCAGTTTGACGGGGCAGTATCTGCCCGGCATGGCGGTCTTGCAGTTGGCGGGTTACCCCACGCCATCGCGCCCCGTGTTGGCTGGCACCGGTTTGGCCTCGATGTTGGTGGCCTGTTTTGGGGGCATCACCATTGTGCTGTCGTCCATTACCGCCGCTTTGTGTACGGGCAAGGATGCCCATCCTGATCCCGACAAGCGCTATGTGGCTGGTATTGCCAATGGCGTGTTTTATCTATTGGGCGGCACCTTTGCCGGCTCGATTGTGTATTTATTTACGGCTTTGCCTGCCTCCTTGATTGCAGCCCTGGCGGGTCTGGCGTTGATAGGGGCCATTGTGGCCAATGTGCGGGTGATGGTCAGTGAAAGCGGCTATATCGAGCCGTCTGTCATCACATTTTTAACCACCGCATCAGGTATGAGCTTGTTTGGACTGGGCGCTGCATTTTGGGGCGTGGTGTTTGGCTTGGTGGCTTATCGCCTGCTTGGGTCCAAACATAAGTGAAACAAAAGGAAGAGACTATGAATCAGTTGGCACTATCCCTTGATCAAGTATTGGAGCCTGTGTTGGCCGTGTTGCCACAGCGCCGCTGGGATCTGGATCGTTTGCGCGTTCTCTTGCAATTGAACGTGCCGCCAACGGTGACCGTAGTCGGTAAATACAATCACGGCAAAAGTCGTCTGCTCAATGAGTTGATGGGCAGTGATGTTTTCAATGTGGCTGATCGCCGTGAAACTGTCGCATTGGCCGAGCATGTGCATGAAGGGGTGCGCTGGCTGGATGCGCCCGGTCTGTACGCAGACGTGGCCTTGCAGGACGATGCTCTGGCGCGTGAAGCCATGGGTTTGCAGGCGGATATTCGTCTGTTCGTCCACGCGGCCAAAGAGGGCGAGCTGGACGCGCTGGAAAACAATTTGCTGCAAGAGCTGGCCGCAGACCATCAACGCTCCCAGCGTCAGAATCTGATGGTCATCAGCCAGATTGACCAGTTGGCCGATGACGAGCAGCAAGAGAAAGTGCTGGGCGCGATTCAGCAGCAGTGTGCCGGTGTGACACTGCACCCCGTGTCCAGCACCCGCTATCGCCAGGGCCGTGATGGTGGCAAGCAGCGCATGCTGGAGAAAAGCGGAATTCCCGCTTTGCAGGCTTCTTTGGAAGCGGCCTTGAAACGTGTGCCGCAAGCCCGCGAGTTCGAGCGTGAAGCCTTGCTGACCGAGCTGACGCAAGAACTGAACGCCTTGCAGCAAACGCAAGAGCAAAGCCTGCATAGCCTGCAGCAGACGCAAAAGCAGCAGCACATTGATTTTGTGGACGGTCTGCGCACGATTCTGGAAGGCATCGAGAAGGATCTGGAGCCGGTAGTCAATGCCCCCGGCGTGGATCATTCCCTGGTGCCGGATACCTTCGAGTTTGGTTTCAAGATGACGGCAGGCAAGCAAGAGCGTGCCCGTTTGCAGATTGCCTATTCGCGTGCGTGTATTGCGATCAATGGGCATCTGGTGGAATACGGTGCCGTAGGCTTGCCAGCGGCCCAACGTACCTCGGTGCGCAGCATGGATACCGTCATGATTGCGGTGATGGGTGTGTCGGTGAAGTACCGAGATGATCTGCGTCGTATTTTCTGCGAGCAGGCGGGTCGCGACAAGCTGGTTCAGGATTTCACCCATTATTTTGAAGTCTCGGATGGCCGTGTTGCTTTGGAGAAGCAGATCGAGGCGACTGAAAATCAGCTTGAGCAAACGCGTCAGGCTTTGGAAGGTCTGTCCACATTGGAGCATGCGTAATGTCGGTGGAAAGCACGTTTATCAAGGCGGTTGCGCAGCTCAATCCTGCCAGTCAGGATATGCAGCCCGCTATTGCCAAGATGGAGCAGTGGCTGGCGGATTTGGGCCAGACGACCGTGGCGCAAGCCTTGTCCTGCACGGCTTTGGCCGAGCAGGGGACATTGGCGCACAGTGCTCGACAACTGAATCAGCAGTTGCAGGAACAAAAAGAGGCCTGGGCGGCTTCCTGGTCTGCATTGGCACCCGCGCAGGAGTTGGCGGATCGTTTCCGCGATCGCATTATGTTGCTGGTGTTTGGCTCCTTTAATGCCGGTAAAAGCTCCTTGTGTAATTTCCTGGCGGACCGCTTTCGTCGTCAGGGTCATAGCGTGGATTTCTTCCGTCTGGCCGATGGGCAGATGCAGCCCATGCCTGAAGGTTTCCAGGAAGGGGCAACAGAAACCACGGTTGCCTTGCAAGGGGTGTGTCTGGGCGAGAAGCTGGTGTTGCTGGATACCCCCGGCTTGCACTCGGCCAATGCGCATAACGCTGCTTTGACACAGCAGTTTCTGGAAAGCACGGATGCGCTCTTGTGGTTGAGCAGTTCCAGCGCACCGGGGCAAGTACAGGAGTTGGGCGATTTGCTGGTGGAATTGCGCCGCAACAAGCCCTTGCTGCCGGTGATTACCCGCAGCGATCGCATCGAGGAAGATGAGATCGACGACGAGATTGTCAAAGTGCTTTGCAACAAGACGGCCGATAACCGCCAGTTGCAGGAAGAGGACGTGATGACGCGGGCAGCGCAGGCCCTGAACCATTGGGGCTTGAGCAGTGACTTGCTCAAACCGGCCTTGTCCCTGTCTGTGCATATGGCGCGCAGTCAGCAGGATGAAGAGCAGGGCTTGGAGCAGGCGGGCTTCGAGCGCTTGTATCTGGCGGTGCAGAACCTGTTGAAGCCTGCCTTGGCATACAAGCAGCGCAAACCTGCCGAGCTGCAATTGCACCATATAGAAGAAGTGATTCTAAGTCCCTTGACGCAAACGCTGGCGCAGGCCGCTGCTCAATTACGTCAGCGTATTGAAGAGCAAACGCTGGTACTGCAAGGAGCCGTGCAAGCTCTGACAGAAGGTACCTGGCGGCGAGTGGTGCCCCAATTGCCCGAAGTACTGGAAAAACATGCCGCCCAGCAAGATGTTGCCGCTGTGCGTACCGAACTTGGCCAGAACTTGAGCGAGGCGTTTGCGGAGTTAAGCCAGACTATCCTGGCGAATTTCCAGTTGATGCAGCCAGACGTGCCGACACTGAATCTGCCTGCGCATATTGGCTATGAAGTGTTCCAGGAGCAGGGGGAAGGGCAAGCGCCGTTGATCGACTACAACCGTCTGTACATGAGCTTGAGTGATGGGGTGATGAATAGTGCCCAGGAGCTGGCGGAACAGATCGTGGAGCAGGCTGAGCAAAGTCTGGAACAGCTCCAGCAAGAGCTGATTCAATTGGAAAATGCTGTGGCTGAACAGGCCCAGGCTTTGGAGGCAATCAAGCATCAATTGCATACTGCCTGAGCTAGTATTCATTCGGTTTTGCATCGCCATGCAAAGCGCAGATAACAGGCTGGATGGCTGTCAAACCCCAAGCTGATTTCATGGATTGTGGCTTATTTGTTGAAATGCTAATGAGAATTGTTAGCATTTCGATATTTATGTTTTAAATCGAAGATGAAGTCGCTATGATGGTTTGTACAGCATCCATGCCTTTGCAAGAGCCGTTTTACGGCTCTTTGCGTCTGTATCAGGCAAACCTGGATTGCGTAATTTTCTGGGGGCGCACGGCTATGAAACCGAAAACAAGCCACTACTTTTCACCCAATAAGGGAAGCTCGCCTAACTGGCGCCAACACCTGCGCCTGTGGGTTGGACTCATCATCTCCATGGGGGGCGTCTGGGCGCTCTGTCATCAGTTCTGGCTGTACGCACAAGATCACCCGGTGGTCTTGCAGGCCCTGGTGGGCGGCTCCATCGCGGCACTGGCCACAGCACTGGGCACCGTGCCCGTCATGTTTTCTCAAACCATGTCGCAGCGTACGCAAGATACGCTGTATGGCTTTGGGGCGGGGGTGATGCTGGCCGCTTGTGCTTTCTCGCTGGTTCTGCCGGGTCTGGAAGCGGCACAGAACCAGCAAGTGTTTGGCGGTGGTGCCTGGGGCGCGGGCTCCGCCGTGGGCCTGTCCATCTTGTTGGGGGCTGCAGCCTTGATGCTGCTTGATCGCATCCTGCCGCACGAACACTTCATCAAAGGGCGTGAAGGTCCTGGCAGTACGACGTCCACCAAGCTGCGCCGTACCTGGCTGTTTGTGATCGCCATTACGCTGCACAACTTCCCGGAAGGTCTGGCCATTGGCGTGGGCTATGTGGGCAATGAAGGGGTGCGTGCCAATGCGTTGGCTACGGGTATTGCCATTCAGGACGTGCCTGAAGGTTTGGTGGTGGCACTGGCCTTGCTGGCTGCCGGTTACAGCCGTACTTTCTCCGTCGTTTTGGGCATGGCCAGTGGCTTGGTTGAGCCGGTAGGGGCGGTGCTGGGTGCGGTGGCCGTCAGCAGCTCGCTGGTGCTTCTGCCTTTTGGTCTGGGCTTTGCAGCGGGTGCCATGCTGTTTGTCATCAGCCACGAGATCATTCCCGAATCGCACCGGCAAGGACATGAAACCTTTGCAACCGGCGGTTTGATGATCGGTTTTGTCTTGATGATGTTGCTGGATACGGCCTTGGGATAAGCAAGTCCACGCGGAGAAATAGCCTGAACAAGCTTGTCTTGTTTCAGGCTATTTTTTTGGTTTTGGCTGTAGCCCCGCGCATGAATGCCTGGCAAGGCTGTGCCCGACAAGGTTTTTGCTCCATAGCTGCTGAACCCTGCATGGCCACAGCACAGCAAGCAGTCCAAACATCAGCCCATAAAGACCTATACTAAGGCCCCTGTTCGGGGCAGTCCCGTACTTGTTTTTTTATCCCGCCTCGTCAGAGCATCTTTTGTCTGCCCAGGCGCTTCTTTGGCAGTGACTTCCAGCATGCTACGCATAGACAATCTCAGTAAAAACTATGGCGATTACCCCGTTTTCAAAGGGCTGACTCATACATTTCAGCCTGGCTGCGTGGCGCTCTGTGAAGAAGACAGTACCGGCAAATCTACCTTGCTGAACATCATTGCAGGCTTGCTCAAACCGGATGCGGGGGAAGTGTGGATAGACGGGCACTCGCTGATGCAAACGCCCCGACAAGCCCGCGCTCGTATGGCTTATGTACCCGACAACTGCATGCTGTTTCCGTCCCAGACGGGCCGTGAACTGTTGGCGCAAATCGCCGCAGAAAAGAACACCCATGTGGATGACAATGCGCTGGATCTGGCCTGCCGATTAGGGCTGGAGCCACACTTGGACAAGCGCTTTGAGCAGATGTCGACAGGCACGCGCCGCAAGGTGTTTCTGACGGCGGCGGCCTTGGGTGACCCGGCAGTGATCATTGCCGATGGCCCCAGCAATGGCCTGGATACGCAGGCTCGTGCCGCTTTGGCGGAGCAGTTCCAGATCTGGTCGCAAGACCGTGTTGTGCTGTTCGCCAGCTACGATGCCGAGTTGGTTGAGGCTTGCGGAGCAGAAATAATCAATATTGCCGAGCTGGTTTAGACCTTGGGCAGTGCCCGCTATCTACAAGTCGATCAGCCTGAAGAAAGAGGCAGAGAACGCTTTGGAAAACAAGCGTCCTCTGCCTCTTTTGCCGTGAGTGTTCCCTGATCAGCCCATAAATTCGGCAATCCTACGGATTCTTTCCGCCGTTCAGATCCCTACTATGGTTCTGCCAAACAAACCAAAAGAAAGGAGACGACATGGCAACAGGATATATTTGGAACACACTTTACGGCTGGGTAGATACGGGGACGGGCAGTCTTGCCTCGGCCAATCTGGGTGCCCGTTTACAGCCGATCAGCCACCACTTGGCCCATCCCGATACGAAGCGCCGCTTTCACGAGCTGGTTTGCGCCTCCGGGCAAATTGATCATCTGACTAGCATCCAGGCCAAGCCTGCACGCGACAAGGATATTTTGCGTGTGCATACGGCAGAGCATCTGGAAAACATGAAGCGTGTGAGTGCCTTGCCAACCGGCGGCGACACCGGCGACGGCATCACCACCATGGGTAATGGCGGCCTTGAAATTGCCATGCTTTCTGCCGGTGGCGCCATTGAGATGGTCAAGAAAGTGGTCAGTCGTGAAGTCAGTAATGGCTACGCACTGGTAAACCCACCCGGCCACCACGCACCCCGTGCTGGTGCGATGGGTTTTTGCATTTTTAATAACACCTCGGTGGCCGCGGCGTACGCTCGCGAAGAACTGGGCCTGGATCGTGTCGCGATTCTGGATTGGGACGTGCATCACGGTAATGGTACGCAGGATATCTGGTGGAATGACCCTTCGGTTCTGACCATTTCCCTTCACCAGCATCTATGCTTCCCGGCCAATAGTGGTTTTACGACTGAGCGCGGCGAGGGCGAAGGCTTGGGCTACAACCTGAATATCCCATTGCCTCCTGGCGGTGGGAATGCCGCCTACCTCTATGCCATGGAAAAAGTGGTACTGCCTGCGCTGCGCGCCTATAAACCGCAGCTGATTATCGTGGGCTCGGGCTTTGATGCCAGCATGATGGACCCGCTGGCACGCATGATGGTGACGGCTTCCGGTTTCCGTCAGATGGCACGTCAAATTATCGACTGCGCCGAGGAAGTGTGTGAAGGTCGTATCGCTTTTGTGCAGGAAGGGGGGTACAGCCCGCATTACTTGCCATTCTGCGGTCAGGCTGTCATCGAGGAGCTGACCGGTGTACGTACGCTGGCTGATCCTTACGCGGACTTTCTGGGCGGGATGGGCGGCGATACGCTACTGGATGCGGAACGTGCTTGCGTGGACGAAGCCGCAGGCTTGTTGAGCGGTCTACGCTAATACGCTGTGATGTTCATGGTTTGAACGCTACCCCGGACCTTGTCGTTTAATGGCAGAGTCCGGGCACGGCAGCCAGGATAGCACCATGCGCATCCGGCACATACCAGTGATTCAGAGCCGCTTTAACAGCGGCTTCTGTGCGTCTGGTAATGCCCAGCTTGCGCAGCAAGGACGTGACATGCGAATGCACAGTGCGTTCGCTTAAAAACAGACTGGCCGCAATTTCCCGGTCGGTATAGCCCGTTACCAGCCAGCCAAGTACTTGCATTTCCTTGGCACTGAGCGCGGCGGGCAAGGGAGCGGGGACCAGTCGAACCAGAACATCCCCCTTGGGAAAACGCTGTGCTTGCAGTCGATAGCTTCGTTTGCCTTCCAACCAGAACGCTTGCAAGGTTGAGGTCTCCTGGCCCATGAAGGACAAGGCTTTAGCCAGTGCGGGGCTGAATTGGGAGGCATTGGAGAGCATGTCTTCACGCATGATCAGGCTGCCTGCCTGTGGCACCAAATGCAAGACGATGCCGTTTTGCGCGACCATGTTTTGCATGGCCTCTTCCAGCAGGATTTTTGCGCCCAGCGCCAGCGTGCGGACGTGGCGATTGAAGCTGCCGGCCTGTTGGGAAGAAAAGTGAATCATCCCCAGATAGGAATCCCCTCGCTGCAGTTCTACCGTCATGCCATCCTGAAATCCACCACGCAGCAGAGCATCGGTATAGATAGCAGTGCTGCGAAAAGGAGGATCCATGGTGTCCGAGCACTCGGAAATGGAGGGGGGCAGCAAATCGTGGGGAGAGGCTTGCGCCGTAAATCCGGGTGGATAGATTTGCGGAAAGCCTGTCCCCAAGGCAGAGGCACAGTTCAGGTTATAGCCTTCACAATGCAATTCCAGATGCGTACGGCTTTGTGGTGCACAGCCCAGAAGCTGCACCGCATCGAAGTGAAACAGGGAGCGTAGGGATTGAATACGATCGCAGAGACTCAACATGTGGGGGCCTGGGGATGTGTGTGGTAAGGGCGCTAACAATCAACATAGCGTTTGGTGATGCACTGCGCAATTGGGCCAAACCCAGGCGTGGATGCTGGACTGTGTAGGGATGTGCCCCTAAAGCCAAAACCCTCCGAAAGTGGAGGGTTGCTTGGAAAGGCGACAAGCTAAAGTGCTTGTTGCTACCTGTCTCCGAGTAAGGCGACAGGGTTTGACGGGGCGTAAAACCGCTTTATTTAACGGCTTCCAGGTATCGTCTCAGCACTTCGGGCCAATTAATCACATTGAAAAAGGCCGCAATGTATTCAGGCCGACGATTCTGATACTTCAGGTAGTAGGCGTGTTCCCACACGTCCAGGCCCAGTATGGGTGTGTTGCCGTGCATCAGTGGGCTGTCCTGATTGCCGGTGCTCTCTACCACCAGCTTCTTTTCCGGGGTGACACTGAGCCAAGCCCAGCCACTACCAAAACGTGAGATCGCCGCTTTGGTAAAGGCATCCTTGAATGTCTCGAAACCGCCCAGATCCCGGTCTATGGCATAAGCCAGATCGTTGGGAAGGGTGCTATCGGCATCGGGCGTCATGACGGTCCAGAACAAGCTGTGGTTGGCATGACCGCCACCATTGTTGCGCACGACATTGCGCAGGGATTCAGGCAAGGTGTCCAGCCCGGCTACCAGCTCATCAATAGGCGGGTAGGGCAAGTTGGCCGCTTCCAGTGCCGCATTCAGATTATTGATATAGGTCTGATGATGTTTGCTGTAGTGAATCTCCATGGTCTGGGTGTCGATATGCGGCTCCAGAGCATGGTAGGCATAAGGCAGGGCAGGTAAGGTGTAAGACAAGACGCACTCCTCGATAAACCCCAGGCCGGTGGCGCCTGGGGGACAGAATGAAACTAATGAGAAAAAGAGCGTTCCTGCGGGCTGACCGCCCCTAAGAACAGGGCAGAGCAGGTAGGGACATGATGGGGGTAGCGTCGCGCATAGCGGGCCAGTTCGGCATAAGTGCGGCGGCTGTGTTGCCAGGCAGCCATGCGCCAGTCGTCCGCCAGACGGGTATTGGCAGCGGCGCAGCACAAGGTTTCATGAGCTGTGCACAGGTGCAGACCCTGTTCGTCACTTTGACCCAGTTGCTCGCAGGCATCGGCCAGATTCAAATGGGCAATGACCCAGGCGGCAATGGTGGCGTCGGCCCCTTCGCAAGAGCCAAACAGCAGCGGTTTCACATACGCACGAGCTTGCTGATAGTGCGTGATGGCATCGGTGTAATTGTGGGATTGAAAGGCCTGGTTGCCCTGTGTGATCAAATTGCGCCAGGAGGCCAGTTCGTCGCGTTGGGTAAGAGCGTGTTGGGACTGTTGGGCGAGTGTCTGCATGCATTGCTCCTGATAAAAGGTAGCGCATCAATAATGAAATTAATGATAATGATTTGCATTTATATTATCAAGGTAATCCCAAAAGCAAATCGTAAGCAGATCAAACGTCAGGCAAAAAAGGAGGGGGAGCACTTCTTAAAGCCAATATCAGTGCGGCTTTGTGGGCAGGGTGAGCGTGCTTAGGTGTATACCCTGTAGCGTCAATATTCTTGTTTCAGATCAAGCCCCAGTTGGCTGCAGGACAAGAAAAAAGGCTGAAAGCCCGGGAGCTTTCAGCCTTGATTTCCGCTTGTCTGAACCGTCTTAACGACGTTTTACCGACAGCTCATATTCCATATCCTGGTCGTAACTACCCAAGGACATGGCTTTGACTTCGTATTCGCCCGCTTCCAGCTGGACTTCCAGACGTGCGTTCATGTCGCCGCCGCTATCATCGTCTTCAGCAACGGTTTGACCGTCTTTACGCAGCACCAGGTAGGTATCGAAGATAGGCGAGGTCATGTCAATGACGTAGCTGCCAGGTTGACGTACGGTCAACTGGTAGCTGTCGCTGGTGATGCCTTGCAGCATCAGAGCCTGGCGAGGCTCACCCACACGGATGGTTCCGCCGCCGGCATTGGCAGGGACTTCATCAGCCGAGGCGGACAGGGCAAACAGACCAGCCTGGTTGGAGCCAGAAATCTTCACCTGGTGTTCGCCTGCAGCCAGTACGCCGCGGACGCGTTGTTGGCCGGCTTCATCACCGTATTGGTTGGCACTGGTGGAATCTACTTCCAGTGTGGCCTGGAAGCCTTGGGCGTCCATTTGCACGGTGACCAGTTTGGGTTCGGACAAGGTGAAGCTGTAGGTTTGGGTTTCACCCGTGAACAGACCGGTTTTGCCATCGCCGTCCAGAGTCAGACTGTCGCCGTTTTTCAGCTCGATCTCGCCGGTCATTTCTTCGGGCTTGATCTCCAGCGAGAAGCCGCCCTGGAAGTTTTGTGCGCCCATGGCCGAGCTGGCCTGAACAATGTACTCACCGGCTTTCAGGTACACCTGCAAGCGTGCATCGGTACCGCCACCGCTGTCATCGTCCGAGGCCAATTCCATGCCGCGACGATCCATCAGCTTCAGATAGGCGTCCATGCTGTTTTGCTCGGCCTTCATGGCCAGGCTGTACAAGCCGTCCTTGTCGATATTCAAGCGGTAACGCTTCTGGCCGCCCAGTGCCCAGTCATGAATGGTCTGGTCTTGAGTCAAAGGCTCGCCGGTGTAGGCTTTCAGGGTATCGACGACGACCTGGAACGGACCGTAGGAACTGGTGTTGAAGCCGCTGACAACCACTTGGTAGGTGTCGTTGAAATCCGCCTTGAAGCCCAGTGTGGTGGCCTGGCCTTTGGTTTCGCTATCGGGGCAGTCTTCGCAGCGCTGAGTACGAGTGACCAGTTCGCCGTTGCGCAGCACGCTGATTTGCGGGCGCAGGGGGCCACTTACGCTGATCTTGATGATCTGGCCGGCTTCAGCCTTCACATCAAACAGGCTGCTGCGTACGCCATCGCTCAGGTTCAAGAAGCTCTTGCTGGTCAATTCGCCGGAGACGGATTGGCCCAATACCAGGGTTTGAGCAGCACCTATGCTGCTGGGGGCGCTGCTGACCGGGCCGCTGGCCGGTACGGGTACGTTTTTGGCGTAATAAATCGCGCCACCGGCGCCGATGACGACGCCCAACAGGGCTGCAAATAAGGTAGTTGGCTTCATGATCTCTGAAGAGTAGCTAAAAGAGTAAGGCACCGATAAGCCGGCAGCCGTTAGCGGGCGATTGTACTGGAGCTGAGAGAGCCAGCGCACACTGTTGCAACAAGATACTACGATATGGCCCTGGATTCCGGGTTTATGGTTGGGGCTTGGATCAATAACTGGATTCGTTTCCTGGCCCGGCTTTGTCTTGAAAGCCCGGCGCATGCCTGCGTACTTTGTTACGTTTTAAGCGGATGCTTCGCTCCTCAAGGCTGCACATAGTCTTGGCTGATGAAGGCAGGGGCCTCGCTAAAGGACTGTCCACCTCCTGGTGGTGGAGCCTGGGTCAGTGCTACTTGCACCCATTTGCCGTGACGGCGTTCCAGTAATCGATAGCGCTGCTCGGGACCAATCGGACGACTGGCCAGGTAAAGGGTGCCGTTTTGTTTGTACAGAACGGGCTGGGACGCGGATTGCTTGTCCACTTCCTGTTCCTGCTCTTGATCAAGCAGCACAATGGCACCACCCGGACTCTTTTGAATCGCCACAACAACCTGTTCTTTTTCGCCCAGGCTAAGAGCGGGCGTGCCTACGTAGTTCAAACCCAGATCTTGCGGATGAGACCAGCGCTGCTGGCTGTCTTGGCTCAGGCGCTGCAAGTGCTGGCTCTGGCGATCGCGCATATACAGCTCAATCTGACCTTGCGCATTCAGGATAGAAGCCAGTCCGCCGCTGATGGGAGGGACCGGAATCGCTTGCCAGGCCTGCCATTTCGAATCATTTTGCTGAGAGGTCTGGAAAAGCTGGCCTTGCAGATTGCTGGCAAAGACATGGGTGCGTCCCTGTTTATCCAGGCTTAGAGTGGCGGGGTAGGCGGCCTGATCCAGTGCAGGGAGGGCTTTCCAGGCACTCCAGCCGTAATCAGGCTGGCGGGCGGCGCTCCAGTAAAAGCGGCCATCGGTGCCCATGGCCAAGGCCTGGCTGTCACGGCGGCTGACCATCGGTGTGTGCAGTACGCGTGGGCCGGGTATTTTTTGCCAGGCGAGCCAGTCGTCCTCATCGGGGGCACGGCTGAACCAGACTTGCCCGCTTGCATCGCGTGCAAACAGGCCGGGGCTGCCGTCTGCATACTGGAAGGCGTTCAAGGCATCCGCTGTGCGTCCGCCCAGGGTGGTCCAGCGCTGTTCTTGCACATCCCATTGATTGATGGCGTCGTTTTGTTCACCCGAGACGAAAAAGCTGAGCCTGCCTTCCTTGTCACTTAACAGGCTGGCCGGATAGTCGGCACGGCTGGTGTAGTAACTACGTTGTACCCAGGCGGCGGCAGGACCAGCGGGTTCCTGGCACACAGCGGGGCCTTTGCAGGCGTGTTGATCATGCCAGGCGTAGCGCCGGAAAATCTCGGTTTTGCTGTGAATTTCATTCAAGGTCAGATTGCGGGCCTGTTCTTGAATCGGGTAGTCCACATAGCCAATTTGCGCGTAATTGCCGGGGGCGGCCAGCATGGCTTCCCGAACCAGTCGGGCGCTGGCGATATGGTCCGGGTGCCCGTGTCCGCTACAACGCCAGCACAGCTGGGTGTAAGGCACGGGATTGGTGTCATCCAGATAGCGAACGCTGGTAGGCCGATACAGTCGTATCAAGGCCGCCAGCGTTTGAACCAGCTGCTCGCGGTTCAATGTTTGTTGAGGACTATCCAGTGTTTGTACGGTTTGGCCGGGTACGGATTCTGCACGGCTCAAGGGAGTCAGGCTTCCCCAGCCGGGGCCCAGCCACGGGTCTTGCAGACGCAAATGACTAAGCTGAATGCCCGGCCGGGCTCGCAAGGTAAATTGCGCGATCGAGGCACTGCCGACCATCAAGCGGGTTTGCTGCCATTCATTGACCAGCCCGGCCATATAGGCATAGGCGGCGCGCACACCTTGCTCGCGGCTGTACATATATTCCAGCCCGCCTTTGCGTTCACTGGCGGTCAGATACAGAACCTGCATGCAGCCACCTGCCTGGATATTGCTGGACAGGTCCGGGTTCATGAACAGCAGATCGTCATCCATATGGCCCACGACGACCAGATCCCGGCTGCCGTGACAAGCGTCGGCGGCCTGGGCAGAAAACGACAAGAGCAAAGCACACAGTCCGCCAAGCAGCCTGTGTTTCAGGGAAGGACCAGCCGAAAAGGCGAGATACATGAGGATGAGAGCGCGGAATAAACAAGGATCAGAACGATCCGTCCCGCGTTGCTTGCAGAGGGTGCAAGCAACGTGCCTGCTTAGTATAAGCAGGCACGGTCAGGCAGAAAATAAAGATAAACGGTGCCAGGGACTTTGCTTTTTAAAGTGTGGCGCCGACGCTGCGATCAGTTCAATCTGGGGCGAATCAACATGGGGGCAAACTGATGCAGGTAATTGAGCATGGCCAGAATCCAGCATAGGCCAGCCGCATGCAGCAAGGGCAGGCTCCAACTGCTTGGGATCAGGGCCAGCAAGCGCAAGACGCAGGCGGCAATCAGGAAACCGTAACCCAGCACCACTTTGGGTGTAGCACGCAAGGGGCGGCCTAAATGACCCAGGGCAGTACGGGTCAGCATGCCAATAATCATCACGCTGAAACCTGCCAGACCCACAATATGTACCGGCCAGGCTGCGCGCAGAATCCAGCCTGCTTCATATGCCGCAGCACTTAATAGACCCAGTGCCAGACCGGCATAGCCCAGGTACAGAATCCACAGCAGTGGCGTATTGCGGCTGGCCCAGGGTTTCCAGCGTACCCACTGGAAGCAGGCGATCAAGCCCAAAGCGGCCAGAACCAGGGCTAAAGGCAAACGCCAGGGGCTTAGCGACAAGGCAATGGCGATGGCACTCAAGCCCATTTGCCAATGGCCGCTACGAGTTTGAGCAGGCAGGCTCAGGCCCGGCAAGGCGCGCATGGCAAAGAAAGGGATGATGCGACGGGCAATCAACAAGGTGATCAAGCCCATGGTCCAGAAGCCGCTGTAGAAGTAGGGCATGGGGTCTTGCCCTTGCATCAGGCTGTACATGAACAGAGCATGGCTAAGACCCAAAGCCAGCATGGCGAGCGGAATACCGTAATTGCGCTTGTTGCGGGCGATCAGGATGACGCGCCCCAGTTCAGCTGCGGCAATGGCAAAAAAGAGGGCATCGAGCAGCAATGCCGCCATCATGCCATGGGGAAGTAGCAGGCTGAAGCGCGCCAGAATCCAGATCAGACACAAGGCCCCTAAAGAGGGGCCACGCAAGGTGGGTTGCCCCGTCCAGGTGGCGCTGGCAGTCAGCAAAAATCCCACGGCAATGGTGCCGATAAAGGCCCAGAGCATTTCATGGGCGTGCCAGTACAGGGAAGGGATGGCCGCATTGGCCAGCCATCCGGGCGTATAGAGCCAGAGCGCAATGCTGGCAGCGCCCCAAAGCGTGGCTAAAAGATAAAGGGGACGAAACCCCAGTTCCAGGAATGCGCGCCATTCTGGGCGGGTAGAGGCGGGGGAGGCGGTCAAAGGAGTCATGGCAGATCAGTTATAAGATGTATTTTAAATATATCTTAAAGGCCGAATAAAACATAGTCTCTTCAAGTGATGTTCAGCCTTATTCTTTGTCGCTCATATCCAGGGTGCTGTCTATCATCTTGCGCAGCAGATAGACGATGGCCACGCGTTCTGCGGGGTTCAGATTGCCCATGGTCAGTTCGCTGATGGTATGGGCGCGAGGGATGACACGATCGAGCAGGTCCAGCCCTTCCTGGGTCAGCTCCACAATGACCTTGCGTCTGTCGTCCTTGTCCGGTGCCAGTTCAATCAGGTTGCGTGATTTCAGGCGCTGAATAATGCCCCGTATGGTGGCCTGGTCGACCGCGGTCGCTTCGACCAGCTCGGTTTGCGAGCTGGGTCCATGGTCGCGCAGAGCGCAGAGCGTCACGAACTGAATCGCAGTTAGTTGGCTGTCGCCCACGTAATGCTGAAAGATGGCCGTATGCCGCTGGCCCGCCTTGCGCAGCAGGTGGCCGATTTGTTCGGTGACATCGTAGGACAAGGTTTGAGGCTCAGAAACGGGGGAGGTAGGCTGCATAGTCTTTCTGTCTTGTTGTGGAATGGGCAGGCCAGTTAAAGAACAACTGAGCAAGTATACCTTCCCGAGGACCGGTTCACGTCTGATCCAGATCAGTTATTTCGCGTTTAAAGCATCTGTTATTTCAGGGTATGCACCGCAATAAATGAGTCTACACACTGTTAAATCGGAAAATTAAATAAATTTGAAGTATGGATATTCAAGGCTCGTTTTTGTTTTTGATTTTTTAATTAACTTGTTGATATTGTTGTTTTAATAGCTTGTTTAAAGCTTCTTTATAGGCTGTTTAAATCCCCTTTGGGTAGGTATAAACCCTAGCTCAATCACCTGTTTTCATGCTTAAACTTAGTGTGTACACTACTAAAAAACATGTGGTGAGCACTTTTGATGAGTGCCGTGATTTGGAGCTAACGATGGAAAAAACAGTCAAGATTGCGATTGTAGGGGCCGGTCTTGGCGGAGCCGCTGCGGCGACTCTGTTGCAGCAAGCTGGCTTTGAGGTAGAAGTATTTGAGCAGGCGCCAGAATTCTCGCGTTTGGGTGCCGGTATCCACGTGGGCCCCAACGTGATGAAGATCTTCCGCCGCATGGGTCTGGAAAAAGCGCTGGACGATATGGGTTCGCACCCGGATTTCTGGTTCAGTCGTGATGGCGAAACGGGTGACTACCTGTCCCGTATCCCTTTGGGTGAATTTGCCAAGAAAGAATACGGTGCGTCGTACATCACCGTGCACCGTGGCGATATGCACGCTTTGCAAATTGACAGCATCAAGCCGGGCACCGTGCACTTTGGCAAGCGTTTGCAAAATCTGGTGGACCGTGGTGACGACGTTTTGCTGGAATTTGCCGATGGCACCAGCGTAACGGCTGACATTGTGATTGGTGCCGATGGCATCCACTCCAAGATCCGTGAAACCCTGCTGGGTGTAGAAGACCCGATTTACAGCGGCTGGGTGGCACACCGTGCTCTGATCCGTGGCGAAAACCTGGCCCGCTTTGCCGACGAGTTCGAGGACTGTGTGAAATGGTGGACAGACGACCGTCACATGATGGTGTACTACACCACTGGCAAACGTGATGAATACTATTTTGTGACTGGCGTGCCACATCCTGCCTGGGATTTCCAGGGTGCGTACGTAGACAGCTCGCAAGAAGAGATGCTGGCCGCATTTGAAGGCTATCATTCCACGGTTCAGAATCTGATCAAATCGACTGAAAGCATTACCAAGTGGCCATTGCGTAACCGTAATCCGCTGCCTTTGTGGAGCCGTGGTCGTTTGGTCATGTTGGGCGATGCATGTCACCCCATGAAGCCTCACATGGCTCAAGGGGCTTGCATGGCGATTGAGGATGCCGCCATGTTGACGCGCTGCTTGCAAGAGACCGGCTTGTCGGATTTCCGTACGGCTTTCGATCTGTACGAGCTCAACCGCAAAGAGCGTGCGACTCGTGTTCAGTCTGTCTCCAACGCCAATACCTTCTTGCGTACGCAAGAGGATCCGGCCTGGGTTTACGGCTACGACCTGTACGGCCAGGACCTGAAGTCCAGCTAAGCAGTGCACGGTGCTGAGTCCGGGAGCGATCCGGGCTCAGCGCATCAATCTGATCGGGTCCCGCTGTGTCTGGCCTGCCTTTATAGATAAAGCAGGTATGTCCAGTCGGGAGTCACCGTTGATACATCATTCTTCATCTGTAAACGGTCTGCAGCCCAATGGGGGGAATGCGGACGCGTTCAGGGCCCTGCTGTGTTCTGTCAGGCGCTGTTCTTAGGCAGTTTTCTGGTTCACCAGGCATACCAATAATTATCTGGAGATATACAAGGTGCATTCATCCATCCAAAGTCCCACGGCTGTGCCTGCAGGTCGGGACGGAAACGGAGATCTCTATAAGAAGATCGTCTGGCGTCTGATCCCCTTTCTGTGCTTTTGTTATTTGGCTGCTTATCTGGACCGCATCAACGTGGGTTTTGCCAAGCTGCAGATGCTCGATCATTTGCAGTGGAGTGAAACGGCTTACGGTCTGGGTGCTGGCCTGTTCTTTCTGGGCTACATCCTGTTTGAGGTACCCAGCAACCTGATTCTGGAACGTGTGGGTGCCAAGCTGTGGATTGCCCGCATCATGATCACCTGGGGTCTGCTCTCTGGCCTGACCATGTTTGTCACCTCGCCGACGCAGTTCTACATTCTGCGTTTTGTGCTGGGTGCGGCAGAAGCCGGTTTCCTGCCTGGTGTGTTGTATTACCTGACCCTTTGGTTTCCTACGTACCGACGCGGCAAGATCATTGCCTTGTTCATGATTGGCCTGCCTTTGTCCAGCGTGATTGGTGGTCCTTTGTCCGGCTGGATTATTGGTCACTTTGATCACATGAACGGTTGGCGTGGTTGGCAGTGGCTGTTCCTTCTGGAGGCGATTCCTAGCGTGCTGCTCGGTTTCCTGACTTTCTGGGCCTTGCCAAACAACTATCAGTCTGCGAAATGGCTGAGTAATGACGAAAAATCTCGTCTGGCCGCTGACCTGGCTGCCGACGATGCCGAAGGCAAGGGCGTCAAGCACAGCTTTAAAGATGGTTTCTTCAACCTGAAAGTGTGGATGCTGGGCGGGATCGACTTCTCTATTCTATTGGGCACCTACTCCATCAGTTTCTGGATGCCGTCCTTTATCCGTGCGGCGGGTGTGCAGGATCCTTTCCAGATTGGCCTGATGACGGCGATTCCATCGATAGCCGGTGTGGTGGGCATGCTGATGATTGGTGCCAGCTCGGACCGCTTCCGTGAACGCCGTTGGCACTTGATCGTGCCGCTGACCATCGGTGCAATTGCGCTGGTTGCCAGTACCTTTGTGGCGCATCACGCCTGGTTGACCGTTCTGGCCTTCACCGTGGCTTCGGCTGTGATTATGGGTGCTGTGCCTGTGTTCTTCAGCTTGCCAGCGACGTTCTTGAAAGGCACTGCCGCAGCGACCGGTTTTGCTCTGGCATGTTCCTTGGCTAATATCGCCGGTCTGGTCAGCAACTCCCTGATTGGTTGGGTGACCGATCTGACAGGTTCGGGCAGCGCTGCTCTGTGGCTGTTTGCCGGTAGCTTGATGGTGAGCTGCTTGCTGGCTTTCGCCTTGCCAGCCAAACAGGTGAACCGCTAAGTTGCTGTTTGCTCCTGTCGTCTGAAACACAAAAACATACCCGGCTGTTAGCCGGGTATGTTTTTTTTATGGTTGCGGCGTCTTGGGTACGCCGCTTTGCCGAACCACGGTGTCAGGCTTGTGACCGAACACCAATCAGGTTCAGGCAGTAACTTTGCTGCCCTGTTGCAACCAGGCTTGCAAATCAACAGTTTCGTACAAAACCTGTGCGCTTAGAACACGTATGCCGTGCGGGCCGCTATCCAGAATGCGGTGTTCGCCTTTGGCTTGTTGCAGTTCCAGTTCGCTGTCAGGCAGCGTCATCAGGTGGCGGGCCACGGTAAACAGCTGCTCGGGTGGGCAGCACGGGCTGGACTCAAAGTGTCCGATTTCTTTACCGTTTTGGCGGATGATCAGGCGTAGTGGATTCATGATGTTGTTGCCGTATCGGAGACGGGCCAGTAAAAGTTATTGGGCGTGGCGCGTGCACCAAAAATGGCTTGTCCAACGCGCACAATCGTGGAGCCTTCGGAAATAGCGACTTCATAGTCACCCGACATACCCATGGACAGCTCACGGATGTTTTCCGCGTGGGCAATGTCATTGCGCAATTGATCGCGCAAATTGCGCAGCAGGGCAAAACAAGGCCGTACCCGTTCCGGGTCAGCGTCCATCAAGGCCAAGGTCATCAGGCCTTTGACTTTCAAAGCAGAAAACTGTGGTAATTCGCGGACAAAAGCATGGACTTCTTCCGGGGGTAAACCGAACTTGCTGTCCTCGTTGGAGGTGTTTACCTGCACGAAAACGTCCAGACTGCGGCCTTCAATTTGCAAGCGGCGGTCCAGGGCTTCTGCGGTCTTGAGCTTGTCCAGTGCATGAAATTCAGAAGCAAAGCGTGCAACAGACTTGGCTTTATTGCTTTGCAGGTGTCCAATAACAGCCCATTCCAAATCTGGCAGTTCTTCGCGCAGGGCTTCGTACTTGCCTTCGGCCTCTTGCACCTTGTTCTCGCCCAGCAATCGGCAACCAGCCTGGTAAGCCAGGCGGATGCGATCAATCCCGAAGGTTTTGCTGACGGTGAGCAAACGTACATCGCCAGCGGCACGCCCGTAGCGCACACAGGCGGCATCAATTCGTTGTTGTACCAGGGCAATGCGTTCCCGAAATGCCTCTACACTGGTGGAGGTGGGATAATGCTCGGTGTGAAGTAGATCAGGGGCGGATTCGGACATGGCGCACCAGTAAGGAAGAAAAAAAAGATAAACTCGACCCTGCGGGTCGCGCATAAACTATTATGTCATAGGTCAAAATGAATATCCAGGGAAGCAATGCGAAGGAACTTTTCGATGATATCCGACAGCAAGTGGCACTGGGGCGAATCGCTCCGGGCCAGATTTTGCCGCCGGTACGCGAACTGGCTCAAACACTGGGCTTGAACCGCAATACGGTTGCCCTGGCATACAAGCGCCTGGTCTCGGCCGGGGTGGCCGATGCACAAGGCCGTCGCGGTACACGGATTCGTGAAGCGATCCGGGAGCTGGCGCGGGAAGGGCATGGGGCCAGCTCGGCCTTGCAGGATCTGGCCAGTGGCAATCCGGCGCCGGGCTATTTGCCTGCACCTACCCAATTGATAGCCGGGGTGCGCGGTCAAACCCAGGCTTTGTACGGCGCCGATCCGTTGGTGCCCGAATTGCGCGCCGTATGTCAGCAGGTGTTCCATAAAGACACCCCCCCCGATACCGATTACCACGTCAGTTACGGCGCAGTCGACGCGATCGAGCGCTTGCTGCAAGCCTTTTTGCTGGCGGGCGATAAGGTCGGGATCGAAGATCCCGGCTACCTGAACAGCATCAACTCCGTGCATACGCTGGGCTACAAGCCAGTGGGTATTGCTGTTGATAGTGAAGGGATTGTGCCGGCCTCGCTGGAGGCGGCTTTGGAAGATGGTCTGCGCGCCTTGATTCTGACCCCGCGTGCGCACAACCCTACGGGATGTTCGCTAAGCCGTGCCCGTGCCAAGCAGATCGAGCAAATTCTGAAGCAGTATCCCGAATTGTTGCTGATGATTGACGACCACTTCTGGATGCTGGCCAGCAGCCCTTATCGAAATGTGATTCCTGCCGACCATTTGCGCTGGGCCTTGATCCGTTCGGTGTCCAAAGGCCTGGGCCCGGATTTGCGCGTGGCTCTGGTCGCGTCAGACCTGCAAACCAGCGAGCGCTTGTCGCAACGTCTGGCTTCGGGGGCTCAATGGGTCAGCCATCTGTTGCAGCAAATGGTGGTTCATGGGCTGACCGATGCCGACATCAAGGCGCAGACTCGTGTTGCACAAGCCGCTTACGTACAGGCTCGCGCCGATCTGATGCAAGCCCTGAAAAAACAGGGCATTCCTTTTTGGGATAGCGAGGAAGGCTTCAATCTGTGGATTCCGCTGGATCGGGAAGCCGAGCCGGTACTGGCAGGCTTGGCCGCACGTGGCTGGCTGGTTCGATCCGGCCAAGTCTTTGGGGTGAGCAATCCCGCTCAAGGCTTGCGTGTCAGTTTTGCGAATCTGAATGCCAAAGACGCTCAACGCTTTGCAAGCGATTTGGCTCAAGTTCTGCAAGAACGCTATTAGTCACTATCTTGCTGCTTCTAGCGGAGTAGCAAGATAGTGAACTCTCTTACGCGCCCATCCAGATAGTTAATAGGGGCGCTATTTTTATGGGCGCGAGATGCTTATTTGGCGGGACGATTGCTGATCCACTGCACCGCCAGCACACTGCCCATCACCAGAATAATGCCCAGCAGGCTGGAGCCTGTCATGGCCTGACCCAAAATCAGCCACCCCAGAATTACAGCGGTCAAAGGGCTAAGCAGACCCAGCGAAGACACGGCCACAGAGGGTAAAACGGCAATCCCGCGGAACCACAGGGTATAGGCCAGGAGTGCACCGACCAGACACAGGTAGAGATAGCCACCGATTTGCACGCCGCTCAAGGAACTGTCCAGCGGTGGGTCCAGCCACAAGGCCAGAGGGGCCAGCATCAGTCCACCCAGCATCAACTGCCAGGCCGTGAAGGCCAGAATGGGCATGCCACTGCGCCAGCGATGCGACAGGTACGTGCCCAAGGCCATGCACAGGGCCCCGACAATGGCCGCGATCATGCCCCAGGTATCCCATTGGCTCTCTGGCGATAGCAGCAAAATACCCATGCCGATAATACCGATCACGCAGGCGACCAGGGCCATGGTGACCGGACGTTTGCCTTCCAAAGCCCAGGCCAGGCCAATCACCACCAAGGGTTGAGCCGCACCCACAACGGCAGCCAATCCACCCGGCAGACGGTAGGCCGCAACGAATAGCAAGGCTTGAAATGCCCCGATGTTCAAGGCTGCCAGAATCAGGGTCTTGCCCCAGTCGCCTGGGGCGGGCATGCGTCGGCTCCACAAGAGCAGCATCACGCCAGCGGGAAAGCAGCGCAAAAAGGCCGCGATAAAAGGGCGGTCGGGGGGCAGAATTTCTGTGGTCACAATGTAAGTGGAACCCCAGATGGCGGGGCCTAGTGCGGTCAAGGCCGTCACCAGCCAAAGGGAAAGTCGGTTCATGATGAAAGTATCTTGATGTCGAGATAAATGCCAGTGTAGGGATGATTTATCTTAATATCAAGATAAATATCGAAATCGAGAAATCATGAGCGAAGAACACGACGCGGTAGACCTGATCATTAATCAATGGCGCGAGCAGCGGCCAGACTTGCAGAACCTGGACGCCATGGCCTTGCTGGGCCGCATGACACGCTGCTTTCAACTGGTCCAAAAACAAATGAGCGAGAACTTCAGGCGTCACGGCCTGCAGTTGGGCGAGTTTGATGTGCTTGCCAGTCTGCGCCGCTCCGGCCCGCCGTATACCTTGGCGCCTACCGCCTTGTTTTCCACCTTGATGGTCAGCTCCGGCACCATGACGCATCGCTTGCAGGGCCTGGAAAAACAGGGCTTGATCGAACGCATTGCCGACCCGGAAGACGCGCGCCGTATTCTGGTGCGTTTGAGCCCTGCGGGCCTGGCCTGTGTGGATGCGGTCGTGGTGGATCATTTGGCCAATGAAGAAAATTTGTTGGAAGGGCTGGATGCCACGCAGCGCCACAACCTCAATACCTTGTTACGGGACTGGATGCGCTTGTTGGAGTCGCGCCCGGCTTGAAGGAGTGCTAAACTAGCTGGATATATACACAGCTTGCTTATGATTCCGCCCGAGCTTCCTCCTTTTTATTATCTGCACAATTTCCACCAGGTTTTGCAGTGGGTACAGCACGCCAGTTCCGACCTGCTGGAGCCTGAACACGTCCAATGTGGCCATCGTTTTGGACATGCTTCCCAGCCTGCGCAAGCCTTGCTGGTACGCTTGCTGATGCGTAAAGGCCCGGTGTTCCGTATCGACAAGCTGCGTTATGCCGAGATCGAAAATTTGGAAGAGGCAGTGCAAGAGCTAGCGGCTTGCGGGCTGATAGAAACCGATCCTGAACTGGATCTGGAAACGTTGTTTGCTGTCCATACCGTTCCCGAGCTGCGCCGCTTGTTCAGCGAGCTGCCAGCCACCGGGCGCAAGTCAGACTATCTGGAATGGATTGGCCAGACGCAGGGCGAACAGGCCCGGCCTTTTACGCAGTGGTGTGCAGATCCCGGCCTGCACGCTCCGACGCTTCGTCTCTCACCACAAGTCATGCATTGGGCGCAGCGTTTGCAACTGCTGTTCTTTGGCAATCATTACCAGGACTGGTCCGAGTTCGTGCTCAGCGATCTTGGCTTGTATAGATACGAAACTGTGATTCTGGATCAGTCTAGTCGGGCGTTTCGACATAATGAGGACGTGCGCCTGTATGAAGCCTTGTCCGAGCTGCGTGATGCGCAAGACGAGGCCGATCCAGATCTGTGGGCCCAACGCTTTGCCGCTGTTCAGGCTGTTGAGACCGACAGTGATTGGCTTCAACGACGCAAGGCGAAAACCCTGTTCCAGCTAGGTCAACAAGCCGAGCGCCAACATTGGTGGCCGTTGGCCGAGCAGGCCTATGGGCAGACCAACTGGCCGGGCGCCCGTTACCGTCAATTGCGGGTGCTGGAGCGTCAGGACAAGCATCAAGGGGCCTGGCCCTTGTTTTGTCAGGCGTGGGAGCAGCCCGAAAATGAGAGTGAAACCCAGAAGCTGCTGCGTATGCTGCCCCGGCTGCGTCGAAAACTGGCGGTAGAAGCTCCGCCCAGCCCGCCATCCACTAAACCTACAAGCCGCACGCAACGTAGTGATCTGGTTTTGTTTGATGACGGCAATCGGGTCGAGTCCCAGGTGTTGGCCCATTGGGATAGTCCCTTGGCTCCGGTTTTTTACGTAGAAAACGCCTTGTTTCCGGCCTTATTGGGATTGTTGAGCTGGGATGCCATTTTCGCTCCCTTGCCCGGTGCATTTTTCCACCCTTATCAAGCCTGTCCGGCCGATTGGGGTAACCCGGACTTTGTGTCGCGCAGACAAAACTTGTTTGATCAATCCTTAAGTGTGCTGGACGGTGCAGACTATAAAACCGTGATCTGGCAACGCTGGCAGCAAAAGCGCGGCATACAGTGCCCCTTGCTGATCTGGCCCGCCTTGGATGAATCCTTGATCGAACAGGCCTTGCATTGCATCCCCGCCCAGCATTTGCAGCTGGTGTTCAAGCGTATCTTGCAGGATTGGCGGGACAACCGTTCCGGTTTGCCGGATTTGGTGCGCTTCATGCCGGCTCAGCAAAGCTATGAATTGATTGAGGTAAAAGGCCCCGGAGACCGCTTGCAAGACAACCAGCGGCGTTGGTTAAGTTATTTCGAGCAACATGCCATCCCTGCGCGTGTTTGCTATGTGACCCGGCCTGAATCACCATGAAAGCCTGGACGGTAGGTGTACGAGCCTTATGCGAATTTACTGCACGTAGCGGGGATCTGGACCTGCGCTTTACGCCTGCGGCCACAGCACAGGAAGGTATCCTTGGCCACCAGCAGCTAAAGCTGCGTCGCCCCGAGCACTATGAAGTCGAGGTGCCCCTGTCGTACGAGATGGAAGGACTGCTGGTGCGTGGTCGAGCCGATGGGTTTGATCCTGTCAGCAACTGCCTGGAGGAGCTGAAAACCTATCGTGGGGCCTTTGATGCTATCCCCGAGCACCATAGACGTCTGCATCAGGCACAAGCCAAGGTCTATGCCGCCATCTTGTGCCAGGAGCGTGATTTGCCGGGGATGACGGTTAGCGTGGTGTATTACCACGTGGACAAGCACAAAGAGACCAGCATCTCCGAGTATATGGAGCGCGCAGCGCTGTGGGCCTTTTTCGAGGAGCAATGCCGCGCTTATGTAGAGTGGGGGCGGCAGGAGCAAAAACACAGGCTGGCGCGCGATCAAGCTTGTATAGCGTTGCAGTTTCCCTATGAACAATTTCGTGCCGGTCAGCGACAGCTAGCCGTGGCCGCGTTCCGGGCCCAACGTGACGCACAGTGCCTCTTAGCCCAAGCGCCCACCGGTATTGGCAAAACCTTGGCCGTCGTATTTCCAGGCCTGAAGGCCATGCCCGAGGCGGGTTTGGACAAGCTGTTTTATCTGACGGCCAAGAACTCCGGTCGGCAAATGGCGCTGGACGCCTTGCAGCGCTTAAGCCCGGAAGGCGAGGGTGCGTGGCGGGTGCTGGAAATGGTGGCCCGTGACAAGCAGTGCCCCCATCCGGATAAGGCCTGTCATGGTCAGTCCTGTCCTTTGGCCGAAGGTTTTTACGACCGTCTTCCGGCTGCCCGTCAGCAAGCTCTGGAGCAACCCATGCTGACTAGCCAGCGCTTGCAACAAGTGGCTAGCGAGCATCAGGTCTGCCCCTATTATTTGAGCCAGGAAATGCTGCGTTGGGCAGACGCTATTGTGGGCGACTACAACTACTTTTTCGACACGCATGCGGTGCTGTATAGCCAGACCCTGGCCCAGCAATGGCGCAGCGCGGTTCTGGTGGATGAGGCTCACAATCTGGTTGAACGTGCCCGTTCCATGTATTCCGCGTCTTTCTCGCAAGTGCAGTTGCGCATGGCGCGTAAAGCCTCGCCTTCGGCCTTGAAGCGTCATTTCGCCCCTTTGACTCGCTTGATGGAGAACTTGATACCTGAGGAAGGCGGTGACCAATGGGGGCTGGAAAAGATCCCGGAGGATTTGCTGGAGCAGTGCGACTATCTGGCGGCCCGTTTAGGCGCTTATGTGGCCGAGAATCCCATGCCGCAAGACAGCCCCTTGCTGCAGTTCTATTTCGAGCTGCTGTACTTTGTGGACCTGGCCGGACAGTTCGGCTCGCATTCCTTATTCGATATCTTGGCGCAGCGCGATGGCGTGCTCCTGAACTTGCGCAATATCGTGCCTGCTCCGTTTCTGGCCGAACGCTATGGCGATGCGCACGGAGTAGTGTTGTTCTCTGGCACCATGAATCCTTCGCAGTTTTATCGTGATGTCTTGGGTCTGCCGCCCAGCACAGCAGAGTTGAACGTGGCGTCCCCTTATCGGGCCGAGCAGTTACGGGTACGCCAGTATGCCGGTCTGTCCACGCGCTATGCCGACCGGGCCCAGAGCCTGAGCGGCGTTTGCGATATTGTCGGGCAGGCGTATCAGGAGCAGCCGGGCAACTATCTCTTGTTTTTGAGCAGCTTTGATTATCTGCAGCAGGTCAGTCAGGCCTTGCAGGAGCGCTGGCCGGATATGCCGCTTTGGCATCAGCAACCGGGCATGAGCGATCTGCAAAGAACGCAGTTTCTGGACCGCTTCACGCTGGATGGGAAGGGAGTGGGTTTAGCGGTGCTGGGTGGGGCGTTTTCAGAAGGGGTGGATTTACCCGGTAAACGCTTGATCGGTGCTTTTATTGCCACCTTGGGTTTGCCGCAGTTCAATCCGGCTAATGAGTCCGTCAAACAAGTCATGGCCCGGCTCTTTGGGGAGCGGCGGGCCTATGACTATACCTATCTGTATCCGGGACTACGCAAGATTACACAGGCCGCGGGTCGTGTGATTCGCGATGAACAGGATCAAGGCTTTGTGTATCTGCTGGACGAGCGCTATGGGCAGCGGCGGGTGCAGCAGTTGCTGCCGGACTGGTGGCAAATTGAGCAGGTGCGGACTGACGCTCGTTCTGGGCAATCACTTCGGTAATGATTTGGGCGGTGGCGGCTGACAGTGTCCAGCCCAGGTGACCGTGGCCGGTGTTGTAGTACACGCCAGGGCGGCTGCCTGCTTTTACGCGCGGCATCATGTCCGGCATCATGGGGCGCAAGCCAGCCCACGGTACAACACGGTCGGTCGCCGCGTCGTGGAAGTTGCGACGGGTCCAGTTGGTCAGCGGGGCGATACGGTCGGCGCGAATGTCCTTGTTGGCGCCGTTGTATTCCGCCGTACCGGCCACACGCAGGCGGTCCTTGCCCAGACGGCTGGTCACAATCTTGGCTTCTTCGTCCAGCAAACTGACCCAAGGGGCGGCATGTTGGGCTTCCGGCGTATCCAGGTACACGGAGATCGAATAGCCTTTGACCGGGTAGATGTTGATGTAGTCGCCCAGCATATGGGCCAAGTGACGGCTACCCACGCCAGCGCAAACTACCAAGGAATCCACAGACAGTGTATGGGTGTGGGCTTCAGCGCCTTCACCGGTACGCAACTGGATGCGGTGTGGTGGGCCGCAATCAATACCCAGGACTTCCGTATCTTGCAGGAACTTCACGCCGCGCTTGGCGCAGGCATCGGCCAAGCCGCGTGTGTATTTATGAATATCGCCTGTGGCGTCCGAAGGCGTAAAGAAACCGCCGTAGTAAGTGCCTTGCAAGGCAGGTTCGATCTGGTGGATTTCTTCGTTGGTAACCGTGCGGCGTTCCAAGCCGCCTTTGTGCAGCAGTTGGCTGACTTTCTTGCCAGATTCAAAGCCGCCGGGGGTGTGGTAGATGTGCAGAATACCGCGCTGTTCCAGGTCGAAATCAATGTTTTCGTCCTTGGCCCACTGGTACAGATTCTCGCGGGCGCTGATGGCCAGCTTGACGGTGTCCACGGTGTTGCGCTCGTAACCGGAAATTGCGCCCACAAATTGCGCCATCCAGCTGTATTTATGCCAGCTTGGTTTGGGGTTGAACAGCAGTGGGGCGTCTTTGCGCATCATCCACTTCAAGCCCTTGAGAATGGTGCTGCGGCTGTTCCAGACTTCGGCGTTGCACGCAGACAGCTGTCCGCCGTTGGCGAAGGAGGTTTCCATCGCGGGGTAGCGCAGGCGGTCGATAACGGTAACTTGATAGCCTTTCAGGCTAAGGGCGTAGGCGGTGGTGATTCCGGAAATACCGGCGCCAATGACGGCAATATGCGACATAACAGGCTCCTGACAGGTGAATTACCACCGAGTAGTGGCAATACCCCATCTGTCCTGTGACCTGAGAGTTTATCCAACCTGTGTGTCTGGCTGGGCTCCTTCGGTGGGCGTCAAACGCCGCTCTCCAGAGTGTCGGGCTGGTACGATCCTTTTGCCTGAGAGATTCCGGGGTGGTTGCTCCGTCGGCGCCTGACTGAACAGGTCTCTTTCATACCGCCTGTAGTGACGCGACTACAGTAGCTGTGCTTACAAAAGTTTGCAATCAGGGTAAACCGGGAGCTGCATGCAGCGCTTGGGGGATTTCCATGGATAGATGCGATTGTCGGCTAAGCCCGGGAAGTTGTTGAGACTGCCCGTCCTTAATGCCGAGTTATTACTTACTTTTCGTCTAATTTGCGCCCGATATTTCGTTGATTCCGGAGCGGGGCTCGTTTCTTTATGGACTTAGTCCAAGCGGTAATGCGCACCCAGACTGTGTGGTCGGTCTAAGGCTGCCTGGGTTAGCAGCCAGGCAGTGTCCAGTTGCAGGCTGAGGGTCCGTTGGTCGAGGCTGGGGGGGAGAAGGCTAATTTGCCTGCGCCACTGGTCCAGGGTGTGCAAGGCTTGCATCAGTCCTTGGCGATTGCGCAACAGGCCGACATGCTCTTGCATCAAGTTGCGCAAGGCGGGCAGGGAGGGTGGATTGTTTGTGGATGGGCTGCGGTTTTTACTGTTGCCGTTGCTATAGCTATTGTTTTTGCCATAGTGACGTCCTTTGTCGTTGATTATGTTTTCCACTGCATTGGCTGCCGTCGCAGTCATAAGGGAAGGTCTTGGGTTTGGGGTCGAGTGCGAACTAGCGTTCAAACTCAAACTCCAATTCGGGCCGACACTAGCCTGGGAACTGGAACTGGAACTGGAGTTTGGATTGGAGTTCTTGTATGAACATGAGCGTGACATCGAACTTGTATTTGCAATGTCTGTCTCAGGGATCAAAGCTGAGCGCTGGGTTATCTTGCTTTCAGCAATCGCCTCGGCAGCCGCCCGCCCCATGACGACACACTCCAGCAAGGAGTTGCTGGCCAATCGATTTGCTCCATGCAAACCTGTGCAGGCTACTTCACCCACGGCGTTCAAACCAGCTACCGTCGTGCGGCCTGACAAGTCTGTTTCAATCCCTCCGCAACTGTAGTGCGCGGCAGGCGCTACCGGCACCCAGTCCTGACGTAAATCCAGTCCTCGTCGCAAACCCTCTTCCAATGCTCTCGGGAAATGCTGCTGCAAAGTGTCCGCACCAAGATGGCGTACATCCAGCCAGACATGGCTGCTACCTTCTTGTCGCATCTGTGCGGCAATAGCCCGCGACACAATATCGCGTGGAGCCAGCTCCGCTCTGGCGTCGTAGTCCGGCATGAAGCGGCGACCTTGCTTGTCCAGCAAATGCCCGCCCTCACCACGCAAGGCTTCGGTTAGCAAGAAGGTGGGACCGTCCGCATGCAAGCAGGTCGGATGAAACTGCACAAACTCCAGATCGCGTATCGCCGCACCAGCGCGCCAGGCCAGGGCAATGCCTTCTCCCAAGGCGCTGTCGGGATTGGTGCTGTGCGCGTACAGGCTACCTAGCCCACCAGTTGCCAACACGACATGATCCGCCAAAATAGTTTCGTAGCGACGGCTGTGCTGGTCGTAGATATCCACGCCAGCCACCGCGCCTTGCTCATTGTGGCGCAGGTCTAATGCCAGGCAGTCTGTACGCTGCTGGATATGAGAGGCTTGAGTCAATTGGGGCAGGAGAGCCTGCATGATGGCATAACCACTGGCATCGGCCGCGTGTACGATGCGTCGCTGGCTGTGCCCACCCTCGCGAGTCAGGTGCAATTGGCCATCTTCCGTTCTGTCCAGAGGAACCTGCTTTTTCAGTAGCCAATGCACCGCTTCTGGCGCGGCTTGCAAAATCCCGCGCACCGCTTCTTTATCCGAGTGCCGAGCACCCGCTTCCAGCGTGTCTTCAATGTGTTGTTCCAGACTGTCCTGGGCACTGAGTACGGCGGCCAGACCTCCCAAGGCCATCGGGCTGGCCCCACAGGGAGCGGGGGCGCTGCTGAGCAGAGTCACTTTCATGGTAGAGGGCAAGGATAGAGCCAGACTGGTGCCAGCCAGCCCCGCACCGATGATTAACACCTCCGTCTGTGTCGAGCCTGATTGCATCAAGCAGCTCCTACATGCTGGAACTGCTGACTGTGCTCGGCCAGGTCAGCACTAACGCGCAAATTGTTCTGCTGAGCGGCAGCAAAATCCATCATGCGTTGCAAAGAACGTCGGGCGCCTTCACGCAGGTCAGGATCTACTTGAATGCCAGGGCCTGGTTGACTTAATCGTTGATGCAGTGCTTCCAGACTGTTCAAGGCCATCCAGGGGCAAAAGGCGCAGCTTTTGCAGGTAGCACTTTCGCCCGCGGTAGGGGCGGCCAAAAAGGTTTTGCCCGGCGCTTGCTGGCGCATGGCATGCAAGATTCCTTGATCGGTGGCGACGATAAAGGTGTCGGCAGAACGATTGATGGCAGCGCGCAGTAGCTGCGTTGTCGAGCCAACCACATCCGCCAGCGCAACAACAGAAGCGGGTGATTCAGGATGCACCAGCACCTGGGCATCGGGGTGCTCGCTCATCAAGGCTTTCAAGCCATCGGCCTTGAATTCGTCATGGACCAGACAGGAGCCTTGCCAAAGCAGCATGTCTGCGCCGGTTTGTTTTTGGATATAAGAGCCCAAATGACGATCCGGTGCCCACAGAATTTTTTTCCCTTGGGCATGTAAATGCCGCACGATGTCCAGGGCGATGGAGGACGTCACCACCCAATCCGCCTGGGCTTTGACAGCCGCGCTGGTATTGGCATACACCACCACTTCCCGATCCGGATGCGCAGCACAGAATTGCTTGAAATCTTCGGGGGCACAACCTAGATCCAGAGAACACGTCGCCTCGTCATGCACGGCCAGTACGCGCTTTTCAGGGCTCAGAATTTTGGCGGATTCAGCCATAAAGCCCACGCCGGCTACCAAGACCGTGCTGGCTTCATGTTCCTGCCCAAAGCGCGCCATTTCTAAAGAGTCACCCACGCAGCCCCCGGTTTCCAAGGCCAGATCCTGAATATCCGGGTCTGTGTAGTAGTGGGCCACCAGTACGGCGTCTTGCTCTTTCAACTGCTTGGCCAGAGCTTGCTTCAAAGCGGCCTTATCGCTTTGCAGATTGAGTTTGGAAGGAACTTCATGCCAGGTAATCTGACGGCTCAAAGTGTCCTTGGCGTCGGGCTGACAGACATCCACGGGGAAATGCTGAATCATGTTCATCCTTGATGCTCATTTTGAGCATAAATAGAATAAAAAAATGGGGAATATGAATTTCTGATTCGAAAGAAGCGCGTCTCTATTGTTATGCTTTTTTTGAGCATAAATAAAAAAACAGCACACTGCAAGCACAAGAGCAGGGTAGGGAAAGAAAAAAGAGGGGTGCCCCGCCTTGGACGCCTGTGCCCAAGGCGGGGTGAAAGCCAATTAAGGCGCAGGGTTCGGGGTGTGGTGATGAATAGCGTTGATCTTGGCGATTAACTCATCACTTAATTGAACATCTGCACTGGCGATGTTCTCGCGCAGTTGTTCCAGCGTAGTCGCACCGATCAGGTTGCTGCTGGTAAAGGCTTGCTGGTTTACCCAGGCCAAGGCCAATTGGGTAGGCGTCAAACCGTATTCGCGAGCCAGTTCGTTGTAGGCCAACGCGGCCTCACGAGCGCGGGGAGCATCGTAGCGCGTGAAACGGTCGTACAGCGTCAGCCGTCCTTTCTCGGGACGAGCTCCGTTGTCATATTTGCCCGTCAACACACCCATCGCCAAAGGTGAATAGGCCAGCAGACCCAGGCCTTCATAACGGCAGAATTCGGACAGCCCTTCTTCAAACACGCGGTTCAGCAGGTTGTAGGGGTTCTGGATCGTGGCAATCAAAGGCAGAGAGCGGGAGCGCGACAGCTCCAGAAATCGCGAAACACCCCAAGGCGTTTCATTGGAGACACCTATGTGACGTATCTTGCCTTGACGCACAAAGTCATCCAGTACCGACAAGGTTTCCTCGATTGGGATAGTGTCTTCTTCTTTCCACGGGTAGCTGCGCTGCCCAAATGTCACCGTGCTGCGATCCGGCCAGTGCAGTTGATACAGGTCCAGATAGTCTGTTTGCAGTCGACGCAGGCTGTCATGCAGGGCTTGTTCCAGATTCTTGCGATCCAGGCTGGTACCGCCATTGCGGATATGACCAGGGCGTTTGGGGTCACGTTGGGGGCCAGCAATTTTGCTGGCCAGAACAATGTCCTTGCGGCGGCCGGTTTTAGCCAGCCAGGTGCCGATATATTGCTCGGTCAAACCTTGCGTAGCCGCCATAGGGGGCACAGGGTACATCTCGGCGGTATCCACCAGATTCACACCCAGTTCCAAAGCAAGGTCCAGTTGAGCGTGCGCATCGGCCTCGCTGTTCTGTTCCCCGTATGTCATGGTGCCCAAGCCAATCAGGCTGACATCCAGGTCTGTATTGCCCAGCTTGCGGTATTTCATTTGCTTCGACTCCCGAAAGCGCAGGGCCGGGCGGCCCTACAAACCGTGCATGGTAGCGTATTTAGCCAGCCTGCCGGGCAGCTTATTGTGCAGCTGTGTACACCAGACGACCTTGGAAAATAGTCATCAACACCTTGGTGCCGCTGATTTCGCTAGGCTCAATCTTGAATAAGTCCCGATCCAGCACAATCAGATCAGCAGATTTCCCTGTTTCCAAAGACCCCGTTTCTGTTTCGCGGCCCAAAGCCTTGGCACCGTTTTGCGTAAAAATCTGCAGTGCTTCGGTCAGATTCAAGGCTTGTTCAGCGCCCAGTTGCTCACCCTGCCGCTGCCCGAAGGGATTGGCGCGCGTCATCAGAGACTCAATCGCGGGCCAAGGGTTGTTGTCCTTCACACCAGAGGGCCAGTCCGAGCCGGCAATAATGGTGGCGTCATGATCCAACAACATACGGGCCTGGAACATGTTCCTGCTGCGCTCACCCACTACCGAGCTGATGGCGTCAGTCAAACCGGAGGGGTACCAGATATAGGGAGAAAAGTCGGCGGCTACATTCAGAGCCTTGAAGCGCGGTTTGTCCTGATCGTCTACAAACTCCGAGTGTGCAAGCTCGTGCATCAAACCTTGAGGACCATTGGCGTTGCGTGCTTTTTCAATAGCGTTCAACGCCACGCGAATAGCCCGATCACCCGCGGTATGCATCTTCAAACCATAACCGGCTGCATCCAGGTGAGAGACGACGCGATCCAGTTCATTTTCAGGAACGACCAAGGCCCCCAAGGACAGAGGATCATCCTGGTGAGTATCCGCGTAGGGCTCCAGCATGGCGGCTGTATGTGCCGCGGTAGGAACCCCGTCGGTATAGATCTTGACGTAGTTGGTCTTCAGGTCAGGGAGGGCATACTGCTTGCTGATGCGGTCAATTTCAGCAAAATCAAAAACATGCTTGCTGTCCTTGCCCGAGATACGGATGGCGGTGGCGATATGGGCATTCAAACCCTCTTGCTTGGCCAGGTTGTAATACGAGCGCACAACAGCCTCGCTGGCATCGGCATCCTTTAAACCCGTAATCCCGAACTGGTTGGACTCCTGGATGGCATAGCGCGCTGCTTTCAGATATTGATCATCCGTCCAATCCGGTACAAAAGAACGGATATAGCTATTGGCCTCGACTAAAACCCCGTTGGGTTCGCGGCTATCAAGCTCGTGCTTGACGGTCATGCCGCTAGGAGGCGTAAAGTTGGCATCAATCTGCAAGAGGCCCAAAGCCTTGGAGTTGACCCAGGCGTTGTGACCCGTGTCGTCGGTCAACACAATAGCCTTGTCGCCAGAGACGGCATCCAGCCATGCGCGCGGCGAAGCAATTTTGTGAGTCTTGAAGAAATCACTGTCCCATTGGCCTCCCTGAATCCACAGCGTTTCGTTACGCGCCACGCAGGCTTTCAAGGTGTTTGCCAATACATCCGGCGTTACCGTGAAAGGGAAGTTGCACTGGAACAGATGCTTCAAGCCACCCCATACAGGATGGGAGTGTGCTTCATTGATACCGGGCATAGCCATTTTCCCGCCAAGATCAATCAGCTGAGTCTTGTCCCCACGTCTGGATTGCAGTTGCTCTGTACTGCCCACGGCTTCAATTTTTCCATCACGTATCGCAATGGCTTCAACCCAAGCCTGTTCCGGGTTTTGCGTATAAATACGCCCATTCACGACTAGCAGGTCGGCCGCAGGTGAGGCTGCCAATATTATTGGGCTGATAGTACTGATCCCAGCCAGGCATGCCAATGAGGCAACTGCTAAACGTGAACGACTAAAAGGCATGTCTCTTTGCTCCAGTATTGTTATGACGATGTTTGAGGTGTTGGATATAGCTTTCTTGTGTTTTTGAGAGTTCAAAAAAGCGATAGCCAACACCTCAAGGCTACAGCTCTGGAGCAGGGGTTTCTATAGGTAAAAACACAATGAGAGATCTACGAATATGCCCAAAGTTATTCAAGCAATAAAATACCTCTGAACGTGTGAAAGAAGCTTTATGTGTCAATTGGTAGCCAACAAAAAAGCCTTCACGCATCAGCAGTGAAGGCTTTCCGAGAGAGGCTCAGCTACGGGTATCAGGCCGCCTCATCATGCTCCGGCAGGGCGGGTGGAGCAGGCAGCGGGCGGGTAGGCAGTAAAGGCAAACCGTGTTTGCTGCGCAAACGCTGGCAATCCACATTTGGGCTGCCATCCAGTTCCCAGATTTGGTAGTCACGACAGGGAGTAGGGCGATCCGGATAAATAGCGCAATGAATCCCAGGCTGGCCCAAGGTGCCACGCAAGGCAATACAACGACCTTCCCCTTGCTCGGTTCCTTTCATACAGGCGCGCAACGGCCCAACCTTGGTGGTCAACTCGACCGGTACCGTACCGCCAGTCTCGCCACTTAACTCACCACTATAGAAAGACACCCGAAAGTGCGAACAGCACACGCCGCAGCTTAAACAGGGGTTTTCATCAAAAATCTCGTCATTGGGTGGCGTATAAAGCACCGCTTCCAGCGTAGTTTCCTGAACGCCGGGTAAATCCAGTAGTGGAGTCGGGGTGGGCGGGAGAGAAGAGCAAGTCATGTGCGTAGGTGTCCCGTAGCAGCCGCAGATCTGTTTCGGACGAGATTGATGATCTGCAGGCGTAAAGCAATTATTTTATTTTTGCCCGAAGAACTTGAATAGAAAAATCGTGCGACAGTGGGGTGGCTTGATGCTGGCTGGAGACAGATTGTGTGTATCTGTATGTTTCATGGCTCTGCCTTGCCAGGAAGCACATAAATTTATGGAAATTCGTCAGTTTTTTGTTTAATTCTTATAAATCAATGGATTACAAGATTTCCCAGTCTTGGGGAGCTATTTTTCCAGCTAAGACATATAAAAAAGATCATCTTTTTTATAGAAAAACGCAAAATAGTATTGACAGCCCCATAGGGAAGATCTATTATTTCATTTCTTCACCGCAGGCGGTTAGCTCAGTTGGTTAGAGCGCTACGTTGACATCGTAGAGGTCGCTGGTTCGAATCCAGTACTGCCTACCAGAATACATGCACACAGCTCCAAGCTGTGCCAAGAAAAGCCCCAAAGATCAATGCTTTGGGGCTTTTTTGTTTTCCACAACTATAGCCTGCACTATTAATGCCTATATTGAATCCAGCGCGCGTCTAAGCTCTCTAGGCTCAGGGCTGACCCCAACGGCCCGTAAATGGCGATTACAGATAAACCAGATTTCGTCCCTGTCGTTAGCCAAAATAAAGAAGGCATCCGATGTCTCTGACGGGTTGAACATCCCCAGGGCACGGTAAGCAGTCTGCATATTGAATCCGCTTTGAAGCGGGGAGGGCTTGGGCCCATCCTTCAGCTCTTGAACACGAAGATATAGTCCCGTCTCTAGTGTGATCATGCAAGCCTCGCTTCTAGTTGCGTTGCTTTATTCTAGGAGCAGGAAAAGATCTTCGCCACAGGTCCGTACCTTTAGGTGTAATAAGACTTCATCAGATATAACAGAGCTTATGGCAGTCGACAAAAAAACCTCGGTAGAGGCTTTTTTGTGTGTTCGCGCCCGGGGTGTTTTGTCTTACATGACAACATACTGGGAGATGGCCAGAAAATGCGCAGCGCTGCCGGCCAGTACAAATAAATGCCAAATGCCGTGCCAATGTCGGAAGCGCTCGTCAAACACAAAGAACACGATCCCGGCGGTATAAATTGCTCCCCCAGCCGCCAGCCAGGAAAAACCTTCCGAGCCCAGGTTGTCTGCCAGCGGGCCCAGTGCCAGCAACACAATCCATCCCATAACGGCATAGATCACCAGCGATAGTATGCGTGCCGGCGAACGTGGTCGGATATCTTGAAGAATGCCAATCAGTGCCAAACCCCAGACCACGCCGAACAGACTCCATCCCCAAGGGCCTCGCAGCGTTACCAGGCAGAAGGGCGTGTAGCTGCCAGCAATCAACAGGTAGATGGAAAAGTGATCCAGCTTGCGGAAGACGTTTTTGGCCCGCCCCTTGAAGCAGTGGTACAAGGTGGAAATCAGGTACAGCAGGATAAGTGTGGCGCCGTAAATGGCCGTGCTGGTGATGCGCCAGGGGTCCCCGGTAAAGCTCGCCATGACAATTAACCAGGATACGCCGCCTACAGCCAGAACTGCACCGATCAGATGTGACCAGGCATTGAAACGTTCACCGTAATACATGATGCTTTATTCTCTCCGAACATTCGGCACGCCGATTGCAAGACCGTCGACGTGGTCGGAAAAGCTTAGCGCATAAATCAAGCTCTCGTATTGATCTCTGTTAGGTCAATGCGGGACATTCGTTCGCCGCTTTGGATGAGGAATGCCGGTCGAAGTGTCCACTACACAAAACCTGATGAGTTGCACTTTTTTCCTTGTTTGGGTTCTTGCCTGACTTGATGGCATATCTCTTGCGTTGTCAGTAAAAGAGGTGTGGTTTGATGGCAATTCAGTCACTTGTTGGCCTGCCACGTAAACCCCAATACCTGCTGACCAACTCCAGTTTTAGGATACGGTTTGCGCGACGTGCGCTCATACCTAAAGAGGGTCATCATGAAATTTGTGCTTTACAAGGACAAAAGTGGTGAATGGCGGTGGCGATTCAAGGCCGCGAATGGGAACATTATTTGCGTTAGCTCCGAGGGCTACAGCAGTAAGCAGAGCGCACAACACAGTATTGAGTCTGTGAAAAAAGGGATGGCTGATGCTCCGGTTGTCGAGGAGTAAGCAGAGACTTTCCTTAAGTTTTTACGCACAGCTTGTAGACTTATGAATAAAAAAAGCTCCCCAGCGAAAAGGGAGCCCAAAGACCTCGTCAAGATCCGAGGTCTTTTTTATGTCGACTCCGTACGGGAGGCGACTCAACAGCAGCGATCAATCCAGCATCGCTTCAGCCTCAATCTCGATCAGCCACTCAGGCTTGGCCAATCCACTGATCAAGATCCAGGAAGAGGGTGGTGGATTGACGGGAAATCGTTTCAGCAGCGCAGCGGCTATTTCGTCCTGCTCTTGTGGTGAGCTTGCATCTTCCCGGATAAAAATCCGCAGCATGATTACCTGATCAATCTTGCCGCCAGCCTCGGCCAGGACCAGTTCAATATTGTCCAAGGCGGCTTCTGTTTGCTCGCGCATACCGCCAGCTACGGTTTGCTCCTGAGCATTTACGCCTACTTGGCCAGACAGCATGACACGGCGGTTGCCAGTGACCACCAGGCCCTGGCTGAAACCGTATTGCAGGGAATTGAATACGGTGGAGGGATTAATAGCGCTTTTTGTCATCTTGATAAATTCATTAAAAGTTGAGTGGGTGTATTTACACACCACACTCCTACTTTGGGGCGTTACGCTGGAAAGCAAGGGCTTGTCTTTGAGGAGGTTTTTTGTGGGTTTGATAAGGGAGTGTTGAGCCTGGTTTCCAACGGAAAAAGGTAGGAAAAATTCTTCAAAATTAATTAAGTTTTATGTAAAGTGTCCATCGTCTGGCTTTATGCTTTTTTGTCCGTAATAGGCCGACCCTTCCTGCTATACTCGCCGCTTATTTTTTTTGGTAATAAAGGAAGCGGGAAATGAAGAAGATCGTATTTATAGCTGCCCTGTCAGTGGGCTTGGCGGGATGTGAAACGATGAACTCCATGACTAAAGGCATTGATGATGCGTTTGCCAGTGTCAATGAAGCGATGGGGGCGGGCCCGATTGCTGACACTCCGGCACAGATTTGTTCAGAGATGCGTTCCAATCATGCGCGTGCTGTGAACAAGTACAGTGGGAAAACCGTTGAGGTAACTGGCAAATTGGTGGCCATGGAGCAAAACACATTGGCTGAGGCCATGAGTGGCATGAACTCAAAAGTATGGGGCAGTGCCAAACAGTTTGACGTTCGAGTCAGCAGTGGGCCTATCGTCTTTTCTTCCTTGATCAACCGCCGCACCGAGCAACTGAATGTGTTCAATATGGGTGACACGGTGACCATTAAAGGCCGTATCAGGACGATTGGCAAAGGGAAGTCTTGCACCATTAGCCTTGAAGAAAACATGAGCATCAAGCAGCAGTAAATGAGTAAGGGTCCGTTATGGCGGACTGCACGAATAAGCCCGCTTTGTAGCGGGCAATGTTGTTTCTGGGGCCCAGGTTTTGTTGCACCTGGCCTTGGGAAAGCCTCATATCGAATTTCCATTACGGGACGATTCAGCCGTTAGAATTGCTTATCCATCTACCTACAGAGGCTCGTATGGCAAACAATAAATCCACGATTCACGGCAACTGTCTGTGCGGTGCCGTCTCGATCAGTTTTCAGCAGCAAAAACCTTCGATCAGCGCTTGCCATTGCGGCATCTGCCGCAGCTGGTCCGGTGGCCCCTTCTTGTCGCTGGAGTCCCATGAGGCCCCAGTAATTGAAGGCGCGGAGCATGTGCGTTCCTATGCTTCTTCGGAGTGGGCGGAGCGCAGTTTCTGTGATGTATGCGGTACGCACTTGTTTTACAAGCTCAAGGCCGGTGGTTTCCATGCTGTTTCTGCTGGCTTGTTCAAGGACAGCGCGAGCTGGCCGTTCGAGCTGCAGGTCTTTATTGATGACAAGCCTGACAACTACGCATTCGCTAACAAAACGCGAGAGATGACGGGCGAAGAGGTGGTTAAGCTGTTTTCGTGATGCTATGACTGGCCAGATGCATATGCAGGGGCCAGGGCAGTGCTTGCTGAAAACTGGACTGGTCGAACTATCAAAGGACGATTCCATAAACTCGATCTTGGGTCATCTATAAGGAGAACTCCGTGATGAAAAGAATTTTTTTCCTGTCGCTGTCTACGTTATTGGTCGCTTGCGCTTCTTCCAATGCCGATCTGGCGACCCAGGAAGATGTAGACCTGGGTAAGTACATGGGCACCTGGTACGAGCAGGCGCGTCTACCCAATAACTTTCAGCGTGAATGTGCCGGAGATGTGCAAGCTAATTACGTGATGGAAGCGGACAAGACGATTACCGTTACCAATCGTTGTCAGGGTACGGACGGTGAGGTGAAGGAAGCCATCGGGCAGGGGCGCTTGTCGACGAGTGTGGAGCCTGTTGATCCGGCGATACTAGAAGTGCGTTTTGCTCCGAAATGGCTGTCCTGGTTCCCTATGGTGTGGGGTGACTACTGGATCATGAAGCTGGAAGGGGACTACCAGTATTCTTTGGTCGGTACGCCGGATCGAAAATATCTCTGGGTCTTGTCCCGACAAAAACAGGCTGATCCGCAGCTTGTCAGTGACTTGCTGGATTACGCGGCATCCCAAGGCTTTGCGGTCCAAAAGGTGATTTCCACCAAGCAGTAGCGTGCATTCGATGATCGAGGCTTCTGCGCCTGCATAAAACAGCATATCCTCTTAGCGTTTTTAGTTATAAGCATGGGGAAATTAGATCGTTTTGAAGAGCTTGCGGCTGTGGTCGAATGGCACGACGGTATGTATCGGACGTGCCATTTTTTTATCGGAATGTTTTTACTATGAAGTCGTTTTTAAGCATTGCCGCGACCCTTACCCTGGCGTTGGTGGCTGGAGTGGCCCAGGCTGATCGTCTGGATGACATCAAGAAAACGGGTGTCTTGAAAGTAGCGTCTTTCGACAGCAATCCACCTTTTGGTTTTGTGGATCAGAAGTCCCGCCAGATCACCGGTCTGGATGTGGATTTTGCTCAGGCTCTGGCTGACAAGCTGGGCGTGAAGCTGGAAGTCTTGCCAACCAACCCGGCCAATCGTGTGCCGCTGTTGACGTCCAATAAAGTAGATCTGGTTTTGGCCAACTTCACCATCACGGAAGAGCGCGCCAAACAGGTAGATTTCAGCATTCCGTACTTTGCATCGGGCCAGCAGTTCCTGGCTAAAAAAGGCGTCTTGTCCTCGCCCGAGCAGTTGAACTCGCTGCGTATTGGTGTGGATAAAGGAACGGTCAATGAGATCGTTCTGCGTGAAAAATACCCCCAGGCCAAGCTGCTTGCCTATGACGATACGCCCTTCGCCTTCACCGCTTTGCGTAACGGTAACGTGCAGGCCATCACTCAGGATGGTCCCAAGCTGATCGGTTTGCTGGCGAACGTGCCGGACAAGGAAAACTATGAAATCCCGGCCTTCAGCATTTCCGAGGACTTGATCGGCATTGGTATCCCCAAAGGCGAGACAGCACTGAAGTCTTTTGTGGATGAAACTTTGCTGGAGCTGGAAAGCCAGGGCAAGGCACAAGCCATTTATGACGTCTGGTTTGGCCCTCAGTCCAAAACACCGCTGGAGCGCTTGTACCGCATCGGTCAGCAACAGTAAGTCATCACTTGCTTGCAAGCCAGCCTTGAATGTTCAGGCTGGCCTTTTCCTGTTTATGTTTTTAACAGCGGGATCACTTGATCCTGCTTTTTGGTGTTTGCTATGCCGTCTTCTGATTTCTGGCTGGCACCCCACTATGTGGGTTGGTTGCTGCAAGGGTTCTGGGTCACGATCCAGCTCTCTTTAGTCGTCTCCTTCGCTGCAACTGTTTTGGGTTTTCTGGTGTGTATTGCCAGGCTCTCGCCGTTTGCCTGGCTGGCCTGGCCGGTACGTGCTTACCTGAGTCTGTTCCGTAATACGCCCTTGTTGGTGCAACTGTTTTTCTGGTATTTCGGTGCCTCGGCGTTGATGCCGCCGGAGCTGGTTCAATGGTTGAACACCCAGCATGTCTTGCAACTGGTCTTGTTCGATGTGCATTGGCCCAGTTTCGAGATGCTGGCCGCTTTTGCAGGTTTGACGATCTACACCACGGCTTTTGTTGCAGAAGAATTTCGTTCTGGTGTGCGGGCAGTTCGCAAAGGGCAGTGGGCCGCAGCAGCCTCCTTGGGCATGTCTTCCATGCAGGTCTGGCGCTATGTGGTGATGCCGCAGGCCTTGCGCAATACCTTTCCCTCGCTGATCGGGCAGTACATGAATGTCATCAAGAACACCTCGTTGACCATGGCCATTGGCTTGGCAGAGCTGTCTTATGCGTCTCGTCAGGTGGAGACTGAAACTTTCAAGACCTTCCAGTCCTTTGGGATTGCAACGCTGTTGTATGTCTTGCTGGTCATGCTGGTTGAAGTGGGTGGGCAGTGGTTACAACGCCACCGTCTGCAAGTGCGAGGTGGGCTGTAATGGACTTCGACGTAATTTATGACAATTTGCTGTACTTCCTGGTGGGGGCGTATCCGCATGGCCCTTTGGGCGGTGCTGCGTTAACGCTCTTGCTAAGCGTGCTTTCAGCAGGCTTGTCGGCCGTTCTGGGCCTGGCTTTTGGTATAGCCCTGGTCTTGACGCGTGGTGTGGCGCATACCGCTTTGCTGCTGTTTCTGGGCTTTTTCCGCGCTATCCCCGTCATCATGCTGATTTTCTGGGTGTATTTTCTGCTGCCCATTCTGTTCAAGGTGGATGTGCCGGGCCTGTTTACCGTCGTCTGCGCCTTGTCCTTGATTGGTGGCGCCTATCTGGCGCACTCGGTATTTGCGGGCATCAGCAGCTTGCCGGCGGGGCAATGGCAAGCGGGCAAGGCCCTGGGCCTGAAAACTGCCCAAATCATGAAGTCCATCATCCTGCCGCAAGCTTTGCCGGTGATGCTGCCTTCTTTTATTAATCAGTGGGTTGCCTTGATCAAGGATACGTCGCTGGCCTACGTTATTGGCGTGGCGGAACTGTCTTTTGTGGCCACCCAGGTCAGCAACCGGGTTATGGTGCACCCCACTGAAATCTTCTTGTTTGTCGGGCTGATGTACTACGTGATCTGCGCAACGCTGGAGTTGATTGCGAATCGTGTGGCTCGACGTTATGACAAACATCTGCGACTGGATGGCAAATGATCCGTATCGATAGTGTTTCCAAGTGGTATGGCACGTTTCAGGTGCTCAAGAACTGCACGGCCCAGGTGGACCGTCAGGAAGTCGTGGTGGTGTGCGGGCCTTCGGGCTCGGGCAAGTCCACCTTGTTGAAAACCGTCAATGGTCTGGAACCGTTTCAGCAGGGCACGATTGTTGTGGATGGGATTTCTGTCGGTGATCCGGCAACGAATCTGTCCGACTTGCGCAGTCGGGTCGGGATGGTTTTTCAGAACTTCGAGCTGTTTCCACATCTGAACGTCTTGGCCAATCTGACCTTGGCGCAGCGTAAAGTGCTGGGCAGGGAGCGGGACGAAGCGAATGATCGGGCCTTGCTGTACCTGGACAGGGTGGGCCTGAAAGCGCTGGCGGATCGTTATCCAGCCAGTTTGTCGGGCGGGCAGCAACAACGTGTCGCCATTGCGCGGGCCTTGTGCATGGATCCGGTCTGCATGCTGTTTGATGAGCCTACCTCGGCCTTGGACCCGGAAATGGTCAACGAGGTGCTGGACGTAATGATTAGTTTGGCGGAAGAGGGGATGACCATGATGTGCGTGACCCATGAGATGGGCTTTGCCCGCAAGGTGGCGGATCGGATGGTTTTCATGGATCAGGGTCAGATTCTGGAAGATGTGCCCACGGATGTGTTCTTTGGTCATCTGGATGGCAGGCCGCAGCGGGTGCAAACCTTTTTGTCCAAGGAGTTGCGGCTGTAGCTTGTTTCTTTGTACGGCAGCTAGTTTGATGTTGCCAAGCCAAGCCAAGCCAAGCCAAGCCAAGCCAAGCCAAGCCAAGCCAAGCCA